>ENA-OQCS01000098-OQCS01000098.1-human-gut-metagenome-genome-assembly--contig:-NODE-98-length-40496-cov-3.116872_pt1 | contig 40496 bp, 54 predicted proteins | sample MGYA00242757_ERZ504575 | MGnify/ENA primary metagenome ERZ504575 (study PRJEB26092, sample SAMD00036297) | human gut metagenome | host: Homo sapiens | study: EMG produced TPA metagenomics assembly of... | reverse complement strand
AAATGGAATGAGTAATGGATAAAATTTATGAAGAAGCAGAAATAAGCGGAAAAGAAATTGAAGATTTTATGGAACAACTTTCTGTTATAACAGAACAGATAAAATATTTTTCTGAATAATAATCATATTATTTTGGATCCGAATTGATTTTTAAAAAGGCAGAACAATACTATTTCTGTTATCTGCCGATTATAAAAAAAAGAAAATGAACCGACAATGTGTGAAGCGTTTCATGAACTTACGGAATACTTTGTAAAACATCTTGATTATAAAGATACAGAAGGTGTTTTTCTTGTTTCAAAAATACACAGGGAAACATTAAAAGAAAATTATGACCTTAAAAAGGTGATAGAACTTGTAAAAAAGACGTAAAAAAGCAGAAACAGGCAGAAAAGCAAAAAAGAATACGAAAAATAGAAGAAAAGAAGAAAAGAGACGAAGCACAGGAAAACATTTCGGAAAAAGCAATATTTTCCCCTGCGGAAGAGCGGATAAGTACAGATAAAATATCAGAAATATGTAAAGAAGAGCAAATCTACATGAAGGAAAGCACAGTAAAAAAAGTAATAAATAGAATAAAAGGTGACAGATGGGGAAAGTGGGATGATTTGATTACGGAAATGGATGGACACAGCACATCGGGTATTTTATAATTAAAAAAGAAATATATTGTAGTAGAAAAGAGGACTTGACGTGAGAAGAAAACCCGAAGCTTTTTGTACAACTGTTTTGATAGTTATTAATGTTGCAGTATTTTTAATCTTGTCAATGTTAGGAGATACGGAAGATGCAGCCTTTATGCTTCAGCATGGGGCGATGTATGAACCGTTTATTACAGAAGGACAGGAATATTATAGAATATTTACGTGTATGTTTCTTCATTTTGGAATTACACATTTAATGAATAATATGGTAATGCTCGGAGCATTAGGTTGGAATCTGGAACTTGAAATAGGAAAGCTTCGTTTTATTATAATTTATTTTCTCAGTGGAATCGGAGGAAATATACTTTCTTTGATTGCAGCAATTTCTGCAGGAGAATCTGCGGTTTCTGCAGGAGCTTCGGGAGCGGTCTTCGGACTGATGGGAGCGCTTCTCTATGTAGTAATTGCGAACAGAGGAAGATTAGGACAGCTTTCGGGAAGAGGAATGATTTTTATGGTTGTTCTGAGTCTTTATTTTGGGTTGACGAGCAGCGGAGTTGATAATATGGCTCATATAGGGGGGCTCATATGCGGATTCATTTTTGCTGTTATTTTATACAGACCGAAAAAAATACATTATAACGAATACTGATATTCGATCAGACCGGCAATGTTATAGTGAAAACAGTTCCGGTTTCATCAGAAGAAGTTACGATTAAAGTGCCTCCGTGAGCTTCTATAATCTTTTTTGAAAGAGCAAGTCCCAGTCCGGTTCCATTTGTTTTATATGTGACGAACGGATCAAAAATAGTATTAACGATATCATCGGAAATTCCGCATCCGTTGTCGGTACAAGAAATTACAATAGAATCAGATATTTTTTTCGGCACAAAGAAAAATAGATCCTTTTGAGTCGGTAAAAGTTTTTTCAGAGACAGCGTCTTTTGCATTTTGCAGAAGATTTAAAATAACTTCTTCAAATTTTATCTTATCACCTGTATAGTTGTCGGAATTAAGTGATATTTTTGATGTGAACTCAATATTTGAATTTATCGAATCAAGTGACATTGCAAAGGAAACGGCAATATTTTTGAGAAGTTTTTCCAGTGAAAAGACAGAGTGGTGCAGCGTACTTCCGTTGTTGAAATCTGAAAGTTCATTGAGCAGGTTACACATAAATTCAATATCTTCGATTGCCTGAGACCAACCGTGAAAGTTAATAACTTCAGGATGCTGTATCTCTATAATCTGCAGAGCAGAGGATACGAGAGTCAGAGGGTTTCTGATTTCATGGGAAATCATGGATACAATCGTCTGATGGTTTTCAAGGAGTTGTGAAACGATTTGTTTTGCCGTTTCGTTTTCACTTGTTAATTGGTTCATTTTGTTAATATTGATATTAGTAAGCATAAATATTTTCTCGCTTTCATACTGAAATAAATATGCGAAACAGTGTACGCATAAATTAAGTCTAGCATGAGAAAAATTCTTGTTCAATATAATTCATACGACGAAATTCGACAAAAAATGCAACAGAAAGTATACTACAAAATAAATAGGAATTTTTGATAAAGTTTTTCTTTTGTGGTAAAATGAGGTATATGTAATCATAATAAACAAAGGAAAAGAGGCGTTATTTTATGAAAGAAAAAGATTGTATTTTCTGTAAGATTGCGGCAGGTGAAATTCCGTCTGCAACGCTTTATGAGGATGATGATTTTCGGGTAATACTGGATCTTGGACCGGCATCAAAAGGTCATGCATTGATTCTTCCGAAAGAACATTACCGCAATTTATATGATATTGATGAGGAAGTAGTTGCAAAAGCGATGATTCTTGCTAAAAAGATGGTAAATAAATTAACAAAAGTTCTTGATTGCGACGGATATAATATTGTTCAAAATAATGAAGAGTGCGCAGGTCAGAGCGTATTCCATTTTCACATGCATCTGATACCGAGATATAAAGGGGATCAAGTCGGTCTTGGTTGGAAGATGGGAGAGTTGTCGGAAGAAGATAAAAAAGAAATTTTGGATAAAATGAAGTAAACCGGAGAAATTATGTTAACAGGTAATCGTGAATACAACGAGATTTATAAAAAGTATAAAAATCTCGTCCTGAAAGTTGCGTATATTTATTCAGGTGATAATTACGATGCGGCAGAAGACATAACTCAGGATACATTTCTTAAACTATACATAGGATTTGAAGAGCTGAAAGATGGAAATGTTTCGGCATGGTTATATACAACAGCAAAAAATTCTGCGCTGAATTTTAATAAGAAGTTCAAAAGGGAAGTGCTGTCTGAAGATGATGAATTGTATAAAAACAAAGAGCAGTTTGGAGAAAGCTTAGAAACGGAATTTATAGAGAAAGAGGAAGTTTTATACAAAAAGCAATTCCATGAGAAAATAATGGCAGCATTGTCAAAGAAGAATCCAAGATGGTATGAAGCAATCATACTTGTTTATTACATGGATATACCGCAGGTAAAAGTGGCCGAAATAATGGAAATTAGGAAAGAAGTCTTACATGCTTTGCTGCATAGGGCTAAGAAATGGATACGTAAAAAGTTCGGTGCGGAGTATGAAGAGATGCAGGATAAAGATGGTAGAATTCCTTAGAAAATAAGCAGCAGCTACTTCTAAGATAGTTGCTGCTTAAATAAGAGTCAGGATGAATGTTTGGATAAACGCTTGGAATAATATATTGTTTTTGAAAACATTTATTTGGATGCCTGAGTGATCATAGAGATGATCGTGTCAATCGAATCTTGTTGGTTGGAATTACGCATTGCATCGACGTATGAACCACGTTTTTCAAACAGTTTATATACAGTGGAAGTAAGGGTTTCTTTTGTAAGATCTTCTTCCTCTAAAACCATACTGAATCCCTGACGTTCAAAAGAGCGGGCGTTTAATATCTGATCTCCACGGCTTGCTTTGGCAGAAAGCGGAATCAGAAGGTTTGGTTTCCTAAGAGCAAGGAGTTCGCATATTGCGTTTGCACCGGCTCTGGAGATGACAATCTCGGATAATGCAAAAATGTCGCGAAGCTCATCTTTTACATATTCAAATTGACAGTATCCTTTTGTGTTTTTTAAAGATTCATCGGTTTTTCCTTTTCCGCATAAATGAATGATTTGGAAATCTTTCAGCAGACATGGAAGGCTCTCTCTGACCGCATTGTTTACAACAACAGAACCAAGACTTCCGCCGATTACGAGGATAACAGGTTTGTCTGCAGTGAATTTGCAGAGATCCATTGCTGCAATTTTATTTCCTGAGAGAAGTTCCTGTCGGATCGGAGAACCTGTAAGGACGGCTTTCCCTTCCGGAAGGCAATCCAATGTTTCAGGAAATTACAGCATATTTTTGCTGCGGACGGAATTGCGATTTTATTAGCAAGACCGGGAGTCATATCTGATTCATGAATAATCACCGGAACTTTACATTTTTTTCCGGCGAGTACAACAGGAACAGATACAAATCCGCCCTTTGAAAAAATGACATCGGGTTTTAAATTTTTAATCAGTTTGCGGGCTTCTCCAAAACCTTTAATAACACGGAAAGGATCGGTAAAATTTTGTAAACTGAAATAACGGCGAAGCTTCCCGGAAGAAATTCCGTGATATGGAATGCCAAAAGGCTCGATCAGATCTTTTTCAATACCGTTATAAGAGCCGATATAGTGAATATCAAAACCAAGTTCCCGAAGTTTTGGAATTAAGGCGATATTAGGAGTTACATGTCCGGCAGTTCCGCCGCCGGTTAAAATGATTCGTTTCATAAAGTTACCTCCGGTAATAGTAGCACATGGCTAAAGCTAATTTCATCTTAACCTTATTTGGTGAAATGTCAAGGAAAAATATAGGACAGAAAAAGGGGTAAGGAATGAAAAAACTGAAAAAATTATCACTGAAAAAAGAAATAGAAAGAGAAGCAGAAGCACTTGAAAAAGAAGTTTCAGGACGAAAAGATCTTGACCATATAACCGTATCTGAAGATATGGAAGAAGCTTTGTTTCAAAAAATACAAGATTATGAATATGAAAAACGGGCAAAAGTTGTATATCGTAAAAAGAAAAGGCGTTATGCAATAATTGCTGTTGCGGCTGTGTTTATTCTTGTATTTGGAAGCGTGATGACTGGAGTAGGAAGTAAATCATATTGGAAAGTATGGTGGGATAGGGATGAAAGTGGAGAAAAGGCATCATATATAGATGTTGAAAATATGGATTTGCAAGAAATAGAAGATACAAATGAAGTGTATATTTATAAAGAGATATCAAAACAACTGGGAATACTGCCAGTGAGATTGATTTATAAACCAGATAGGATGGCATTAAAAAATTATGAAATAAATCAAGATCTAAAAAAGGCGACATTATTATATAAACATGAAGAGAAGTAATTAAATATACTATGTATATGAATGATGTAGATTCTTCATTTGCACAGAAAGAACCAGATAATTTGATTAATGAGTATGTTCTTTGTCTAAATAATGGAATGGAAATTCAAGTGAAAGAATATGAGGAAAAAGAAGAAAAAGTAAAGCGATATGAGGCAGAGTTTGAGTATGCCGGGGCTCAATATGAGATTAAAGGAGTAGTTGAAAAGGAAGAATTTGAAAAAATTTTAAAAAATTTATATTTTTCTAAGTAAAACGCGTAAGTTTTTTCCTGTTTGGTTGTTTACTTAATAGAGAAGCAAAAAAGAGTAAAACATCAAAGAGGAATGAGAAAAGTTATGAAGAGACGTATTTTATCTATATTAGGAAGCGCTGTTCTGTTATGCGGAATTGTTGCAGCGTCTGCGACAAATGTCAGAGCATCAGACAGAGAGTTAAAACAAGTTGACGGTTCATATCTTACGACTGAGGAGAGGTCTATAGGATATACATCTTCTCCTGATTTAAGGGGAGTACATCTGATGGATGGCGAATCTATCATATCAAAAGCAGGAATCTCCCGTATATATGCATATGGATCTACTACGGCAAACCATGAAGTAAAATATATAGCAACAATCGTGTATGTCGATCAATATGATGAAAAGAACGATGAGTGGGGCAGATAGACGCATGGGTTGCAGAGGATGAGAATAATTATTACTTATCTACGGCAAAATCTTTGAAAGTAGACAGAGGTTATTATTACAGAGTTCATTGTGATCATATCGCGGGGAATGAATATCCGTATGAAGAAAATGCTTCGACTACAAATGGAATATTAATCCCATAAAGTGCATATAATGAATTATCCTCTTTTTAAGTCTTGAGAGCAGCCGTCACATTGACGCTTCGGCAACTAATAATCAGTACATGATTTGAGAACCTGTTCCGAAAAACACCACATATTATTCGCGTACATATGACGGCTGCTCTCAGGATTTAAAGAGGGGGGTTGCTTTTTATACATTATACGATATGAGCTGAAAAACTTCTACTTGTAAATGAAAAAATGTAATGACAGAGTAAGATAGGGATAAGACCGAGTGCATAATGCACCCGGTTTTTTACTGTATCAAAATAATAAAGTTATGTAAAAAATGCACAAAATTATTCAAAAACAGGTGGAAATATTAAAAAGTGTAGACAAAAACAAGTTGAAAGGATTATTATAGAAATAACTGTATCCGTGTGTCCGGATGATTAAAGCTGGGCTGAGAGATGGATACATAGAAGGAGAAAAAGAATAATATGAAAAAGAAAAGAGTAGCGGCGCTTGTAATGGCAGCAATACTCGGTGTGACAGGATTTTCTGTTCCGGGTATTGGAGTTGTGCAGGCAGAAGAAGCTCACACAGAAATGAGTGGAGAGGCTGAACAGCAAGAAATAAATCTTGCGGCAGACAGGGGAAGCACTGCGCGGGCATCTAAGTTTCTTGCGGCATCGGGCAACCTTCCCGCAAGAGAACCGGGGCTTGCGTTTGACGGAATTTCCGATAATAACGGAGAAGCGGATAACAGCAGATGGCAAAGTGGAGAGGACGCGGAGTTTTCAGAGCAGTGGCTGGAAGTAGACCTGGGAGGAATTTGCGTTGTATCAGAGATCAAGGTTGATTTCTTTGCAAGGCTGTACGGAGATTTCCGTGTGGAAGTTTCTGATTCCAATGCAGAAGACGCAGTGTGGACAACGATTGCGACTGCAGACATGCCGGAAGGTACAGATCTGAACTTGAAAAAAACTGTTGATGTGAAGGAAAACGGAAAAGCGAGAGAGATTCCACGCTATATAAGGCTTTACTTTACATCAGGAAACAGTCAGGCGGCAAACCGCAGTATCGGGGTGCGGGAATTTCAGGTGATTGGAACGAAGAAAAGTGAAAGCGGTTATGAGACGATCACAGGAAATATCGCATTGAATAAGACGGCGTCTGCGTCAGGAGTAGAGGCGGCAATGCCGAATCTGACTGCAAATCTTGCAGTTGACGGACAGAAGTCGGATACTTCCAGATGGTCTGCACCTACAATGAAAAACGGAACTTCACCAAATCAGCAGCAGACCCCGCAGTGGCTTGAGATAGATCTGAGAAATGAGGTTACGAATATTACAAGCATCGACCTTTATTTTTTATAAACTTGTATATTCGATCGACTATGAGATTCAGACAAGGGCTGATAAAAAATCAGAGTGGAAAACTGTTAAACATGTGACATGTCAGCCGGGAAATGAGCAGAATAAGCATGATAGTATCACAGATGTAGAAGGAAAGCGTCTTGACCGTTATGTGCGTTTCTATTTCAATAAAGTAAATACGAACGCGGGCGGCAACAGTGTTTCTGTTCAGGAAATTGAGATACATGGGGATCAGGTACAGACACCCGAGGTGACAGATCCGGCGCCGAAAAATGCAAAAGAAGCGATGGATTCTGTAAAAGCGCTTGAGGCGATCACGGTAGATTCTGAGACAGTTCCGCTTCCGAAGATGCTGATGGATTCAGTATTAGTGTGAAGGGAAGCGAATATCCTCAGGTTATTTCTGATGAGGGTCAGATCAGTGATCATAATATGTATGATTATGATATGGATGTGATATTGGAAGTTGTGAATGAAAATGATCCTGAAGATACGGCAGAGAAAACATTTCAGGTTCATGTGCCGAATAAAAAATCAAAACATGCAGAGATTTATCCAGAGATAAAAATCAGAATGAAGAACCGGAAGTGATTCCAAGTCTTCAAGAATGGTATGGATATGAGGGAGAAGTTAAGCTTACGGAAAATTCCCGTATTGTTTTAAAGGACGGCGCAGGAGTCGGACTTGAGAAAGTAGCGTCTCAGTTTAAGAGCGATATGAAAGAAATTACCGGAATGGAACTTGAGGTTGTCAGCGGAGAAGGCGGAGACGAAGACGATATCTTGATTGAGTCACTGCCGGAAGATACATACGACACAGGCAAGGAAGGATATTTACTGAAAGCAGACGACGGAGGAATTCATATCAGCAGTAACGGATACACCGGATGTCTGTACGGAACAAAGACGTTAGAGCAGGTGTATTATACACAAGACGGAACGTATTCTTTCCCTAAAGGTGTGACAAGAGATTTCTCTCAATATGAAGTACGCGGAGTAATGATCGATATCGCGCGTGTTCCGTATCGTTTGGATGCTTTGAAAGATATTGTGAAGACGTTTTCATTTTATAAAATTAATGAAGTACATTTTCATCTGAACGATAATCGTCATTCGGGAGCTACGACAGGACGCGAAGATTATAATAACTGGAAAAATTATAAAGGAATGTTCCGTTTGGAAAGCAAAACGTTTCCGAGTTTAAAGACAGATCCTCAGCAGAATGCATATTACAATGATGAAAACGGAGCTTACGGCGGAGAACCGCAGTATACAGCAGAAGAATATAAAGATCTCCAGCAGTTTGCGATGGATTGCGGCATGAATCCGATTTCGGAAATCGATGCGCCGGGACATTCGTTGTTATTTAACAGATATGTGAGAAACAATATCGAGGAAATCAGAAAAGTACAAGGTTTTGAAAATATGCCGGAAGACGGAATTAAAAGCGACCGGGACTGGGAGCTGCTTTCTGTAAAAGGAGAAAGCGGACAGTGGGCGTTAAAGTTTCTTAAGGCGCTGTACAGCGAATATCTGAACGAAGCAGATCCTGTATTTTAGGAGACACGGTTGATATCGGAGTGGACGAATACTGGAGTATTAAGAACGATGAATTTGACGGAATGCGTAATTACATCCGTGAGATGGCTGACACCGTTCAGGAAAGCGGAAAAAAAAAGTACGTATGTGGGGATCTATGAAGCAGTATTTTGATGATAAAGGAATTTCCACAAAAGATTATACAGATATCGAAATTGATTTCTGGTCAATTCATGGGATAATGCGGCGAAACGAAGCGCCGAAGGATTTAAGATCGTCAATGTGGATTCTTTCCATTTGTATGGAAATACAGGAAGGGATAAACGCGATGTTGTCAATGTAGAGCATATTTTCAATAACTGGACACCGGTTACATTCAGCAGCAGCGGTACGGTTCAGCGGCAGATCCGAATCTTCTCGGAGCAAAGACTGCGATGTGGGCAGATATTGCAGACATGGGTGTGACAGAACGTGATAATTACGAACGATTGATGCGTCAGGCTGCTGTTCTTAGTGAGAAAACATGGGGCGGAACGGATGAAGACCAGACATATGAGGAGTATAGCCTCAAGTTTGAAAAATTAAAAGCAGGTCCGGGAGTGGAACTGGCATCCGATATTCCTTCAGAGACATCGCTTGTATTAGATTATGATTTTAAAAATGTAAAATCAGGCGAGGACGGAACAGTCGTATATGATGCGGCAGGAAACGGATATAATGGAACAGTTATAAACGCAGATGTGAAAGAAGAAGATGGTAAAAACTGGCTTGACTTGAACGGAGATGGAAGTCTTACGACAGGGTTAAGATCTGTTGATTATCCATATACAGTTCAGTTTGATCTGAAAGTGGATAAAAAAGGAGACGCACAGTTGTTTGATGGACGAGACGGTCGTTTGTCGATCGGATCAGACGGAAAATTAAAGATCAACCGTTCTTATTTTGAGCAGAAGTTTGATTATACAATTCCTGAAAATAAGAGTGTAAATGTAACGATCGTCGGAACACAGCAGGTAACAAAACTTTACATCAACGGAGAATTTAAACAAGCATTGACGAGAACAACAAATTCAGAAACGGATTACAATCATCTTTTATCTACATTTGTATTTCCGTTGACAACGATCGGAAACGGATTTGACGGAAAGATCGCAGACTTGAAAGTTTATGACAAAGCATTGTCCCCAAAGACGATTAAATTGGCGGCAGAGGGTAAAGCAGTGACAGAAGTCAATGTAGCGCAGGACAAAGCTGCAGCAGGAACAGCGCAGCATAAAGGCGATAATAATTACGACAATGCAAATAAAAAGCTTCGTGTAGGCTGGAAGGCGATTGATGGTGACGGAAATACGGCAGACGGAAAACATGGAACAGATGTCAGTGAGAAAGACTCTTTCTTTGAAGGTCTTTATGCAGACAGCAGTTTTGCGGTAGATATGCTTCAGACACATCAGATCGATCATCTTGTCCTTCAGTGGGATAAAGCGCCGGCGACATTTAAACTTCAAGTTTCTTCAGACGGAAAAGTTTGGAAGGATATTGAAGGAAAAGCATCTATAAAAGGCGAATCAGTAAATACAATCAAGTTTGAACAGCCGCTTGAGACACGTTATATTAAGATGCAGGGCGTTGACGGAACATTCCAGTTAAGAGAATTTGAAGCATATGAAACGGTAAATAAAGATCATTTGAAAGAGACGCTCAAAGCAGCAGATGATAAGTTAAAAGAGTATGGTATCCAGTACGGTGATGAGAAGTATAAAGAGTTCTTTGCAGCGTATATGGAAGCAGAATCAGCGTATGAAAATGCATATGCATTAAATCATAATGTTTCTGAAAAAGCAGACGCATTGAAAGCTGAGACAGAAAAACTTGAAAATCTGAATCCGAAACCAGAACCGACGCCGGAGCTTAAGAGTGTAACAGTAACGGCAGAGAGTAAGAAACTGAAAGTCGGAGAGGAAACGACAGTGACAGCAAAAGTTGATCCGACAGATGCAAAAGATGTTACAATCACATGGAAAACGTCTGATGCGACGGTGCTCAAAGTAGATGAAGCAGGAAAAGTAACAGCGTTGAAAGCCGGAAAAGCAACGATCACGGCAACGGCAGTGCAGGGCGAAAAGAAAGTTACGGACAGTGTGGAAATCGAAGTTGAAGAAGAGGTAAAACCAGAACCGACGCCGGAGCTTAAGAGTGTAACAGTAACGGCAGAGAGCAAGAAACTGAAAGTCGGAGAGGAAACGACAGTAACAGCAAAAGTTGATCCGACAGATGCAAAAGATGTTACAATTATATGGACAACATCTGATGAGACGGTGCTCAAAGTAGATGAAGCAGGAAAAGTAACAGCGCTGAAAGTCGGAAAGCAACGATCACGGCAACGGCAGTGCAGGGTGAAAAGAAAGTTAAAGTTACGGACAGTGTGGAAATTGAAGTTGAAGAAGAAACTGCGACTCCTACTCCAAATCCAGATCCACAGCCGACACCGGAGAAGAATGACGGAGCAGTTCAAACAGGAGATAATGTTTCTCCGATGCTGTATGCAGGAGCAGCAATGACAGCCGCGGCAGTACTTGCTTTGATTCAGAGAAAGAGAAGAAAAGGATAGAAAGTACATTATCCTTTGTACACTGCGGATAGGAAAAGCAAAGAAAAAGTGCTAAGATAAAAGAAAAGACTGTATATCAAACAGAAGAAATTCTTGTAAGAGTAAGATATACAGTCTTTTTTGCAACGTTAATTTGTTGTATTAAAGTTTAACTCAAGATGACTGGAATAGATCGATTTATTTTTAGTAGAATAGATGGATCTATTTTTTAATGTACGGAAGTATGTGAAGCAAGTACATGATCTATAATGCGGATCGTATCAAGCGAATATTGTAGGTATTCGTGCTCGATTCCATTGTTTTCAACAAGTGAAAGAAAATTTTTATTTCATAAATCATATTGTTGTTTACAGGTGAATAAGGCAGTATTTCTTTGATTCCACCGTTGATCGGATCACGAGAGCCTTCCCGCAGTCTGAGTTCTATTTGTGTCGGATGACTTATGTAGTCGATCAGGATAGAACCGTTTTCTCCTTGAATGACGCTCGGACGATAGGAAACCGTAACTTTGGAATAGATTGCTTCTGCGATCATATCGGGATATTCCATCAGAACAATGCCGCTGCATTCAAAATTGTTTTCCAATGAGGAAGACATAGAATGAATGTTTTTAGGTGTACCGAAAAGGCGGACAAGGGAATGAATACAATAAACTCCGATGTCTGATACAGCGGCGTTTCCGAGTGCAGGATTAAATGCATTTTCTATAATTCCGTCTTTGAAACGATCATAGCGGCTTGAATACTGGCAAAATTCAAAAGATGCTCTTCGAATTTTTCCAATGCGGGGAAGCGCGTTTTTGATCATATCAAATGCGGGATCAAAATCGGGACGCATTGCTTCTAAAAGGACAACGTGATTTTTTTTGGCACACTCGATCATGGAAAGAGCCTCTTGTTCATTTGATGCCATTACTTTTTCACAGAGTACATGCTTTTTCTTTTCCATTGCTTTTATAGATTGAGAGCAGTGTGCAAAATTAGGAGAAGCCACGTATACTGCGTCGATCGGTGAATCAAGAAACTGTTCATAGTCAGTGAATACAGTGGGAATATTATGTCTTTCGGCAAAATGATTTCCTGTGTCAGCGGATCTGGAATATACAGCGTACAGCTCTATCCCGTCAACCTGCGCAGCGGCATCGCAAAAATCATCACTTATAAAGTTTGTTCCGATAATACCTATTTTTAAAGTCATTTGTATCCTCCTTTCTTTATTTTGGAATATTTTATATTTTTGATTTCTTTCTTTGCTCAACTGAAAAATTCGGCTGCAGCTTTGATAAAATAGTCGGTATCGTATACTCCTGCCGTCTCGTAGGGAGAATGCATGGCAAGCTGAGGCAGCCCGATATCGACTGTGTCGACTGCAACTTGGGTGTTAGATATATTTCCGAGAGTTGATCCTCCTGCCATGTCGGAACGGTTGACAAATGTTTGGACAGGAACATTGACTGTGCGGCACAGATCACGAAATACCGCAGAAGAAAATCCGTCTGTGCAGTATTTTTGATTTGCGTTAAATTTAATGACGATCCCACCGTTTAGATACGGATGATTGACCGGATCAGAGCAGTCTTGATGATTCGGATGGATCGCATGAGCATTGTCTGCGGAAATCATAAAGCTGTCTGCAAGCCGAATAAGGTAGTCTTCATCAGAAAGTCCGAGACAGGAGTTAGTGCGGGTAAGTGTGTCATATAAAAATGTAGATGCAGCCCCCTGTTTTGTCTGACTTCCAACTTCTTCGTTATCCAGAACGGAGAGAATCGGCATATAAGTTTGTTTTTGTCCTGCAAGAAATCCTTCAACAGAGGCAAACACACATTGCAGATCATCAAGCCGCGGAGCAGATACAAATTCGTTGGAAGCGCCCCATATGCTTGCTTTTTGTCTGTTGTAAAGAAAGAGGTCATGTCCGAGAATGTCCTGTTCGGACACTTCGGCTGCATCGGCGATTTGTTTCATAAAAGTGTCTTTTGCAGAAAGATTGCCGTAAAGAGGAAGCAGATCTTTTTGTGGATTATATTGATATCCGCTGTTAATATCTCTATTCATATGAATTGCGAGATTTGGAATTAAAACAAGATCTCTGTCGATGTTTATTAATTTCGATTGTAATTTATTTGTTTCTTTATCTTTAATAATCACTCTTCCGGCAATAGAAAGCGGACGATCGAGCCAAGGTGCGTAAATCATCCTCCATAGCGTTCTACATTTAGTTTGACATAGTGATGACCGCATTCCATTTCGGGATTTTCTTTGATTTTAAAAGTCGGTGAATCACTGTGGCTTGCGATAATACGCATTCCTGCAAGTGGATTTTCGGGAATGGAAAATGCGATCAGTGATGAATTATTTCGTGTCACAAAATAATTTCCTCCGGCAGTTATGTGCCAGTGTTTGTTCTCACACAATTCCGAGAAATTATTTTTAAAAGAAGAAATTTAATTGTTTCTACCGTATGAAAAGCTGATGGGCTGTTTTCAATAAATTGGATAAGCTTTTCACTTGTTGTTTTTGAATTCATAAAATCGGCTCCTTTTATATCTTCTCTGATGTTTTCAGAATATAAGTCGCGATGCCTTCTGTCAAGGGAAAGAGGGAATTGATTTGATCCGATGATTTTCATATAATAAGACAAACAGAAATGAAAGGTCGAAGTATTGTAGTAGGGAGTTGATAAAATGAGAATTTTGCTTGCGGAAGATGAAAAGGACCTGAACAAAATTATAACAGCGCGTCTGAAAGATGAGTATTATAGTGTGGATTCATGTTTTGACGGGAAGGAAGCCGAGGAATATTTGACTGCCGTAAAATACGATGCGGTAATTCTTGATATTATGATGCCGAAAAAAGACGGATTATCCGTTTTGAAGAAAATGAGGAGGAAAAAGGATTCTACACCGGTTATATTACTGACTGCAAAAGACAGTGTGGAAGATCGGGTGGCAGGGCTTGACGCAGGTGCAAATGATTATCTTGTAAAGCCGTTTGCATTTGAAGAGCTGCTTGCCCGGGTACGGGTGCTTTTGAGAAAGCCGGAGGAAATGCCGAAAACATGTTACACGATTGCGGATCTGGAAGTACATCTTGATACGCATAAGTAATAAGAGGTAAAGAAGAAATCAGACTTTCGGGAAAAGAGTTTGCGCTGCTGAGATATATGGTCCAAAATGCGGGAATTGTTCTTTCACGAGACAGATTGGAGCAGCATCTGTGGAATTATGACTATATGGGAAGTTCAAATGTTATAGATGTGTATATCCGGTATTTGAGGAAAAAAATTGATGACGGAAGAGAGAAAAAACTCATTCATACAGTAAGAGGAGTCGGTTATGTGTTAAAGGAGGAAGAATGAAAAAAGTTTCTTTAAAGATAAAATTAACTCTTTTATATACGATATTTATTCTTGTGGTTGTCGGAACGGTTCTTGGAATATTGTTTTCTTTGAGTGGACGTGAGATACTTGCGTCTACGAAAATGTCACTGGAAAGAAGAGTAGAGGAGAGTCTGGAAGAAATTGAAATGCAGGACGGAGAATTAAAAATTGATTCGGATTTTTATTCTGTGGAAAACGGAGTCTATCTTTCCATGTATGACTCAACCGGATATTTTTTATATGGAAAGATTCCCGGGGGATTCGATCGGCAGCCGGACTTTTTTGGATGGAGAAGTAAGAGAGATTAAAGATAAGGCAGGAGAAGAAGACTGGTATATATACGATCTTTTTTTTCAGACCGGGAGAAGGTAAGGAGATATATGTACGCGGAGTGATATCTGTGACGGAATCGGAGGAGAGTTTTCAGACGATACTTCGCATCGCGTTTATTCTTCTTCCGCTGCTTGCCGCAGCGACAGCGTTCGTAGGATATCGCTTCACAAAAAGAACGCTTAAGCCTGTGAAAGATATTACGGATACTGTGTGTAAGATACGGATGGATGCGGATCTTTCGAGAAGAATTGACAATATCGATACAGTAAGAGAAACAAAGGAAAAGAGATACAAAAAAAACAGAGATGAGATTTATATCCTTGCGGAGACGTTTTAACGAGATGCTGGATGAGCTGGAAGCCGTGTTTAAAAGAGAAAAGCAGTTCACTTCGGACGTTTCGCATGAATTAAGAAGCCGATAAGCGTTATGATGGCTCAGTGCGGTCAGCTTTTAAAAGATGAAGCGTTAAAGCCAAAGCAAAAAGCACAGGTGAAACTGATCGAACAGAAAGCGGAAAATATGTCAGATCTGATCGCGCAGCTTCTGTTTTATCAAGAGCCGATCAGGGGCGTCAGCAGATCGAGAAAGAAAACGTTAATTTAAGTGAACTGACGGAAATGATCGTCGGTGAACAACAGTTTCTTGCTGAATCAAAAGGAAACGCCGGTCAGATCATATGTCACATTGAACCTGAAATATGGGCGGAAGTTGATGAGACGCTGTACATTAGAATGATGATAAATCTTCTGTCTAATGCGCTGCGATACGGGGAAGGACGGGATATAGAAGTGAGTTTATCCGTGCATAATGATTCGGATATTATCGGAAAAGTAAAAGATCATGGCATCGGCATTTCAAAGGGGGATATTCCTCATATATGGGAACGGTTTTATCGTGCGGATAAATCCAGAACAGGAGGAAGTCACTGCGGGCTCGGTTTGTCTATGGTGAAATGGATCGCAGAGGCACATGGAGGAAGTGTAGAAGTTGTCAGTAAAGAAGGCGAAGGAAGTGAGTTTGTTTTTCATTTAAGAAAATCGAAGTCATGACAGGACAATGTAAATTTGTTTTCGTTCTTTAATGTTATTTTAATCTTTTTGGGATATAGTAATCTCATCAAAGAAAATAAAGGCATAAACCGAAGTTTGGAATCGAATGTTTTCAAAGTAAAAGTAAATGCTGATGTGAAATAAAGAAAGGAGAATAGAAATGAAAAAATTTACAAAAATAGCAACGGTAGCAGTGATGACTATGGTGACAGCAGGTGTATTTGCAGGGTGTGGACTAAAAGGCGGCAAAGATATCGGAAAAGAAGCGGCATTGGAAGCGGCATTGGCTGATGCGGGAGTAAGAGAATCAGATACGACCCGTCTGAGAGTGTCTTCGGAAATCGACGATGGCAGGAAAGTATATGAAGTGCGGTTTGACGTAGAAGGAACAGAGTATGATTATGAAATAAGCGGAAGAGACGGTCAAATATTAAGCGCAGATACAGAGCGGATTTCAACTGTAGATACAACAGACAGAGCAGGCACAACAGATACAGCGGGCACAGCGGATACAGCAGGCACAACAGATAAAGAAAAAAGCGGAAATTCTCAAAATAATGCGGAAGCTTGGGGATCAGTATAGAGGAAGCAGAGAAGATCGCATTGGAAAGAGTTCCGGGGGCATCGGAAAACGATATTCGCATTCAATCAGACTACGATGACGGAAAATATAAATACGAGGCGATATCATTTATGACGGGAAAGAGTATGAGTTTGAAATAGATGCGTCTACAGGAACGATTCTTGAGTGGAGTGAGGAACGATACTGATCAAAGGAAAATTGTGATTAGATGTGATAAAAAAGACGATAAAAAATATTTTCGGAGTATCGGAATAAAAGAAAGAGAGAAGAGAATATAATTCAGAAAGAATGAAAAATGAATCATAGACAGCGGAGAAGTGTATGAATTATCTATGGGCAGGCATGATTTTGATCGGAATTATATTCGGAGCGTTTAACGGCAGGATGGAAGTTATTACAAATGCCGCGCTCGATTCTTCAAAAGAAGCGGTGACACTTTGTATTACGATGATAGGGATTATGTCGTTTTGGTGTGGGATCATGGAGATTGCGGCACAGGCAGGATCATCGGAAGTGCGGCAAAAAAAATGCGTCCGGTGATCCGTTTTCTTTTTCCTGATCTGCCGAAAGAACATAAAGCGCAGGAGCATATTACAACAAATTTTATTGCGAATATCCTCGGTCTTGGGTGGGCGGCAACTCCGGCAGGATTAAAGGCGATGAAAGAACTTGAAACATTGGAAGAGGAAAGGCGGGCAGGAAAAGCGCCCGGTCCGGTGAGGCGCAAGGGAGTCGCAAGTAATGAAATGTGTACGTTTTTGATCATGAATATTTCTTCTCTTCAGTTGATCCCGATGAACGTGATCGCATATCGAAGTCAGTATGGAAGCGCGAACCCGGCGGCAATCGTAGGCGCGGGGATTTTAGCTACGGTGGCAAGTACGGGGGCTGCAGTCATATTCTGCAAAATAGCGGAGCAAAGGCGAAAGAAATCTGGTATAATCAAGGAGAGCAGATATCCGGTAAAGAACAGGAAATCTGCATAAAAAACAGTATGTGTAAGATCGTATCCGCTGCAGACAGTACGGGTGTGTGAAGGGAGAATGTATGGACAAAAGATATAGTGAAGAGGAAAAAGATACAAGAGAAGAATTGAAAAAGGAAATTAAAAGAGAAATAAAGAAACAAAATAGGAAACTCAAAATTAAGATTCCGTGGAAAATTCAAAAGATACTTATTATTATAGCGATTATCGCGCTTGCGGGAGGCGCGGGAGCGATCGGTATGAAACGCTATATTACTCATGAAAGCCAGACGACCAAACTTGGGTTTGAAGATATCGGGGAGTTGGCGACACAGGAGGCAAATTGCACAGAAGTAAATGTTACCGAAGATGTAAGAAAATTGTTCGGTATTGACATTCCGTTTACGCAGAGTAAATATATCTATAGTTACAATGTGATCGTAAAGGCGGGATATGATTTTGGCGAGATTCGATATGAAGTAAAAAAAAGATTCTATCAAAGTGAAACTTCCTGAAGTCAGAATCTTAAGTTCGCAGGTTGATGAAGATTCGTTTCGTGTATATCATGAGAAGGAAAGCATTTTCAATCAGATCCGTCTGGAAGAGAATAACGCGGCGTTTGCCAAACTAAAAGAACAGGCCGAAAAAGACGCGGTGGCAAACGGGCTTTATGAGAATGCAAGAAGTAATGCAAAGACGATCCTGAAAGGATACTTTGCTCAGGCATATGATTTAGATGATTATAAAATCACATTTGAAGGAGGAGAAGGAGGGAATACAAATGAAAAATAAAATCTTGCTTGTACTCGGGATCATAGCCGCTGCAATCGCCATATTTTATTTTATATTATTTTTGACGGCATAGGAAAGAGAGTTCGTCGAGAAGACGTTGATTGTCTTTGCTGTCCATAACACAAAACCGGATAAATTCTCCGTCTAAACTTTTGAAGGAAGAACAATCGCGGATCATAAGACCGTTTTTGACGCAGTGAGTAAATACGTCAAAGGCGGTCGTTTCTTTTTGGAGAAGTTTTACAAGCAGAAAGTTAGCGTATGGCTTATATGTTTTATAAGCAGGCTGCTCTTTTAAAGCAGAGTACATTTTTTCCCGTTCGGAAAGAATGAGACGGCGGGTCTGTCTGATATATTCTTCGTCTTTCAGCATGAGTTCTCCGGCAAAAGCGCCGAGGCTGTTCAAAGACCAGGGAATCTGCTTTTCTTTCATTGCTTTTAAAAACGGCATGTTACCCGTGATACCATAACCTAAGCGGACTCCGGGCGCTGCAAAAAATTTTGACACGCCTCGTAAAACCATTAGATTTTTGAATGTTTTCGTAAAAGGTACTGCTGTGACGTCTTCGATAACAGGGGCAAATTCAACATAAGTCTCATCTATCATGACAAAGATGTCATGCTGTTCGCAAAATGTAAGAAGACGTTCCATATCAGATCGGAGAATGGCAGATGACGTAGGATTGTTCGGATTACATATGATAAGAAAATCATAACTTCCGGCAAGGAGCGACTGACAGAGAAAATCTACATTTAAAATAAACTCATCAGTTTCTTTTAAAAGAAACTCGTTGCATTTGCTATTTGAAAGTGACAACTCTCTGGAGTATTCCGAATAGGTTGGTCCAAGGAGAAGGGTGCGCTTTGGGGCGCGTGTTTCGATTAAAAGAGAGATAAGTTCACTCGAGCCGTTCCCGGGCAGTACGTAGTCTGCGGGAACGCCGCAGTATTCTGAAACGGTATTCCGAAGAGATTGATAGTCACGGTCGGGATAAGAGGAAAGAAGATCCAAATGGGATGCAAGAACCTGTTTTACATGGGTGGAGATACCGATAGGATTTACATTTGCGCCGAAGTTGACGATATCCTCCTGATTAAGATGATAGTATTCACATATTTTTTCGATATCGCTTCCGTGGAAAACAGGTTTTGTATTCATAGCATTTCCTTCCTGATGATTAAAAAAGTAATAATAACAGTAAAATATTAACGTGCAAAAAATAAAGCGTTTGTCTTGCCGGGCATCTTATTAAGCGTTTCGAGCTTCTTTTAATGCAATGGCAAGCTGATCCGGACAAGAGGTCGGTTTGAATCCGCACCGGATGCCTTCAATGCGCGAGATCGCCTCATCTACATCCATACCTTCGATGAGGTGAGAAATTCCCTGAAGATTCCCGCTGCATCCTCCGACAAAAGATACGTTTCTTACTTTATTGTCCACGATGTCAAAATGAATAAGACGTGAGCAGACGCCCTTTGGTTTGTATTCCATGATTTTACCTCCTGAAAACAGATTTCTTCATTTTTATAAAAGGAATTATAACAAACAGAGGAAGAAAATACAAATTTTGTGCGTCTGTTTTCGAGAAAAGTCGACATGAGTGCAGTCGGTTGAAAATCGAACGGGAACAGAAAGGAAGAAAGAGAAAAACAAGGGAGACGTATTTATACATATTACAGTCAGAGAGAGAGGATGCTTGCAGTTGAGAGGAAAAATAAAAAGTATATCTAAAACAGTATGAGATGATCTGCAAAAAAATGCGCGGCACGAAAAAAAGGAGAAAGAAGAAAATCGGGAAACCTACAAAAGAAAAGGCTGCGCGGTGTAGAAAAATGTAGAACGGTTTTTGCGGACAAGACAGAAATCCTGCCTTATAATGGCTACAAACACAAGCGGACGTTGACAGACGGGGCGTGTGAAAGATAAAAAAACAGGAGGGCTTGTTATGCTTGAGACAATGATGGTAAGTTCCGGATCGGTCATGTATGTGATGGCGCAGTCGGGATACTTGGGGTGCTGGCAAAGATCGTAAACCGGATGACCTTGTACAGATTGATAAAAGCGGCTGGAAATATGCCGAAAAGTACGCATAAGCTGATGAAACTTGTAAAGGCAAAATACGAACATGCCTGTATGGCGCATGAGTCTGTGGAAAATGTCGGTGTATTTGTAGAAAAATATATCTATGAATACAGAGGATTTTTGTTTCGGATACACACATGGCGTCAGATCGAGCTGTTGTCTGTTTGGTTTGTCGGTATTTTAGCGGTGATCGGCGCGGCGCTTTCTTACATGGAAGGCGGACTTACGGAAACGGTTTATCAGTACATAGCAGGCGGGGCGGCGGAAGCGGTGCTTCTTATGGTGATCATTCGTATGTCGGACGAGCCGTATAAGATAAAAGCGATTAAAATGTATATGGTCGATTATTTGGAAAATGTATGCGCTGTCAGGGTAAGAAGACAGAACAGGAAAGAAAAAGAATTTATTGACGTAATCCCGTCAGAAAATGTAAATGGAGGTGGAAAAGTAAAAGAACAAAAAACATTTGCCGGGGCGGACGATAAGAAAGAAGGAGCGTCTGCCGGTACAGTACCGGTGCAGGAGAACAGGGCAGATAGAAAGGAAAACGCAAAAGGCGCCGCAACAATGCAGGAGACGGAGTATGAACAATGGCGGGCGCAGGCAGTCAGAGAGATTTAGATGAGACAGGGAGCAGTATGGTAGAGAAACGGCTTCCTATTAATATCGAAGGCGAGCCGCAAGAGAGAAAGAAAGCGGAAAAGCTCAGTCAAAATGTCGGCAGAGGAGGGGGAGAACACGAACCGGACAGCGGGCATCCGCAGATCAGAGAGGAGACGATACGGCAAATACTGGAGGAATTTCTTGCTTAGGAAGTGTATATTTGTTAAAATAAGAGTATATGGCGGAGAGTAATTCTGCCGGATCTATAAAACAGACAAAAGATAAATCATAAAATAAGTATCAGAGAGGATGGATTGTGATGAGCAAAGTAACATTTGATTATTCAAAGGCATGTGGTTTCGTACAGGATCATGAGATGCAGTATATGAGCGAACTGGCAGAGCAGGCAAAGGAAAAGCTGCTTGCAAGAACGGGCGCCGGAAACGACTTCCTCGGCTGGATCGATCTTCCGGTTGATTATGATAAAGATGAGTTTGACCGGATCAAAAAGCGGCTGAGAAAATCAGAGAAGATTCGGAAGTGCTTCTTGTGATCGGAATCGGCGGATCTTATCTCGGAGCAAGAGCGGCAATCGAATTTCTCGGACACTCTTTTGCGAACGTTGTATCAAAAGAAGTGAGAAAATCTCCGGAGATTTATTATGTCGGCAACAGTATCAGCAGTACATATGTAAAAGATCTGATCGATGTGATCGGAGATCGTGATTTTTCAATCAATATGATCTCCAAATCGGGAACGACGACGGAACCGGCTATCGCTTTCCGCGTATTTAAAGAACTGTTGGAGAAAAAATACGGAAAAGAAGAGGCTGCAAAGAGGATTTACGCAACGACGGACAAAGCGAAAGGAGCGTTGAAAAATCTTGCCACAGAAGAAGGTTACGAGACATTCGTTGTGCCGGACGATGTAGGCGGTCGTTTCTCTGTTCTTACTGCAGTAGGGTTGCTGCCGATCGCGGTAAGCGGAGCGGATATCGACAAATTAATGGAAGGAGCGGCATCGGGAAGAAAGGCGGCTTTGGAGCTGATTTTGAAAAGAATGGCGCAATGCAGTATGCGGCTGTCAGGAATATTCTTCTTCGTAAAGGAAAAACTGTGGAAGTGCTGGCAAACTACGAACCGAGTCTTCATTATGTATCCGAATGGTGGAAACAGCTTTACGGAGAGAGTGAAGGCAAGGATCAGAAAGGAATCTTTCCTGCATCTGTAGATCTTACGACAGATCTTCATTCTATGGGACAGTTTATTCAGGATGGAAACAGAATTCTTTTTGAGACGGTTCTTAATGTAGAAAAATCAAGAGCAGAGATTGTGATCAACGAAGAACCGGTAGATCTTGACGGATTGAATTATCTTGCCGGAAAAAATGTTGATTTCATTAACAAGAGTGCGATGAACGGAACGATCCTTGCGCATACGGACGGTAATGTGCCGAACCTTATGGTAAAGATTCCGGAGCAGAATGAGTTTTATCTCGGGGAATTGTTTTACTTTTTTGAATTTGCATGCGGAGTGAGCGGATATTTACTCGGCGTTAATCCGTTCAACCAGCCGGGTGTTGAAAGTTATAAGAAGAATATGTTCGCCCTGCTTGGAAAACCGGGATTTGAAAAAGAAAGAGAAGAACTGCTTAAGAGACTGTAGTTTTAAAATTTCTTGTTGGATTTCCGTAAATAGAGTATAATAATAAGCGGTCGGAATTACCGGCTGCTTATTTGCATTATAGAAACTATTCAAATATCAGAAAAACAGTTTTGGGGTGCGTTATGCACGGATGATACGATCAAGGAGGGTGCGTTATGTTAAGAATCGGAATGTTGACAAGCGGCGGAGACTGTCAGGCATTAAATGCGGCGATGCGCGGAGTTGTGAAAGGAATCTGCTCCAAACGGGACGATGTGGAGATCTACGGTTTTAAAGACGGATATAAAGGATTGATCTATGCGGACTTCAGTATGCTTACACCGAAAGATTTTTCCGGCATTCTTACAAGAGGCGGAACGATTCTCGGAACATCGAGACAGCCGTTTAAATTGATGAGAGTTCCTGATAAAGACGGGCTCGATAAAGTAGAGGCGATGAAGCATACATATCATAAGCTGAATCTGAACTGTCTTATTATTTTAGGAGGAAACGGAACGCATAAAACGGCAAATCTTCTTCGGGAAGAGGGATTGAATGTGATCACGCTTCCGAAGACGATCGATAACGATCTGTGGGGAACAGAAATGACATTCGGATTTCAGAGCGCGGTGGATATTGCGACAGATACGATTGACAGAATCCATACGACGGCAACGTCCCACAGCCGTGTATTTATTATAGAGGTAATGGGACACAAAGTAGGATATGTAACGCTTCATGCAGGTATAGCGGGCGGCGCGGATATTATCCTTCTTCCGGAAATCCCTTATGATATCAATGTGATCACAGATGTGATCAACAGACGGTCGAGAGAAGGAAAACCGTTTACGATTCTTGCGGTTGCGGAAGGTGCAATCTCGAAAGAGGATGCAAAACTGAAAAAGAAAGAATATAAAGAGAAGATCTCCAAGAGAAAATATCCGTCTATCGCATATGAGCTGGCAGAGCAGATCCAAGAAGCGACAGATAAGGAAGTAAGAATTACCGTTCCGGGACATACACAGCGCGGAGGTTCTCCGTGTGCATACGACCGTGTATTTGCAACTCGGGTCGGAGCAAAGGCGGCCGAGATGATACTGGAAGGAAAATACGGATATATGGTCGCTATGAGAGATGGCGAGAGACGGCAGTTCCGCTTGAAGAAGTGGCGGGAAAATTAAAGATGGTAGATCCGAAATGCGGATTGATCAAAGAAGCGAAAACAATAGGTATCAGTTTTGGCGATGAATAAACGAAATAAACTAAGAAATCAGGCAGAGGTGTAAAACATGTCATATACGGCGCTTTATAGAAAATTTCGCCCGGCAGAGTTTGGAGATGTAAAAGGGCAGGATCATATTATTACAACATTACAGAATCAGATCAAGGCAAACCGTATCGGACATGCATATCTTTTCTGCGGTACAAGAGGTACGGGAAAAACAACGGTTGCGAAAATATTTGCGAAAGCGGTAAACTGTGAGCATCCGGTTGACGGCAGTCCGTGCGGTGAGTGCGAGATGTGTAAGTCGATCGCGGCAGGTACGTCTATGAATGTGATTGAGATTGACGCGGCGTCTAATAACGGCGTTGATAATATCCGTGAGATTCGGGAAGAGGTGACGTACCGTCCGACAGAAGGAAAATATAAGGTTTATATTATTGATGAAGTACATATGCTGTCTATAGGAGCGTTTAACGCGCTTCTTAAAACATTGGAAGAGCCGCCGGAATATGTTATCTTTATTCTTGCCACAACAGAAGTTCATAAAATTCCGATCACGATTTTATCACGATGTCAGCATTATGATTTCAAGAGGATCAGTATTGAGACGATTACGGAACGTATGCAGGAATTGATGGATACAGAGCATGTAGAAGCAGAGGATAAAGCGCTGCGCTATATAGCGAAAGCGGCGGACGGATCGATGAGAGACGCGCTTAGTCTTCTTGATCAGTGTATTGCATTCTATCTTGGGCAGAAGGTGACATACGAGCATGTTTTGGAAGTGCTGGGAGCGGTGGATACGGATGTATTCAGCAGACTTTTGCGGAAAGTGATCAATACGGATGTGCCGGGTGTGCTCGACGTTGTGGAGGAACTCGTAATGCAGGGAAGAGATCTGACGCAGCTTACGGCAGATTTTACATGGTATTTAAGGAACTTGCTTCTCGTAAAAACATCTGATAATATAGAGGATGTTCTGGATGTGTCTACGGAAAATATGATGCAGTTAAAAGAAGAATCCGGGATGATCGAGACAGCAGCGTTATTCCGGTATATCCGTGTTTTTTCAGAGCTTTCCGGGCAGTTAAAATATGCGACGCAAAAGAGAATCATGCTAGAGGTGGCTTTGATTAAATTATGTACTCCGGCAATGGAAACGAAGCAGGATACTATTTTAGAGCGGATCCGTGCGGTGGAAGAAAAAGTGGAAAAAAGCATGGAAGCTTCAGCAAATATGCAGGGGCAGATCGTCTATGTAAACGGAGACGGAGCGCAGATCGCAGGCGGATCGGTGATTAATGGAAACACCGAGGGCAATTTTGCAGGCGCTCGTGCGCAGAGACCGCAAATTCCAGATGCGATTCCCGAAGACGTACAGGAAGTCGTAAAGAATTTTAGAATGATTGCCGGAGAAGCTTCAGGTATTATAAAGGGGTATCTGAAAAGCGCCCGCTTAAGTCTGGGCGGAGACAACCGGCTTTTGATCGTTCTTCCGGACAGTCTTGCGGCAAGCGTCGTAGGGCGGGAAGATCACGTTGAAGAGTTGGAAAAATTAATCGAAGAACGGATCGGAAAACGTGTGGAAGTAGAAGTGCGTCATGTAGAAGAAGGCAGACATTTTGAGGATACATTCATAGATATAGAACAAAAGATCAATATGAAGATAACGGTGGAGGATTGATTATGGCAAAAAGAGGCGGTTTTCCGGGTGGAGCGATGCCGGGAAATATGGCAAATCTTATGAAACAGGCGCAGAAGATGCAGCGTCAGATGGAAGAGCAGCAAAAAGAGCTTGAGGCAAAGGAATTTACGGCGACGGCAGGCGGCGGAGCGGTTGAAGTGACTGTTTCGGGAAAACGCGAAGTGACAAAAGTAAAACTTGCGGAAGAAGTCGTTGATCCGGATGATATTGAGATGTTGGAAGACTTGATCGTTGCGGCGACAAATGAGGCGCTGCGTCAGATCGATGAGGCGACAGGTTCTGCTATGTCTAAGCTGACAGGCGGCATGGGCGGCGGAATTCCGGGGATGTTTTAAGGATGGAATATTACAGTAATCAGATCAGCCGTCTGATCGAAGAATTTTCCCGTTTGCCGGGGATTGGCAGCAAGTCGGCGCAAAGGTTGGCGTTTCATGTGATCAACATGCCGCTGGATCAAGTGGAAGGTTTGGCAAAATCAATTATTGACGCAAGGAAAAATGTGCGGTATTGTAAAGTGTGCTGTACACTTACAGATCGGGAAACCTGTCCGATTTGCGGAAATCCGGATCGCGACAAGAAAACGATCATGGTCGTTGAGACACCGCGGGATCTGGCAGCGTATGAAAAGACAGGAAAATATAACGGAGTATATCATGTGCTCCACGGGGCAATCTCTCCGATGCTGGGAATCGGCCCGGGAGATATCCGTCTGAAAGAACTGATGGAACGGCTTCAGGGAGACGTGAATGAAGTGATCATTGCAACGAATTCAAGTCTGGAAGGCGAGACAACGGCAATGTATATAAGCAAACTCATAAAACCGGCGGGAATAAAGGTGAGCAGGATTGCCAGCGGCGTTCCGGTCGGAGGAGATTTGGAATATATTGACGAGGTGACGCTTTTAAGAGCGCTTGAAGGCAGGACAGAACTGTAAGATAGAGCAGAAATAATAAACAGAAGTAAGAAAGAGGAGACATTAAAGAGGAGACATTATGGACAAGTTAAAGTTGATGAAAACTGCAAATGAAGTCCGCAAGGGAATTGTGACATCGGTTCACAGTGCGAAAGCAGGACATCCGGGCGGATCACTTTCCGCGGCGGATCTATTCACTTATCTGTATTTTGAGGAATTGAATGTAGATCCGAAAGACCCGAAAAAAGCGGACAGAGATCGTTTCGTCCTCTCAAAGGGACATACAGCGCCGGGGCTTTATGCCGCGTTGGCAGAGAAAGGATTTTTCCCGAAAGAAGATCTGATCACACTGAGACATACAGGTTCTTATCTTCAGGGTCATCCGGATATGAAGTGCATTCCGGGTGTTGATATGTCTTCAGGTTCTCTCGGACAGGGAGTTTCTGCGGCTGTAGGAATGGCGATTGCGGCAAAGATATCGGGTGATGATTACCGCGTATATACACTTCTCGGTGACGGAGAGATCCAGGAAGGTCAGGTGTGGGAAGCTGCGATGCTTGCGTCTCACCACAAACTGGATAACCTTCTTGTGATCGTGGATAATAATAATCTTCAGATCGACGGTGAGATTACAAAAGTGAACTCTCCGTATCCGATAGATAAAAAGTTTGAAGCGTTTAATTTTCACGTGATCAATATTGACGGAAATGATTTTGATCAGATTGACGCTGCATTTAAAGAGGCAAAATCAGTAAAAGGACGTCCGACGGTGATCATAGCCAAGACTGTGAAAGGAAAAGGAGTTTCTTTTATGGAAAATCAGGCGGGATGGCATGGAAAAGCGCCGAACGACGAGGAATTTAAAATCGCGATGGCAGATTTGGAAAAGGCAGGTGAAGCGTTATGTCAGAAGTAAAGAAGATTGCGACGAGGGAAAGTTACGGAGAAACGCTGGTAGAGCTTGGGGCGGAACATGAAGAGATCGTTGTGCTTGACGCGGATCTTGCGGCTGCGACAAAAACAGGTTTATTTCAGGCTGCATATCCCGAACGTTTCATCAACTGCGGTATCGCGGAAAGTAATATGATCGGCGTGGCAGCAGGATTGGCGGCTGCGGGTAAAGTTCCGTTTGCAAGTTCTTCGCAATGTTTGCGGCGGGACGGGCTTATGAGCAGGTAAGAAATTCAGTCGGTTATCCGCATCTGAACGTAAAAATCGGAGCAACACATGCCGGAATTTCCGTAGGTGAAGACGGAGCGACACATCAGTGTAATGAAGATATTGCTTTGATGCGTACGATTCCGGGAATGGTTGTGATCAATCCGTCTGATGACATAGAGGCAAGAGCGGCGGTGCGCGCGGCTTACGAATATGTAGGGCCGGTGTATATGCGGTTCGGACGTCTGGCTGTTCCGGTGATCAATGACAGACCGGATTATAAGTTTGAACTTGGAAAAGGCGTTGTGCTTCGAGAAGGAAAAGACGTAACGATCATTGCGACAGGACTTCCTGTCAACAACTGTCTGCAGGCAGCGGAGAAGCTGGCAGCGGAAGGTATTGATGCAAAAGTGATCAATATTCATACGATCAAGCCGCTTGACGAAGAACTTATCATTGCGGCCGCGCAGGAAACAGGCAAAGTCGTTACAGTCGAAGAGCATTCGGTTATCGGAGGACTTGGAAGCGCAGTATGTGATGTGCTTTCCGCAAATGTTCCGACAAAAGTGCTTAAGATCGGAATTAACGATGTGTATGGAGAATCAGGTCCGGCGCTTGAACTGATCGAAAAATACGGACTTGGCATAAACGGTATTTATGAAAAAGTAAAAGCGTTCGTATCATAATATTACAAAAGGAGATGCTGTTCATTTTGAGCGGCATCTTTTATAATATGTCGAATTCTTCTGACAATAACTGATAAAATCATTTTTTTTATTGTGCTATCCTCATATCAACGCCGATAGAAACATTGTTGATTTTTAAAATATTCAGTTGATTTAGGAGGATGAGTATAAATGGAAAGACAGTTACCGAAAAACGTGCGTCAAATAGGAAATGTAAGCGACAGTCCTAAAATTTATGTGGAAGATTATGTAGATACATTTTTTGCCGGATTGTGTGAGAAATGTGAGAAAGCAGGCACAGACCTATGGGGCTTTTCTTGTCGGAGATATTCAAAACGGCGAGGATGAAGATTATGTTTATATTTATGGTGCGATTCAGATGCATGATCTGAAAATGTCGGATAAAGAATATGTGATTGATGAGGCTGCATGGAAAAACGCATATGAAGACTGCAAACAGTATTTTGAAGACGGGGAAATGCTAGGATGGTTTGTAGTACATCCCGGAGCGCCGCTCATTCCGGAACCGGAAACCGTAAAGCTTCATAAAAAAATCATTTCCGAAGAAAAATACCGTTTTCATTATGAAAGATCCGGTAGAAAAAGAAGAGACATATTATGTACATAAATGAATGACTTGCTGGAGATCGGAGGGCATTACACATATTATGAAAAAAATCCGTGTATGCAGAATTATATGATCTCCAGCCGGAAAAAAAATGGGGCGTCAGCGTCGGAAACAGTGGAAGACAGAGCTGCAAAGGACTTTCGTTCTTTGGCTAGAAAACGGAGCGAGCATCAAAAAGGCAGACGGCCGGGGAGTCTGATGTATGCTGCGGGAGCTTGTGTGATTTTGATACTTGTAATTATGGGGGTATCGTTGTTTAACAGTTTCGACAGGATGAAATCGGTACAAAACACGCTTGGATTTTTAGATAAAGAGACAGTTGCGTCAGATGGGAAAACGTCAGAAGAAACAACAGATGACGGATCTGTTCCCACATCTGCAGAAATTGAAGCAGTAAAAGGACAGACAGATGCAGATTCCGCAGATGAAAACAAAACAAAGGAGGAAAGTGTGTCAGGTCAAAAGGAAGACGGAAAAGATGAGAAAAATGAAAATCCGGAAAACAGCCTGTCTGAGAGCAATGATAAAAAAGAACCGGAGGGAAGCGATTCTGCGCAGGGGGCAGATGAACAGACTATTGGAAGCGCGAACGGTCAGGACGGGGTTTATATTGTAGAGAAAGGAGACACGCTGGCGATTATCAGCCGTAAGATATACGGCGATCTTGACCATGTAGACACGATTTGCAAAATGAACGGGATTACGGACGGCAATCTTATTTATATCGGACAGAAATTGCTATTGCCATGAAAGTATGGTAAGATGTTGGCGAATAGATTTAGCGGAAATAAAAAGGACATAAAACAGAAATATAAAGAAGGGGAGTTATATGACACAAAAGAAAAAAACGGATTTTAAAATAGTAACACCCCCCGATGATCTAAGTGAAGTTCGTGCTAAAACGAAGAAAATACACAGGGAAAAATTAAAAAAGATTGTTGTGCCGGTTATTCTTATTGCTCTTGCGGTAAGCGGAACATATCTGATGCTCACGAATAAGGCGTATAGTGAAGCCGGAACGGCGGTCAGGTACTCGACAGATAGTTCGGATACAAGTAATTATGCCCATTTTGCAAATGGAATCGTGCGATACAATCGGGATGGCGTTGTTTTTTTAAATAAGAAAAACGAAGAAAAGTGGATTCAGTCGACACAACTGAAAAATCCGATCATTGAGGTGAAAGAAAAAGCGTTTGCGGTAGGAGATATCGGAGGAAACAGCATTCTTGTATTTTCCGAAGAAGGTTTGAAAGGCGAGATTGAGACAAGTCTTCCGATTGAAAATATGGCGATTTCGGATCAGGGAATTGTGACAGTTCTGCTGAAAAATGAAACTGCGCCGAAGATCATTTCTTATGATGCAATGGGCAATGTTTTAGTGGAGCAGCAGGTAACTGTTCCTGTAATGGGTTATCCTGTTGCGATGGATATGTCTGACGACGGAAAGATGCTGGCGGTAACTTATTTTCATACAGACGACGCCGTGCTGAAGTCAAAAGTGATCTATTATAATTTCGGAGAGAGTGGAAAGGACAAGCCGGATAAGATCGTTGCATCGGATGAATATTCAGACACGATCATGGCAGACATTTTCTTTATGGGAAGCGACCGCTCTGTTGTAGTAGGAGATAACTCGATCGTCATCTATAAAGGGAAAGCCGAACCGAAAAAAGAAAAGAGATATCGATCGGACAGGAGATACAGAGCGTATTTCACTCAGACCAATATATAGGGCTTATATTGCTTAACAGTGAAAAATCAGGATACGAGCTGCGGCTGTATGATCGGTTTGGGGAGAGGATACTTAATAAAGAGATTTCGGGACGATACGGAAATGCAAAGATAGAAGGCAGCGAAGTTATTATGTATGAAGGAAGTAAGTGCTGTATCGTGACCGCAAACGGAATCGTAAAATTTGAAGGAGACATAAAAACAGAGGCGCTGGAGATTTTCAAAGCTTCGGGATTGAACAGATACTATGTGATGAGCGCAGATGAATTACGGGTAATTTATCTGACGAAATAGGAGAGATTATGGATAATTGGCTTTTGATCATTGTAGGAACGATTTTTCTTATCTGTATTGCTTTTGGGTATGTTAGAGGATTTTTAAAACTCGGACTTTCCCTTTTGTCAACAATATTGACTCTTGTTCTTGTGCTGTTCCTTTCGCCGCATGTTACACGAGCGCTTAAGGAGTATACGCCTGTAGATGATTTCTTAGAAGTAAGTTACTGAGAAATTTATGCCGGAGATAACGTCTGAGCAGCTTCAGTCGATCGATCTGACAGGAACGCCATTGGAAAATCTTACGGCGGAAGACATCTCCAAGTTAAACGAGATGGACTGGGATGTGCTCGGCATTACGGCGATGATATTTTAAGTGTGATCGGAGATATTCCGAAAGATGTGCAGATCAACTTGATTGAGGAAGCCCCTCTTCCCCGGTTTTTGAAAGATCAGCTTATAGAAAATAACAACAGCACGATTTACGGAGAGCTGGGAGTGAAAAGTTTTCCAAGATATGTGGCGGCATATGCATCGCATCTTGTATTGAATCTGTTGTCGTTTCTTGTGACATTTTTGCTGGCGATCATTCTTGTGAAGGCGCTGATGTTTGCTGTGAATATTATTGGGGAACTTCCGGTGCTTGGACTGGCAAATCATATTGCCGGAGGAGCGCTCGGTCTTTTGCTTGCGCTTGTCATTGTGTGGATCGGATTTCTCATCATGACGCTTGCCTATACGACAGAGGCGGGAAGCGCATGCTTTGAAATGGTTGAAAAGAGTAGTATTCTGCGTTTCTTATATGAAACAAATCCGCTTTTGATCCGCCTGTTAAAATTTTAAATCTGTATAGAAGAGGGCTGTTGGAAAAATAAACAAAATGTTATTTTGTAACTGAAAGTTACTGTATTTTGATGTACAGTAACTTTTTTTATTTTGTGATAAAATTAATTTTAATAGGGAAATTAAAAATTGGCGAAAAATTGACTTTTTTCTGTTATAAGATTTTTAATCTCATTGATAAGGAGTGAAAGTTTGTGGAAGAAAAATATAAGATCCTAATCGTAGATGACGAACAGTCTATTTTAGATATGTTGAAATTACAGCTTGAATTTGAAGGGTATTCTGTTTATACTGCCGGCAATGCGGCAGAGGCTTTGGATAAATTATCTTACTCGCCGGACATAGTTTTATTAGACATCAATATGGATGGCATGAACGGTTTGGATTTATGTGTCTCTATTCGTGATTTTATCTCTTGTCCGATTATTTTTCTCACTGCCAGAGTATCTGAGCAGGATAAGATCAACGGGTTAATGGCAGGCGGAGATGATTATATTACGAAGCCATTTTCTGTAAATGAATTGCTGGCAAGAATTTCGGCGCATTTACGACGCGAACAAAGAAGTCATAACAAGACAAAAAGTAAATTTTCAGAAGATCTTATTATTGATTATTCTGATAGAAGTCTTTATATCAAAGGGCATAAAATTGAATTGTCAAATAAAGAATTTGAAATTATACAACTCTTGTCTTCTAATGCAGGTCAGGTTTTTGACAGAGAAAAAATTTATGAAAATATTTGGGGCATTGACGGCAATGGAGACAGCGTTGTTATCAAAGAGCATATACGAAAAATACGTCTGAAATTTAATGAGTTTACGGATAAAGGTTATATTACTACAGTTTGGGGAGTCGGATATAAATGGGAAAAATAAGAGAAGTATTTCAAAAGATGTCGCTAAAACGATCATTAGTATTGCTGGCGGTATTTTGTCTTAGTCTGGTCAGCGCTCTTTCAGTAATTACAATATTGACATGTTCATCTATCCAGAAAAAAATACTTGATACAAGACCTATTATCATCACAGACTATGTAATTAGAGACGCAGATAGTAATGACACCGAAAATAATAACGGGGTTACTGCCGTACCGCAGAAATATGCACATGGAGAACTTTCAAAAGAAAATCAATTATATTATTGGTGCATTACGATTCTTATGGTGTCCTTACCCATTGCCTATATTATAATCGCTTCTTTTATGGTGGCAAAATTATATTACAAATGGAAATTGAAGATACCGCTTGAAAATCTGAAAAATGGTATGTACCACATTTCACAGCAGGATTTAGATTTTCAGATACAATACACATCTGATGATGAGCTGGGGCAGTTATGTGATACATTTGAACATATGAAAAATGAGATTTACAAAAGCAATAGTAAAATGTGGAATATGCTTCAAGAGAGAAAAGCGCTGACGGCTTCTGTTTCACACGATTTAAGAACGCCGATCACGGTGCTCAATGGCTATCTTGATTATTTGGAAAAATCAATCGAAAGAGAAACTCTTACAAATGAAACCTTACAGACAACGATTAAAAATATGACAGAAGCTGTCGATAGATTAAAACGATATGTAGAGTGTGTGAAAGATATACAAAAAATGGAAGATATTGAGATCAAAAAAGATAATTATAATTTGAAAGAGTTGATTGCCGACATAACAAGAGAATTTTCTATTTTAGCGGCACGAGAGAATAAAAAACTTGTTATACGGGATTTTTCAAACTCTGATTTTATATCGACAGATAAAGCGATGTTATCAAAAGTTTTAGAGAATATTTTTGACAATGCACTCCGCTTTTCACATGAAGAAATTATATTTTCAATCAAAGAAAAAGAGGATTATTTGTATTTTTCAATGCAAGATGATGGAGTAGGTTTACATCTGAAGAATTAAAATCCGCAGCTTCTTTCTTCTTCAGTTCCGCTTCAAACGGTGGAAATTTTGGCATAGGATTATCTATCTGTAAAATACTTAGCGAAAAATTCGGAGGGGATATATTTTTAGACAATCTCCCAGATCGTGGAGCAATTATTACAATCAAGATTAAAAAATAGGCGGAAACTTTTCTGAAATTTGACTTTTATATGAAATAATCTCCTTACAAAAAACGTAAGGAGGTTTTTTTATGGAAATTAGTATTGAACATTTGAATAAAAACTACGGGAAACAAAATGTGTTGAAAGATATTTCTTTACATATACCGATCGGAATGTATGGAATGTTAGGCGAAAACGGAGCCGGTAAGACAACGCTTATGCGTATATTGGCTACATTGTCAGAGCGACAACGGGAATGGTAGAAATCAATGGGATTGATATAAAAAGGAAAAAAGAAATCAGAAAAATAATCGGTTATCTTCCACAGGAATTTTCGATATATCCAAACATGACGGTTTATTCTGCTTTAGATTATCTTGGGATTTTGGCTGAACTTCCAAACAATATTCGTAAGAGGCGTATCAACGAACTTTTAAAACAAGTGAATTTGGAACACGAGAAGAATAAAAGATTTAAAAATTTATCCGGTGGTATGAAACGTCGTTTCGGTATTGCACAGGCATTATTAAATGATCCGAAAATTTTGATTATTGATGAGCCGACGGCAGGACTTGACCCAGAAGAAAGATTACGCTTTTACAATCTTCTTTCTGAATTGGCAGTGGAAAGAATTATTTTATTATCTACGCATATAGCAAGTGATATAGAAGCCACTTGTTCTAAAGCAGCTGTTTTATCTTCCGGAACTGTTGTTTTTGAAGGACAAATAGAAAAGTTGTTACAGCTTGGAAACGGAAAAGTCTATACTACCACGATTCTGCAAAATGAATTAAATCAGTTTAAACAGAAATACCGTGTTATCAGTATTTATCAAAATGGAATAAATGTATCTTGTCGCTTTTTATCAAACGCTGCACCAAAAAAGAATGGGTTTCATGTCAGCCTACGATAGAGGACAGTTATATGTATCTCTTATCAAGTTTCAAGCAGGAGGTGGAATAGATGCTGTTTATTAAAGAATTGAAAAAAATTTGTTTTAGCTTTATATATGTATTGTTTATTGGATTGCTGCTTTTTAGCTGGCATGAAAATTTTTACGGTGTAACAACAAAAGAAATAACTGGTTCGCAAGGAAATGAGGTATCTATTTCTTCCGGGCTGACTGGTGGTTCGATTTTAGAAAAACCAGAAAAAAATAAAGAAAGCTATGGAATGAAAAATAAAGAAGTACCAGATAAAATTATGTGCGGTGGTACTGACAAGCTAATTATGGAATATCTTGCAAATTCCTATGCAACATATCCTTTTAGCTATTATAAGGAAGTAGTTTTAAATGAGAACGAGCAAAAAGAGATTTTAAATATAATCAAAGAAATAACAGGCTTAAATGAACAGCAGATCAATCATCTTCCAGATGATTATTTCCCTGCTGTAAATGGAAATGTTATTCACTTTGGCAGTAACGGAACACAAAGTGAAAATGGAGCTTTTACATTTGAAATGGGAAATGAAGAACAACCAACTGAAAATACTGATTATACAAAACAATTTGTAGCTCAAGTTTCTTACGAGGAATTTCAAGAGCTTATGAAAAAAGCAGAAGTATCATTGGAACAGGTTCTAATTATTCTATGGAAAATTTATTGCAATATTATGGTCTGGCAGAAATGACTTATGAAGAAGCAATGAATGAATATGAGAAAACGATTTATGATGATAAAGTTTCTGCTGCTTTTGCAAGATTGTTTTGCGATTATATGACAAGAGATTTAGGTTTATATCCTGTGTTCTTAGTAGTTATCTTTTGGCTGAAGGATAGACGAAACCGTATGAATGAGCTGATTGACTGTAAACAGATCGGAACAACAAAGCTTATTACGATTCGTTTCTTAGCAATGCTTGCGGCAGTGTTATTGCCGATAACTATTTTGAGTTTTGAGTCGTTAATTCCATTGATTGAATTTTCTGCTGAAACCGGTATTGCAATAGATGTGTTTGCTTTTCTGAAATATATTGTTTGGTGGTTATTACCGACAGCAATGATTGTTACTTCTTCAGGAATGTTCTTGACAATTTTAACATCTATGCCGATAGCTATTTTGGTACAGTTTGTATGGTGGTTTATTGACACCTCTTTGACAGCGTTATCGGGAGATACAAAAATATTTACGCTGATGATACGGCATAATTTATTACGAGGCTCTGAACTTATAAAGCAAGATTTTAATTTGATCTGTTTGAATAGAGGACTGTTTGTGATCTTGTCTTTGATATTGATAGCATTATCTGTTGTAGTATATAACAAGAAAAGAGGTGGAAAGTTAAATTATGATTTCTTTTTGCAAAAGCATTTTGGATTTTTTAAGGATCGATTTACCGCTCACATTCAAAAATAGTTTATTACTGGCGGCTGTCTATACATTCATTATCCCGGTTATAAGAGGAATTTCTAATTTAGACAACATTCATTCCGCAGATGTATTCGGACAATCGTTAGCTCTGATAGGGGTATTTCTTTTCATTCCTATAATAAGGCAAGAATTGGAAGTTTCCGTAAAAGAGATTGTTTATACGAAAGTATGGTCATATAGAAAGAGCGTAAGCATTCGGCTGATATGCAGTTTCTGGATGATTACAGTTATGATTACTATATTCGCAAGTATTATGCGGCTTCAAAACTGCAGTTTTCCATTTTTAAAATATGTAACCGTGACAATTCTGTATGCTGTTTTTCTGGGGATTTTAGGACTTCTTTTTTCACAATTAGGAAATAATGTCATTATAGGTTATCTAGCTTCGCTAGGATATTGGTCTTTCTGTCAATTCGATATTTTAACAGAAGAAAATGTATTATACATATTCCCGATTATAAGCGGAGAAATAGAGATGGGGAAATTGATGATTCTTGTGAGCATAAATAGTTTTCTTCTGGTAGTTTTCTTTTTGTCAGTAAAAGAGACTAGGGGAATGTATAAATAAAATATATCATTGTCTCTGAAGAAGAGATATGTTATGATAAATCCACTCACAGAAATTCTTTTTGTGAAAGATGCCGACAGCTTCGTCGGTCAGAGGAATTCCCTCAAAATTACCCAGAACACAACGAAACAGATTTGCATGGATAGTCTTGTAGAACGTCTCTTTTTTTCGTATACTGATTCTTAACAGAAGAAAAAAGTTTCACCGAAAGTTATAAGAGAAAGCTTTAGGAGAAAAAGCTTTGAGAGAAAAAACTTAAGAGTGTTTTCTTACTTGTACGATAGGACTCATTCATGCACATGAAAGGAGAGCCTATAGTAGGAAAAGAAAAGTGGGCAAAAGAAAAAGAACTGCGTTTGTCAGATGCTTATATTGTAAAAGATAATGAACCAAGTTTGGAATTAAAAGTAAAGGTTATTAATATCCGACCGGAAGAACATCATGAGATTTTAGAGAAATGTCAAGTGCTGAAAGAGTATAGCCAGTTTATGGAAATCGTGCAGAACTATCAGATCTCCGGTGTGGAAGAACCTTATAAAAAGGCGATAAAAGAGTGCATTGAAAAAGGAAAAACAATTTCCGAAATTGCAGATGAGCTTGAAGATACAGAAGAAAATATTGCTCGTCTGATAGAAGAGTTTCATCTTCGTATAAATTGATCATAGTTAAATCTATAAAATGGGGGATAAGTTTTGATTTCTCCCCTGTCTGGAAGGTGTATTTATATATTTTTTACAACGAATACGAAAAGTGGGAAATGGAAGCTGCATGTTTTGGCATGAATTTGTCGAAAATTTCATAAAAAAACTTGACAAGTTTCTTAGAATATGATATCTTATAAAAGTTCTAAGAACGCTATGGGGGATTAGCTCAGTTGGGAGAGCGCCTGCCTTGCAAGCAGGAGGTCACGAGTTCGACTCTCGTATTCTCCACTTTAAATAAAGATCCGAACATTGGCATTAGTCAGTGTTCGGATTTATGCTATAGGAAATTACTCCGTAATGTTCCATAGCATAAAAAACGCTCCGTGTAGGAGCGCACTGCGGCGGAAAAGAAGTACGTCGCTAAAGCGACCCGCCGCAGGCGGAGAATCTTGCGAGCAGGATTCTTTTTTATATTGTGCAACGAGCCAAAGTCCGGGTTTGTTACTTTGTTCTTGTATGAAGAAAAAAAAGTAAGATATAATCAAAAAAATAAACATAAAATCTATGTGACGTTTAAGTACGGGAAAAGGTATTATATATGAGAGGTCAAACAGAGGGCAGTCATGAAGAAATTAATGTAGAAGAAGCCATCCGTATTCATGGAAATATGGTTTATCGGCTTGCTCTGGTACAAATGAAAAATAAAAGTGAAGCAGAAGATGTGTTTCAGGAAGTGTTCCTCCGATTAGTAAAGTATAAAGAAAGAATTCAGGGGAGAGAGCATTTGAAGGCATGGCTTTTGAGAGTAACTGTTAATTGCTGCAAGAAACAGTTTGATAGTGCGTTTCGGAAAAAGACAGTTTCTATAGACAGGGATGTTCAGAGCACGGACAGTTATGAGATGGATCTGCCGGAGAATCTCATATATGAGGCAGTTCTTCGCCTGCCGGCAGATTACAGGAGTACAGTACATTTGTTTTACTATGAACAATATTCTGTTTCTGAGATTGCTGAGATGTTGGAACTTCGGAGTCGGCTGTAAAAACCCGCCTGTATCGCAGCAGGGGGATGCTTAAGGAAGCTTTGAAAGGAGAGTTTGACTGTGTGGGACGAATATAAGAAAGTAAATGACAGCATTCATGTCCCGGAAGAATTAGTGAACCGGACGGTAAAAGCAGCTGAAAGAGAGGAGCGCCGCCGCAAAATTATCGGATTGTGGAAATATACGGCAATAGCGGCATGCTTTTGTTTTGTCTGCCTTGGTATATGGGGAGCGGCGTTTAAAGACAAGATTGTGATACAAGATGTGACATTTGCTTCATCAGAGATGGAGATTGGATTAAATCTCGGAAAAAAGGACATATCAGAGACGAGAGAGTGGGAAGATATTCAAGTTGAAAAGTATACGGAGAAGGATGACGAGAATATCCCGAAAGAGCTGTGGAAGCTGAAGCCGGGAAGGGTTCACGGAGAAAAAGTATATATAGGAAAAACGGAAGACGGAATTCTTCATGCAGTGTTTGAAAAAGACGGGAAAATCTGGTATGTGACAGAAGAAAAAGGGGATAAAGAAAATCTGACAGAATATTTGAAAAAAACTTTATAAAAGACGTAACCTTTTGGATGCGGCAAAGGTATTATAAGCAGAAACGCAAAAAAAAACTGTTTGTTGTTCATCAAAGAGGAAATGCTTATGAAAAAGAAATATTTGAAAACATGTATCAGTGTTTTGGCAGTAACGGCAGTCTTGCTAAGCGCATGCGGAGGTCCGCAGCAGAAAAACGTCGGGAAGACAACGATGGAGACTGCAAAACTGGCGGATTCTATCAGAAAAAAATATAATGAAAAGTATGAATATGCCGATCCGATCCGCGGCGTGGCCCGTGACGAAAGGCTTAAGCTGAAAATGGGGTTTGATATAATGAATGCCGGATTTACGGAATATACACAGATCGTAAATGTGTATAAAGATCCGGAACTCACCTATCAGATCGGATCACATTTTGAGTGGGATGAAAAAACAAAGGAATTATCAGTTACACCTCCGAGATGGAGTGTAGGCGGGATCATGAGCGAAGGTCTTGACGAGGATGCGCCGGGATATCAAGCGGCAGATTCGTCTTTGTTTGATAAAGGAGAGTTGAATGACTGGGGTAATCTTCCACAGTATTATATGGTTCAATATGTGGATCTTGAAACCGGAGAAAAACTGGAGAAACCGATAGTGACAGTGTTTACCGTCGATTCAGAAGTTAAGAATGCACCGAGAGTTACTCTTGGGATTAATGAGGAAGGATTTCCGGTTTTCAGATGGAAAAAAGTGCCGGGAGCAGAGCGTTATTATGTGATGAGCATGACGTCCTCAGAAAAGATGGGATTATCCGGAGACGGCTGGGTCGAAGGTGAAACAGAAGGAACAGAATGGATTCCCGAATCAACGGCAAAGTTTATTACTTATAATGTGTCGGAAGCGGATCGCCGGGAGCCATACGTTATTGAAAAGTACGGAGAGGGAAACGAAGCGATACCGAAAGATACAGAGTATGAAACTTATTACTGCGTTATAGCAGTATCAAAGGACGGAACATCTGCTTTAAGCAATATGTTCAGGGAAACAGATATTGCGCGTAAGTTCCTTTTACGGAAGAAGTGAAGATGAGCCTGAATGAGGAAGGTTCAAATTATACGCAGTCGTTCGGCGAAATGCCGTCATATAAATGGGTGACGATGTGCGACGGAACGCTTGTACAAAAGCTGATTAATTATGATTTTGAAAGCGCGAAGGAAGAGAAGGCTTCATGGAGCGGTGAAAATATCGTAAAAGTCCGTATAAGATTGACGGAACAGGATTTGACGGAGTTGTTGTCGTAGAAAGTTATAATACTGATACTTGGAA
>ENA-OQCS01000097-OQCS01000097.1-human-gut-metagenome-genome-assembly--contig:-NODE-97-length-40515-cov-10.834654_pt1 | contig 40515 bp, 42 predicted proteins | sample MGYA00242757_ERZ504575 | MGnify/ENA primary metagenome ERZ504575 (study PRJEB26092, sample SAMD00036297) | human gut metagenome | host: Homo sapiens | study: EMG produced TPA metagenomics assembly of... | reverse complement strand
CTCCTTTAGATGGTGCATCCTCAAAAATCCCGGGAATAGCTACCAGTCTTTTAGACATCTGACCATTTCCGCTGTATTTTTTTCTACATATTCTCTAGCCATTTATTTATCACCTTTTTTTTACCAGTCTCCACACCAGATACAGGATTCCGGAAACCAGCATTCCATTGATAAAAGAAATTCCCACAGTCAAAAACGTAGCTGCAAAACCAAGAGCCCAGGTCACGATTCCAGCCACTGACCATCCTTCACGTAATGTAAAGTTCTCTGCTTTTCCTTTCCCAAGGCTCCAGTATTCCACAATAAACAGAGCAATGATCGGCATAAACGCATTTCCAAGAAGTGTAAGAAATCCCTCAAAATTTCCGGCTACACCAACAGCTGCCAGAACTGTTCCCACAGCTCCAAGTATAACCGTTGCCATAGAACGGCCGCTTTCTTTCAGATTGAATACCATAACTGCATTTAAGCCTGCACTGTAGGCATTGGTAGTATTCGTTGTCCAGGTTGCCAGGATCAGTACGACCATTCCAAGGAACGGAAGGCCAATATTAGAAAATACAAGTGAAATGTCATACTGCTGGGCAATTCTCGTCATTACCGCTCCGAGAATAAGCATAGCCATTCCTGCCGGCATCACACCGATAGCAGAAGAAAGGACTGTATCTTTTCTTGTTCTCTGATATCTGGTAAAATCAGGTGCATTCAAGGCGCCGGTGGCCATAAAACTGATAGTAAGTACAACTCCATCTGCAAAGCTCATGGCCGGATCTTCGATAGTCATACTTAAATTTCCGGTTCCGAAACGCTGGATTGCTACCACACACCCGATCACAGTTACGATCACAAGTGCAGGAATGGCAATCTTATTCAGTTTATCCAGAGCATTGATTCCATATACAGCTGTAACCAGCATGATTATTCCCCACACAACCGTTGATACCGGAATCGGGATTTTTACTCCTGTGCTTGCTTCGATCAGATTGGAAAATGCAGAGCCACAGACACCGTTCTGCACTGCAAACCAACCGATCATGGAGATCATAAATAATGCAGAGATCAGCTTTGATGATCCCTGTTTTCCAAAAACGCCAGATGCAACAACACATGTCGGTACACCAAGATCACTTCCCATGATTCCACAAAATATCATCAACGCCACGATCACTGCATATCCGATTACCCCTGACCAGATGGCCTGAGACATCGGCATAGACTCTGCCAGGATTCCTCCCAGCATCAGACTGGCACACAGATCATAATTCCCGCCTGGATCATGGCAACATCTGCCCAGCTTTTTCTCTCTTCCATCGGAACCTGTTCCAATGTGACAGATTCCACATTTCCTGTTTTCTTTTCCTGTTCCACTCTCATACCTCTTTATTCTTTTTTATCTCCAGCATAGATTCGATCCGCACAGCCAGAGAAATGATCTCATGAAAAAGCAACGGCTGTTCTTCCACATCAAGATAATTTCTCAGACGGTTAATACGATAACGGATCGTATTCTCGTGCTGTTTCAGTTTTTTGGCAGTTTTTTTAAAATCTCCATTGCACTGTACATACGCCCTTGTTGTAAGAAGCATGTCCTCCATGCCTTCTTCCGTTGTTTTCGCCGCAATCTCTCGACAAAATTCGTCATAAAATTCCTGCATTTCCCGACTTCCCCTGATAGGCAAAAGAAGCTGCTGCGGAGACAATGGATCATAGACCTGCTGCCTCCGGTCCGATGCCTGTGCCATGTCCAGGGCGTCTCCTGCTTCAAGAAGTGTTCGTTCTACTCTGTATCTGGCATAAGGTCTGCCAATTCCAAGTCTGCGGTTATGATAGCTTCTCAAAAGCTGTTCACACACTACATTTTTATGCTGTTCCAGTTCCTTCCTGGAATCTGCACTCAAAATACAGATATCATAGTTATCCGCCGGAATAAATATATCAAAAGATGAACAGACTTCTCCTGTTTTTTTTCTTTGTGTGATCTTCCGCCGTTCATCCCGGATATAAACAGCCTGTACGTACTCCCTGATCCCCGGATTAATGCTAAAAAGGATCTTCATTCGCTCCTGGGGCAGAGTCCTCGATGCTAGGATCTTATCCAGTTTCAGCTGATTAAGCACATTTGTCTGTTCTTCCAGGATACATTGATTAATAACTCCAAGGACCTCTGCATAAGAAATATCTTCCCTCATACAGATCACAGGAAACTGCTTCTCTTCACAGAAAGCAAGCATTTCTTTCGAAAAAAGCTCTGCTCTCTCCTCCATCATCACACAGAGCCCACTGCAGTTTCCTTTTACAAGAAGCGCCAGAACCTGCATCAGTTCTTCTGATTTCGGCTGAAACTGCAAAAGAGATGTGATAAAAAAATCTCCAGGTGCCAGAATATCTTTCTCCAGCACATCCTCTTTAAATGGCGCATCAAAAACAGATGCCCGCTTTACGATCCGGCCAAGTCCGGCCCGTCCTGACAAAATTTTTACATTCTCAAACAAAGGTGCATTTAAAACCTGCAATAAAGATATGTTCATATTATTTATTCTCTGAATGCAGCCAGCTCTTTCAGATATGGATCTGTTATTCTCCCTTCATCCATGATCTGTACACCATCAAGCCATACAGAAGAATTCAGGCAAATGCCATCACAGTGGGATTTTGCATCCTGTCCGTGCGGCGGAGCGTCAAATGGGCTGACATAACCAATTCCCCACTCTGTGGATCCCCATACACGCTCATCCTCCACAATATTGCCGGTAAGAACCGCTCCTGGATTAAACCCATACGCAATATGTGCAAGCTTGAACATTCCCTCATCTTCAAAGCTTTTCAAATGCTCTTCAAAAATGGCTGCATCACGGCCTCCTTCAATTTTTACGATTTTACTGTTTTCAATTGTAAGACGGATCGGCGCATCCGGTGTGGTTCCAAAAGGTGGGGTTACAGATCCGTCAAAAACGATCACGCCATTGATGCTTCCAAATCGCGGCACAACATTGATCTGTCCTGTAAGCATATGGATTCCTGGTACTGTTGCGTTTCCGCAGTCACATGCTGTATAATGGCCAGGATCGATTTCAAATGATATATCACATCCAGCCGGAGTTGTGACACGCATGTTCTTTGCATTTTTTGTTTTTTCAGTGATCGCAAGCATAAATTTTTTGAGCTGCTCTGTCTCCACATTGCCGATGGTACGGATCATGAGTCAGGGTTAAAATCTACCAGACACATGTAACGCATTTTTTTGTTCTCTGCTTCTGCACGCTCAAATGGTGTGGAATAAAGAAGCCACTGATGATTAAATTCGATCCATACATCTGCACAGAGAAGTGCTGCACTTAACGCATCGACGGAAGATCCGGATCTGCTGCTTTTCCTACTCCCCCTGGTGTGGGAACTGAAATTACCATTGCATGTGCTCCTGCATTTTTTGCACTGTTTTTTACTGCTTCTACAACCGATGCATCCGAATCATCATCTGCTGTGATGATCACAGTTTCTTCAGGCTTCACGCCAAAAATTTCTTTTACCAGCTTATCTGCTGCTGTTTCAAGTGTGATATCCATGTTTTTTCCTTTCCAATTCGTGGTGTCCCGAAAAATATTTATCTGATCTTTAACTTTTCCAGGTCACTGTAATTGTTTAACATGATAGCACAGTGATTTTTTAATTTGTATGGAATTATTCCAAAATACAGAACAGAAATTTGTAATTTTTTCAAAAATAAGCCATGGCTTATTTTTTGCCATGGCTTATGGAGATCATCATTTATGCTTTTATCGCCCAGCGCATCTTCGTTGATCTGGCACGTCCATTCTGAGCGCATTCCTGAGCAGACGGTCGGATCACATCTTTGGAATAATCAGAATAAATTCCTTCTTTGTATCCCTGTTTCAGTGCTTTCTTTACCAGTTTGTCTTCTCCGGAATGGAAGGTAAGGATTGCCACACGTCCGCCTGGTTTCAAAGCTCCGGGGAGTTTTTCCATAAAATCATAGAGAACCTCGAATTCCCGGTTTACATCGATACGCAACGCCTGGAAAACCCTCTGGCATGTTTTTTTGACCGTGTCTTTTTTCTCTTTTTCCGGAAGAAAATCCAGAGTCTTCTCGATCACTTCCCGAAGTTTCGTGGTGGTATCTATGCGGTTGCCCTTACGGATCTCATCGGTAATGGCTCTGGCGATTTCCTCACAGTACGGCTCATCGGAATTCTCATCCAGCATTCCGGCAAGTTCTTCTCTGGAAATGGTATCCAGACGCTCCGCCGCACTGATCCCGGACTCCTGGTTCAGTCTTAGATCCAGAGGTCCGTCCACTTTAAAAGAAAAACCTCTCTTTGGATTGTCGATCTGCATGGAAGATACCCCAAGATCCGCCAGGATAAAATCAAAGCCCCCGACTTCTTTCGCGATCTCATCAATGGTGCAGAAATTCTGGAGCTTAATTGTCAGGATATCTTCCCCGAACCCCTGCTCTGCCAGACGTTTCCGGGTCTTGGCGGATTCTTCCGGGTCCACATCCGTGGCATACATATGGCCCTGGCCTTTCAGACATTCCAGCATGGCCTTCGTATGTCCGCCATAACCTAGTGTCGCATCAAATCCGATCTGCCCCGGTTTGATCTCCAGAAAATCAATGATCTCCTTCACCATAATGGAAATGTGCATTCCCGCCGGTGTATTCCCCTTGCTAATCACATGTTCAATAGTATCTTTATATTTCTCAGGCTGAAGCTCTTTATATTTCTCTTCGAATTTCTTCGGATATTTTCCTTTATATCGTACCCGCCTCTTATGCGGTGTCTGTGATTCCTGGTTCATAAAATTCTCCTTATCCTCTGGCATGATCTGCCTGTTTCTTTCATGATACCATGAATCCTTTTTTTCGTAAACTGCCGGAATCACCCCAGCAGAAACTTCAGTTATGCAGCCGAAAATTTCTCTGTATAATACTTCTCCAGATACTCATAAAAATGGTCTCTGTCTATATGATATTCCTCCGGAACGTCAAAGAGGAGTTTTTCCAGCATCTCATCCATAATCCTCTGGCTTCTTCCTGGCTCATCCCTGCTTTCAGATGTTTTCCCAGATACATGTTGGAAATATAATCATAGATCGGATAATATTTTTCCGGGTTCTCTGCCGTCTTTTCATCGTAGTAATCATGATATTGCTCATCCATCAGCGTCAGGATCGTCGTTGCATAGTTGTCATCCTGATTATATTCATCCAGCTGTTTTGCGTAATATCCAAGACTGTGATTCACATAATCATCCAGAGAATAATTGTCCATACATTCGATCATTATTTTATGGGCATTGCTCTGCATCTGATAGGCAATATCGTTTTCCTCATAATCAAAAAGGCTGACCGCAAACAGGGAATTGATTGCCTCCGCATTGGGAACATCATAATAATTCAGTCCGGCAAATTGAATGTATACTTTGTTTCCGTCTTCATCTGTATAATGGCTGTCCCGCAGACAATGGCTCAGTTCATGGAAGATCACCTGATAATCCCAGGTTCCTTCTTCGTATTCTTTATCTTTCAGCACATAAATCTTATTCTCTGATTTCACGTAACATCCGCAGGATAAACATCCCAGCTGACTTTTAACAGTTCATCCTCTGTACATTCCACAACTTCCAGGCTCTGAAGATTCTGATAAAAAGGACGAAGTTCCACATCCGGATATTTTTCAAACACACATTTGCAGTATTCTTCCATAAGTGGTTTGAATTTATCCGGGATTTTCGGATTCTGCCTGATCACCTCCTCAAAATCCTGAAGGCTTTTTTTCTCAAAGGAAATGGCCTTTTCAATATAATCCATGTCGTAAATATACAACCGGTGAGTCATATCTCTGTGATCCAAATACGTATCCAGCTCAAACGCTTTCTTCTCTTCTTCCTCTGAAACTTCTTCGTTCTCCGCAGCTGGCTCATCTTCAGAATCTATCCCCGCAGAATCTGCCCCGGAATTGGCGGATGCATGAAAATCTTTTTCAAATTCTTTTACTGCCTGTCTGGTTCTGATCACGGAAGGCACGATAACTATTCCTGCCAGGATACACAGAATCATTCCTGTGATAATAAAAATTTTCTTTTTCATGGTTCTTTCCCCTGTATAAAAAAGCTCCTGACAATCTGTATTTCTACAGACTGCCAGAAGCTTTCTATGCTTGATCAGGCTGAAGTTTCAGCCTTGAAGCAATATGAAGTTCTGCTTAGGCGTTCTTCTTAGCGATTGCTGCCTGTGCTGCTGCAAGACGAGCGATCGGTACACGGAACGGTGAGCAGGATACATAGTCAAGTCCGATCTCGTTGCAGAACTCTACGGAAGACGGATCTCCGCCGTGCTCACCGCAGATACCTACGTGAAGTTTCGGGTTAACCGGTTTTCCAAGCTGGATTGCCATCTTCATAAGTTTACCAACGCCAACCTGATCAAGTTTAGCGAATGGATCGTTCTCGAAGATCTTAGCATCATAGTATGCGTTAAGGAACTTACCAGCATCATCACGGGAGAATCCGTATGTCATCTGTGTAAGGTCGTTTGTACCGAAGCAGAAGAAGTCAGCCTCTTTAGCGATATCATCAGCTGTAAGAGCTGCTCTCGGGATCTCGATCATAGTACCAACCTCGTACTCAAGGTCAGAACCAGCTGCTTTGATCTCAGCATCTGCTGTCTCTACAACGAATTTCTTAACGTATTTAAGCTCTTTGATGTCACCAACAAGCGGAATCATGATCTCCGGTTTGATGTTCCAATCCGGATGATTCTTCTTAACGTTGATAGCTGCACGGATAACAGCGCTTGTCTGCATCTTAGCGATCTCTGGGTAAGTAACAGCAAGACGGCATCCACGATGTCCCATCATCGGGTTGAACTCGTGAAGGGAAGCGATGATTGTCTTGATCTGCTCTACAGTCTTGCCCTGAGCGTCAGCCAGTTTCTTGATGTCCTCTTCCTCTGTAGGAACGAACTCATGAAGTGGCGGATCAAGGAAACGGATGGTTACAGGATTTCCTTCAAGTGCCTCATAGAGTTTCTCGAAGTCTCCCTGCTGCTCCGGAAGGATCTTAGCAAGTGCTGCTTCTCTCTCCTCTACTGTCTCAGAGCAGATCATCTCACGGAATGCGTCGATTCTGTTGCCCTCGAAGAACATATGCTCTGTACGGCAAAGACCGATTCCCTCTGCACCAAGCTCACGAGCTTTCTTAGCATCAGCAGGAGTATCAGCGTTTGTACGAACTTTCATTGTTCTGTACTTGTCAGCCATCCCATGATACGTCCGAACTCACCAGCGATCTTAGCATCTACAGTCGGGATAAGTCCGTCATAGATGTTACCTGTTGTACCATCGATGGAGATTGCATCTCCCTCATGGAACTCTTTACCAGCAAGTGTGAATTTCTTGTTCTCCTCATCCATAGCGATGTCGCCACATCCGGATACACAGCAGGATCCCATACCACGAGCAACAACGGCTGCGTGAGATGTCATACCACCACGAACTGTCAGGATACCCTGAGCAGCTTTCATACCTGTGATATCCTCTGGGGATGTCTCAAGACGAACAAGAACAACTTTCTCTCCTCTTGCAGCCCACTCAACAGCGTCCTCTGCAGAGAATACGATCTTACCGCAAGCAGCTCCTGGAGAAGCACCAAGACCTTTACCCATCGGTGTAGCAGCTTTAAGAGCAGCTGCATCGAACTGCGGATGAAGAAGTGTATCAAGGTTACGAGGATCGATCATTGCAACAGCCTCTTCCTCAGTTCTCATTCCCTCATCAACGAGGTCACAAGCGATCTTAAGAGCAGCCTGTGCAGTCTCTTACCATTACGTGTCTGAAGCATATACAGTTTACCATGCTCTACAGTAAACTCCATATCCTGCATGTCTCTGTAATGTTTCTCAAGAGTCTCGCAAACCTGTTTGAACTGTACGAATGCTTCCGGGAACTTCTGCTCCATCTCGGAGATGTGCATAGGTGTACGAACACCAGCAACTACGTCCTCGCCCTGTGCATTGGTAAGGAACTCACCGAACAGACCGTTAGCACCTGTAGCAGGGTCACGTGTGAAGGCAACACCTGTACCACAGTCATCACCCATGTTACCGAATGCCATCATCTGTACGTTAACAGCTGTACCCCAGGAATATGGGATATCGTTGTCACGACGATATACGTTCGCACGTGGGTTGTCCCAGGAACGGAATACGGCTTTGATTGCGCCTACCAGCTGCTCCTTCGGATCAGTTGGGAAATCAGAACCGATTTTAGATTTATACTCAGCTTTGAACTGGTCAGCAAGCTCATGCAGGTCAGCAGCTGTAAGCTCAACGTCCTGCTTAACACCTCTCTTAGCTTTCATCTCATCGATGAGCTCCTCGAAGTATTTCTTACCAACTTCCATAACTACATCAGAGTACATCTGGATGAATCTTCTGTAGCAGTCCCAAGCCCAACGCTCATTGCCGGATTTCTCAGCAAGAGTGTTAACAACTTCTTCATTTAAACCAAGGTTGAGGATTGTGTCCATCATACCTGGCATAGATGCTCTCGCACCAGAACGAACGGATACAAGCAGAGGATTTTCTTTGTCACCGAATTTCTTACCGGTAACTCCTTCCATCTTGGTAATTGCTTCCATGATCTGAGCCATGATCTCATCGTTGATGGATCTGCCATCCTCATAGTACTGTGTGCAGGCCTCTGTTGTGATTGTGAAGCCCTGCGGTACAGGAAGACCGAGGTTTGTCATCTCAGCAAGGTTGGCACCTTTGCCGCCCAGAAGATTTCTCATAGTAGCATTACCTTCTGTAAACATGTAAACCCATTTTGCCATTTTACATTTTCCTCCTAATTATTGTTCTTTAAAACATAAAAAATGTATGTTTTCTACGCACATAATTATTTTATAGATTTATCCTTCATTAGTCAAGGTTATTCTTCCAAAAAACAGCAATTTCTCTTGTGAAATATGACAGATTTTCCAGTTATATTTTTCACAGATTGTATTTTTCTCGTTATCATCTGAAAAATGTGCTAAAATAGAAAAAAACATGCAGCAATTCCGAGGTAATATTACCCGAATGCTGTCATACAGGAGGTTTATCATGACACGAACGATTGAAAATAGCTTTCTTAAGATTTCCGTTTCCGATCACGGTGCTGAACTCACCGGCATCTATGACAAGACTAATGACAGGGAGATCCTCTGGCAGGCAGATCCGGCTTACTGGAAACGCCATGCGCCTGTACTTTTTCCCAACGTGGGACGTAACTACAAAGATATCTGGCGTCTGAACGGAAAGGAATATCCTTCCAGCCAGCACGGCTTTGCAAGAGACAGCGATTTTATCTGCACGGATATCACCGATACTTCCCTTTCCTTTGTCCTTAAGTCCTCTGAAGAAACCCTGAATGTTTATCCGTTTGCTTTCGCTCTGAAGATCACCTACACTCTGAAGAAGCACGACCTGGAAGTATGCTGGGAAGTAGTTAATAATGATTCTGAAACTATGTATTTTACCATCGGCGGCCATCCGGCATTCCGTGTTCCGGTACGTGAAGGCGAATCCCAGAGTGATTACCGTCTTGCTTTTGAAGGCCTGGACACTCTTACCTATCTCCTTATCGATACGTCTGTAGGAACAGTCCTTGCTGACGCGCCACATACACTTTCCCTTGAAAACGGAACCTGTTCCATTGCTCCTCACATGTTTGATAAAGACGCTCTTGTTTTTGATAACGGCCAGATCCAAAAGGCCGGTATCCTCTTCCCGGACGGAACTCCATATCTGACACTTACCAGTGAGGGCTTCCCGAATTTCGGTATCTGGTCCGTACCCGGTGCTCCCTTCGTATGCCTGGAGCCGTGGATGGGACGCTGTGATGACTGTGGTTTTGAAAAACCTCTTTCCGAAAAAGCAAATATCAATGTGCTGAAACCGGATGAGGAATTTATCAAGAGCTATCAGATCACCGTACACTGAGCTATGATAAAAAAGATCCGCCATACATCGGCTTTTTCAGCTGTCTGTATGACGGATCCTTTTATTTATCTTACTGTCTCAATACGCTCTTATTCTCTCACAAAATGATACTGATAAGCTCTGTACTCCCCAAACTCTGCAGGAAGCGGCATTCCACCATGCATCAGAGCAGCTCCGGAATAGATCCTGCCGGTAGTCTGTTCCTTATAAAGTGCACTCTCATCAAGGCCGCGAAGCTGCACATAATTCACAGTCATATTTCCATGGATCTCCTCCATGACAACATTGAGCAGAACTTCTTCCTGAGAATTTCCTACGATCTCCCATGCACAGACCTCACTCTTAAACGGATCTGTCAGGCGATAGTACCGTCCGTTCTGGATCAGTGGCGCATATTTACGGAATTCCCCGATCTGGCTGCGGACCTCATCTTTTTCTTCCTCAGTCAGCTTCAGAAGATCCAGCTCGTAGCCGAAGGTTCCGGACATGGCAACCACACCTCTGGTATGTAACGGGGTGATCCTTCCTGTCTGATGGTTCGGCACTGCAGACACATGTGCTCCCATGGCCGATACCGGATATCCGAAGGAAGTGCCATACTGGATCCGAAGCCTGTCAATAGCATCGGAGTTGTCGCTGCACCAGATCTGCGGTGTGTAATACAGCATGCCTGCGTCAAATCTTCCGCCGCCGCCGCTACAACCCTCGATCAGAAGATCCGGATAACGGTTCACCATACGGTCCAGAAAATCGTACAATCCCAGGACATAATCATACATTACACGTCCCTGTTCCTTTGTCATTACGGAAAATACATCCATCAGGCTTCGATTCATGTCCCATTTAACGTACTCAATATTGGCATTATCCAATACCGCACTGATCTGTCCGAAGATTCCGTCTACAACTTCTTTTCTGGAAAAATCAAGTACCAGCTGATTTCTGGATCTCACTGGTTTTCTTCCCGGAATCGTAAGTGCCCAGTCCGGATGCTCACGGTAAAGATCACTGTCCTCAGAGATCATCTCCGGCTCGATCCAGATACCGAATTTCACTCCAAGGTCATTGACTCTTTTTACCAGTCCGCCGAGAGTCTCTCCAAGCTTCTTCTCATTGACATACCAGTCCCCAAGACCACTGTTGTCATCGTCACGTTTTCCAAACCAGCCGTCATCCAGAACCAGCATATCGATACCAAGCTCCTTGCCTCTTTTGCCAGATTATATAAAGTCTCCCCTGTAAAATCAAAATATGCTGCCTCCCAGCTGTTTACCAGCACCGGACGAACCTCTGTCTTATATTTACCACGCAGATATGGTGACGGATGCAGCTGTGCAGATTCTGGGAAAGGCGGTTCATTCCCTGATCTGTGTAGCTTAAGATCACCTCAGGTGCATAGAAGGTCTCCCCGGCTTCCAGCGGATACCGGAAGCACTCCTCCTGTACACCAAGGAGCATTCTTGTCTGATTGTACTGATCTTTAAGAACCTCACCCTGGAAATTTCCACTATATACAAAGGACATAGCATAGCAGCCTCCATGATCCTCTGTTGTGTCCTTCTCTGCCAGGATCATCATCGGATTATACTGATGGCTGGATGTGCCACGGACACTGCCGATCATCTGACTTCCATGAGCCACCGGTACTCTCTGCAGATTCCGCTCCATGGCATGTCTTCCGTAAAAAGTAAGCAGGTCATAATCTCCGTAAAGAAAATCCAGTTCTGCGGACATCACCTTGTTCACATAGATCTTCTCACTGCTCTGATTGCGGATATAGACGCTTCTTGTAATGATATCCAGTTCCGGAAGTACACCGTAAAGAAGCATGGCCTCCACGCCGGTAGCCGGATCCTCCAGTACGATCTCCAGAGTCTGTGCCTCATCATTATCCGCATAAACCGCCGGAAGCCCCGGAAGGCTGTATTTACCGTCACGGATAGTATAGTTCTTGTAACGCATATCACAGCTCATGCTTCCGTCACCGTTTTCCAGCATCAGTGATGCACTGCGGAAATCTCCGTTTCCGTAGCAGGAAAGCTCCTGTGGAAGAGAGTCCATGGAATAGGTTCTGTCTGTTCCCGCATCATAGGGATTTCCGGAAAATCCTCTGTCATAGTAGGTCAGAAGATAATCCATGCAGCCTTCTGCCTTTTTACCATAATAGAGATGAAGAAGAAATCCGTACTGATCCACCTGCATCTGATATGTAGTTTCTTTTGTCTGCAGGGTAAACGTTCTGTCTTTCTCGCAGTAGATGATTCCCATATGTGAATCCTCCTTTTTCTTGTGTTTTTATTTTACGGCACCGTTTACAACACCATTTAAAATGTGCTTCTGGCAGATCAGATAAAACAGAAGGATCGGAAGCAGTGCCAGCAGATAAGAGGCAAACGCAAGGTTATAGTTTGTTCCGAACTGAGTCTGGAAATTCAGCTGTGCCAGAGGTAATGTGGTTCCACCTGTAGATCCGGACATGATAACCAGTGGAGTCATAACGTCATTCCAGGTTCCAAGTGCTGTCAGAACTGCCACTGTGGCATGCATCGGCTTCATGATCGGAAAGATGATCTTCCAATATGTTTTCCAGGTGCTGGCTCCATCCACACAGGCCGCCTCCTCAAGGGCCATTGGAATGTTTGTCAGATATCCGGAATAAAGAAGCACGTTCATAGGCATATAAAATACCGTATAAAGAATGATCACACCGACTTTGTTATCAAGGCCCATCTCAGCAGTCTGCTTTACAAGCGGCATCATCAGGATAGCAAACGGAACAAACATACCGCTCACTACATAGAGATAGATAAATTTATAAAATTTACTTCTCTTGTTTCTGGCTATAGCATAACCTAAAAGTGAATGAATTACAATAGCAAGAACCACTGTGATCACAGTGATCAATACACTGTTTCCAAGAGAATGCCAGAAGTCTGTTACCTCCATAGCTTCCCTGAAATTGGCAAGACTGAATTTCTCTGGCAGAGACAGGATCCCGGCTACACTGTTGGTCATCTCTGTCGGCTGCTTGAATGCGATCACAATTGTCATATAAAGCGGAAATACCACTGTAATAAGGCCAAGGATCAGAAGGATCGTTACCGGCCAGTTCGCTTTTTCTCTTACTTTCGTTTTCATTACAGCTGCTCCTCCTTTTTCCCTGTGATAGTCAACTGCACTGCAGAAATGATCACGATCACAATAAAGAATATAACCGCATTAGCGCTCTGGAATCCAAACTGACCGCCACTCATACCATTGTTATAGATCAGATAGGAAATGGATTCTGTACTCTGTGCAGGACCACCCTTTGTCAAAGCCATGATCTGATCAAATACCATCAGGAAGTTTTTCACACAGAGAACCATGTTGATACTGAAAAACGGAACGATCAGCGGGAATGTCAGGTAACGGAACTTGCTGAATCCGGTAGCACCATCAATAGCGCCTGCTTCGTATACATCCTCCGGCACTGTCTGAAGACCGGAAATGTAGATGATCGTATTCATTGCAATGGACTGCCATGCACACACGATCACGATGGCAACCCATGCCAGGCTCGTACTGGAAAGCATGCTGGAAGACAATGTTTTATTTCCGATCATCTTTCCGAATGCAGGCAGGATATATGTAAAGAAATAATTGAAAATATATCCTACGACCAGTGCGCCAAGTACATTAGGAATAAAATAAGCTCCACGCAGTGCACTCTTGAAACGGATCTTGCTGTTCAGTCCAAGTGCCAGGATCAGGCTGAGTACATTCGTTACGATAGTTGCCACGATGGCCAGCTTAAAGGTAAACAGATAGGAACCGCCAACACGGCTGTCTGTAAAAAGATCCTTATAGTTTCGAAGTCCTACCCAGTCATAGCTTCCATAGCCTTTAAAGTTCGTAAAGCTGTAGATCACACCCTTGATCAGAGGCAGTGTGTTAAAGCAGAAAAATAATGCCACGATCGGAATGGTGATCAGAAGAAAGGTCAGCTTTCTTCCACTCATAGATTTTTTTCCCATGATCAGTTCTCTCCTTCCCCGTTCTTCTCCTCATAGTCCTGTACTTTACGGATAATGTCACGGTTATATCTTGTCCAGTCTGTATCAAATTTTTTCAGGAATGCATCTTTATCCTTTTTCATCAGGAAGGTCTGGATCTGTGCATCCACAGCCATCTCTGTAGGATAATAATGATCCTGGTAGTCGGCCATCCTTCCCTCTTCTATGTATTCCTTCATACCATCCAGAGTAGAGGGAAGTGTGAAATCACCCTCTTTACAGGGAACTGCCTTCTGGTCATCCAGATATGTCTGTATATTCTCATCCTCAAGAAGGAAATCCAGCACTTCATATGCAGCTTCCTTATTCTCACAGTCATCCATCACACAGAACTGAAGGTCAACTCCGGAATTCAGTTTGTTTTCTGACGGATCATTGCTTGCCGGTGTTACAAAAGAATCAATATCCATATCCGGATTTACACTCTGGATCTGCGGGATCGCATAGCTTCCGATGGGATACATGGCAGCCTCCCCTTTTGCAAAAGCGGTGCAGGCTCCATTGTAATCATAGGCAAAGGGATCATCCGGTCCATACTGGATAAGCTCCAGCATACGGTCTGCTACTTCCTTATACTCTTTTTCAAAAGTAGTTTTTCCTTGGTTTACCTGACGGCATACATCAGATGGTGCAAGATCCACCGAAATAGAATTCCACGGTGCAAGACAGGTCCAAGTATCTTTAAATCCGAAATAAAGCGGCTGGATACCTGCATCCTGGATTTTCTGGCAAAGGCTCATAAATTCATCCCATGTAGTCGGGATCTGCCAGCCATGCTCCTTGAAAAGCTCACGATTGTAAAGGATCCCGGCGGCATTGGCCACGTAAGGAACCGCATAGACTCCGTCTTCCGGAACGAATTCCAGCGCTTTATCAATTTCTTTATATGCATCTTTGATCGAATCCAGTCCCTGATAATCGGAAATATCCATCAGCATATCAGAATCAATAAAATTGGAAAAGTTAACATCGCCTCCGATTCCGATGATATCCGGATTGTCCTCACGGATAAATCTTGTCTTCAACACAGTCATAGCATCGTTTGGGGATTCGATGGTAAGATGGATATCATCATGAGTGGCATTGAATTTTTCTTCCAGCTTTTCAAATGCCTTGACTGCTTCCGGTTTATACTGCACAAGTTCGATCTCTGTCTTTCCGCTGTCCTTTTTACCTGTGCCGCATCCGCTCAATGTAACGGAAGCTGCCATGGTAAAAGCAAGTCCCATACAGAGGATCCATTTACTTCTGTTGCGCATCTTGTTATGCTCCTTCCTTTTCCTTTTATTTGATAAGTCGGATATCACCCATTTAACTGATATGGCTATCCGGGTTCTCCAATACTTATTCTCTGGTTTCTTTTTTTCTGAAAGCTATTTTAACATAGCTTTATGCTTGCATAAATAGCAGTGTTTTTCTTGTTTTATATCAAAATGCAATTTTTCTCTGTCTTCATTAAAGTCCTCTAGCATTTTGATATATTTTACACCTATATCACTACTTTTATCTAAAATTAGTATATTCCGAATTTATCGAAAATCAACAAGTTTCTCGAGAAACTTAATTTTCTCACAAAGTTTTATCGATTATCCTTCTCTTTTTAGTATATTTTATAGGCTGTTTTTGTAATTGCATTTTTATACATATGTTGAAGTTCCCTGCTGTTTTAATATATAATGTTACTGAAACCAGACAAAATCATACGCCTAAAGGATAAAAATATGAATGACCTTCTCTTCTCCGTTTTTCCAAATGAAACTTTGTTGATATCGGACTATACCAATACGGCTGGGAGCACTGCGCTCCGGCACATTCATTCGGCCCGGCCGCACGAAACCATTATATTTTTCATTATGTGATCTCCGGTACCGGAACTCTGATGGCAGACAATTCCGCAGGAGAGACCATCACCTATCAGGTAAAAAGCGGCCAGGGTTTCATGCTTTTTCCCGGTCAGATCAACACCTACATTGCAGATACCGACTTTCCATGGGAGTACACCTGGGTGGAATTTGACGGGCTCCGGGCAAAAGAGATCGTGGAAACTGCAGGTTTAAGTCCGGACCATCCGTCTATCACAGCCACTCTGCAGATCTCCGCCAGAAAATGATGGAGGAAATGCTTTATATCAGCCATAATTCCCAGGAATCACCCTTTCATCTTATCGGACATACCTGGCTTTTTCTGGATTACTTTATGCGCTCTACTGAAACTGTCCGCATGAAACAGGATGGAAGTATCCGTGATTTTTATATCAAGGAGGCGCTCTCTTTTATTGAACAGAATTTCCAGAATGATATTTCCATTGAGGATATCGCAGCCTGCTGCGGCCTGAACCGAAGCTACTTCGGTAAGATCTTCCACGACACCATCGGACGTTCTCCCCAGGAATTCCTGATCAGCTATCGCATGACCAAAGCTGCAGAACTTCTTAAGATCACAGCCCTGTCTATCGCAGATATCGGAAATGCAGTCGGATATCCCAATCAGCTGCATTTTTCCCGGGCTTTCAAAAATGTATACGGAATGTCGCCAAGAAACTGGCGGATGAAAAACAGACTTATTGAAAAAAAGCCTCCGGCCAGAAAATAACCGGAGGTTTTTTATTAAAAAATGTATTTACTTAAAATGTAAATTTATCAGCAAAGTATGCATCAAGCTCATCGATCTTCACACGTACCTGCTCCATAGTGTCACGGTCACGGACTGTAACTGCACCGTCATTCTCAGACTCGAAGTCATAAGTGATACAGAACGGAGTACCGATCTCATCCTGTCTGCGGTAACGTTTACCGATATTTCCACGGTCATCGTACTCACAGTTGTACTTCTTGGAAAGCTGCTGGTAGATCTTCTCAGCACCCTCGTTAAGCTTCTTGGAAAGCGGAAGCACACCGATCTTAACCGGTGCAAGTACCGGATGGAAATGAAGGACTGTACGGACATCGTTCTTCTCTTCATCCAGAACTTCCTCATCGTAAGCGCTGCAGAGGAAAGCAAGTACCATACGGTCTGCTCCAAGTGATGGCTCGATAACGTATGGGATATATTTCTGTTTCTTCTCATCATCAAAGTATGTGAGATCCTGGCCGGATACATTCTGATGCTGTGTCAGGTCATAATCTGTTCTGTCAGCGATTCCCCAGAGCTCACCCCATCCGAATGGGAAAAGGAATTCCACATCTGTGGTAGCCTTGCTGTAGAAGCTCAGCTCTTCCTTATCATGGTCACGGTAACGAACCTCATCATCCTTAAGTCCGAGAGCACTCAGCCAGTCAAGGCAGAACTTCTTCCAGTATGCAAACCACTCAAGATCTGTATCCGGCTCACAGAAGAACTCAAGCTCCATCTGCTCGAACTCACGGGTACGGAATGTGAAGTTACCCGGTGTGATCTCGTTACGGAAGGATTTACCGATCTGGCCGATACCAAACGGGATCTTTTTACGGGATGTTCTCTGTACGTTCTTGAAGTTTACGAAAATACCCTGTGCAGTCTCCGGTCTTAAATATACAGTATTCTTGGCATCTTCGGTAACACCCTGGAATGTCTTGAACATCAGGTTGAACTGACGGATATCTGTGAAGTTGTGTTTACCACAGCTCGGGCATCCTACCTCGTGTTCTTTGATGAAGTCCATCATCTTCTCCTGGGACCATGCATCTACGCTTCCCTCAATGGCAATGTCATGCTCTGCACAAAAGTCCTCAATGAGCTTATCTGCACGGAAACGCTCGTGGCACTCTTTACAGTCCATAAGAGGATCAGAAAATCCGCCAAGATGTCCGGAAGCGATCCATGTCTGCGGATTCATAAGGATCGCACAGTCAACACCTACATTGTACGGAGACTCCTGAATGAATTTCTGCCACCATGCACGTTTTACGTTATTTTTAAGCTCTACACCGAGATTTCCATAATCCCATGTGTTTGCCAGGCCGCCGTAGATCTCGAACCCGGGTAAACAAATCCTCTGGCTTTTGCAAGAGCTACGATCTTTTCCATTGTCTTTTCCATGATTTCTCTCCTCTTGACTTGCAGCTGTTCCGCCAAATGCGTCCGGAAAGCTCCGGAAAAAGCTGCTTTTTTACATTTTTGGTCTTATTATACTAGTATCCTCATGATTTTTCAAGGATATTTCCATTTGCATTGCATCCTGTCCTGCTTTTGAAAAATAAATCGTTACGGTTATTCCGCAGCCGGCAGTGATCTATCTCATCAATTCCAGGATCTCCAGACTTTTAAACCGCTTGTCTGTATTCAGCTCCGTATACCGGTAAATGTGGCGTTCCAGTTCCCGCAGCACATCATCCCGCACTGTAAACGTATACAGCTTTGCCAGGGGGGACACGGCTATGTAGCGCATGGCATACAGGCAGCCGCTGAGATCCGTTTCCTGTCCATGGCCATCCTACTGCAGTCCGCACACAGGATTCCATGCTCGTCCTGGGAGAAAAAAAGTTCTCCGGTTTCTTCCTCCATAAGCTCTCTCCCGCAGCCCGCACACTGGAACAGCTGCGGCATCACGCCCTGGATCACCATAGTCCGCAGTTCATAGATACAGCGCACCAGCCGGTCTTCTATATGAGGATTCAAAATGGCTTTGATGGTCACATAGAGAAGATTCATCATCTCCTTCTCATCCGTTCCCTCTTTGCCAAAATAATCTGCCAGCTCCAGAAAATAATATCCATAGTAAACCCCCGGCTGCCGGGTGGCCAGCTCCACAAAATGATGTTGCACGCTGACCTGGTTCAGATTATAGCTTGTCCTTCCCTCATAAAGAGTAAAGCTTCCGAATACAAACGGGTTAGCTGCTGCCATGAACGGACTGTTCTGCCGTCTCGCTCCCTTGGCAAAAGCGGAGATCTTCCCCCTCTCTCTTGTGAGAAGGACGATCCGCTTGTCATAATCCCCTACCGGCATGGCAGAAAGTACCACTCCCTGTACGGTAATCAGATCACTCATTTTCAGATTTCTTTCTTATCATATCCAAAGTTCTTGATCAGGAAATCACTGTCTCTCCAGTTCTTAGTCACCTTGACCCAGAGCTTTAGGTTTACCTTTGCTTCCAGCATACGCTCCAGCTCATAGCGGGCATTGCTTCCGATCTTTTTCAGCATGGCACCCTGTTTTCCGATGATGATGCCTTTGTGGGAATTACGCTCGCAGATGATGGTCGCATCAATATCTATAATGTTGCTTCTTCCCGGACGTTTCTTCATCCGGTCAATGGCAACGGCGATTCCGTGAGGGATCTCCTCATCCAGTGCATGCAGAGCCTTCTCACGGATGATCTCTGCGGCGATCTGGCGCTGAGGCTGGTCGGTAACTGTATCTTCATCATAGAACATCGGTCCGTACGGAAGATATTTGAAAATACTTGGAATGATATCCTGTGTGTTTTTTCCGCGGAGGGCAGAGCAAGGAATGATCTCTGCAAAATCACAGATCTTACGGTAGGTATCGATCGCAGGAAGAAGCTCTTCTTTTTTTACCGTATCGATCTTGTTGATGATGAGAATCACAGGAACTCCAACCTTCTGCAGCTGCTCGGCAATGTGGCGCTCTCCCGCACCTACGAACGTGGACGGCTCCACCAGCCACATAATGGCATCTACTTCCTTCAGGGTTCTCTCCGCAACCTGTACCATGTATTCTCCAAGCTTATTTTTTGCCTTGTGGATACCCGGTGTGTCCAAAAATACGATCTGTCCCTCATCACAGGTATACACGGTCTGTATCTTGTTTCTGGTTGTCTGTGGCTTGTTTGATGTGATGGCGATCTTCTGTCCGATAAGATGGTTCATCAGCGTGGATTTTCCAACATTCGGTCTTCCGATGATTGCAACAAAGCCTGATCTAAAATTATTATCCATTCTTTATCCTCTCATAATCCTTTCACAGCCTGCTATCCCATTTAACGGACAGCAGGCTTTGTTTCTCATCAGCCGATCAGTGGCTTCACTTCCATGAATACATCTTCCGCCTTCTCTATTGCAGTCTCACTTCCTACTACGCAGATCTGATCATCGGAAAGTACTGCTTCTACAAGAGCTGCCAGTTTCTGGATATCCTCCTTCTGCGCTCCGAGGATCTGATTTCTTTCCTTCTGGAGCATATCCTCTGTAACATTGGAGAAATATGCGGTTTTTGAGATACTTCCCTGCATCTGCGGGGTTCTCGGCACATCCTTGTTGCTGATCGTTCCGATGATATATTTTGTCATCTCACGCTCGTCTGCCTCAAAGGCACGGATATAATCCGGCACTCCCTGGTATACTTCCAGGGTTCTCTTTAGATGGGGATCACGGTAGGATACCAGGAAGCTCTCTCCGTTTCTCTTAAAGCCGCTCATGCAGCCATACGCTCCACCCTTTACACGAAGGTTGATCCAGAGATAATCGTAGCTTAAGATCACTTTCAGGATCTCCAGTGCACCGGTATACTCCAGGCCTTTTTTGCGGAAGTTTCCGTTCTGTGCCACATACTGGACCTGACCGGAGGTCTTGAAGGCTTCGTTTTTCTTTATGCAGGGGGCCTGCTTCACAGACTCCGGCTTCTGTCCGTTAAACAAAACTTTTTTGATCCCGGCAGCCTGTGCTTTTACTACATCCAGAGATTCTCTCTCTCCGGTATAGCTTACACAGAAATTCTCCGGACGAAGTACCTCTTCCATCACCTTACGGAGATTTTTCACGATCTCATCCTTGCAGCTGTCAAAATCCTTCTCCAGTTTTTCGATAACTGATAATATCCGATTCCTGCCATCTCATCCTGGAATGCCGCCATCGGAGATGCGTAGGAAGCACCACGGAGAACGGCGGTGGAATGGCCTGCACTTGCAAGGCTGGCCTGGGCTCTGGATCTCACTCTGGCAATGATCTCGTAGAGACGTTTGGTGTCATCCAGCTTCGAAGTTGTAAGAACCTCCCGGATCATGGAAAACATGAAATCCATCTCCGGATATAACGCTTTTCCTCTTACGGCAAACATGGCACGGAATGCATCGGTATCCTGGGCATCATCAAAAACCTCTATCCCATAGGCAATACCGCCGGTTCTCGCATTCACTTCATTAAACAACTCGCCATATGTGTAATTCTCTGTATCCACTGCACCAAGCACAGATTTCAGAAGTCCCAGATAATGGACTGTGTCAACATCAAAGTCATGGATCTCAAAAAGAAGATCTGCATAACCGATACCATTGGTGCACACATCATGATACAGAAACAGGCTGTCCTCCACATGGTGCTCCTCGTTTGTCAGTCCTGTGATCTCTTTTTTGATATCTTCTCTGGAAAGCATCGGGATACAGGTCAGTGTTTCCGGATCTTCCTCGGATTCCTGATAAGCTTCCAGGGCTTTTGTATTCTCTACCATCCGGGTAAGCTCTTCATCAGAAAGGCTCTTTCTGTAATTCTCCAGTTTTTCTTCCAGTTCTTTGTCTCTCTTAGCAGCAAGGCCTTTCTCCGGTACCAGGGAAAGGATCGCGCCATGGGTATTATCCAGAAGATATTTACGGATCAGATCCTCAAAATATCCCTCTTCCAGAGCTTTTTTGAGGAACTCAAATCCCTCAAGAAGCTGTACTTCACAGAACGGCTTTGTATCGTCATAAAGCCAGCTGCTTAAAATATCCAGGCCATACATCAGTCCCTTCGGATAGGAAGAGAAATCTGCCTCACGGAAACGGAATTCGTAGTAGTTGATTCCGGCTGTTACTGCCTTCTTGTCGATACCTTCCTCCATGATCTTTGTGAGGGTGTCACGGATCACTTTGACAAATTCCTCTTTCTGGCTTAAGTTGGCTCCCTTTGCACGATGGAGAAATAGGTCTGTTTGATTCCATCCTCAAAGGAGCCATAGATATCCTTGCCGATCTTTGCATCCAGAAGTGCCTGCTTCAGTGGTGCACCCGGTGCGCTTAAGAGAGCATAATCCAAAACCTCGAAAGCAAGACTCAAGTTGATATCTGCCGCTTCACCCACAACCATATTGTAGGAAAGATAGGTGTTATCCTCTTCTCCCTCATCCTCTGATACCGGATAAGACTTCTGGATGTCCTTTACCTGAGCAAAGGCTTCCTGATCCCGGATCTCGGAATCAATGACAAGAGAATCAAAGGCAGACAGATAATGGCTGTCAAGAAATTCCAGTTTCTCCTCCATATCCATGTTTCCGTAGAGATAGATAAAGCTGTTGGACGGATGATAGTACTGTCTGTGGAAATCCAGAAATTCCTCATAGCTGAGATCCGGAATATTTACAGGATCTCCGCCGGACTCACAGCCATAGGTTGTATCCGGGAACAGCGAATTCATGATCTCTCTCTCCAGAACATCATCCGGTGAGGAAAAAGCACCCTTCATTTCATTGTAAACGACACCGTTGTATTTCAGCGGGCCTTCTTTTTTCTCCAGATGGTAGTTCCAGCCTTCCTGACGGAAAATCTCTTCTTTTTTGTAAATATTCGGATAGAATACCGCATCCAGATATACATGCATCAGATTCTGGAAATCCCGGTCATTACAGCTTGCTACCGGGTAGCAGGTCTTATCCGGATAGGTCATGGCATTAAGGAAGGTATTAAGAGAACCTTTTACCAGCTCCACAAAAGGATCCTTAAGCGGAAATTCCCTGGAGCCGCACAGTACGCTGTGTTCCAATATATGAGCAACACCTGTGCTGTTTTTCGGCGGTGTACGGAATGCAATGTTAAAAACCTTATTCTCATCACTATTCTCGATGAGCATCACTCTGGCTCCTGTTTTTTTGTGTCTCAGAAGCCATCCTTTTGAATGAATATCCTGAAGCTCCTCTTCCTTCAGGACTTCATATGCTTTCAGATGATTGGGATTCATAAAATAGTAACCTCCTGAATGTTTCTCTTCACACCCGACATGGATCTTCGTTCAAAAAATCTCAGAATATTTTATCGGATGCATGGCAACAAAAGGCTGCCTGAGTAGTCAGACAGCCTGAAACGGAAGCGCTCCGGCCTCCTAAATGTTTCCTTCGTTGGGATAATACTGCCTGTAGATCTCTCTGGCAGCTCTTGTGATGATTCCAAGCTCAGCTTCCATTCCAAGATTAGCCGGAAGCTCCACAGCTGTTTCCCTGATGTCTCTCTGGACCTTGGCCTTCGCACTGTCCTCCTTGATGTGGATCAGGCCGAAAATCGTTGTGTTATAGGATTTATCTGTCTGACAGAGATCCATGTAGACCAGAACCAGATGACAGCATTCCCGGTAAAGAAGCTCCTCATAAAGGCCGCCCTTTTCCTGGAACTCCTGAAATTTCAGCTTCTTAAGATACTTGCCTATCTCTTTCTTCGCACTTCTTGTACCAAAGAATCTGGAAGCGGAATTCCGGTTAAACTCCATGGTCATCCAGAGACCGAGATAACCGTCTGCCCTGGTATCACCAGTCTCAGCTTTATCGCTGTAACGGATCTCCCAGAGTTCCTTGCGGATCCTGTTTTCTTCCGGTTCTTCTCCTGCTGCAATGGACTGCTCCAGAAGCTTCAGGCGTTCCATGGGATCTTTCTCTCTATAGTATTTCGCAATTGTTGGTGTATCCATTCATTCTTCCTCCTGATATCTGAATATTATATCAGACAACCTGCCAAAAATACACCCCTATCTGTGATTTCGAAGCTTTTTCCCGGGGCTTTTCACTTTTTTTCCGCGGTTATCACATAGATATACATTGCGGATATACCACAGGGTCTTATCCTCTCCGTATTTATCCAGGATCCGGAGAAGTCCCTCCAGCTCTTTCTTTGTCTGTGGGTGGATAAACCACAGCTTCTCCTTGCTTTTCAGAAAATACTGCAATGTTCATGATAGGTATATTCCTCTCCCAGATAGTTTCTGGATGCACTGATCCGGTCCATGACCATTTCCGCCACATATTTTCTGGGCATTCTGGCTCCCATGATCACATGCTCACCGTCAAGGGAATAGTCTACCCAATGTTCAAAATGGTGTCTGTTTCTTCCCTTATGGTGCAGCCAGGACATGGATACGCCGGTTGCCTCACGTTCTGCGTTGTTGGGACTTCTTGTCCCTGATAATATTTACAGCCTACCAGAAATTCCGTCGGGGAATATTTGGACAGGTCATGAAGCAACCCCTGCTTATATAACCCGATACGAAAACAATATTTCATCACCAGAAGCTTATGCCTCGTGATGGTCCTGAAGTGCAGCCACGGGTGCCATGATCGCATCTTTCTCCGCCTCCTGTCTGCCCAGCAATACCACAATGGCGCGGGGGCCTATTTCGATTGATTTTTTATATTCTTCTTCCTCCTCCAGACAGAATCCTGTTCCGTGAAGAGAGGTATCTGCGATTTTTTTCCAGCACATGCCTTCCGGGAGATTGGGCAGAGCAAGGCTCCGGTTTTCCCAGTGGAAATTATAGCCGATGTAAATAAAATCATCCTCTGCAGCCTCCAGATCCTCTTTTTCCCTTGCATAGGCTCCGTAGTACATCATACCAAGAAGCCTGCTGGTATTCTCATAGCTCAGATACCAGGCACGTTCCCCGTGAAGAGACACATCCGGGAACCCCTTGGTCAGATAATCTACCCCTTTCAGTTCCACCGGCATATGAAGAACGGGATGGGCCTTACGAAAAGCAATGGCATCCTTTACAAATTTCCTCAGTCCCTGGTTTCTGGAAAGGCCCTTCCAGTCTGTCCAGCCGGTAGCATTATCCTGACAGTAGGCATTATTGTTTCCGCTCTGGGAATTGCCGAATTCATCACCGTGATAGATCATGGGAACACCCTGACTCAGCAGCATCATCAGAAAGGCATTTTTGATCTGGCGTTCCCTCATCTGACGGACGGAAACCTTACGGGTAGGGCCTTCCACACCACAGTTCCAGGAATAATTATAGCTGCTTCCGTCCTGATTGCCCTCGCCATTGGCCTCGTTATGTTTATAATTGTAGCTCACCAGGTCATTCATGGTAAATCCGTCCTGGCAGACCATGTAATTGATCACTCCATGATTCTCGCTGTTATGACGGATATGCCACGCTGCAGCCTCCACCATACCTTCATCGCTTTTCAGGAAACGGCGCATATCCTGGAGAAAATTCATATTGCTCTCCGCTCCGCAGCGTCTGACCGGAAGCTTTCCTCTGTAAAAATGATCAAAATCAAAGCCCTGGAAGATCAGTTTTGCTCCGGAAAGGATCCCATCCCGAAGAAGCATCTCCCGGTTAAAGCCCTCTCCCAGCACATGAAATCCATCTACATGGTAAAAATCTCTCCAGAACTGCAAAGCTCGAAGAGCCATCAGGCTGTCTGTTTCCTCTGGAAAATAGAATTCCATGATACAGCAATGCCGTTCTTGTGCAGCTCCCGGATCATATACCGAAATTCCTGCTCCGGTTCTCTGGTGCTGCAGTAAGCATCTTCGGGCTGAAATAAAAGCCGGATGCATAGCCCCAGTAATTCACTACATTTTCCTTTCGACGGGTCTTGATGTGTTCACTGCCTTCCTTCGGTTTACTGATCGGAACCTCACAGAATTCATAGGCAGGCATCAGTCAATGGCATTGATCCCAAGTTCTTTCCAGTAAGGGATCATCTCTGTCAGGCCAAGAAAAGTCCCCTTATGGGAAACCATCTTTCTGGCAAGCTTCGTATAACCACGGACATGAAGCTTGTACAGGATCATATTTTCATATTCTACTGCCGGTGCAGTTTCATTTTCCCAGCCGGAAACATTCTCATTAAGGAAGCGACAGCGGACCTCCTTTTCCGGATCGTAAGGTACTCCGAAATGCTCTCTCCCGTGAAGTCCGTATGCATACGATCCTGCACGATCTCACCGTCTATTTTATAATTATATTCAAACTCCTTCAGAGAAGCACTGCACAGCTTCAGTGCCCACACACGTCCTGTATGGAAATCCTTTGGAAAAACAATCTCCACCGGTGCGGCAGCTCCTCTTTTTTTATATAAAAGCAGGGACACTTCGGAATCCTCCGATGCCTCCACTGCAAAATTATAACCGCCCTCCATTCTGTTGGCTCCAAGTATCAGCGGCTGACCTTTTTCCACTCGACCTAATCTGCGGCTTGCCAAGGCAACTCCTCCTTTTCTCTTTTTATTATTCAAATCCATGGAAATCCGTTTCACCGGATCCGTCACAGATCAATATCCAGCTCAACCGGGCAATGATCAGATCCCATGATCTCTCCGTGGATCTTCGCATCCTGAAGCTTTTCTTTCAGGGAAGGGGAAACAAGGAAATAGTCGATACGCCAGCCGGCGTTCTTCTCTCGTGCACGGAAACGGTAGGACCACCAGGAGTAAACGCCCTCTTTATCCGGGTAAAAATAGCGGAATGTATCAATAAAGCCACTCTCAAGAGCTCTGGTAAAGCAGGCTCTCTCTTCATCCGTAAAGCCTGCATTTTTGCGGTTGGTCTTCGGGTTCTTGAGATCGATCTCCTGATGTGCCACATTAAGATCGCCACAGCAGATCACCGGTTTCTTCTCCTGCAGTTTCAGAAGATAAGCCAAAAAATCCTCTTCCCATTTCATACGGTATTCCAGACGGCGGAGCTCGCTCTGGGAGTTGGGAGTATATACAGTCACAAAATAATACTCATCGAATTCCAGCGTGATGACACGTCCTTCTTTATCATGCTCCTCTATCCCGATCCCGTAAACTGCAGACAATGGCTCCCTCTTCGTAAAAATGGCTGTACCTGAATAGCCTCTGCGGTTTGCGTAGTTCCAGTACTGATGATATCCGGGAAGTTCCAGTTTCACCTGTCCCTGCTGGCATTTCGTCTCCTGCAGACAGAAAATATCCGCATCCAGCTCATGAAAGCGTTCCTTAAAGCCCTTGGTGATACAGGCCCGGATCCCATTTACATTCCAGGAAATAAATTTCATATTTTTATATTTTCTCCTCATTTTTTCGTCATATTTTTATTATATCTCACATTGTCGGATTAAGCAAAAAATATTTTGAAAGTTTTCTCAGGCTCTCAAATATTTTGTTGCTGTTCTACGTCATATCTGTTAAAATGTTCTTTATATCATGCAGAGCTGCCCTCTTATTTACAGGCAGCAGCAGAACGGAGGATTTTTTATGAGTGATGAATTTAACAAAAGCGGATGTGCACCAAGCGACTGCGCTTCCTGCACAGCTAACTGTGAAAGCAGGGTAGATGAAGCACATCATACCATCACCCTGACTATGGATGATGATACTGAGGTAGAATGTGCCATCCTTACTATTTTCCCTGTAGAGAACAAAGAATATATCGCACTTCTCCCACTGGATGAGAACGGCCAGAATGAGACCGGTGAGGTTTATCTCTACAGCTTCTCCCGCACAGCAGACGGCGATCCGATGCTGGCAAACATTGAAGATGATGAAGAGTACGACGCTGCCGCAAATGCCTTTAACGCAGTCGTGGAAAAAGCACGTGCAGACGAGGAGGCAGACGCACCTCTCAGCTAAACAGTGCATTTATCGGAAAGCAGTAACTACACAAAACAAGCCCGGAAAATCGGATGTATGTGGTCTTCACACCTCCGCCTTCCGGGCTTTTGTTTTATTTTGTGGTACTTCCGAAGCCGCCGTTTCTTACTGCATCTGCATCGTCATCCACGGTGATTCCGTATTCCACAAAGATCCCCTGCATAAAACCGGTTCCTGCCGGGATCTGGATCGTTTTATCTTCTCTTGTATCGTTAGTCAGCTTGGCAAAGATATGACCTTCGTTGTCAGAAAAGAAATAGTCGCTGTCAATGATCCCCACGGTGTTATTCAACTGCAGCCGGAATTTAAATCCCAGTCCGCTTCTCGGATAACATTTCAGAACCCAGCCCTCTTCCATCTCTACACGGATACCGGTCGGTATCTTTACGATCTCACCTGGCTTCATGGTCACATCCACAGGTGCATAAAAATCATATCCTGCACTTCCGGTCGTAGCTCTCTTCGGAAGCTTCAGACTGTCGTAGATATTCCGGATCTCCTCTTCTGAATACTGTTCAAAGGTATCCTTCCAGTCCTTTGCAAACTGTTCAAAACTTACCTTGTGAAATTTCGCAATTCTTTTCATTTTTCGTTCCACTCCCAATAGGTAATTTCAAAAAAACCTCTGATCACTCCGTGTACAGAACCACACGGTTCTCACGAAGTGACGCCTGTACATCGATCACCCTCTGATTTGAGGAGCCTTTCCATTTCAGACGAACCTCTTTCTTGTCCACCTGAAATTCCCCGTCCACGCATACATCCAGATAATGGATGATCTCGTACTGCTGGATTTCTTCCCAGAGAGAACCCGTATACAGCCAGATCGTCTTATCCGGATACTTCTCTCTGATCTCTCTTGCAAGAGCTGTTACCTCAGCGATATTGGAAGGATGCAGAGGATCGCCTCCTGAAAAGGTGATCCCGCTGATATAATCCTTGTCCAGCTCTGCAAATATCTCAGCTCGCTCGCTGTCCGTAAAGGGCAGACCTCCATTCGGATCCCAGGTAATGGGATTCTGGCACTCCCGGCAGCCGTGTGAACAGCCGGCTACCCAGAGCACTACACGAAGTCCGTCTCCGTTTAACATATCGTCCTTGGTAATATTGTGGTATCTCATCATTTATGCTTCTTCCGGTACATCCTTCATGCTGAAGCTGATTCTTCCCATCTTGTCCTTGCCAAGGCAGATAACCTTAACTTTGTCGCCAAGTGTAAGAACATCCTCAACACGGTTGATCCTCTGTTTGGAGATCTTGGAAATGTGTACCATTCCCTCCTTGCCCGGTGCAAACTCAAGGAATGCGCCAAACTCTTTGATGCTGACTACGCGTCCTGTAAAGATCTGTCCTGCCTCAAACTCGGTAGTGATGATCTCGATCATACGTTTTGCTTCATCCATACCCTTCTGGTCTGTTCCGCAAATAGAAACTGCGCCGTCGTCTGTGATGTCGATCTTCACACCTGTACGCTCGATGATCGTGTTGATAGTCTTTCCTCTCTGTCCGACTACATCACCGATCTTCTGCGGGTCGATCTGGATCTGGATGATCTTCGGAGCAAACTCCCCAACAGTTGTACGAGGCTTGTCGATACATTTCTCCATAACTTCTGTCAGGATATATTCTCTTGCCTCTTTTGTTCTGCGGATCGCTTCCTCAACGATCGGTCTTGTAAGACCATGGATCTTAATATCCATCTGGATCGCTGTGATTCCGTCATGTGTTCCGGCTACCTTGAAGTCCATATCTCCGAAGAAGTCCTCAAGGCCCTGGATATCTGTAAGAACGATGTAATCATCGTCTGTTTCACCTGTAACAAGTCCGCAGGAAATACCTGCAACCGGTTTTCTGATCGGTACACCGGCAGCCATCAGTGACATGGTAGATGCACAGATACTTGCCTGGGATGTGGAGCCGTTGGACTCAAATGTCTCAGATACGGTACGGATTGCATATGGGAATTCTTCCTCTGTAGGAAGTACCGGTACCAGTGCTCTCTCAGCAAGTGCTCCGTGACCGATCTCACGACGTCCCGGTCCTCTGGAAGGCTTGGTCTCACCTACAGAGTAGGACGGGAAGTTGTAGTGGTGCATATATCTCTTGGATGTCTCAAACTCATCCAGTCCGTCAAGACGCTGTGCCTCTGTAAGAGGAGCAAGTGTAGTAACGGTACAGATCTGAGTCTGTCCTCTTGTGAACATGGCAGAACCATGAACTCTCGGGATGATATCTGTCTCTGCAGCCAGCGGACGGATCTGTCTGATCTCACGTCCATCCGGACGTTTATGATCTTTGAGGATCATCTTGCGGACAGTCTTCTTCTGGTACTGATATACAGCCTCACCGAGAACGGCAAGCCATTCCTCATTGTCTGCAAAAGCTTCTTTCAGCTTATCAGTGATCTCGCTGATGTTATTCTCACGTGTCTGCTTGTCATCAGAGAATACGGCAACCTCCATCTCTTCCGGAGGACGATCTTCTTGATCTCATCAAAAAGCTCCTGAGGTACTGCACAGGACTCGTAGGAATGTTTCTCTTTTCCGCACTCTGCTACGATCTGGTCGATGAATTTGATGATCTCCTGGTTCACTTCATGAGCCTTGTAGATAGCCTCGATCATCTTATCTTCCGGGATCTCATTAGCTCCGGCCTCAATCATGATAACCTTCTCTCTTGTAGAAGCAACCGTAAGCTGAAGATCAGAAACTGCCTTCTGTGCAAGTGTCGGGTTGATGATAAACTCGCCGTCGATCATACCAACTGTGTGGTTGCGCATGGACCGTCAAATGGGATATCAGAAATACAGGTTGCAATGGAAGAACCAAGCATAGCCGGGATCTCCGGATTGCATTCCGGATCAACAGACATAACCATATCTACCAGAGTTACGTCATTTCTGTAATCCTTTGGAAACAGCGGACGCATCGGACGGTCGATAACACGGGATGTAAGGATTGCATGCTCGCTTGCCTTACCCTCTCTCTTGTTGAATCCTCCCGGGATCTTTCCTACTGCATACATCTTCTCCTCATACTCAACACTTAACGGGAAGAAATCGATTCCTTCTCTTGGCTCTTTGGATGCGGTAGCAGTAGCAAGGACTGTAGTATCACCATAGTGCATAAGAGCAGCACCATTGGCCTGTTTCGCTACACGTCCGATATCTACAGTCAGTGTTCTTCCTGCAAGTTCCATGGAATAACTTTTGTACATATTCGTTCTCCTTTTCTTATTATATTAATATCTGACAGGAGCCCGAAACAACTGAAAAGACCACTTCCTTTGAAAAAGATCTCGACCGGAAATGGGCTTTTCAGTAGTCTCGGAAATCACTCCTGCGGTAATTCCGTCTGTGTTTATCACACATGTTAAAATGGGGCGGATGGAATCATCCGCCCCTCCCGTAGCAATTATTTTCTTAAACCTAATTTCTCAATCAGTGCACGGTATCTTTCGATGTCTGTTTTCTTAAGATAAGCAAGAAGGCCACGTCTCTGACCTACCATTTTCAGAAGACCTCTTCTGGAATGATGATCTTTGTGGTGTGTTTTAAGATGCTCTGTGAGCTCCTGGATTCTTGCTGTAAGAACTGCAACCTGAACCTCCGGTGAACCTGTGTCACCCTCTGTTCTTGCATACTCTTTCATGATCGCTGTTTTCTTTTCTTTAGAAATCATTATTGTTTCCTCCTTGAAATTTTAATTAAACGCCGGGTATTAAGAAGTGGTCGGAGTCTCCGGCTTCTGAATACTGGCTTTTTTCACCTCGAACAGTATAGCACACGGTTTCTGACCTGTAAACTGTTTTTTCGAAAAGTTTTTCCCGAAAGTTTTTATTTTTCGAGGCTGCGGAAATAAGCCTTTCCCTTTTCTGCATCCTTCAGGAGCTGCTGCTTCAGTGCTTCTATGGACGAAAAGCGCTTCTCCGGTCTGGAATAATGAAAGAATTCCACTCTGCAGGGCTCTCCGTACAGATCCTCTTCACAGTCAAAAAGATAGGTCTCAACACCCAGGAATTTCTCTCCTATGGTTGGTTTATATCCTACGTTTGTGATCCCGCAAAGGGTTCTGTCCTTAAAATGGGACACTGTATCATAAACGCCATTTGGCGGCATCAGCTTTTCTTTTGCAGGAACGATATTAGTAGTGGGAAGAAGGACCTTATGTCCCATTCCTCTTCCATGTTCGATCACACCGTCCACAAAAAAGGGGATTCCCAGCAGATCATTAACCTTTTCCATATTTCCCTTTTTCAGTTCCTCACGGATAAATGTACTGCTGATCTTTCTGCGGCCTTCCATTTCTTTCGGAACAACATCCACAGTAAAGCCAAGCTTCCTTCCCATAGTCTCCAGAAGCTGTGGTGTTCCCTTGCGTTCATACCCGAACCTGAAATCTTCTCCCACTGCAACATGCTCCGCCTGAAGATCTCCCACCAGGATCTCTTTAACAAAGGTTTCTGCCTTCATATGACGGATCCGGTTATCCAGCGGACATTCGATCAGCACATCCACGCCTGCTTTCTCAAGAAGCTGACATCGTTCCTCTTTTGTAAAGATCATCTGACTGCCGATGCCAAGAGAAAAAAGGACTGTCTGCAGACCTTTTTCTTTCTGTTCCAGGATCTTCTCCACCAGTTTCTGGTGTCCACGGTGTATGCCGTCAAATTTTCCAAGTGTCACCGCACTCTTTGAAAGGCGCGGAAATTCTCCGTCGATCTTCAAGTATTCCATATCTTCTGCTGCTCCTGCAAGTTTTTATAAAATGTCATACAAAAAACATGCGGATGGGTACGTATTTCTGTTTTCTTTCATCCCAGCCGTATATTCCTGTGAAATTTCCGCTGCTTTTATACATCCGGACTTTTTCTTCCCTGCTGCCTCCCTGTACCAGTTCTTCCGGAAGCGGGTTTCCGTTATTGAGAAGTCTGTCTCCCTCCGGTGTACAGGTAAGGACCGGATACATGGAAAGTACATCCTCGATGGAAACAAGCTTTTCCCCGATGGTCCCATCGGCAACCGCCTCCTCCACCTGGGAAAGTGTCATGCTCTCTTCCAGAGTGAAATTTCCGGACCTGGTCCGAAGCAGCTCTTCCATGGCTCCGCCGCAGCCTAATTTTTCTCCGATGTCATTGCAAAGTGTACGGATATAGGTGCCCTTGCTACAGGTAACGCTTATGCGTACCAGCGGAAGCTCCATATCCAGTATCCTTATCTCATAAAAAACCACAGGGCGCGGCTTACGCTCTATGGTTTTTCCTTCTCTGGCCAGTTCGTAAAGCTTCTTTCCGTTTACCTTCAGAGCCGAATACATAGGAGGGATCTGCAGCTGTTCTCCCACAAAGGATCCCACTGCCTCACGGACTTCCTCTTCCGTGACGGTCACAGGTTTCTCAGAAAGAACAGCTCCGGTCATGTCCTGGGTATCTGTGGAAACTCCCAGCCTTAAAACCGCCTCATATGTTTTTTCTTTTTCTGTAAGAAGCTCCACCAGCCGGGTCCCCTTGCCCAGTGCAACAGGAAGTACTCCCTCTGCTGCCGGATCCAGAGTCCCAGTATGGCCAATCTTTTTCATGTGGAGAATCCCACGCAGCTTTGCAACAACATCATGAGAGGTATAACCTTTTTCCTTTCGGATCACAAGTATTCCGTCCATGATCTTATCTTTACTCCTCTGCAAGCTGTTTTTCAATTTCAGCAGTAAGGTTATTGATCACATCGTACATGGAGCCCTGCATATCACAGCCGGCTGCACGCACATGTCCGCCGCCTCCGAAAAATACGGCAATCTTGCTTACATCCACCTTACCATTGGAACGGAGAGATACCTTAAAGAGCTGCGTCTGCATCTCATAGATAAAGATCGCAACCTCCACACCAGCAGTCAGACGGAGCTGGCTCACGATTCCCTCCAGATCCTTTCCTTCCACACTGTAGAAATCCATCTCCCGTTTTTTCAGATATCCGACCACACACTTACCGCCCTGAAGGAGAATACTCTCTGCCAGGACACGTCCCATGACCTGATTCTGAAGATATGTTTTCTGGTAAAAGGACTCATCGATGATCCTGCTGAAATCAAATCCTGTTTTCATCAGTTCTCCGGCGATCCTCATGGTTTCCGGTGTTGTGGAAGAATACTGGAACACGCCGGTATCATGTGCCATTCCTGTATAAATAGGAACCGCAATAGAACGATCGATCTTGTCTGAATCCAGAAGTCCGTAAAGAACTTCGCTGGCAGAGCTGATCTCGCCTCTTACATGATTGACATCCGCAAATCCGTTATTGCTCACATGATGATCAATGCAGGCTGTCTTTTTTGCTGCATCGAAATATTTCCGAGCAACAGCAAGCCTGTCCAGTGCGCTGACATCACAGGTGATAAAAAGATCATACACCTTATCTTCTTCTGCTTCTGTCTTAACCTCATCCATTCTGTCAATGTAATCAAATACAGGTTTCCGGTCTTCCAGATAAACATCTGCTTCTATATCAGGAAAATATTTCCGGATATAGAGATACAGAGCCATACAGGAACCAATGCAGTCTCCATCCGGACGGATGTGACCGCCAATGCCAACGGTTTTTACATTTTCCAGTATTTCTGAAATGTTTTTCATTTTTTCCACCTATTCCTCTGTTTCCATCCCACTCATTACGTCATTGATCTTCTTTGACATATTTACACCATATTCAATAGACTCATCCAGAACAAAACGGATCTCCGGTGTATTGCGGAGATTCAGTCTTCTGGCCAGTTCTCTCCGAACATAGCCCTCTGCATTCTTTAAGCCCCGGAGGGTGGAATCCTTGGCCTGCTTCTCGCCCAGCACACTGATGTAAGCTTTGCAGGTCTTAAGATCCGGTGCCACCTCAACAGCTGTCACAGAAGTCATCGGATGAATTCTGGGGTCCTTGATCTCGCTGTGTATGATGGTGCTGAGTTCTTTTTGAACTGCACCATTCACACGTGTATTTTTAATGCTGTTTTTTCTCATTACGAATCACTCCTATCTTGGTACCTCTACCATGATATATGCTTCGACTTTATCTTCTTCTTTGACATCATTAAAGTCATTAAATACAAGACCACACTCATATCCGGCACGAACTTCCTTGACATCATCCTTAAATCTCTTCAGGGATGCAAGCTCACCCTCGAAGATCTGGTCCTCACCTCGTGTGATACGAACCTTACAGTTACGCTGGAATGTACCATCCAGCACATAGCTTCCTGCGATGGTTCCGACACCGGATGCCTTGAACAGCTGACGAACCTCTGCGTGACCGATAACCTTCTCCTCGAATACAGGATCCAGCATACCCTTCATAGCTGCCTCTACATCCTCGATCGCCTGATAAATGACTTTATAAAGTCGAAGGTCAACGCCCTCCTGCTCAGCAAGCTGTTTTGCTGTAGTATCCGGACGTACGTTAAAGCCGATGATGATCGCATTGGATGTTGCAGCAAGGCTGACATCAGACTCATTGATGGCACCTACACCACCATGGATCACCTTAACGATAACTTCCTCGTTGGAAAGCTTGGTAAGGCTCTGTTTAACAGCCTCAACAGATCCCTGTACATCGGCCTTGACGATGATCGGAAGCTCCTTAAGATCGCTGGCCTGGATCTGGTCAAACAGGTTATCCAGAGAAAGCTTGCCTTTGGTCTCCTCGAGAAGACGGCTCTTGTTCTCTGTAACGAATGCGCCTGCAAAGTTCTTGGCTTCTTTATCGCTCTCAAAGGACATCAGGATCTCACCTGCATTAGGAACATCACCAAGTCCGAGGATCTCAACCGGAGTAGACGGACCTGCCTCTTTTACACGACGTCCCTTATCATCCATCATTGCACGTACCTTACCATTGCATGCACCTGCGGCAATAAAGTCTCCCACATGAAGAGTACCCTTCTGAACAAGGATGGTAGCAACCGGTCCTTTACCTTTATCAAGCTGAGCCTCAATAACAAGACCTCTTGCCTCACGGTTCGGATTGGCTTTGAGCTCGGAAACCTCAGCAGTAAGAAGAATCATCTCAAGAAGATTCTCAATTCCTTCTCCTGTATGTGCGGATACCGGAACAAAGATGGTGCTTCCGCCCCAGTCCTCAGGAATCAGTTCATACTCGGAAAGCTCCTGTTTTACACGCTCTACATTTGCACTTGGTTTATCGATCTTATTGATGGCAACGATGATCTCAACACCGGCTGCCTTTGCATGGCTGATCGCCTCTACTGTCTGCGGCATTACACCATCGTCTGCGGCAACGACCAGAACTGCGATATCTGTAGCGTTGGCACCACGCATACGCATAGCTGTGAACGCCTCATGTCCCGGTGTATCCAGGAATGTGATCTTCTGACCTTTGATATTTACCACGTAAGCACCGATGTGCTGTGTGATTCCGCCGGCCTCGCCTCTGGTTACGTTTGTATTACGGATGGCATCCAGAAGAGATGTTTTACCATGGTCAACGTGACCCATAACACAGACTACCGGAGGTCTCGGAACCATATCATCCTCATCCTCTTCGTCCTCTTTGAGGAGCTCTGCGATCACATCCACCTTTTCTTCCTTCTCAGCAATGATATCAAAGCCAAGTGCGATCTCCTCTGCCTTTTCAAAGTCGATCTCCTGGTTTACTGTTACCATGACACCTTCCATGAAAAGCTTCTTAACGATCACTGACGGCTGCATCTTCATCGCGTCCGCAAGCTCACGGATAGTAAGCTTCTCCGGAATGGTGATCTCCTTGATCTCCGGTTTCTTCTCTTCCTGCTTCGGCTGTGGATTCGGTTTCTGAAGTGCTTTCGGGATTCTGGAATTCGGTCTGCGTCCGCCCTGATTTGGTCTGCGTCCGCCCTGGGTACCTTTCTCGAATTCTTTCTTCTTGTTCTTATTCTCTCTGTCACGCTCACGCTTGCTGTCCTTGGATGTCTTGGTCAGCTCCGGAGTGAATACAGCATCTGAAGAGCCACCGCTTCTTCTCTGTCCCGGACGCTGTCCGCCGCCCTGGCCACCACGGTTTGCTCCGCTGAAACGGTTGTCTCCGCTTCTTCCGCCTTCGGACGTCCGCCCTGGCCTCCCTGGCCACGGTTTGCTCCACCGCCGAAACGATTTCCTCCGTCTCTTCTTCCTTCAAAGCTTCCGCCCTGACCTCCCTGGCCACGGTTTGCTCCACCGCCGAAACGGCTTCCGCCTCTTCCGTCATTCTGACGTGGGCTCTGTTTCCCTCGCCCTGTCTTGCCGGACGTCCCTCACCATTCTGGGAACGGTTTCCGCCAAAACGATTTCCTCCGTCTCTTCTTCCCTCGAGGTTCTTCCGTCACGATTTCCGTCTCTTCTTCCTTCCGGACGGTTGCCCTGCGGTCTTCCGCCCTGAGTACGATTCTGACCACTCTGACCGTTTCTCTGCTCACCGGACTCACCATTTCTTGTGTTTGCTCCTGCGCTTCTCTGACCGCCGTTCTGTGGACGTGCCGGTCCCTTTCTCTCGCCTGCTGCCGGTTTTCTTCTTCCTTTACCGCCATCGCTGGCATTCTGTGCATGAAATACACGGATGATATTTTTTTTCTTTTTCGGTGCTTCAGATTTGTTACCCTCTGTATTCACCGTTGTTGTCTTTTCTTCTGTTTTTGGAGTATCCAATTGTCTATATTGCTCCTTTCCCGATCTGTTGAATTTATCTTTTATCATTTCTATCGTCAAACCTCCTTACAGACGCCTGTATCATGCAGGTTATCTGCCGGATTCTTTTTCCAGCGCCTTCATGATCGCCTTTGCAAAATTTTCGTCCTGCACGGCAAGGCTGGCACGGAATTCTTTGCCCATTGCTCTGCCCAGGCTCTCTTTGTCTGAAAGGAAATATAACGGAACTTCATAATAGGTACACATATTCCGAAATTTCTTTTTTGTGTTTTCGGAAGCATCATCTGCCACCAGTGCCAGGAAACCTTTTCCTGTTTTTACGGATTTCTCTGTGGAAAATTCTCCGCTCACTGTTTTTCCTGCTTTTGTCGCAAGTCCGATGAGTGATAAAACCTTATTGTTTTTCAATTGATCCAAACTCCTTTTTGAGGTTCTGATACACTTCATCCGGAACTGCCATTTTCAAGGACGCTCCAGGCCATGTTTTTGATAGCCTTTTCCAGGCATTCCTCTGAGAAACAAAGGTATGCGCCGCGTCCGTTTTTCTTACCTGTAGCGTCCAGGATGATCTCATTCTCTGATGTCCTGAGAACTCGTATCATTTCCTTTTTGCTTTTCATTTCCCTGCAGCCGGTACACTGACGCATGGGAATCTTGGTTCTCGTTTTCATTATTCTTCGGCATCTCCATCTGCTGTTTCTTCAGCTTCTGTTTCTGTCTCTTCTGTATCTTCCTCTACTTCTTCAAGCTCTTCGGAAACAGCCTCTTCTGTCATTTCTTCCTCTGCTTCCTCGTGTTCCTCATCGTAATCATCGTAGAAGTCACCGGACTCTCTTGCCTGTGTCTCGCTCTTGATGTCGATCTTGAAGCCTGTAAGTCTTGCAGCAAGACGTGCGTTCTGTCCTTCCTTACCGATAGCAAGGGAAAGCTGGTAATCCGGAACTACGACCAGTGCGGTCTTCTCATCCGGGTCAGCCATAACTGCGATAACCTTTGCAGGGCTTAATGCATTCTCAATAAGGATCGCCGGGTTCTCATCCCAGTTGATGATATCGATCTTCTCACCGTGAAGCTCGTTAACAACTGCCCCTACACGTGCACCGTTCATACCAACGCATGCTCCCACAGCATCTACATCCGGATCGTTGCTCCATACAGCGATCTTGGTACGGGAGCCTGCCTCACGGGCAATGCTCTTGATCTCAACGGTACCGTCTCTTACCTCTGCAACCTCGGACTCGAAAAGTCTCTTTACAAGACCGGGATGTGTTCTGGAAACCAGGATACGCGGTCCCTTCGGTGTATCCTTAACTTCAAGAATGTAACTTTTACTCGCTCAGTTGGCTGGAAGGTCTCACCCTTTACCTGTTCGTTCTCTGTAAGTACTGCGTCTGCCTTACCAAGGTTGATGCTGACATTTTTGCCCATTACTCTCTGAACAATACCGGTTACCACTTCTTTTTCGATTCCATAGTACTGATCGTAAAGAACTTTACGCTCTTCCTCACGGATTTTCTGAAGAATGACATTCTTTGCATTCTGGGTTGCGATACGTCCGAATTCCTTGGACTGGATCTCAACCTTCATAACATCACCGATCTCTGCGTTCGTGTTTGTTTTCTGTGCATCCACCAGAGAAATCTCCAGCGCCGGATCCTCCACATGCTCTACAACAGTTCTGTCAGCGTAAACACTGAAGTCACAGGTCTCCGGATCGATCATACGTGAACGTTATCTGCCTTTCCGAAATGGTTCTTACATGCCTGGATCAGTGACTGCTCAATTGCCTCCAGCAGTGTATCCTTACTGATGTTTTTCTCTTTTTCGAGAACGTCCAGCGCATCTCTTAAATCTCTGCTCATTTTTCTTTTTTCCTCCTGAATTTTACAGATTCGATTCTCTTTTAGAATTCGATCGCGAGACGAATCAGGGCAATATCTTTTTTATCAAAGGTACGTTCTGTGCCGTCTTCATCGATTGTCACACTGTTACTATCATATGCATTTAAAATACCGCAGAATTCTTTCTGTTTCTCGATGGGCCGGTAGGTACGGATCTCCACCAGCTTGCCAAGGCTTCTCTTAAAGTCTTTTTCTTTTTTAAGAGGCCGGTCAAGTCCCGGAGAACTGATCTCCATAATGTAGCTGTCCTCGATGAAATCCTGCTCATCCAGTATATCGCTGAATGCACGGCTTACGTCCTCGCAGTCATTGACTGTGATTCCGCCCGGCTTGTCGATATAGCCTCTGAGATACCAGGTTCCGGCTTCCTTGACATACTCCACGTCTACCAGCTCAAAGCCCCTGGACTCCACGATTGGTGTAAGGATCGCCTCTGTCTTCTGTTCATATTCTTCCCGTCTGCTCATGCTTCCCACCTGCCTTTCCTATTTCTGCCTATTTCTGAACAAATTCCTTCTCAGCAAATAGGAGCGGGCTCTCGCCCACTCCTATGCCAACAAGTTCTTAGTTTCGTTCATTGTAACACCAATGTCTGTTAAATGCAAGTATTAATTGCGATTTCCGGTTTTTGTCCCCGCATAGGAATGTCCCATGTACCACACCGTTTGATTTCCTCTTTGTTATTTCAATTCACGTTCCCACGTGGGGAACGACCCTTTCAATCTCCACGAATCTCTTTGCGTTGATATTTCAATCCACGTTCCCTCGTGGGGAACGACATCATCAACCAGGCTATCACTATCTTCTACACTCATTTCAATCCACGTTCCTGTGTGGGGAACGACGGCATATTACCAGAATGCAGCTAACTACTTTGCATTTCAATCCACGTTCCCGCGTAGGGAACGACGGCTGGAGCTACAGTGATCGCATATGTGATCGGGATTTCAATCCACATTCCTGCGTAGGGAACGACACGAAATGCGAAAAAAAATTAAGGTCATATCCAGATTTCAATCCACTTTCCCTCGTGGGGAACGACGATAGCAAGCATCCCAGACATTGCTTCTTTTCCATTTCAATCCACGTTCCCTCGTGGGGAACGACTTCCGGATCCGCACGAGATCACCGCAAAGACAGAATTTCAATCCACTTTCCCTCGTGGGGAACGACCGGTGTTAGCCCTGATTACAAATACCATTTACTATGATCTCAATCCACGTTCCCTCGTGGGGAACGACACATGTACCACAACTTTTCTGCTCGACCTGTGATAATTTCAATCCACGTTCCCTCGTGGGGAACGACGGTGGCAGTATACTGTAACTCGTGGAGTAAGCGATTTCAATCCACGTTCTCGTGGGAACGACTCTACACCG
>ENA-OQCS01000096-OQCS01000096.1-human-gut-metagenome-genome-assembly--contig:-NODE-96-length-40690-cov-3.596184_pt1 | contig 40690 bp, 45 predicted proteins | sample MGYA00242757_ERZ504575 | MGnify/ENA primary metagenome ERZ504575 (study PRJEB26092, sample SAMD00036297) | human gut metagenome | host: Homo sapiens | study: EMG produced TPA metagenomics assembly of... | reverse complement strand
CCATGTAGGCGCTGGAATGGATATTGGTATTGAATGGATCATCAATGGCTTAAATGAAGTCTTAGACCATGATACAAGTGATGTCAAGATTGCGCTTGAAACCAGCAAGTGAGTTATCGAAGGAACAGGCGCGGATCAGCGATTTGTAAAAAACGCTTTCAAAAATGCGGAAGTGTCATCCTTTTTCTTATAAATAGTTCTTCTTATCTTCTTTCTGACTCATACATGCAACACTATTACAATCAAAACTTGTCATGAAATAATACTGACAAACTATAAATACTGACAACAAAATGTCACTATTGAATGTCGTCAAAACCATCATATCAATCGCTTGTCCAAACCACGTATTGTATATATAATAATACGTGAAAGGGGATGATACAGAGTGTCTAAGAAATCCGGATTAACAAAAAGACAGAAACTTATCATTGAGATGTTAGCAGCTTTTAATGCTGACAATCCAATTACAATACAGGCAATATCAGAAAAACTGAAATTAAGTTCAAGAACCGTATTAAGAGAAATGCCTCGCATCAACGAATGGTTTGAGGAGAATGACTTTAAACTAGTCAAGAAACCAAGAATCGGGATGTATGTGGATGAAGATACAGAAACAAGAAACTATATTAAAGAACTCGTAGATATGGATGAGAACAAGCAGTATACAGTAAGCAGATCGCCAGATGATCATATTACTTGAACTGTTAACGATCAACGAACCACTCAAATATTTTTACTTTACATCCCTTTTTCATATTTCGGATGCAACATTAAGCAACGACCTGGAAGAGGTTGAAACATGGCTTGATCACTATAATTTGACTCTTTACCGAAGACCGGGAATGGGAATTTACTGGGAAGGAAAAGAGGAAGATTACCGTCAGGCAGTGACAATGGTATTGAGACAAAAGTTAAGAGGACATTCCTTAAAAGTATTGTTTGATAAAGAGAAAAAACTCAAAGAACGAATGTTTCCGAATCTTACGCAAGAAGTGTTAGATGATACAAGAGATATCATTAAAAATATGCAGGGAGTGTTAGATATAGAATATACTGATCATTCCATTAGGCATTTAAGCTTGTATTTATTGATTACACAAAACAGGGTAAGAATGGGACATGAGATCAAAGAAGAGAAAGACGTCAGATCAATCACTCATTTACCAGAATATCAGATTGCAAAATGGCTGGGAGGCAAGTTAAGCAACTTTGAAGGACATCAGCTCTCACAAGGAGAAGTATATAACATAGCAATGCAGCTTTTGGCAGCGAAGATCTGGAAAAACAAAAGTGAGAATAAGATCGATGAAGAAAGTTTTAAAGTCAGGCAGTTGGTCATGCGGATCATTGCTGAGATGGAAATACTTTTAGAAATGGAATTTTTTGAGAATGCAGTGTTGATCGATGGATTATGTAATCATATGAAACCAGCGATCAATCGAATGAAACAAGGTGTATTTACGGAAAATCAATACATTGATTTTTTAGAAGAAAAATATTCTAAAGTTTATGCGGCAACGATCAAAGCGTGTGAGTTTTTAAAAGAAGAATTACATATTAAAAAACTCCCGGAAGGGGAGATGGGGTTTATCGCATTATACTTTTGTGTAGCGGTTGAACAACAAAAAGATAAAGAAGAAAAGTTATCTGTTTATGTTGCCTGCCCACATGGAGTTGGAACATCCCATATGTTAGCCGTTCATCTGAAGAAAGAATTTCCGCAGCTGATGGTACAAAAGATAATATCAACAGCAGAGATCAAAGAAGAGGAGCTGATCGAAGAGGGAATTGATTTTATCGTTTCCACAGCAAAATTAAATCTGACAGTTCCGAATGTCTATGTGAACTCCATTTTAACAGAGACAGATAAGAAAATGATCAATGCCATGATCAAAAATATCGACAAGAAGAAAAGTAAGAATCCTGTAAAGACTGTAAAACCAGTCAAAAGGATCGGAAGAGAAGACATCGAGTATATGACACTTCTTGGAGAAGAGATCTTACAGGTTTTAGATAACATTAAAATATCAACAGGTGAAAACATTAAGAATAAGAAACAATTGATCGAATATGCAGGAGAATTATTTGCAAGAAATGAAACGACAGCAACAGAGATCACTTTGCATTAAGCAAACGCGAGAATATCGCAAGCACATTTATTCCGAGTATGAATGCATTATTTTTACATTGTGAAACAAAAGGCATCAGACATTGCAGATTTGGTTTTGTCTATTTAAATGATGAGATCATTGAAGATGGGCAGCCAATCAAGGGTGCGATCTTGATGCTTGTTCCACAGGGAGATGGAAGTAAGGTTTATCGCGAAGTTATGAGTGAAATAAGCGGAGCATTAGCCGAGAAAGACCAGATCATCACTTACTTATTTGACAAAAACAGAAATGCAGTTGAGGCAGAACTTGAAACAAGCCTTGGCAACTATTACGAAAACAAAATGAAGAGAAGATAGAAAGCAAAAGGAGGATATTGTAAATGAAAAATGGATTACAAAGATTTGGTAAATTTTTAAGTGCAATGGTAATGCCAAATATCGGAGCATTCATTGCATGGGGATTCATTACAGCATTATTTATCGCAGATGGATGGATTCCAAATGCGAAGTTAGCATCGATTCAGCCATACATGTTAACATTCTTATTACCAATGCTGATCGCCTACACAGGTGGTAAACAAGTTGGTGGAGATCGTGGAGGAGTCATGGGTGCGATCGCAGTCATGGGTTGTATCGCTGGAGTTGGTGGATTTGATGGACAGCCAATGTTAATGGGAGCCATGGTTATGGGACCATTTGCAGGATGGGTCATCAAGAAATTTGATAAAGCAATGGACGGACATATGCCAGCCGGATTTGAGATGTTGATCAATAACTTCTCCGTTGGTATCTTAGGAATGATCGTAGCGATCATTGGATACTTCATCATCGGGCCATTTATGTCAGGCGTATTAGCAGTGTTAACAGCAGGAGTTAACGTACTTGTAAAAGCAAAATTAATACCTTTAGCAGCAATCTTTATCGAACCTGCCAAAGTATTATTCTTAAATAACGCTATCAACCATGGTATCTTTACACCAATTGGTATTGAACAGGCAAAAGAAGCTGGTAAATCTATCATGTACATGTTAGAGGCAAACCCAGGACCAGGACTTGGAGTATTATTAGCATATGCAGTATTCTCTAAAGACAAAGTAACAAAATCATCTGCACCAGGTGCGATCATCATTCATTTCTTCGGTGGTATTCATGAGATTTACTTCCCATATATCCTGATGAACCCAATCGTGATCATCGCTCCGATCGTTGGTAACATTTGTGCGATCACATTCTTCACATTTACAAAATGCGGACTTATTGGACCATCTTCACCAGGATCAATCATCGCTTATTTATCAATGTCACCAAAGAGCCAGATTCCATTAACGATCTTAGGTGTACTGATCGCAACTGTAGTATCATTCTTGATCGCATCACCTATCATTCGTATGTCAGATGGTAAGAGTCTTGAAGATGCACAGGACGATATGGCAGCAAAGAAAGCAGAATCTAAAGGAATCACAGTTGACCCAGGAGAGAAGAAAGACGCAGATAAAGTTAAGAAGATCGTATTTGCATGTGACGCAGGAATGGGATCATCTGCAATGGGAGCTACAAAATTCAGAAATCGTGTGAAAGCAAAGCGCCCAGATCTTACAGTGATCAATACATCAGTAGATAACATCCCAGCGGATTGTGATATCGCAGTTGTTCAGGCAGTCTTAGCAGACAGAGCCAGAAAATCTGCACCACAGGCACAGTTAGTTATCATCAATAACTTCTTACAGGATCCAAACTTAGATGGATTATATGAACAGATGACAGCAAAAGTTGATGCATCAGCACAGACAGCTGCAGCTGTTGAAGAAGTTGAAACACCAGTAGTTACTGGAAATGCAAAGATCCTTGTAGAAGAAGGAATCAAAACAGGATTAAAACCAGTCGACAAATTCGAAGCGATCAAAGCAGCAGGAAAACTGTTAAATGAACTTGGATATGTTGAAGAAGGTTATATTGACGCTATGGTAAAACGTGAAGAAACAGTTACAACATATATGGGATTAGGTGTAGCAATTCCTCACGGAACAGGAGATGCCAAGAAGAAAGTACAGAAAACTGGTATCGTAATGCTTCAGTATCCAGAAGGTGTAGACTTTGATGGAGAAAAAGCTCAGTTAGTCTTCGGTATTGCTGGAATCGGTGATGAACATCTTGGATTATTAGCTAAGATCTCTGAGATCATCGAAGATCCTGAAAGATAGAACAGTTAAAACAACAGAAAACGTTGACGAAATCATGGAAATGTTTAAATAAGATTTAAACAAAAAAAAGGTCAATTTAATAAGCTGGAAATCATTCTCGCTTATTAAATACCTAAGATATATACTTATAGATTTAGATTTTAATTTTAGGAGTGAATAAAATGAAGAAAGCAATTCAGTTTGGAGCAGGAAATATTGGACGTGGATTTATCGGTGGACTGTTAAGCAAAGCAGGATATCATGTAGTATTCGCAGACGTAAATCAGGAAATCATTGATAAGATCAACGAAGATAAGAAATATACAATTTTTGTAAAAGACGTAGAAAGCAGCGAGATCGTGATCACAGATATCAGCGGAGTAAATTCAACAAAACCTGAACTGATCGATGAAGTAAAAGAGGCTGAGATCATCACAACAGCCGTTGGAGTAAGAATTCTTCCGATCATCGCTCCATCTATCGCAGAAGGAATCAAAGCAAGAAAAGAAAATGGTTCTGAAGAATACTTAAACATCATTGCTTGCGAAAATGCAGTCAAAGCAAGTTCTCAGTTAAAAGAAGCTGTTTATGGAAACTTAAATGACGAAGAAAAAGCATATGCAGACAAATATGTAGGATTCCCAGACTGCTCTGTAGACAGAATCGTGCCTCCAGTACGTTTAGATAATCCAATCGACGTCGTTGTAGAAAACTATTATGAATGGAATGTTGAAGAAGCATCCTTTAAGGGAGCTGTTCCACAGATCGAAGGAATGAATCTTGCAGATAACTTAATGGCATATATTGAAAGAAAATTATTTACATTAAACACAGGACACTGCATCACAGCATATCTTGGAAACTACAAAGGATTCAAAACGATCGATGAAAGTATCGCTGATGAAGAAATCTTTAAAACTGTAAAAAAAGCAATGCAGCAGAGTGGTATGGCATTAGTCAACAAATATGGATTTGACAAAGATGCTCACTTTAAATACATCGACAAGATCTTAAATCGTTTCAAAAACCCATACCTTGTAGATGATACAGCTCGTGTAGGTAGAGAACCATTAAGAAAATTGAGTGCAACAGATCGTTTAACAAAACCAACAATGACAGCATTAGAATATGGTCTTCCAGTGGATGCATTATTAGCAGGAATGGCAGCAGCATTAAAATATGATAACGCTGAAGATCCACAGAGCGTAGAATTACAGGATAAGATCAAAGCAAACGGAGTAAAAGCAGCATTAAAAGAAGTATCTGGAATCACAGATGAAAAGATTTTAGATGATGTCGTAGCAATCTACGAAGCAATGTAGTCGAAACAATATCAATAAAAAATCAACCAAAAATCAAATCAACAACCTTTTTTCTTAACTCATATAATCATAATACAAAGTGCAAGAAACAATTTCTTGACACTTTTTTCTCGCATTATAAATACAACTGTTTATTCAACGACTTCAATCCCATCAATATTCGGAACGCACATCATAGAATAGTTCGTATGATAAATGACAAATCCAGGTTTTGCCTTTGGCGGCTTTCTTAGTTCTTTTCTCTGAACATAATCAATCTCAACCTTCGGTGCCTGACGCCCTTTGGAATAATAAGCTGCAAGGCGGCCAGCTTCTTCAAAGGTAGCATCTGGAAGAGTCTCCGCTTGTTCCTTTCGTACAATAACATGGGACCCAGCCATATTCTTTGCATGGAACCACCAGTCCCCGCCATTTGCAAACTTAAAACTTAATTCATCATTCTGATAGTTATTTTTTCCAACATACATATGGAAACCATCAGAAGAGACAAAATGTAATGGTTTGGATTTTGCCTGTTTCTTTCCTTTTTTCTTTCCGTGGCTCTTAATATAACCATAATCAGAAAGTTCATCTTTGATCAGCTGCAGGTCTTTCTCATCTTCGGATAAAGAAAGAGCAGTAGAGATCGAATCGAGATGATCAAGATCAGCTTTTGTCTCCACGACAAGCTCAGAAAGAGCTTCATAAGTACGTTTTAGCTTATTATATTTTGCAAAAAACTTTTTGGAATTCTCCAAAGGAGTCTTTGTTGGATCAAGAGGGATCGTAATCTCTTCGTTTGTGTAATAATTCATGCAAGTTAAAGATTTTGCATTTGGCTCTAGCCATATCCATATGTCTGTGTAAGTTCTCCATAAACTTTGAATTTCTCACGCTTCTCGGTATCCTTTAACTGACGAAGCTGCAGATCATATTTCTTGCTTGTCCTCTCAAGAGCAGTCTGCACGATCTTACGAAGGTCAGAAGATTTCTGCTTCATTCTTGTATATTTTTCCTTCTCAGAATAATACCCGATCAGCACGTCAAAAATAGAATCATATGTTTTCTCTGTACAGTCAGGATAAGAAGTTAAAGGAATACAAGAAAATTCCTTGGGTTCCTCCCCAGAATAAATGATATTTGGCTGATATGCCTCATCTTCTACAAGAGCATTTAATTTTACAAGCTGGCCATATAATCCAGCAGCACTATCATCGGTCAGAGAATCAGTAGATGCATTCCCATCGAGCCCTGCACGATAACAAAGTTCATTTGCAATTAAAGGACTCATGCCTGTGATGGAAGTATAAAGTGCTTTGCAAAGATTCAGTGGTTTTGTGATGATATGCTGATAAAAATCCTCTGTAGTCAGACTTGCTAAAGGATGTTTCCCTTTAGACGGTGGAAATGTGTAAGTACGTCCAGGTAAAACCTCTCTGACAGAACTGATATTTGCAGAGATATGCTTGATACTATCTAAGATCACATCATCACTGTTTACAAAAATGATATTACTGTGTTTTCCCATGATTTCAACGATCAGACGTTTCTGACAGACATCTCCAAGCTCATCCAGATGCTCAATCTTAATTTCAATAATACGCTCAAAGTCAGGCTGTGTGATCGAAATGATCCTTCCACTACTGATATGTTTACGAAGCAGCATGCAGAAGTTTGGAGCCTGCATAGGATTGGCTTTTCCTTCTTTCGATAAATAGACAAGAGGAAGAGAAGCACTGGCTGAGAGATGAAGTCTTGTTGTCAATCTCTCTTTTTTGATAACAAGTGTGATCTCGTCGCCTCTGGCTGATAAATCTTATAGATTCTGCCACCAATGATCTGTTTATTAAGTTCTGATATAATATTTGAAATGACAAATCCGTCGAATGCCATGATAAATACCTCCTGGTAATAAAATCGGTTATCTAATTTAAAATAATAAGATAAATCCGTCAAACAATTATATCAGAAATTCGAAAAAGTATAAAGAAAAAACGATCAAATTCACAAATCATAGGAAGATAGTCGGGATTTTGTTGTAATTGAAATCATTTCTTATTATAATGAATATTAAGTATACAATAAAAATGATCTATGGAGGACAAGTCATTGAGAAAAGAAGCGTCAAAGAATGCATGGAAGCAATTATATGATATCACATTAAAACTAGATAAATTAGAGCCTTGGAATTACCTTGGTGACACACAACTTGTAACTATTCAGATGAAAGACAGAGAAGAACCTGTATTTTGCAGCGTGATGGGAAAATTCAGCGGAGAAAGAGGAATAGCAGTCTTTGATGGAGTTGAAGGTTTAGGAGATTTCTATATGATCCTTGGAAGTGAAGAAGGGGATCTTCCAGCACAGTATCTGATGGATGAACATACAAGTCTTACATGCTTCTGGGGAAGCATGATGAATGTGCCAGATGAACAAAGAAAAGTTATCGATGAATTAGATATTCGTTTTAAGACGATCAGTGACTGGATTTACTTTGTTTCTTATAAGAAAGGTTACAAACCATATCAATTAGATGAAGATGAAGTTGCACTTCTTATAGAAACTTATGAGAACCTGTATATGGCAGTGGAAGCAGTCAGACAGGGAGAATTAAATCCGGAGATCGAACAGGCAGAAGGAATCGTTCGCCGTTATAATACTGAAAATGATACTTGGGAGATGTTTGTAAAAGAGATACCAGAAGCTGAAAAAGAATTTCCGTCAGTGATGTTAGAAGATCAGGAATTAAAAGATGAATTAAAGAATCAAAAACAGATCGATCTTGAAGTGATCTTAGATTTCACTTATCTTCCAGTTATGGTAGAAGGGGAAGAAGAAGGGGAGCGTCCAAAGAATCCACTTTTATTTATGGCATATGATAATACCGATGGCGGTGTGATCACGATGGATATTTTAGAAGAGGGTGATGATGAGATCAGCAGAACGTTAGGATTCTTTATCAGTTTTGTGCAGCAGAATGGAAGAATGAAGACGATCAAAGCAAGAAATCCATGGATTTTGGAGCATTAGAGGATATTTGTGAATATTGCAGCGTGGATCTTGTATATGATCCGGTAGAGATCATGGATCAGGTGATCGAAGAAGTTGTTTCTCAGTTGTAGGAATTTCATGTAACGTATCAAAAGATGAATTAGAGTGAACGAGGTTGACAAATAAGTTGAGGATTGGTAAAATACAGATAATTTGATGTGCTACCTAAGTAGCACTTTAATTCGATAAAGTATCAAGGAGTGGCAAAAATATGAATAAAAAGAGAGTCCACACACCAGAAGGTGTCAGAGATGTATATGGAACAGAATATGGACAGCGAAGTAAGCTGAAGGCAAAATTAAATAAAGTCTTTGCATCTTACGGATATGAAGGGATCAGAACTCCAGGATTTGAATTCTTTGATGTATTTAACAGTGAAAAAGGAACCGTATCCGCAAGGGAAATGTTTAAATTCTTCGATAGAGAAGGAAATACCTTAGTTCTTCGTCCGGATGTCACACCATCCATTGCACGCTGTATCGCAAAGTATTTTAATGAAGAGAATATGGGAATCCGTTTATCTTATGCAGGGAATGTATTTTTAAATAACTCAAGCTATCAGTGAAGTTAAAAGAAACATGCCAGTTAGGTGCAGAATTAGTCAATGATGCGTCTGTACAGGCAGATACAGAATCTATTGCAATGGCAATTGATTGTTTTCTGGCAGCTGGATTGACTGATTTCAGACTTTCTATCGGAGAAGTTGAATTCTTCAACGGATTGACACAGACGATCAAAGATGAAGAAGTCAAAACACAGCTTCGAGAGCTGATCTTAAATAAGAATTATTTTGGATTAATGGAATATGTAGAGACATTAGATCTGTCTGATAAGATCAAAGATGTATTTTTACATTTTAACGAACTGAATGGAGATGTAGCGATCTTAGATCAGGCAGAAGCAATGGTTGAGAACGAACAGTCTAAGAAAGCGATCAAAAGACTTCGCGATGTATATGATATCTTAAAATTATACGGTAAAGAGCAGTATGTAAGTTTTGATCTTGGAATGTTAAATAAGCATAATTATTACACAGGAATCATTTTCAAAGGTTATACTTATGGAACAGGAGATGCAGTTCTAAAAGGTGGACGATATGATAATCTGATCGAACAGTTCGGAAAGAAAGCCCCATCAGTTGGATTTGCGATCGTATTAGATGAGCTGATGATGGCATTAAGTCGTCAGGGAATTCATATGGAAGCAGATCATATGGATACGATGATCATTTATAAAGAAGCAACAATGAAAGATGCGATCCTTCGAGCAGAAGAATTAAGAAAAGAAGGAAAGAAGTCATCTTAGAGAGAAAGAATGATCTGTGCAGCAAAGCAGACTATGAAAGATTTGCTAAAGAGCATCGCCTCGGTGGAATTCTTTATTTCATCTAATCAACAAATCTAGAAAAAGAAGGGAATCAAAAGACCATGAGATATATTACATTTGCCCTGGCGAAAGGGCGCCTTGCAAAGAAAGCGATGGCTTTATTAGAAGAGATCGGGATCACGTGTGACGAAATGAAAGACGAGAAAACAAGAAAATTAATCTTCGTAAACGAAGAATTAAAATTAAAATTTTTCTTATCCAAAGCAAGTGACGTGCCAACTTACGTGGAATATGGAGCAGCTGATATCGGTGTTGTTGGAAAAGATACGATCCTTGAAGAAGGAAGAATTTATACGAAGTGTTAGACCTGAAATTTGGAGCCTGCAAGATGTGTGTGTGCGGACCCAAAGAAGCGAAGAAATATTTAAATAGTAATGAGATCATCCGTGTGGCATCCAAATACCCACATATCGCTAAAGAATATTTCAATAATCAGAAATTACAGACAGTAGAGATCGTTAAATTAAACGGATCTGTTGAACTTGCGCCGATCGTTGGATTATCAGAGGTGATCGTCGATATCGTTGAGACAGGAACAACCTTAAAAGAAAACGGATTGGAAGTCTTAGAAGAAGTTTGCCCATTATCAGCAAGAATGGTAGTGAATCAGGTAAGCCAGAAGATGGAACAAGAACGAATCAGCAAGATCATCGTTGCACTAAAGAAGATTTTGGATGAAAAAGAATAGGCCGGAGGAGAGAAACATGAGAATAGTAAAAGTTAACAAAGATTCCATTGCAAATATTTTATCAGATTTATTAAAGAGAAGCCCTACAAACTATGGGGATTTTCAGGATAAAGTCGATGCGATCATCAAAAATGTCAGATATAATGGAGATAAAGCTGTCTTTGATTATACAGCACAGTTTGATAAAGCAGAGATCAATGCAGACAATATTTTAGTTACAGAAGAAGAAATTAAAGAAGCTTACGAAGAAGTGGACGATGAACTGATCAAAGTTATCCGCAAAGCGATCAAGAATATTCGTGATTTCCATGAAAAACAGATTCAGAAGAGCTGGTTTGAGACAAGAGAAGACGGAGTAATGCTTGGACAGAAAGTAACACCAATGGAAACTTGTGGTGTCTACGTACCAGGTGGAAAAGCAGTTTATCCATCTTCTGTTTTAATGAACATTGTTCCAGCACACGTTGCAGGAGTGAAAAATATCATCATGACAACACCTCCTGGAAAAGACGGAAAAGTTACAGCAAATACATTAGTTGCAGCGAAAGAAGCTGGAGCAACAAAAGTATATAAGTCGGTGGAGCACAGGCAATCGCAGCGATGGCATTTGGAACAGAGTCTATTCCAAAAGTAGACAAGATCGTAGGACCTGGTAACATTTTTGTGGCTCTTGCCAAGAAAGCAGTTTATGGAAACGTAAGTATCGATTCCATTGCAGGACCAAGTGAGATCTTAGTGTTAGCTGATGAGACAGCGAATCCAAGATATGTGGCAGCAGACTTACTTTCCCAGGCAGAACATGATGAGATGGCAAGTGCGATCCTTGTTACAACAAGCGAAGAATTAGCACATAAAGTATCTGATGAGATTGACGGATTCTTAAATCAGTTATCAAGAAAAGAGATTATGGAGAAATCCTTAGATTCCTTCGGATATATTCTTGTTGCAAGCGATATGAAAGAAGCAATTGATACGGCAAACGCTATTGCGTCTGAACATATGGAGATCATGACAGCAAATCCATTTGATGTTATGACAAGGATCAAGAATGCAGGAGCGATCTTTATCGGAGCATACAGCTGTGAACCTTTAGGAGATTATTTTGCAGGACCAAACCACGTACTTCCAACAAATGGAACAGCAAAATTCTTCTCTCCATTAAGTGTTGATGATTTCATCAAGAAATCAAGTGTCATCTACTATTCAAGAGAAGCCTTAGAGCCAGTACACAAAGACATCGAATTCTTTGCGAATCAGGAACAGCTGACAGCACATGCTAATTCCATGAAAGTAAGATTTGAAGATAACCAGGAAGGATAAAAATATGAGTAGAAGTGCATCAATTGAGAGAAATACAAGTGAGACAAAGATCAAACTTTCCATTGATCTTGATGGAAATGGAAATGGAAATATCCATACAGGAATCGGTTTTTTTGACCATATGTTAAATGCATTTGCACGTCACGGATTTTTTGATCTTGATGTGGAAGTTGAGGGAGATCTCTATGTAGACTGCATCATACGATCGAAGATGTCGGAATCGTACTTGGAGAAGCAATCAAACAGGCCGTTGGAGATAAGAAAGGGATCAAACGTTATGGATCATTTATGCTTCCAATGGATGAGACATTAATGTTATGTGCGATCGATCTGTCTGGAAGACCATATTTTGTGATGGATTGTGATTTTACGGTTGATCGCGTTGGAGAATTTGACACAGAGATGGTAAGAGAATTCTTTTATGCAGTATCTTACGGCAGCATGATGAATCTTCATTTGAAGAAATTACATGGAGAGAATAATCATCATATGATCGAAGCGGCATTTAAAGCATTTGCAAAAGCTTTGGATGAAGCAACCAGCATGGATCCAAGGATCACAGATGTACTTTCCACGAAAGGAGCCTTATAAGATGAGTAATGAGGCAAAACCATTAAACAGCAAGATGAGTTTTGATGAATTCAAATTAAACAGCGATGGAATGTTAACCGTTGTTGTACAGGATCATAAGACAAATGAAGTTTTGATGGTCGCATATATGACAAAAGAAGCATATGATAAGACGATCGAGACAGGGATTATGACTTATTACAGCCGAAGCCGTGATGAATTATGGATCAAAGGGGAGACATCCGGACATTATCAGTATGTCAAAGATTTATATATTGACTGCGACAGAGACACCTTACTTGCTAAGGTAAAACAGATCGGGGCTGCCTGCCATACAGGAAATTATTCTTGCTTCTACACAGATTTATTAGAAAAAGAAGATTAAGAACGTAATCTTTGTGAGAAAATATTTGTGTTTCTAAGTTCGATTTGGTATAATCGACTTTATAAGATAAGGAGGCAAGATTATGACAGCATTTTTATCAGAATTAGTCTCTTATGTATTGAAGTTTGCGATTCTTTTTGCATGCTCTGCGGCAGGAATTTATTTCGGAGTCGGTCGTGCGAAGGCAAAGAAGAAAGAATCATAAGATCATACATGATTAGGAGAAGATCATTTAGCTGCATGAGAATACAGGCTCATGCAGCTAAAAAGCCGTAAAGGCAAGGTCTTCTTAAATATAATGAAACGACACTAGGAGGATGAAACGTTGAGAGCATATGGAGTCAACGAACTCAGGAAGATGTATCTTGAGTTTTTCGAAAGTAAAGGACATTTAGCATTAAAGAGTTTTTCACTCGTGCCAAAGAATGATAACAGTTTATTACTGATCAACGCTGGTATGGCACCACTGAAACCTTATTTCACAGGACAGGAAGTACCACCAAGAACAAGAGTGACAACATGTCAGAAGTGTATCCGTACAGGAGATATTGAGAATGTTGGTAAGACAGCAAGACATGGTACATTCTTTGAGATGTTAGGAAACTTCTCTTTTGGAGATTACTTCAAACATGAAGCGATCGCATGGTCTTGGGAATTTTTAACAAAAGTGATCGGATTAGATCCTGACAGATTATATCCATCTGTATACGAAGATGATGATGATGCATTCGAGATCTGGGAGAAAGAGATCGGAATCGCACCAGAGAGAATCTTCCGTTTTGGAAAAGAAGACAACTTCTGGGAGCATGGGGCAGGACCTTGTGGACCATGTTCAGAGATCTACTATGACCGTGGAGAGAAATATGGATGTGGAAGCCCAGACTGTACGGTAGGATGTGACTGTGACCGTTATATGGAAGTATGGAACAACGTATTTACACAGTTTGAGAATGATGGACACAACCATTATACAGAATTAGAGAATAAGAACATTGATACAGGTATGGGACTGGAACGTCTTGCAGTCGTTGTACAGGAAGTAGATTCTATCTTCGACGTAGATTCTATCAAAGCGATCCGCGATGAGATCTGTAAAGTTGCAGGAGTTACTTATGGTACAGACCACGAGACAGACGTATCGATCCGTGTGATCACAGACCATATCCGTTCTGCTACATTTATGTTATCTGACGGTATCACACCATCTAACGAAGGACGTGGATATGTACTTCGCCGTCTGATCCGCCGCGCAGCAAGACATGGAAGATTATTAGGGATCGATCATCTGTCTTAACAGATATCAGTAAAGTCGTGATCCGTGAATCTAAAGATGGATATCCAGAATTAGAAGAGAAAGCAGAATTTATCTTCAATCATTTATCTCAGGAAGAAAAACAGTTCAACAAGACGATCGATCAGGGACTGTCTATCTTAGCAGATATGGAAAAAGCTATGAACGAGAAAGGCAGCAAAGAACTTGCTGGTGCAGATGCGTTCAAATTATATGACACATATGGATTCCCATTAGATCTGACGATCGAGATCTTAGAAGAAAAGGGATTTACTGTAGATAAAGAAGGCTTTGAAAAAGAAATGCAGGTTCAGAGAGAGACTGCCAGAGCTGCAAGAAAGACAACAAACTACATGGGTGCAGATGCAACTGTATACGAACAGTTAGATCCAGCATGACAACAAAATTCGTTGGATATGATGAACTTACTTGTGAAGGTGAGATCACAGCTATGACAACAGAGACAGAAGTTGTTTCAACTCTGAACAAAGGAGACAAAGGAACGATCGTCGCTGACCAGACAGCATTCTATGCTACAAGCGGTGGTCAGGAAGCAGATAAAGGTGTGATCATCAGCGGAGATGCATCTTTTGAAGTAGAAGATGTCATTAAATTATCCGGTGGTAAGTTTGGACATGTTGGACATGTAGTCGAAGGAACATTCAACGTAGGAGACAAAGCAGTCTTTACAGTGAATGAGAAGAACAGAGCATTAGGTGCAAAGAACCATAGTGCAACTCATTTATTACAGAAAGCATTAAGAGAAGTGCTTGGAACTCATGTAGAGCAGGCAGGATCTTTAAATAATGCGGAACATTTAAGATTCGACTTTACACATTTCTCACCATTATCTGATGATGAGATCGCAAGAGTTGAGAAGATCGTCAACGAAAAGATCGCTCAGGATCTTCCAGTTGTGACAAAAGTTATGTCTATGGAAGAAGCTAAGAAAACAGGAGCTATGGCACTGTTTGGAGAGAAATACGGAGACGAAGTACGCGTTGTATCCATGGGAGATTTCTCTGTAGAATTATGTGGTGGTACTCATGTGAAGAATACAGGAGCGATCACAGCATTCAAGATTTTATCTGAAACTGGTGTTGCATCAGGAGTTCGAAGAATCGAAGCAGTGACAGATCAGGGAGTATTTAACTACTACCATAAGCAGGAAGAAGAATTAAAAGAAGCAGCCAAAGCATTAAAAGCTACACCAGCAACACTGCTGACAAGAATTGAATCACTTCTTGCAGAGGTAAAAGAATTAAAGAGCGAAAACGAATCCTTAAAGAGCAAACTTGCAAAAGACGCTCTGGGAGATGTTATGGATCAGGTAGAAGAAGTAAAAGGAGTGAAACTTCTTGCAACTTCTATAGAAGACGTTGATATGAATGGACTTCGTGAACTTGGAGATAACTTAAAAGAGAAATTAGGAGAAGGTGTCATTGTCCTTGCTTCCCAGAAAGACGGAAAAGTATTCTTAGTTGCCATGGTAACAGACGAGGCACAGAAAGCAGGAGCACACGCTGGAAACCTGATCAAAGCGATCGCCGGATGCGTTGGAGGCGGCGGTGGAGGACGTCCAAATATGGCTCAGGCCGGAGGAAAGAATCCAGCCGGAATTCCAGAAGCAGTAGCAAAAGTAAAAGAAATTTTAGAAAGTCAAATTTCATAGTTGACAAAAATCTAAAATGTGATATACTAATCTAGTGCAAAAAATTAAAACCCAAACAGTCCTATGCACAAGTACAAGACTGGAGGGGAGGTCGGGAATAGAATGTCAAACGTAATCGTTAAAGAAAATGAATCTTTAGATAGCGCTCTTCGCAGATTCAAGAGAAACTGTGCAAAAGCAGGAATTCAGCAGGAGATTCGTAAAAGAGAACATTACGAAAAGCCAAGCGTAAGACGTAAGAAAAAGTCTGAAGCGGCTCGTAAGAGAAAATCTAAATAATTTTTACTTGATTGAAAAGATAAGCATCATTTACCTGGGAATAGGTATATGGTGCTTTTTTTCGGCATATATTAAACCAAATGCCACAAAAGGAGTTTTGCATGAAGAAGAAACCAAAAGAAGTGATTGCTAAAGGACTTTCTCTTCCAAGAGATGTGGTGTTTGGAGATTTCATTATAACCTTGACAGGAAACTGTGAAGCATACATAGAAAATTACAGGGGGATCGTATCATATGATGAGAACAAGATCTCCATTCAGGGGAATCATGTCGTATTAAATATCTGTGGATGTGATCTGGAGGTTGATTTTTACTCACAGGAATCAATGAAGATCAAAGGAAAGATCAAAAGGCTGGAATATGTATGATATTCTTTGAAAGGAGCATGAGAAATGCTTAAAATTCTGCACTTTATATTTGGAAGGCTGTATTTTCAAGTCAAAGGATATCAGACAGAGCGTTTTTTGAATCTCTGTGCAAAAAATCATCTTGTATTGTGGGAATTAAAACCAGTATCAGACGGCTATGTGTTTTTTATCAGACGAAGTTCTTATCAAATGTTGGAAGCATTAGCAGAGAAAGCAAATGTTGATCTTGCGTTACAAGGGCAAAAAGGACTGCCATATTTCTTAAAAGAACATAAAAAACGTAAAATATTATTTTTTTCCATGTGTTTGTGCGGTTTAATGATCCTTCTCTGAGTCAGTTTTTATGGGAGATTACAGTTTCTGGAGGAGAAGTATATTCAGAAAGTGATATATTAAAGTATGTTACGGATAACTACTACCATATTGGAACATTAAAATACCAGATTGACTGCGATGCATTGGAAGATCATCTGAGGGAAAATTATGCTGAGATCGCGTGGGCATCCTGTTCGATTCAGGGAACAAGACTGCATATTGAGATAAAAGAAACTTTAGATCGCAAAACAAAGCAGAATCCAAAGAAACCATGTGATATCGTGGCAAATAAATCAGGGATCATTACAAAAATGGCGGTCAAAAGTGGAACACCGCTTGTAAGTGTTGGGGACAGTGTCAAAAGCGGAACAACTTTAATTTCTGGATTAATCTATTACTACAGTGATGATTTTACCGTGACACAGACGGATAAGATCAAAGCGGACGGAGAGATCGTGATGCGCACTAAAGAGGTGTACAACAATTCAATTCCCATGGAATATTACGAAAAGCTGATCACAGGCAAGAAAAAGAGCATCAAAAATTTATATTTTGGACAGTATCAATCGATTTCCCGAAAAGAAAAGACAGGATCATACAAATGTTATGACAAAGAGAAGATCATTAAAGATAGGGAAATCTTTTTATCTGCATTGGGATCACGATGCAGATAACGGAAAGATACAGGCCAAAGAAGAAAATCTTGACAAAAAAAGAAGCACAGTTAAAATTAAAAAACAGCTGGAACGATATCTTATGAAGAAAGCAAAAGCAGGAGCAAAGATCGTTCACTGTGAAGGAAATTATAAAAAAAGAACAACCGATATGAAGTTAAGGCATCGATCATCAAAGAAGAAAGTGTTGGAAAAATCCGAAATATCAAGAAATTAACAAAGAAACAAGAAGAAATGATCACACCAACAACAGCGCAGCAATAAATAAAAGTTATGAATCAGACCATATGGATTTTGCCACTCAGGTTGAAAAACTTTGTAACAGATGGTAGAATACATAAGGAATATACACAAAGAAGGAGACTGAGAATTAGATGAATCCAGTTGAAATAGAAATGAATTTTCCGGCAGAACATGGCGGGAATGTATTCGGGCAGTTTGATGCTATATGAAGAAAATCGAAAAAACACTGCATGTAAGTCTGATCCTGAGAGGTGACCATTTAAAATGTATTGGAACACAGCAGGCAGTTAATCATGCAATCTCCGTGATCGATGAATTACTCGAATTATCCAAACGAGGAAATGTGATCACTGAGCAGAATGTAAACTATGCGTTATCGTTATCAATGGAAGAGAAATCCCCAAGTCTTTTGGAGCTTGATAAAGAGTCATCTGTCATACGATCCAGGGCAAAGCAGTCAAACCAAAGACTTTAGGACAGCAAAAATACGTCGATGCGATCAAGAATAAGATGATCACATTTGGAGTCGGTCCTGCAGGAACTGGTAAGACATATCTTGCAATGGCAATGGCAATCACAGCATTTAAGAATGATGAAGTCAGCCGTATCATCTTAACAAGACCAGCGATTGAGGCAGGAGAGAAGCTAGGTTTCTTGCCTGGAGATCTACAGAGTAAAGTTGATCCATATTTAAGACCATTATATGATGCATTATATGAGATCCTTGGGGCTGACGCATTTATGAAGAATATGGAGAAAGGCTTGATCGAAGTCGCTCCATTGGCTTACATGAGAGGACGTACACTGGATAATGCATACATTATCTTAGATGAGGCACAGAATACGACACCTGCTCAGATGAAGATGTTCTTAACACGTATTGGATTTGGATCCAAGGCGATCATCACGGGTGACTTAACACAGAAAGACTTGCCATTTGACAGTATTTCAGGATTAGAAGAATCTCTAAGAGTGTTAAGAAAAGTTAAGGAGATTGGGGTCTGTGAGCTTACCAATAAGACGTTGTCAGACATCCATTAGTACAGAAGATTGTTGCAGCATATGATCAATATGAAGCAGCCAGATCTGCGAAAAAGAATAAGAATAACAATAACAAAAAGAACAGAAGATAGGAATGTTATGAGTATTATAATCGAGAATGAATACGAAGGGGAGATCAATATCCCTTATGAGAAGATCGCACATGAAGTGATCGAGCAGCGATTGATTATGTGGATTGCCCTTATGAGTGCGAAGTGAATTTAATGCTAACCGATAATGAAACGATTCATGCGATCAACAAAGAACAAAGAGAAATCGACCGGCCAACAGACGTACTGTCTTTTCCAATGGCAGAATACGAAGAACCAGCGGATTTCTCAAAGATTGAAGAAGATCCGATGGCATTTGATCCGGAGAGCGGTGAATTTCTGCTTGGAGATATCGTGATCTCCATGGACAAGGTATGGGAACAGGCTGAGAATTATGGACACAGCAGGGAGAGAGAATATGCCTTTTTGATCGCTCACAGTATGTTACATCTGTTTGGATATGACCATATGGAAGAAGAAGAACGAAAAGATATGGAAAAACGTCAGGAAGAGATTTTGACAAAGACGAAATATACAAGAGATGAAAGAGGTTTAGTATGAGTAAAAGCAGCAAAAACTCATTTTTAATGCAAGGAATGATCTTAGCCGCAGCATCTATTGTCTGCCGTGTGATCGGATTATTATATCGTAGTCCATTGTTTGGGATCATCGGCGAAGAAGGTATGGGATACTATTCTTATGCGTATAATATCTACAATATCATTCTGCTGATCGCATCCTTTAGTATTCCACTTGCGGTATCCAAATCAATTTCTGCAAGACTTGCGAAGAAAGAATACATCAATGCTCAGAGAATCTTCTATGGAGCATTAGTTTATGCAGTTGTCGTTGGAGGTATCGCGTCCATGATCGCATATTTTGGAGCACCAACCTTTGTCGGACATCAGAAAGGTGCAACACTTGCCCTTCAGGTCATTTCCCCAACGATCTTTTTCTCTGGAATTCTTGGAGTGCTTAGAGGATATTTCCAAGGACATAATACCATGGTGCCAACATCCATTTCCCAGATCATTGAGCAGATCTTGAATGCGATCTTTAGTATTTTGATGGCATATGTACTGATCTTACCATATCTGCCATCAAATAAGATCACATATGAGATCGCAAGACATGGGGCAGCAGGTAGTGCGATCGGTACAGGAGTCGGTGTTTTAACAGGCTTGATCTTCTGCTTTATCATTTATCGTGCATACCAGCCAAAGATCAAGATTCAGATGAAACATGACCGTACAAAATATATTGAATCTTATGGGAATATCTTAAAGATCTTATTATTAACGATCACACCGGTTATCTTTAGTACAGCGATCTATAACTGTAGTGCAACGATCGACCAGACGATCTTTAGTAATGTCTTAGTAGGAAAAGGAATTACGGCGAAGTAGTTTCAGGATTTTATGGTTTGTTCAGCAGTCAGTATAATGTGCTGATCAATGTTCCAGTTGCGATGGCATCTGCACTGTCCAATGCGATCGTGCCGAATGTTTCTGCAGCTTATGCGTTAGGCAAGAAAGACGATATGAACGACAGTATCCAGATGGCGATACGTTTTACGATGATGATCGCGATCCCATGTGCGGTTGGACTAGGTGTATTAAATAGTTCGATCAATGGATTGATCTTCGGTGCAACATATGCCAAGGGATTAGGAGCTGCTATGCTTCGGGTCGGGGCAGTTTCCGTTATTTTCTACTGTCTGTCAACGTTGACAAATGGTATCTTACAGGGAATGGGAAAGATGAGAGTGCCAGTCAGACATTCTGCGATTTCCGTTGTAGTCAATATCGTTGTATTATGGCTTTTATTAACATACACAGATTGTAAAACATATGGATTGGTATTTGCGACTATGGCATTTTCCCTTGTGATGTGTCTGTTAAATGCACACTCCATCAAGAAATACACAGGTTTTCATCAGGAGATCACAAAGACATTTATCAAGCCTGCATTAAGTGCAGCAGTGATGGGTGTTGTCTGTTTTCTGATTCAGTATGCGGTTCAAAGTGTTCTTCCATTTGGACGAGTATGCTTTGCAGTCTGCGTGATCATTGCAGTGCCAGTTGGAGCACTGATCTATTTTGCAGCGATCATTAAGTTAAGAGTATTTACAGAAGAAGAACTTACTAAGATTCCAAAAGGAAATCTGATCGTCAGATTAGCAAAGAAATTACATTTGCTGTAAGGATCGTAAGGGCTTCCATTTATAAAAGGAAGAAAAAGTCCAGATCTGCTATGATTTGGGCTTTTTGTATAAATTCCCTTATCTTTGGTAACAATATAGCCAAAGGAGGGTTGCGTTATGAAGAAGATCAATCGATTTTTGATGATATATATGGTTGTGATCACAGTTTTGTGCATCTGTATGTGTTATCTTGCATTCTCAGCAAATGAAAAGAAGGACAACCTCAAGGAAGTTCGTTCTCAGATAACAACAACAGCTGAAAAAAAACAGACCAAAGCAGTCAAGAAGGTTAAGGCAACGTACAGTCTGAAGATTCTTGATGGAAGTCTGGCTGTGATCAATAATAAGACCAAAGAAGTTTTTGAATATACAGATATGAAGAAAGAGAATCTGCCAGCAGACATCAAAAATATGCTGAAAGAGAATTTTATCTTTGAAAACAGAGAAGAAGTATATCATTTTCTGGAATCATACAGTAGTTAAAATAAAAATTTGGAGAAAAATAACGAATGAAATATGATGTGATCATCGTTGGAGCAGGGGCTTCTGGTATGATGGCAGCGATCACAGCAGCTAGTCATCATAAGAAGTTCTCTTGCTTGAACGGATGGATAAATTAGGAAAGAAAATATTAGCAACGGGAAATGGAAGATGCAATCTGTCAAATGCTTACATGGACGAGAATTGCTACAGAGGGCAGAGACCTTCCTTTGCCTATCCGATGATCGAGGAATTTGGATTAGAAGATCTCATTCAGTTCTTTGAATCTCTCGGAATGCTTGTGACAGAGCAAAATGGATATTATTATCCTGCATCTTTGCAGGCAGCAACTGTTGTTGATACATTGACACAGAAATTAAAGCATCTGCATGTGGATATTCTGACAGAATTTGAAGTCACGAAAGCAGAGAAACGTAAGTCCACATTTTATGTCTATGGAAATGACAAATGTTTTCAGTCAAGCAATCTGATCCTTGCAACTGGTGGATGTGCACAGCCAAACTTAGGAAGCAACGGAAGTGGATACAAGCTTGCCAAAGACTTTCATCATAAGATCACGGATACATTCCCGTCTTTGGTAGGATTAGAAGCAGAAGGAAAATATTTAAAAGACACCTCGGGAGTTCGAAATGTCAGTAATGTCAGCGTCTACGCGAATAATGAATTGATCGCCAAAGAACATGGAGAAGTTCAGTTTACAAAATATGGGGTTTCAGGGATCCCGATTTTCCAGATCAGTCATTTTGCGATCGAAGCATTAAGAAGAAAGAAAAAAGTAAAAATCTATTTAAATCTTATGCCACAGATGGTAACCTTAGAAGAAACAACAGAAGTATTCTTAAAGAGCTGCAATTATAAGACAGTCGAAGAATTCTTCCAGGGATTTTTAAATAAAAAACTGGTATATGCGATCTTACTGAGATTAAAGATTGATCCAAGAAAACCAGTTGCTCAGATATCCAGGAAAGATCTTAACAGGATCTTAGATATGATCCAACACTTTGAAGTTGAGATCAAAGGATATAAAGGATATGATATGGCACAGGTAACAGCCGGAGGCGTATCCACAAAAGAAATCATACAAGGAACATTAGAATCAAAGTTATTAGAAGGGCTTTATGTTGTTGGTGAATTACTAGATGTCGATGGAACATGCGGAGGGTACAACCTTCAGTGGGCATTTACATCTGGATACATCGCTGCAAGCCAGATAGGAAGACAATGATAAGAATCAACCAGATCAAGCTGCCGATCGATCACAAAGAGGCAGCACTTGAGAAGAAGATAAAAAAAAGCATTACATAATACAGAATATAAACAATACAAGATTGTAAAACGGTCTATTGATGCGAGGAAAAAAGAAGAATTATCTTATGTGTATGCAGTTGATGTGACATTAGGTAAGGGTCAAGAAGAGAAATTCCTCAAAAAGAACAAGAATCGTAATATCATGACAGTAAAAGAAAAGAAGTTTGAATTTCCAGAAAATCAGCGGGAATTTAAATATCCACCGGTTGTGATCGGAATGGGACCGGCAGGTCTGTTTGCAGCACTGATGCTTGCAAGAGCCGGATTACATCCGATCGTCTTAGAACGAGGGAAAGATGTCACAAACCGTATGAAAGATGTAGAACATTTCTGGGAGAGTGGTGAACTGAATCCTGAATCCAATGTACAATTTGGAGAAGGAGGAGCAGGAACATTTTCAGACGGAAAACTAAATACCTTAGTAAAAGACAAATTCGGAAGGAATAGATTCGTTTTAGAAACTTTTGTAGAACATGGTGCACCAGAAGAGATCTTATATGAAAATAAACCACATATCGGAACGGATCTTTTAAGAAATGTCGTTGCAGGGATCAGAGAAGAGATCAGATCTCTTGGCGGAGATGTCCGTTTTGAGGCGAAAGTGACAGATTTCGTGATCCAGGATGGAAAATTAACAGGGCTGATCATCAATGATAAAGAAGAAATTAAAACAGAAGCAGCGATCTTAGCACCGGGACACAGTGCCAGAGATACATTTAAGGTCTTATCAGATCGTGATCTGGAAATGAATCCTAAAGCTTTTGCGATCGGACTTCGTGTGGAACACCCGCGAGAGATGATCGATCATTCGCAGTATGGAAAGGGAGCAGATCAATATGATCTTCCAGCTGCATCATACAAATTAACATATCATGCAAACAATGGAAGAAGTGTGTATTCTTTCTGTATGTGTCCGGGAGGTTTCGTGGTCAACGCGTCTTCAGAGCCAGAACGATTGACGGTCAATGGAATGAGCAATCACGATCGAGCAGCAAAGAATTCCAACAGTGCGATCATCGCAAGTGTTACACCAGAGGATTTTGATGGAAATGACGCATTAGCAGGCGTAAGATTCAGCAGAAATGGGAAGAAAAAGCTTTTAGCGAAGGAAAAGGAAGAATCCCGGTTCAGACATTAAAAGATTTCAGAGAAGGAAAGATTACAGAATCCTTTGGCGAGATCACACCGAATACCAAAGGATTGACAAGTTTTGGAAACTTAAGAAACTGTCTTCCAGAACCGGTCAGTGAAGCAATTTCGGAAGGAATGCAATATTTTGATACAAAGATCAAAGGATTTAATCGAGAAGATACGATTTTGTGCGGAATTGAAGCAAGAACATCTTCTCCGTTAAGAATCGAGAGAGATCAAGGATTTGAGAGCAATATCAAAGGAATCTACCCATGCGGAGAGGGAGCAGGTTTTGCTGGCGGCATCACTTCTGCAGCAATGGATGGAATTAAGGTTGCACAAGCCTTCGTTACAGTGTAAAATACCTTTCAAGGAGTGAATGTAAAATGAATAATCGTGAAAAACTAAAAGATAAACAAAGAATCATCGTCAAAGTAGGTACATCTTCTTTGATCCATAAAGCAACAGGAAACATCAATTTATTCCGATTAGAGAAATTAGTCCGTGTTTTAACAGACTTACATAACAGCGGAAAAGACGTGATCCTGGTATCTTCAGGAGCGATCGGTGTAGGATTTAAAGCCCTGGGATTAGAGAACCGTCCGACATCCCTTCCGATGAAGCAGGCATGTTCTGCTGTAGGACAGGGACAGTTAATGATGATCTACCAGAAACTGTTTGCTGAATACAATCAGGGATCTGCACAGATTCTGATCACAAAAGAGACGATGCTCAATGACGAGAGAAGATATAACGCCAAGAATACATTTGAAGAATTACTAAAACTCGGCGTGATCCCGATCGTAAATGAAAACGATACAGTATCTACAGAAGAAATCGAGTTTGGTGACAATGATACCTTATCTGCTGTCGTAACAGCGGTTGTACAAGGCGATCTATTGATTCTCCTGACAGATATTGACGGACTTTATACGGATGACCCACACAAGAATCCACTGGCTAAACTGATCCCTGAAGTACCAGTCTTAGATGAAAAGATCGGAAGAATGGCAAAAGGAGCTGTAACTAAGGTCGGAACTGGTGGAATGGAAACAAAGATCGCAGCAGCCAATATCGTAACGGATGCTGGAGCAGATATGGTGATCGTAAACAGCAATAATTTAAATAATGTCAATAAAGTTGTTGCAGGAGAAGAGATCGGAACATTATTCTTAGCACATAAACGACCAGACTTTGATTTTAAGAAATATTTAACAGAACGCCCATATTTTAAGGCATAATAAGATAAAACAATGTATTATATAGAAAGGAAATATTACAGATGAAAGAAAAAGATATTCAAAGAATTAATGAATTATACAATCTGGATAAATCCATTGGGTTAACACCAGAACAGAAAGAAGAACAGAGAAAGTTAAGACATGAATACATCCAGTCTGTTCGTGCAAACTTAAGAGCACAGCTTAATAATGTAAGTATCAAAAATGAAGATGGATCGATCACTCCATTAAAACCAAAAGGATTAAACTAGAGCAGATAAAACAGATGGAGATAGATGCAAACCGCACCGAAAAGGAGGCATTCGTAATGTTAGAACAACTAGGAAAACAGGCTAAAGAAGCATCAGTGATTCTTGGAAAAGCAGGGATTGAAGATAAGAATGAAGTATTAAGAGAAGCAGCCAAATGTCTGGTACAGAATCAGGAATATATCTTAAGTGAGAATTATAAAGATGTAGAGAATGCAAAAAGCATGATATGAGCGAGGCGTTGATCGATCGTTTATCCCTGAATCCTGACCGTATCGAAGCAATGGCAGAAGGACTTCGTCAGGTAGCTGAATTACATGATCCAATTGGTTCTGTAGAACATATGCAGAAAACACCGAATGGACTTTTGATCGGTAAGAAAACAGTACCATTAGGAGTTGTCGGTATCATCTACGAATCAAGACCAAACGTAACAGCAGATGCATTTGCACTATGTTTTAAGACAGGAAATGCATGCCTTCTTCGTGGTGGAAGTGATGCGATCAATTCAAATCTTGCGATCACAAATGTGATCCAGAGTGCACTAGAATCCTGCAATATGCCAAAATACAGCATCCAGCTGCTGACAGATACAAGCCGTGAGACAGCTACGAAGATGATGCAGTTAAATGAATACTTAGATGTTCTGATCCCAAGAGGTGGTGCAGGACTCATTCAGAGTGTTGTAAAGAATTCTACAGTGCCAGTGATCGAGACAGGAACAGGAAATTGTCATGTATACGTAGATGAATTTGCCCAGAAAGACATGGCAGTTAACATCATCATCAATGCAAAGACACAGAGACTTGGAACATGTAATACATGTGAATCTTTAGTATTACATAAGAACATCTTGGAGAGTCACGGTCCAGCGATCATCGATGCTTTATTAGAAAAAGGAGTACAGGTACGTGGAGATGAGAGAGTTTGTGCTTTAAATGACCAGGTCATCCCTGCAACAGAAGAAGACTGGGGAACAGAATACTTAGATTCTATCATTTCTGTGAAAACTGTCGATAGCTTTGACGAAGCAGTGGCACATATCAATCATTACAATACGGGGCATTCGGAAGCGATCGTCACAGATTCTTACCAGAATGCACAGGAATTCTTAAATCAGATCGATGCAGCAGCCGTTTATGTTAATGCATCCACAAGATTTACTGATGGATTTGAATTTGGATTTGGAGCAGAGATCGGAATCAGTACCCAGAAGATTCATGCTAGAGGACCAATGGGATTAGATGCACTGACAACCAGCAAATTTATTATTTATGGAAATGGACAGATCCGTAAATGATAGAATATAAAAGCCAGAATTGTAAATTATTTCAGAATCTTAAGAAAATCTGAAGTAAAACATAGAATTTTGTATGCAAATGCAAAGAAATTGTTAAAAAAACATTGAAAAATAAAAAAGACTATGGTATTATAAGTCTTGTGTTCAAAGGAGTTTTCATTTTATGAGAACTCTTTTTTCGCAATGGAAAAAAAATGTAAAGAAGAAAGGAAGGCTTAAAATGGCATTGTTTACATTTAGCGGCGGTGTTCATCCGGCAGATGGTAAAGAATTTGCAAAGAATTCACCAATCACCGAATACCTGCCAAAAGGAGATGTTGTTTTACCTTTAGGTCAGCACATCGGTGCTCCTGCACAGCCAATCGTTAGCAAGGGAGACCAGGTGTTAGTAGGCCAGAAGGTGGCAGAAGCTGGAGGATTTGTATCCGCGAATATTTTCAGCTCTGTTTCAGGAACTGTAAAGGCGATCGAGCCAAGAATGACTCCAGCCGGAGCAAAAGTTAACTCTATCGTAATTGAGAATGATGGAGAATTCAAAGAGGCTGCCTTTGAGGCAAAACCTTATGATCAGATGTCTAAAGATGATGTTTTAGCAGCGATCAAAGAAGCTGGAATCGTAGGACTTGGTGGAGCCGGATTCCCAACACATGTGAAATTAGCGCCAAAAGATCCAGATGCGATCGAATATATCATCGTAAATGGAGCGGAGTGTGAACCTTATATCACAGGTGACTACCGCATCTTAATGGAGACACCAGAACTTTTAATTGAAGGATTAAATATCGTACTTGATATGTTCCCAAAAGCAAAAGGTATCATTGGTATTGAAGATAATAAAAAAGATGCAATTGCTAAAGTAGAAGCATTAGTAAAAGGTGATGCAAGAATCAGCGTTGCTACATTAAAGACAAAATACCCACAGGGTGCAGAACGTTCTTTGATTTATGCAACAACAGGAAGAAGCATCAACTCCAGCATGTTACCAGCAGATGCAGGATGTATCGTAGATAACGTAGCTACGATCGTAGCGATCAAAGAAGCTGTCAAAGATGGTAAACCATTATACGAACGTGTTGTGACAGTTACTGGAGATGCGATCAAGAATCCAAGCAACTTAAAGTACGTACAGGAACAAACGTACAGGAACTGATCGAAGCAGCCGGTGGATTTAAGACACAGCCTGAGAAGATCATTCTGGTGGACCTATGATGGGTATGGCAATGTTTACAACAGATGTACCAGCTGTCAAAACATTCTCATGCTTCTTAGCATTCACAAAAGATGAAGTTGCTGCGAACCAACCAAGCAATTGTATTCGTTGTGGAAGATGTGTAAGCGTCTGTCCACAGAAGCTGATGCCAGCAAAATTATCTGTATTAGCAGATCATAATCAGTTTGACGAGTTTGAGAAACTTTATGGAGCAGAATGCGTTGAGTGTGGATCTTGTTCATTTGTATGTCCAGCAAAACGTAACCTTGCACAGTCCATGAAGACAGGTCGTAAACAGGTATTAGCTAACCGTAGAAAGAAATAAAGGAGAGATACATATGAGCGAAACATTATATCATGTGTCAGCCAACCCTCATGTAAGAGATAACGGCTCAACACAAAAGATTATGTTAGATGTTATCATCGCATTACTACCCGCTACAATTTTTGGTATCTATATCTTTGGAGCATCTGCGGCACTGACAGTTGCAATTTCTGTTGCTACCTGTGTTGTCGTTGAGTATATTTACCAGAAACTTATGAAACAGCCAATCACTGTAGGTGACTTAAGTGCGGCATTGACCGGACTGTTACTTGCATTAAACTTACCATCAGGAGCACCATTCTGGATGCAATCCTTGGTGGAATCTTCGCGATCATCGTTGTAAAACAGGTGTTCGGTGGATTGGGACAGAACTTTATGAACCAGCCTTGGTGCAAGATGTTTCTTAATGATCTCATTTGCAGCAAGAATGACAACATTTACATATGATGGTGTAACAACAGCAACACCACTTGCTGTTATGGAACAGGGAAAAAGCGTAGATGTTATGAAATCATTCTTAGGATTCGTTCCTGGAACAATTGGTGAAACATCTGCATTATTACTGATCATCGGTGGAGCATACTTAGTATTTAAGAAAGTCATCTCTCCGATCATCCCATGTGTTTACGTTGCAGTTGTAGCAATCTTCGTACTGATCTTCGGTGGTCATGGATTTGATCTATCTTACATGGCAGCACAGATCTTCAGTGGTGGATTAATGTTAGGTGCGATCTTCATGGCAACAGACTACGTAACATCTCCAATTACAAAGAACGGAAAGATCATCTATGCGATCGTTCTTGGTATTTTAACTGGATTATTCCGTCTGTTCGGACCAATGGCAGAAGGTGTATCTTACTCAATCATCATTGCAAACTTATTAGTTCCACTGATCGAGAGAGTGACAGTACCAACTCCATTTGGAATCGTAAAAAAGGAGGTAAGAGCAATGAATAAGAATCTCGTAATGGATTGTATCAAATTATGTGTGATCACATTAATTGCAGGACTCCTTTTAGGTATCGTATATAATGTAACAAAAGCACCGATCGCCGCACAGGAAGAAAAGACAAAACAGGAAGCTTACAAAGCCGTATTCAAAGATGCAGCGAAATTCGATACAGTAAAATTAGACCAGAAAGACGTAGCAGCTGTCTTAAAGAAAAATGATCTTGGACAGAACACGATTTCTGAAGTTGTAAAAGCAGTTGACAAAAACGGAAAAGAACTTGGATACGTATTCTCTGTAACAAACCCAGAAGGATACGGTGGAGATGTATCTTTATCTGTAGGTGTTAGAGATGATGGAACAGTCAATGGTTATGAAACATTATCCATCAGCGAAACAGCTGGTTTAGGTATGAAAGCCAAAGAACCAGAATTCAAGAGTAACTTTAAAAACAAAAAAGCAGACAAATTTGAAGTTGTAAAAGATGGATCTGGTAAGAACGATGATTCTAAAGTAGATGCCATCAGTGGTGCAACGATCACAAGCCGTGCTGTCACAAGTGCAGTTAACAGCTGTGTTGCATATTCAAAGAGCCTGAAGGGAGGTAATTAAACATGAAACCAAATCCAATGGAACGATTGATTAATGGTATCGTAAAAGAAAACCCTACCTTCGTCTTAATGTTAGGTATGTGTCCTACATTAGCAGTAACAACATCTGCGATCAACGGTGCAGGAATGGGACTTTCAACAACAGCCGTATTAATGTTTTCTAACATGATCATTTCCGCATTAAGAAATGTCATCCCTGATCGTGTACGTATCCCAGGATATATCGTAGTTATCGCATCTCTGGTAACAATCGTACAGTTCCTATTACAGGGATATGTTCCAGCAGTTAACGACGCATTAGGATTATACATCCCACTGATCGTAGTAAACTGTATCATCCTTGGACGTGCAGAATCCTTTGCAGCAAAGAACGGACCAATCAACTCCTTCTTTGACGGACTTGGAATGGGACTTGGATTTACTGTAGCCTTAACAATTTTAGGAGCATTCCGTGAATTATTAGGAGCAGGTCAGATCTTCGGAATGCAGGTAATGCCATCTGCATACGAACCAATCACAATCTTTATCCTGGCACCTGGAGCATTCTTCGTACTTGCATGTTTAGTAGCGATCCAGAATAAAGTTAAGAGCAAAAAACCTAAAAAAGCCGGAGAAGCACAGAGTGGTGGATGCGGAGATTGTTCTCACTGCGGAAACAGCGCTTGCGGTTCCAGAAGCTTTTTTGATACAACTGTAGATGACAAATAAGGAGGATTAAGATGAAAAGTTTACTGTTAATTGCCATCGGTTCAGCGCTGGTAAATAACGTCGTATTAAGCCAGTTCCTTGGTTTATGTCCTTTCCTTGGAGTTTCTAAGAAAGTTGAGACAGCAGCCGGAATGGGTGCAGCCGTTCTCTTCGTTATTACTATCGCATCAGCAGTTACAAATTTAATTTATACATTTTTATTAGTACCAACAGATTTAACATACTTAAATACGATCGTATTTATCCTGGTAATCGCAGCATTAGTACAGTTCGTAGAATGGTATTAAAGAAATCTATGCCAGCATATATGAATCTCTGGGAGTATTCCTTCCACTGATCACAACAAACTGTGCAGTTCTTGGTACAGCATTAACAAACGTACAGAACGACTATAGTTTCATCGCCAGCGTAGTCAATGGTATCGGTATCTCTTTAGGATTCCTGATCGCTATTGTTATCCTTGCTGGTATCCGTGAAAAGATGGAATACAACAACATCCCAGAATCTTTCAAAGGAATGCCTATCACACTGTTAACAGCAGGATTAATGGCAATCGCATTCTTCGGATTCTCAGGACTTATTTAGGAGGTAAAGAAGATGAATATATCAGCAATTTTACTTGCCATGGTTGTTGTCGGAGGAACCGGTCTGCTTATCGCAATCTTACTGGGAATTGCCTCAGAGAAATTTAAAGTTCCTGTAGACGAGAAGGAAGTAGCCATCCGTGCAGAACTTCCAGGAAATAACTGTGGTGGTTGTGGATACGCAGGTTGTGATGGACTTGCAAAAGCAATCGCAAATGGAGAAGCACCAGTGAACGGCTGTCCAGTTGGTGGAGCAGCTGCAGCTGAGAAGATCAGTGCGATCATGGGTGTAGAAGCAGGAGAATTCGTGAAGAAGTCGCATTCGTAAAATGTGCCGGAACTTGCGAAAAAGCATCTGACAAATACCAGTACTCAGGAGTTCAGAGCTGTATCGAAGCGATGAACGTACCAGGTGCAGGACCAAAGGATGCGAATTTGGATGTATGGGATTTGGAAGCTGTGCAGCAGTATGTCCAGAAAATGCGATCTCTATCGTGAACGGAATCGCTCACATCGATGAAGAAGCATGTGTAGGATGTGGAAAATGTGCAGAAACATGTCCAAAAGCATTGATCGACCTTGTACCAGAAAACAAGAAAACAAGAGTACAGTGCAGCTCTAAAGAATTCGGTAAAAACGTTATGTCTGTATGTAAAGCAGGATGTATCGGATGTAAAGCATGCGAAAAAGTATGTAAACTTGGAGCAATCAAAGTTGAAAACAACATCGCACAGATCGATTATGATAAATGTGTAGGTTGTGGATTATGTGCAGGTAAATGTCCAAAAGGAATCATTACAGGAAAGAAATTAGTTCCTAAGAAACCAGCACCAAAGAAAGAAGCTTAATCTTTCTTTATATCATTATAATAATAAAGAAGCAGGAGATTCGAGAGATCAGAATCTCCTGCTTTTTTCTGCTTCTATTCATGGAAAAAAAGAATACTATTATAATAGGAAGAAAAAGGATTCCTGACATGAATTTCTCGAACTTCGGCAAAAAGATGTGATCAATTGTAATACAGGAGAATGTTTAGGCTTTGTCCTAGACCTCGAATTTGAAATCCATACGGGTAAGATCTGTTATCTGATTGTTCCCAAAACAACGAAGATGCTCATATGCGTTGGCAAGAATAAAGTTACAAAATCCCCTACAAATGTATTGTAAGGATCGGCAGAGATACGATTCTATCGATATCAACGAAAAAGAATGCCTGAAATAAAAAGAAAAAGCTTTCTTTTCTACAGAAAAAAATGATATACTTCAAGCAGTAAAAACACGGAGGTACAAGAAGATGAGATGCCCATATTGTGGAAGTGAGAATTCCAGAGTCGTAGATTCCAGACCGGCAGAAGACAACAATGCGATCCGTAGAAGAAGACAATGTGACGAATGCGGAAAACGTTTTACAACTTATGAGAAGATAGAGACAGAACCGTTGAGTGTCATCAAGAAAGACAAGACACGACAACTCTACGATCGAAACAAAATCCGGAATGGAATCGTACAATCCTGTCATAAACTCCCAGTATCCATGGGGCAGATTGAAGCAGCGATCGATGAGATCGAGACAAAGATCTATAACATGGGAACAAGAGAAGTTGAAACATCTGTGATCGGAGAGATGGTCATGGACAAATTAAAGGATTTAAATGAAGTTGCATACGTAAGATTTGCAGCCATTTACCGTGAATTCAAAGATGTGAACACATTTATGAGTGAATTAAAGAAATTATTAAAATAATCACAATTGTTTTGAATAAACAAGATTGTAAAAATATTACTTTTTGTGATAAACTAACCATATCATTTTGAAACCAGCTTCCTTTTTGAGAAGAGAAGGAGTTGAGTATTATTTATCAGGAAGTAATCACAGGAATCGTCAGTGGAGTGAGCGGAAAGCTCATCCACGTAGAAGTAGAGATCAGAAACGGCCTGCCATATTTTACAATGGTAGGCTATCTTTCCAAAGAATCTATGGAAGCAAAAGAGCGGGTTGCATCAGCACTGCGCTCCATCGGCCATCCCTTACCGTCGATGAAGATCACCGTTAATTTATCCCCAGCCAATATAAGAAAGAACGGAACCGCGTTCGATTTCCCGATCGCCGTGGCCTTTTTAGGATGCCTGAATTTAATCGATGCAAGCAAGTTAGATGACATCTGTATCATGGGAGAATTAGGACTAAACGGCAAGATCAGAGGTGTAGGAAACTGTCTTCCGATCGTTTTAGAAGCAAGAAAACAAGGCATTCATAAGTTCTTTGCGGCAAGTGAAGATGAGAATTCTCTAAGAGGGATCGAAGATATTGAAGTGGTATTTATGGACAGTTTACAGGATGTCCTGGACTATTTTCATGGAACATATCATCAAAAAAGTTGCAGAAGTGCAACAACTTATCAAAAGGAAGAGTCAGAAGAAGACTTCAGTGACATCATCGGACAACAACATTTAAAAAGAGCGATGGAGATCGCGGTCACTGGAAGACATCATCTATTGATCATTGGTTCCCCAGGTTCAGGAAAAACAATGGCAGCCAGAAGGATCCCGACCATTCTCCCACAACTATCAAAAGAAGAGAAGATGGAAGTTCAGGCAATCTATGATGCCACTGGAATTCCACGGTATTTAGAAGATGATACCAGACCATTTCGCCAGCCACATCCAATGATCCCGAAAGCTGCATTCCTTGGAGGCGGCAAGACGCGACGGCAGGAGAAATCACATTAGCACATCATGGCATTTTATTTCTGGACGAATTTATGGAATTTAAAACAGAATGTATCGAAGCACTCAGACAGCCATTGGAAGATGGAACGATCGATATCACCAGAAATGGGATCTACCACAAGTTTCCGGCAGACTTTCAACTGATCGCCACTATGAATCCATGTCCTTGCGGTTATGGATTGGAAGATGGGATCTGCCGATGTACTTATCATGAAAAAAAGCGTTATCTAAAGAAATTGTCCGGTCCGATCTTAGACCGTTTTGACATGGTCCTATGTTTAAGTAAAAAAGAGGCTGATACACAGAAGATACAAAAAGAGAGTCAAGAAACATCCAATCAGATCAAAGAACGCATCGAAACAACCATCCAAAGAGAAAAAAAAGTTATTAAAAAACTATCAATGCAGTGATACCAGCCATTTAAGCCACATACAGTTAAACAAGCTCCTTCATTTATCCAAAGAATGCAAAGAGATTTTAGATATCGCCTATCGATCTGGCAAGATCACAAGGCGAGGAATGGATAAGATTTTAAAAGTAGCACTGACGATCATGCTTATGGAAAATGAATCAGAGATTAAACCAATCCACCTGATGGAAGCCATGACCTTCAGAAATACAGGATTTATCAAAGAGGTGCTTGAATATGGAAGATAAATTATATTGGTACTGGCTATGCGGCAAAGTCCGATTGCCGATCAAGAAGCAAAAAGAATTGATGGATATCTTCATTCACCCAAAAGAACTCTATAAGATCAACCCAGAAATCTTAAAAGAACACATGACACAACTTGAATACGATCGTTTCGTTCATTCAAGAGATGAAACAGCGATTCAGAAAGGCTATGAAGCCTTGCATCGTGAAAATATTCGTTTTATCATTCAAAAAGAAGCTGCTTACCCGAATCGATTGAGGAAGATCTACGATGCTCCGTATGGGATTTTTCAAAAAGGTCAGCCATATGAAGAAAAAGAACTGTCAATAGCGATCGTTGGATCAAGATATCCGACAACTTATGGATTCGAAATCTCAAAAAAGTTCGCAAAAGAGCTGGCTCAGCAAGGCGTACAGATTGTAAGTGGACTCGCAAGGGGCGTAGATGGGACGGTTCACCGTGAAATAATCGACAAAAAAGGACAGGCTGTTGGGGTTTTAGGATGTGGGATCGATCTCATTTACCCAAAGAAATTTCAGTTATTTTATGACATGTATGCGAATCAGACAGTTATTTCTGAGTACCCGCCAGGCAGTGAACCGCTCAAATGGCATTTTCCAGAAAGGAACCGAATCATCAGTGGATTAAGTGATGGAATCCTCGTCACAGAAGCCAGAGCAAGGAGCGGATCGCTGATCACGGCGGATTGCGGGCTTGATCAGAACAAAGAAGTATTCGCGGTTCCCGGAATGATCACAGACAAACATTGCCAAGGATGTCATGGATTGATCAAACAAGGAGCAAAATTAGTTGAAAATGTCGACGATATTTTAACAGAATTTTCAGAATTCACGGGATTTTCACGAAAATTTCCAAAGCATAGTGCAAAATCTCTTGCAAAGGCAGAAAAAAGGGTGTATGATATGTTGAGTTTGAAACCGAAATATATTGATGAGATCTTAAGTACATCCCAAGATTCTTATGAAGAAGTGATCCAAGCTTTATTTCAATTAGAAGCGAAAGGATATATCAAACAGATCCATCAGAACTTATATATCAAAAAAATGTAAACAAGGGGTAATACTATATGCCAAAATATCTAGTTATCGTCGAATCACCGGCGAAAGCCAAAACAATCAAAAAGTTCCTGGGCAGGAATTACGAAGTGATCGCGTCCAACGGGCATGTTCGCGATCTGCCAAAGAGTACCTTAGGAATAGATATCGAGAATGACTTTGAACCAAAGTACATTACGATTCGTGGGAAGGGTGAAGTATTAGCAGCTCTTCGTAAAGCGGTAAAAAAAGCAGACAAAGTATACCTCGCGACTGACCCGGACCGTGAAGGAGAAGCCATCTCATGGCATTTATATTACGCATTAAAACTGGAGAACAAAAACTACAGCCGAATCACATTTAATGAGATCACAAAAACAGCTGTCAAAGACTCTATCAAACACGCAAGAGACATCGATATGAACTTAGTCGATGCACAGCAGGCAAGACGTGTTCTGGACCGAATCGTAGGATACCAGATCAGTCCGATCCTCTGGGCAAAGATCAAACGAGGTTTAAGTGCTGGACGAGTTCAGTCCGTAGCTCTACGCCTGATCTGTGACAGGGAAGAAGAGATCAACCTGTTTATTCCACAGGAATACTGGTCCTTAGAAGCCTTATTAGATGTCAAAGGAAGCAAGAAGCCATTAGAAGCCAAATTGATTGGCAATAAAGAACAGAAGATCGAGATCCACAGCGAAGAAGAGATGAATGAGATCTTATCCTATTTAAAAGGAAAAGAATTTACCGTCGAAGGAGTGAAAGTCACAGAACGATTAAAGAAGAGCCCATTTCCATTTACGACAAGTACTCTTCAGCAGGATGCATCCAGCAAGTTAAACTTCGCACCACAGAAAACGATGCGTATCGCACAGCAGTTATATGAAGGTGTCAATATCAAAGGACAGGGAACCGTCGGTCTGATCACATACTTACGTACAGACTCCACACGTATCTCTGTAGAAGCCGATGCCGCAGCGAAAGAATATATCAAGGAAGCTTATGGAGACGAGTTCGTTGGAGCAGGAACTGTCGCCAAGAAAGACGACAAGAAAGTACAGGATGCACATGAAGCCATCCGACCAACTTACATGACAAATTCACCAGCAAGCATCAAAGACGAACTATCAAGAGATCAGTTCCGTTTATACCAGCTGATCTGGAACCGTTTCATGGCAAGCCGTATGGCACCAGCCAAATACGAGAATACATCCGTAAAGATCGCTGCCGGAGATTATCGTTTTAATGCATCCGCAAGCAAGATCGCCTTCGATGGATTCCTATCCGTATACAACATTAACAATGAGAAATCCGAAGGAAATGTAATGTTAAAATCCATCGATGAAGATACCAAACTTACATTGAATGAGTTAGAACCAAAACAGCATTTTACACAGCCACCAGCTCATTATACAGAAGCATCCTTAGTTAAGACACTAGAAGAGTTTGGAATCGGACGTCCAAGTACTTACGCACCAACGATCTCAACGATCACAGCAAGACGTTATGTTGTCAAAGAAAAGAAGAACTTATACGTCACAGAGCTTGGAGAAGCAGTCAACAACATGATGAAGAAAGCATTTGCAAGTATCGTCGATGTGAACTTCACAGCGATGATGGAAGGCCTGCTTGATATGGTAGAAGAAGGCAAAGTCCATTGGAAATCTGTCATTGAAAACTTCTACCCAGACTTTGAGACCGCAGTGAAGAATGCAGAAAAAGAATTAGAGAAGATCAAGATCGAAGACGAAGTCACAGACGTTATCTGCGATGAATGTGGAAGAAATATGGTCGTGAAGTACGGACCATATGGGAAATTCCTTGCATGCCCTGGATTCCCAGAATGCAGAAATACAAAACCACATTTTGAAAAAGTCGGAATCCCATGCCCAATGTGCGGCGGAGAAGTTGTCTTAAAGAAAACGAAAAAAGGAAGAAAATATTACGGATGTGAAAATAATCCGGAATGCGAATTTATGTCATGGCAGAAACCATCCACAGTCAAATGTGAAAAATGCGGAAGCTATATGATCGAAAAAGGTAAGAAGCTTGTATGCTCTAGCAAGGAATGTGGATTCGTATGCAGCATGCCAGAAGATGCAAAAGAGAAAGAGACTTCCGGGGAGTCAGTGTCAAAATAAGGAGAAAAAATATAGATGAGTAGTATACAATTACTAGATAAAACAAGAAAGATCAATAAATTACTTCATAATAACAATTCACAGAAAGTTGTATTTAACGATATCTGTAAAGTTCTGACAGAAGTAATGAATTCAAACGTCCTTGTCATCAGTAAAAAAGGAAAGATCTTAGGTAAAAATGAAGCAGACCACATCGAAGTGCTTCATCAGCTGATCTCAGGAAATGTCAAAGATTATGTTGATTTTTCATTAAATGAAAGACTATTAACGATTCTTTCTACCAATGAAAACGTCAGCCTTTCCACACTGGGATTTGAGTCAGACGTTGATGATTACTATGCGATCATCGCACCGATCGATATCGCAGGAGAGAGATTCGGAACATTATTTATGTACCGCCAGAGAGAAAATTATTCCATTGATGATATTATCTTAGCGGAATATGGAACAACCGTTGTCGGACTTGAAATGTTAAGATCTGTAAGCGAAGAAGTGGAACAGGAACGAAGAAAGAAAGGAATCGTTGATTCCGCGATCAGTACGTTATCCTTCACAGAACACAAAGCAGTGATCCATATCTTAGAAGAATTAGAAGGTAATGAAGGAGTCTTAGTTGCAAGTAAGATCGCAGACAGATTCGGGATCACAAGATCTGTTGTCGTAAACGCACTAAGGAAACTAGAAAGTGCCGGAGTTGTTGAGACAAGATCCTCTGGTATGAAGGGAACATATATTAAAGTAGTGAATGACTTTATATTTGACGAGATCACAAAGCTTGATTAATTCTTTTAGAATTAAAGAAAAAGTTCTTGCAAAGAAGGACAAGGTTTGATATACTGTCATAGGTAAAAATAAACACGCTATTGGAATTCTGGTAAGTGCCCAAGAGGTTTGTCAGAACGATGAAAATAGCGGAAGCAAAAACTAAAGGAGATTTAAAATGAGCGTTATTTCAATGAAACAGTTACTTGAAGCAGGTGTACATTTCGGACATCAGACAAGAAGATGGAACCCTAAAATGGCACCATACATCTACACAGAGCGTAATGGTATCCATATCATCGACTTACAGAAATCTGTAGGAATGGTTGACGATGCTTACAACGCAGTAAAAGATTGTGTAGCACAGGGTGGAAAGATTCTGTTCGTAGGAACAAAGAAACAGGCTCAGGATTCTATTCAGGCTGAAGCAGAACGTTGCGGAATGTTCTACGTAAACCAGAGATGGTTAGGTGGAATGATGACTAACTTCAAGACAATCGAATCTAGAATCGCTAGACTGAAAAAGATCAAAGAGATGGAAGAAGACGGAACATTTGACGTACTTCCAAAGAGAGAAGTTTTAGAACTTAACAAAGAAAAAGACAAATTACAGAAGAACTTAGGTGGAATCGAAGAAATGGGTGGACTTCCAGACATGATCTTCGTTGTAGACCCTAAGAAAGAAAGCATCTGTGTACAGGAAGCACATACTTTAGGAATTCCTCTTGTTGGAATCGCAGATACAAACAGCGATCCTGAAGAATTAGATTATATCATCCCAGGAAACGATGATGCGATCCGTGCAGTAAAACTGATCACATCTGCTATGGCTGATGCAGTTATCGAAGCAAACCAGGGAATCGATGCAGACTCTGAAGAAGTTGCAGAAGACACTGAATAATTTATTCACACTTTCAATTTAGGAGGAAAAGAATCATGGCTATCACAGCAGCAATGGTAAAAGAATTAAGAGAAATGACTGGTGCCGGAATGATGGATTGTAAGAAAGCTCTTACAAAGACAGAAGGAGACATGGACGCAGCAGTTGAATTTTTAAGAGAAAACGGTCTTGCAAAAGCAGCAAAGAAAGCTGGACGTATCGCAGCTGAAGGACTTGTTGCACTAGCATTATCTGATGATGCAAAAGAAGCAGCTATCGTTGAAGTTAACTCTGAAACAGACTTCGTAGCTAAGAATGATACATTCAAAGCATACGTAGCAGAAGTAGCTGATCAGGCTCTTACAACAGCAGCAGCAGACATCGAAGGATTCTTAGCAGAAGATTCTAAAGCAGAAGCTGGAAAAACTGTTAAAGAAGCATTAGATGGTAAGATCGCTGTTATCGGAGAGAACTTAAACATCCGTAGATTCGCTAAAGTATCTGCAGCAGACGGATTTGTTGCATCTTACATCCACGCTGGTGGTAAGATCGGTGTATTAGTAGAAGTTGCTACAGACGTAGTTAACGACGAGATCAAAGAGATGGCTAAAAACGTAGCAATGCAGGTTGCAGCTATTTCTCCAAAATACACAAGCAGAGATGAAGTTTCTAAAGATTACATCGAGCATGAAACAGAAATCTTAAAAGTTCAGGCTATGAACGAAAACCCAGACAAACCAGAAAACATCATCGAAAAGATGATCGTTGGACGTCTGAACAAAGAATTAAAAGAAGTATGTCTGTTAGATCAGGCTTATGTTAAAGCTGAAGACGGAAAACAGGCAGTTGGAAAATACGTAGAACAGGTTGCTAAAGCAAACGGAGCTAATGTTACAATCAAAGGATTCGTTCGTTTTGAAACTGGTGAAGGTATTGAAAAGAAAGAAGAAGACTTTGCGGCTGAGGTTGCTGCTCAGTTGAAATAGGTTGTATAATTATATGACTTTACGAGGTGCATATCTCATGGGATATGCACCTTTTATTTCTTTATAGAAAGTTCGCCTTTGGCTCCTTTCCAAAAGAAAAATAGCCCACATAAAAGTGGGCAGAGCAAACAGATGATCATGTTTAGAAAATATAAAAACCTTCTTCACCAAAATCATCACCAAACACATCTTCATTTAGAAAATAATCCAATATCCAGCAGGTCATCCTCGCTC
>ENA-OQCS01000095-OQCS01000095.1-human-gut-metagenome-genome-assembly--contig:-NODE-95-length-40991-cov-3.958301_pt1 | contig 40991 bp, 44 predicted proteins | sample MGYA00242757_ERZ504575 | MGnify/ENA primary metagenome ERZ504575 (study PRJEB26092, sample SAMD00036297) | human gut metagenome | host: Homo sapiens | study: EMG produced TPA metagenomics assembly of... | reverse complement strand
CCTCAAATAAGTAACGGGAATCATACGTATAAGTAACACGACCAAAGATAGAACGGGATGAAAACTCTGTAGTGCTTCCATCAATATAATCAGGCTCCGTCAATGCGTCAAAGTCTGTAAGGCTGGTATCAAGCATTCCTTTCTTACTAATGTCGGTAGTACGTGCCCATTTGCGGAATTCCTCATAGCCCACTAAGGCTGCCACATCGTGTTTACCTTTGAAAATCTGTCCCCAGTTTAAGGTGGTAGTATTTTTCCAGCTCTGATTTCCATCAATATAATATTTCACAGGGTACTCCGCAAGCAATTCGGAAGTAGGAGGAACATTCATAGTTTCTCCACGTTGGAATGAAAATCTTTCCTGATAATCGGAATAATGCCACAGATTCTCTTGCCGATAATGATCGTAGTAGAAGTTAGAAGTCAAATGGAAGTCTTAAGGAAATCAATCTTAATATAAGGATTCACAAAGAATTTCGTTGTTTTATAAGAGCCTCCCGCACTATTCAGATAATAAACCGGATTGTTGACTACCGGATCTTCTTCGAGGGCTTCGGGAGCTCCATATTTCCCATCGTAATACGGATAGGTTCCCGGTGTACTTTTCTGCATTTGCAAACCATTCAAATCATCAACATTATTTCTTTCCTGATCTACATGATAACCCCATGCATTCAGCCCCACAGCCAAGAAACTGGCAACCTGTGATTCCAGATTACTGCGCATATAATATTTCTTCATTCCTGAATTCACCACCAAACCGGGGTTATCCACATACGTAGCATTCAGGCTATACCGGGTTCTCTTTTCCGCACCGGTAAGCGTAATAGAATGTTCCTGCATCAATTTCGGATTATACACCTCATCATACCAGTCCGTATTCGGATAGGCCACATAATTCGGATAGCCCGATTCGGATATTCCATTCGGATTACTGGCCGCTGCACGCCACGTATCAATGGTAGTTTGGCTAAACACCTGTGCCTGCCCTGCATTGTCCGAAGCCTCATTGATAAATTCCATGTAGTCGGCATAGTTTGAAACCATACGGATCAGATTAGCCGGTGTATTATAGGAGAATTTTCCTGAATAGGTCACGTTGATTTTCCCGTCCGTACCTTTCTTGGTAGTCAATAGAATAACACCATTAGCACCACGGTTACCATAAATAGCACACGAAGCGGCATCTTTCAGGATGGAGATAGAAGCGATATCATTAGGATTGACATTATTCAGCGACATTTCCATTCCATCAACAGCACCAATGGTGCAGAATCATTTAAAGTACCTGTACCGCGAATACGCAGAGTAGATGATTCCGAGTTGGGCTTACTGGATGTCTGCATCACATTCAATCCGGCCACCATACCCGATAAAGTAGAAGCAAGCGTAGTTACGGGACGCGACAAGGTCTTATCATCAAAATTAACCGTAGCAACAGAGCCCGTCAGATTCACTTTTTTCTGAGAGCCATAGCCCACCACTACCACTTCATCCAACAATTCGTTATCGGACATCATCCGTATATCCAAGACACTCTGATTGCCAACCACTATCGACTGGCTTTTATAGCCGATATACGATATCTCCAAGACATCTCCTGTAGCCACAGACAATGAAACTTCCCATCAACATCGGTCACCGTACCCATAGAGGCTCCTTTAACCAGAATGCTGACACCAATAAGAGCCTCTCCGGTATCTCCGTCGATTATACGTCCTGTAATGTTCCGTTCATTTTTTGTTTGATCCACCGAAAGGATAGATACGTGCACCGTTTCATTTGCCAAAGAAGACGATCCCACCGCGTTCGCAGAAAGACTCCCCATATATATAAGTGAACACACGAGGAATTTTGTATTTACCTGCATAAGATTTAAAGTTTTAATTAAACACTGTTTTTTCTTCATAAATCCAATTCCATTCGACAAATTCTCGAGACATTACCAAATGAAATTTTTCACTTCAAAAATAATCCATAAATACAACTATAAATGCAACAAAACAATCATTTCATAAAACAATTGGAGCGGATATATACATCAAAGCATTGTTGATACAAAAATTCTAATACTTGATTATATAGTTTCATCATTTCACGAAGTCTTTGGGTAAAATACCAAATTGTTTTGGAAGCACTTGGTAAAATAGGAAGGAGTATTGAAGCCGGTCATGTAGCAAACCTCATTGATTTTGCACTCCCCTTCCTTTAAAAGCTGCGCCGCTTTCTTCAACCGCTCCAGACGGATGTAGTCATTGGGAGTCATATCCAATATGCCCTTTATCTTCCGGTTCAGGCTCGACCGGCTCATGTTCAGCAGGCTTGCCATATCATCCAGGCAGAAATCCGGATTCTGCATATTGGCAACCACCACTTCCTTCAATGTTTTAAGGAAAGATTCATCTGCCTTTGTCATTGCCATACTGCCCGTCTGCACAAAGGGAGAATTGACAAAAGAAGCCCGTAGCTTCTCACGGTTGTTCAGCAGATTGGCCACACAAACTTTCAGATATTCCACGGAGAAAGGTTTCTCTATATATACGTCAGCCCCCAGCTTCATTCCCTCTATTTTGGCTTGAAGAGTCGTCTTCGCCGTAAGCAGGATAATCGGTATATGGCTATAGTCAAGCTCGGACTTCAGATGCTCGCACAGCTCCAATCCATCCATCTCGGGCATCATAATGTCTGAAATGACAAGATTTACAGTATGTTCCTTCAACACCTTCAAAGCTTCCACCCCATTCACGGCAGTCAGCACACGATATTCCGAAGAGAGCTGTTTCACAACAAATGCCTGCATTTCCAGACTGTCTTCCACCACCAAAAGAGTATACCGGTGCTGTTCCAAGGCAGTACCTGCACCACTTTCCTCAGAGGATTCCCCGCCCGTTACCGGTTCTTTATGCTCCATAGCCACCGTCTGCTCGTGCTTCAGCGGAAGTGACAGCAGGAAACAGTTGTTCTCCATCGAATCTTCCATGCACAACGTACCCTCATGGAGTTCGGCCAATGAACGGGCAAGTGCAAGCCCGATACCGGTGCCGGGCACAGAGCGCAAGGTACCGGTTTTATACTGGATGAACGGCTTGAAAATCTCCTCGCGCATCTCTACCGGAATGACAAGGCCGTCATTGCATACAGAAAGCAGCAGTCTTTCACCTTCCGAATATAGCCTGATGCGTATATAGGTCTCCGAATACTTTATCGCATTGGTCAGCAGATTGCTGATAATCTTGGTAAGCCCTTCCCTATCAACCGAAGCATACAAGCTTTCGGGAGTCTCTATACTCAATGCCAGCCCCCTTTCACGTGCCAAAGGCTTGAAACGCTTATACGTCTTTTGTAAGAGCTCAGACACGTCACATTCCACAAAATTCAATTGGAAGCCTTGCGTCTCCGTCTTCCGGAAGTCCAGCAACTGGTTCACCAAATCGAGCAGCCGGTTAGTGTTCAGTTCCATGGTCTCCAAATCATCCCTGATGTCATCCGAAACAGAACGGGAAGCCAATACATTCTCGAGCGGACTCTTTATCAGTGTAAGCGGTGTACGTATCTCATGCGCCACATTCGTGAAGAAGTCTATCTTCGCAGTATACAACTCCCGCTCCTTTTCCCGCTCAAACTTGTCCATAGCCTGCTGATGCTTCTGCCGGGTCCGTTTTCTGAAATAGATAATTACAGCAGCCAGTGAACATAACGCCAATACCGTATAAACAGCATACGCCCAAGTGGAGAGATAGAAAGGAGGACGGATATGGATGTCGAGCACACGTTCCGTCGCGTTCCACTTGCCATCGCTGTTGGAACCTTTTATACGCAATGTATAGCTTCCATAAGGAAGGTTTGAATAGTTGATGATGGAATTCCGTCCTACCGTATACCAGTCACGGTCAAAGCCTTCCAGCTTACATTCAAGACCATTCATTTCGGGTGCCTGGTAACTCAAGGCTGTAACCTGAAAAGAGAAAGAATTCTGGTCGCATCCAGCTCTATCTCATCCGCATAGGTGATGCTCTTCTCCAAAGGAGAATCCGGACTATCCACCGAAAGCCGTTTGTTGAACAGATAAAAATCTGTAATCACTACGGGAGGGAGAAAAGTGTTCTCCACAAAAGTTTCCGGGTCAAAGGCTATGAATCCGTTGATACTTCCCAATAGATGCGTCCCTTCTTGTCAATGTAACCGGACTGGAAATTAAATTGGTTGCTCAGCAGCCCGTTTGCCGTGGTATAGACATGTTTGCTCTCCGTATCGGGATTGAAGCAGACCAGACCATAATTGGAAGTAATCCATAAGTTACCCCGCTTATCCTCGACCATCTTGTAGATGGTATTACTCGGAAATCCTTTCGACATGTCATAACGGGTAAAATTGTCCGTTTCCGGATTGTAGCGGCAAAAGCCCTCACCCAGCGTCATGAACCACAGACGCTTCCTGCTGTCTTCGTAGATACTGATTACCTTATTGTAGGGAAGAGAGGTCGAATCATTCTCATTAGACAGATAATTCCTCCACTGCTGGCTTCTTACATTGTAGCAGAACACTCCATTGGAGAAAGTAGCAAACCACAGATTTCCGTTGAAGTCCTCCAGAATGTTATAAGTAAACATATTCTTCAGCTGAGGAATCCGGGTAAAGTCATCTGTGGAGCGATTGTACTTCAACAGACCGGACGTGGTGCCTATCCACACGTCTCCCGTAGTGTCCTGCAATGGTAAAGGCGTCATTGGCGACCATGGAATTCTCACTCTCACCCTTGGCATAATGTTTCACCTGCCTGGTCCGAAGATTCACCCGATTCAGACCACCGGAAAACGTACCTACCCACAAATCATCCCCATCCAGACAAAGGCCATGAACATTCTGATAAATGGCCGAATGCTCAAAAGGCTCTATCTTTCCGTTTTCCGATTGTAATTGAACAAGCCTTTGTCTTCGGTACCTATCCACAAGGTGCCATCATTACTTTCACAGATTTCCCGTACACGACGGCCGAAATGCCTGAGATTGTCTCTCGGATAGAACTTCTCGAAGTAAGTCCACTGATAAGGACAATAGTTCACTCCACCGAAATAAGACCCTATCCACATGCCGTTCTCCTTGTCGCAACAGAGCGAATAAATGGCATTGTCCGACAATGCATACAAATCATCCTGGTCGGGAACGGTTAAATGGGTAATCTTGTCATTCGTCAGATTGTAAATATACAAGCCGGACTCTGCGCCCACCCACAGCTCGTTGTCAGATTTGAACTGCAAAGCCCTCACATAGGTGTTCAGCAGCTTCCGCGTCTTGCCGGTAGTCTGGTTTATCTCTGTCAACCCGTTCAGCGAAGCGATATACACACAATTATGGGGTCCGCTGACCTGCCAGTTGATAATATCATTCTTGAAAATCTCATTTCCTTCCGCGTCCTTGAAAGGCTGCAGAGGAGTTTCAAAGTCAGCTTTCGTATAGTAAAGATTATCCGCATACAAGGCCAGCCAACACGTATTCCCATTCAGCCAAAAGCGGGTTACATTGGGCAGTCCCGAATCGTGCAGATGGTTCAGCAACCTCCCTTCATCCGGTTTATAGCAGAACAACCCCTGGTTTCTACCGATATCCAGATATTATCGTCCTCGTCACTTCCAATCATGGTGACGAAATCCCTGATGATACTGCCGTTATCACTGGCCTCATCGAAAGCGGTAAAGGAATCCAGTACCGGGTCGTAAATAAAGACTCCCCCATCGGTACCAATCCAGATATTTCCCCGGCGGTCCTCGTAGAGCGCAGTTATGAAGTTCTTTCCTAAACCGGAGTTCTCTTTCTTGTAAATACGGAAAGACAATCCGTCATAACGGTTCAGACCGTCCTTGGTTCCGAACCACATAAAGCCTTTCCTATCCTGCAAAATCTGATACACGGTGTTCTGCGAAAGACCGTTCCGGATATCCATCGTTCTGAAATAGTAATGAACAGCATCCTGCGCACAGACCGGCAATACCGCCCATAGGCACAGACTAAGGAAAAGCTTTATAATCAATCGTTTCATAACAACATTTTTAATGTACAATTTACCATTTACAAAGTACAATTTAACTATGCAGATGACAGCGCAGCCAAATTGTACTTGTAAATGGTAATTGTAAATGCCCCTATTTCTTAAGTGAATTGCAGATACGTGTATTTATCTCTTTCACGCGTTTCTCATCCAGCTTTATCACCTTGCGGTCGTAAGTCATCAGACCGTTCACTTCCACCTCCACATCCGTGGTCTGTGTATAGACGGCTGCCGAGAAACCTCTTTTTATCATCTGATACAGCATATCGGCATATTTCACGTACTCATCCGTAACCTCCTTGGAAGAGTTGAACTGAACATATCCCAGTTGCGGTTCGGTTCCCAGATATGGTCTTTCAAGACAAGGCCGATGCCGCCATACTCACCCAAAACCGTGGCACGCTGTGCATCATACAGATACATCTCCGGTTGGGGATAGTTGTGGAGGTCGAGCATGTCACCGCAAGTATAATGGTTACCGCCGCTTGCCGGATTCACCAGACGGGTCAGGTCATACTGTTTCGTCCATTCGGCTATCTCTACCGTCTTGAACTGCCCCCAAGCTTCGTTGAACGGTACCCATGTACCGATACACGGATAAGAGTAGAGACAATCCATTATTTCCTTCCATTCCTTGTGATAATAGGCTTCGGATTCGGCAGAGCGTTTCAGTTCTGTTCCGTCGAAATAGCGGCGGTTCTGCCATTCCGGATTACGGTCACCGCTCGGCATATCCTGCCATACGATGATACCCAAACGGTCACAATGTGTGTACCAACGTGCCGGTTCCACCTTGATATGCTTACGAATCATATTGAAACCGAAATCTTTCGTCTTCTGTACATCGTACAGCAAAGCCTCGTCTGTGGGAGCTGTATACAGTCCGTCGGGCCACCAACCCTGGTCCAGCGGTCCAAACTGGAACAAAGCCTCGTTATTCAGTTCCAGGCGTACGATGCCATCCGCGTCACGACGGGTGGAGTACTTACGCATGGCAGCATAGCTGTCCACCTTATCCACTACCTTGCCTCCGCTTTTCAGCATCACTTTCAGCGTATAGAGGAAGGGGGAATCCGGACTCCACAACTTGGCATTCCGGGGCATGGACACCTCCACCGGCTCTGCATTGATACTTTTGCCGGTGGCTACCAGTTGATTACCGTCATACACATTCACTTCCACAAAGTCGGAAGGGCATGCACTATTCAATTCAGCCCTCACTGTCAACAGATTACGGTCAATATCGGGAGTGATACGGAGGTTCTTGATATGTTTTCCGGCAACCGGCTCCATCCATACCGTCTGCCAGATACCGCTTACGGGAGTGTACCAGATACCTTCCGGATTGCTGACCTGCTTTCCACGGGGTTGAGGTCCTTTATCCGTTGGGTCCCAAACTTTTACGACCAACTGATTATTGCCTTTGCCAGAAAGGGCGGCAGTAATATCGAAGGAGAACGGAGTAAATCCCCCCGTATGGCTGCCTACTTTCACATCATTCACCCATACATCCGTTTTCCAGTCGACAGCACCAAAGTGCAACAGCACTTGTTTTCCCTTCCAGGCGGAAGGAATATCAAAACTGCGCTGGTAGACCAGTTCCTGGTTTTCATTGATTCTTTTTCCAACTCCGGACAAGGAGGATTCGATGGCAAAAGGAACAAGTATCTGCCCTTCGAACTCTGCCGGAAGATGCTCACCTTTATTTATAACGGCATAATTCCACAGTCCGTTCAAGTTCTTCCAGTCACTCCGTTCCATGATGGGACGAGGATATTCGGGCAACACATTTGCGGGATTGATCTGGGATGCCCAGTCCGTTTTGATTTTATCACCTGCCGGCTTCCATTGCGCCGAGCTTCCGATTGCAAACAACGTCAAGAATGACGATATGAGGAAAAATCTTCTCATAGTATTATAACTTTTATTGGTTTCTACGAAAGCAAAGATAAGCCGATTCAGAAAAAAGAATAGAAATTTCGAACCAATAAATAGTATTTTTGTGGAATATCAAGGTATTACCATCTCATTTTATCAAAGAAATTCATCAAAGGCACCTTTTTCCGCTTTTCTTGCCACGCCTATGACAAGGTTTTGCCTTCCCATTGGCAAGACTTTGCCACCGCTTGGCAAAACTTTGCCATAGCGTGGCAAAAGTTTGCCAAGGCAGTGACAACTTGTTGGCAAAATACCTCCCTGATATACAAGGAGTAGCAAACAATAGACAGCAGGGAACGACTAATATCCCGGATTCTGCTGGTTCTCCAATGCCGGATTGGCATTTATCTCATCCTGCGAAATAGGAAGCACAATCTTCTCGAAAGTACGGTCGATTGTTTTTCCACGGTGACTCACCGGAATATCTTGAAAATCGTCGTTGAATTCGATGGTTCTGCCCATACGCATCATGTCGAAGAAGCGTTGTCCTTCACCAAAAAGCTCCTTGCTGCGCTCGTCCAGAATCATATCATCGGTAATGGTAGCGGCAGTGGCCGGTGCCAGTCCGGGAGAACGCCTGCGGATTTCATTCAGGTAACCGGTGGCGGCATCTGCGCCTGCTTCCTGCTTCGTGGAGTGCAAGGCTGCTTCGGCGGCAATCAGATATATCTCGGAAAGACGGATTATCTTGATATTGACGGCTGTATTGGTTGCCTTGCCGTCACCTGCCAGAGTGGTACTGCCCATATACTTGTAGCAGGCTCCCTTGCGTTCAATCTCATTGTCCACCCAGTATTCATCGTTGTCCATGATTCCCCAACGCACATCCGTCTCGTCTTCACCCAGACGGTTCAAGAAATAATCGCTGGCAAGATACCAGCCCATGGCATTCTTCAACTGTCCGTAGCGCATCAGGTAAAAGCCCAAAGAAGAAGTTCCCAGGTCTGATTCCTCAGTAGTGATGCCCAGCTCAAAGATGGACTCGGAACCAAACTGCTTGCTCCAGGAAGCCGTCCAATCGGCAGGCTCATACAGTTTGTACACACCGCTTTCTATAATCTCCCGGGCAGCGTTCAAAGCACCGTCATAATCTTCCATATAGAGTTTCACACGCGCTTGCAGGGCTATGTTGGTGTAATAGTCCGCATATCCGCTCTGCTTTGTCTTCTTCTTGGCAAGCAGGGCCGCCCCGTCCGACAAGTCCTGCAGAATCTGGCGATAGTTCTCCTCCACAGTAGCACGGGTGGGCTGGGCGTTCACCGTAAGCGGCTCGGTTACATTGGGAACTCCATAAGAGGTCTTGTTGTAATTGTAAGGAAGCCCGTAGAGACGGACCAAATCGAAATAGAACAGCGCCCTCAGAGTCAACGCCTGCCCTTTGGCTTCGGAAAAGTCTTCCATACTGCCCGATTCTTCCAGCTTCTCAATGTTGCTCAACAAGGTGTTGACCTGCAGAATGCAGTAATATCCACGGCTCCAGAAACCGGAATAAGTATTGCTGTTGGAAGTGTGGTTGAACGTATAGAATGCATCCAGTCCGCGTCCGGCAGCAAAAATCGTGAGGTCACCGCCCTTGGCATCACCGTACATAAAAAGGTTTCTGCCGTAATAGGACGATGAGGTCATCGCACTCATCACACCGTTGATAACCACCTGCGCATCGGCTACCGTACCGACAGCACCTTCTGCATTTCCGGAGTTGGTGGGCTGCATATCCAGAAAATCGTCACACGAAGTGAATGTAAAGGCACCAAGTATCACAAGTGCCAATAAATGATATATCTTTTTCATTGTTAGTTCCTCCAGTTCATTAAAATTTCAATTCAACGCCAACGACAAACGTTTTTCCGATAGGGGTTTCCCAACCACGTGTGCCGTATTCGCTCACTTCGGGGTCTGCCTCCTTGTATTTGGCTATTGTCCAAAGGTTGCTGGCAGTGAAGAAAAGGCGGGCATTCTCGATGAAAGCCTTGCGGGTCATGGCTTTGGGCAGCGTATAGGCCAATGAGAGATTCTTCAAGCGCAGATAACTGGCATTGAACAAGTGGCGGCTGCTGTATTGTTGCGGGTCATCGAGGTCTACACCTTCGATACGGGGCTCTGTACCGTTCGTATGGTCTGGCGTCCAAAGGTTGTTGTAGTAGCTTTTAGCACGGATACGCTCCCAATAATAACCGTCGTCGGCCACATCCATGTAGGCTCCATCGTACAAGTCTCCTCCTATCTTATAGGTAAAGCCCAACGAAAGGGCTATGCCTTTGTAGGAGACCGAGGTATTGATGCCCCCATACACTTTGGGAACGGCATTGCCGATGATGGTGTAGTTGGCATTGTTATAGTCATAAGTAGCTCCGCGCCCGTTATACTCAAAATCTCCGGCCTTGCCATTCTTGGGGTCATTTACATAGTAGACGTTCTTGCCGTTGGTCTTGTCCACACCTGCCCATTCGTATCCATAGAAAGCCAGCGTGGACTGACCTTCCCGGTATACATATTGCGCACGGCTGTCGCTACTGGTGGGGTCGTACCAGATAATGTCCGCACCGCCATACAACTCTTTCACCTCAGAACGGAGGAAGGTTGCGTTGGCACCGGCACTCCATAACCATCCTTTACTATCAATGATGTCACCACTCAACTCCACCTCTACCCCATGGTTGTTGATGCATCCTACGTTCCGCAACGTAGAGGAAAATCCCGTAACCATCGAAATGGGAACATCCTGGAGCAGGTTCTTCGAATCACGGTTGAAGTATTCCACCGTACCGCGCAGACGCTGGCCGAAGAAGCCGAAGTCGATACCCACATTCGTGTTGTAGCTCGTCTCCCAAGACAGCTTGTCATTGGTGACGGTAGTGATTGTACCGCCCGGGTTACCCATGTACTTACTGGTATAGCTCATCAAGCTCATATAGCCGTAATTGTCCGAAGGCAGCGTACCGTTAATACCATAAGAGGCACGTATACGCAGGTTGCTCAGGAAAGAATATTTGCTCATAAAACCCTCGCGCATGATGTTCCACGCTCCTGCCACTGACCAGAAGTTTCCCCAACGTTCCTGCTTGCTGAGCCGGGAAGAACCGTCGCGGCGGTAAGAACCGGAAATGAAGTAGCGTTCATCGTAATTATAATCCAACTTGGAGAGCACGGACACCATCGAGTTTCCCCAGGAATATCCGGCAGAAGTCTGCGTTCCGGCAGTAGAAACTGTATGAATGGTGCTGACCGCAAGATTGCTTCCTGTGGCACGCACATAGTCTGTCTTGTTCTTCTCCGCTTCGAAACCCACCATGGTGCCAACTGTGTGTTTGTCGAAGGTGCCGGTATAATTGGCGGTAGTGGAGGTAACCATCTTCTCGTATGTAGTACGGTATTCGTTGACATTCCCATTGTCTGCCGAGCCTTTATAGTGATTGGCACTGTAATAGATATGGTCTTTTACAGTAGTATTGTCGTAAGAGTAGATAGAACGAAGGTCCAGGCCCGGCATCAGATGCAGGGTGAGCGTCTCCGCAGCCATGATTTTGGTACTGGTAGAACCGTTCTCCCACTCTTTGTCATAATAAAGCCCATTGTAGCGTAGCTACCGTAACGTTCGGTCCAGAGCTCGCCGGTCTTGTAATCAGTGGGCCAGTAGAGTCCCCACAGCAAGTTACGGGTCTGCATGAAGTAATTGCTGCCCGTGTTGCGTGTATCATTATAACCGCTTTTCTTGGTACGCGCCAGGCTGGCATTGGTGGTCAGTTCAAGGAATTTCCCCACCTTCTGGGTGAGGTTCAGGCGACCGGAAACACGGTCGAAGCTGTTCATCTTCAAACGTCCTTCGTCCTGGGTATAGGAAAGGGAAGTGTAATAGTTGGTATTCTGCGTAGCACCGCTGACGGACATATCGTAGGTCTGGTAAATGGCGGTACGGAAATATGCCTTGTCCCAATCGTAGTATTTGCCTCCACGCCCGGAGTTGTCGTACTCAAGGATATTGACGTTCTCGTAAGCTCCCGTACCATTTGTGGTAAATTGGTAGCCATGTTTGTTGAAACGGCTGTTCAACTGGCCTATGGCATAGGCTGCCGCCTTTTCGTCCGTTTCGCCCTTACCGCTTGTACGGGCATCGTGAAATACGGTGTAGAGCATATTCACATTCTCCTGTACGCTGGCCGTTTCATAGTTGTCCGTTGCCCAGCAGGGCGTGAAGCCACTTCGGCTTTCAGCGTCACCACCGGCTTGCCAATCTGTCCTTTTTTGGTAGTAATCAGAATGACGCCGTTTGCCGCACGCGACCCATAAAGCGAGCTGGCCGCCGCATCTTTCAATACAGAAATAGATTCGATGTCTTCCGGGTTCAACGTATTCATGATGTTGTTGGTAGAATAGAGCTCACCGCTCATCTGCCCCGTATTGCCCGAAGAGACCGGAACACCGTCCACTACATACAACGGTTCATTCCCGGCATTCATAGAACCTATGCCACGGATGCGGATGGCCGGTGCGGAACCCGCCTGGCCGGAATTATTCGTCAGTTGCAAGCCCGCCACTTTACCGTTCAACGCGTTTTCAAAGCTGGTCGTCGGAATGTCTTTCAGCGCATCCGCTTTCACTAAAGAAGCCGAACCTGCATAGCTGCTCTTTTTGGCCGTGCCGTAAGCCACCACCATCACTTCATCCAACAGTTCCGAATCCGATTTCAGCACCACCTTCATAGCAGGCTTTATGGCAGCTTCTACTTTCTGCATACCTACAAAAGAGACAATCACTGTCTTTGCCGTGCCCGGCACATTCAAGATTGTAAATTTACCTTCGATATCGGTCACGGCCCCCAGCGTTGTACCCTTCACCAATATCGATGCCCCAATAATCGGCTCATTGTTGTCCTCGGCAAATACTGTTCCCGAGACCGTAGACGTCTGAGCCATCACTCCCGCCCCCATAACCAGGCAGACAATGATTAACAAGAAGAATTTCTTTCTCATGCTTCTCTTCCTTAAAATTAGTCAATCAAAACACTTTTTAATATCCAAACGCTGCAAAGGTATGTATCTTTTTCAAAAAGAAAAGCAATAGTATTCAAAAAGCTTCATTTTGATTGTATTTTAAGCCAAACACAAGCAATATGTCTATAACCTAAGCATTCCAAGCAATAAGTATGATGCTGGATACGGAAATATAAGCAATGCCAAAGAAGATATATCCGGATTTTAAGATATGACACGTCCCGGCATACAACTTTTTTCGTAACTTTGCACAGTTTTAAAATACACTGAACGAATGGAGTTTAAGTATGACGTTATTGTAATCGGCGCCGGACACGCAGGATGCGAAGCCGCTGCCGCTGCTGCAAACCTGGGTTCGAAGACTTGTCTTATCACAATGGATATGAACAAAATCGGACAGATGAGTTGTAACCCGGCAGTGGGAGGCATCGCCAAAGGACAGATAGTACGCGAAATAGACGCCTTGGGAGGATATATGGGATTGGTGACAGACCAGACAGCCATACAGTTCCGTATACTGAACCGTTCCAAAGGTCCCGCTATGTGGAGTCCGCGCGCGCAGTGCGACCGCAACAAATTCATCTGGGCATGGAGAGAGATACTGGAAAATATCCCCAACCTGCATATCTGGCAGGATACCGTGCAGGAAATCCTCGTTGAAAACGGTGAGATTACGGGAGTAGTCACATTATGGGGAGTAACGTTCCATGCCAAATGTGTAGTACTCACCGCAGGAACTTTCCTCAATGGACTGATGCACGTGGGACGTACCATGCTTCCAGGTGGACGTATGGCAGAACCTGCATCCTACCAATTAACCGAATCCATCGCAAAGCATGGCATCACCTTTGGACGCATGAAGACGGGAACCCCCGTACGCATAGATGGACGCAGCGTGCATTATGAGGATATGGAAATCCAAGACGGAGAATGTGACTTCCACAAGTTCTCGTTCATGGACACTCATGTACGCCATTTGAAACAGCTCCCTTGCTGGACCTGCTTCACCAACGAAGAAGCACACCGCATCCTGCAGGAAGGTCTGCCGGATTCTCCCCTTTTCAACGGACAAATCCAAAGTATCGGCCACGTTATTGCCCCAGTATAGAAACCAAGATTGTGACTTTCCCCGACAAACCGCAGCACCAGCTTTTCCTGGAGCCGAAGGGGAAACAACCCAAGAGCTCTACTTGAATGGATTCTCTTCATCATTGCCCATGAACATCCAGATTGCAGCATTGAAAAAGATACCGGCGTTCAGAGACCTCGTCATCTACCGCCCGGGCTATGCCATCGAATACGACTTCTTTGACCCCACCCAACTGAAACATACGCTGGAAACGAAGAATATAAAGAATCTGTTCTTTGCCGGACAAGTAAACGGAACAACCGGTTACGAGGAAGCAGCTGGACAAGGAATCATGCAGGTATCAACGCCACATCAATTGCCACGGCGGAGAACCGTTCACCCTTGCAAGATGAAGCATATATCGGCGTTTTAATCGATGACTTGGTAACAAAAGGTGTGGACGAGCCTTACCGTATGTTTACTTCCCGTGCCGAATATCGCATCCTGCTCCGTATGGATGATGCGGACATGCGACTCACGGAAAAAGCCTGGAAGCTGGGACTCGCAAGGAAGAGCGGTACAAGCTGCTGACAGAAAAACGTGAAGCCGTGAACCGGATTATAGACTTCGCGCGGAATTACTCGATGAAACCGGCATTAATCAATCCGGTATTGGAGCAGCTCGGCACTACTCCACTGCGCCAGGGATGCAAATTGATAGATTTGATAAACCGTCCGCAGATAACGATTGAGAACATTGCCGAACACGTCAGTGCCTTTAAACGAGAACTGGATAAAATATCCGATAGAAAGGAAGAAATTGTAGAAGCTGCAGAAATACTCATCAAGTACGAGGGATACATCGGACGCGAACGGATTATTGCGGATAAATTGGCAAGATTGGAAAGCATCAAGATAAAAGGTAAGTTTGACTATAATTCCATTCAATCCCTTTCTACCGAAGCTAGACAGAAGCTGATGAAGATAGATCCAGAAACAATAGCCCAAGCGAGTCGGATTCCGGGAGTATCTCCAAGCGACATCAACGTGCTACTGGTACTTTGCGGACGATAGAGTGCAAAGTTCCACGTGAAACAAAGAATTCAATAAACGTATTAAATAAACTGATTATGAGCAAAGAAACTCTTACCAAAAGCATCCGAGAAATACCCGACTTCCCCATTCCGGGAATTCTATTCTACGATGTAACTACCTTGTTCAAGGAGCCTACCGCCTTGCAGGAACTCTCGGACACACTATACGAGATGTATAAAGACAAAGGCATCACCAAAGTAGTGGTATAGAATCAAGAGGATTCATTATGGGCCCCATTCTCGCCACCAGACTGGGGGCAGGCTTCGTACCTATCCGCAAGCCGGGAAAGCTTCCTGCAGAAACCATTGAAGAAAGCTATGATAAAGAATATGGCAAAGACACCGTGCAGATGCACAAGGATGCATCAATGAAGACGATGTAGTATTGCTACACGACGACTTGCTGGCAACCGGTGGAACAATGGAAGCCGCCTGCAAACTGGTGAAACAGATGAACCCCAAGAAAGTGTATGTAAACTTCATCATCGAGCTGAAAGAGCTTCATGGCAAGGATGTGTTTGGAGATGATGTGGAAGTGGAGGCTGTGCTGTCGCTTTAGCCATTTCACATTTCACTACAGATTACACAGATTATTTATCCACCACAAAAACACAGTTTTATCGAAGAGAAATCTGCGCTAACCTGTGTAATCTGTGGTGAAACGTCGGTATTATGGAAGAACTCAGAACCAACGACTACCTCAAAGGGATTGTATCCAACCTTCCCGAAAGTCCCGGTATTTACCAATATCTGAATACCGAAGGAACCATTATATATGTAGGAAAGGCAAAGAATCTGAAGCGAAGAGTGTCTTCCTACTTCAACCGGGAGCACGAACCGGGAAAGACGAGGGTGCTGGTCAGCAAGATTGCAGATATCCGATATATCGTGGTGAATACGGAAGAAGACGCGCTATTGCTGGAAAACAATCTTATCAAGAAATACAAGCCTCGCTACAACGTACTGTTGAAAGACGACAAGACGTATCCCAGCATCTGCGTGCAGAACGAATACTTTCCACGTGTATTCAGAACCCGGAAGATAATCCGTAACGGTTCCTCCTATTATGGCCCTTACAGCATATACCTTCCATGTACGCATTACTCGACCTCATCAAGCATCTGTACCCTTTGCGTACATGCCACCTGAACCTCTCTCCGGAAAACATACGTGCCGGAAAGTTCAATGTTTGCCTGGAATACCACATCAAGAACTGTGCAGGACCTTGCATCGGGAAGCAAAGTCAGGAAGAGTATCTGAAAAACATCGCTGAAATCAAGGAAATACTCAAAGGGAATACCCAGGAGATAGAACGGATGCTTTTCCAGCAAATGCAGGAACTGGCAGCCGAAATGAAGTTTGAAGAAGCACAGAAGATAAAGGAGAAATACCTGCTGTTGGAAAACTACCGGGCGAAATCGGAAGTGGTAAGCAACGTGCTGCACAATATCGACGTGTTCTCCATCGAGGAAGACAGCGATGAAAAGTCCGCTTTCGTCAACTACCTGCACATTACGAACGGTGCCATCAACCAGGCTTTCACCTTTGAATACAAGAAACGATTGAATGAGAGCAAAGAAGAACTGCTCTCTCTCGGCATCATCGAAATGCGGGAAAGATACAAGAGCCTTTCTCGTGAAATCATCGTGCCTTTTGAGCTGGATATGGAGCTGAAAGATGTCGTCTTTACCATCCCGCAACGGGGAGACAAAAAGAAGCTGCTGGAACTCTCCATCCTCAATGTGAAGCAGTACAAAGCCGACCGCCTGAAGCAAGCCGAAAAGCTGAATCCGGAGCAACGGACCGTGCGCCTGCTGAAAGAGATACAGCAAGAGCTGCACCTGGACCGCCTGCCCATGCAGATAGAATGTTTCGACAACTCCAACATCCAGGGTTCCGACCCCGTGGCCGGGTGCGTGGTCTTCGTCAAGGGGAAACCTTCCAAGAAGGATTACCGCAAGTACAATATCAAGACCGTAGAGGGACCGGATGACTATGCCTCCATGAAAGAGGTCGTAAAACGGCGCTATCAGCGCGCTATAGAAGAGAAAGCACCCCTGCCCGACCTTCTTATCACCGACGGTGGAAAAGGGCAAATGAGCGCCGTAAAAGAGGTGATAGACGAGCTTGGCCTGAACATCCCCATCGCCGGACTTGCCAAAGATGGCAAACATCGCACTTCCGAGCTATTGTATGGCTACCCTCCCCAGACCATCGGATTGAAACAGAACACCCCCCTCTTCCGACTGCTGACGCAGATTCAAGATGAAGTGCACCGCTTCGCCATTACCTTCCACCGCGACAAGCGCAGCAAACGGCAGATTGCCTCCGCACTGGACGAGATAAAAGGTATCGGTGAAAAGACGAAAAGCACGTTGCTCAAGGAGTTCAAAAGCGTGAAGCGTATCCGCGAAGCATCTGCCGAGGAGCTTGCCGCCGTGGTGGGAGAAGCGAAAGCCAAAATCATCCAGACCTATTTCTCAGAGAAATAATGACTGATAAATCAGCCTGCAGAGCCATGCACACAACGAATTAATTCGTAACTTTGTCCCCTCAAAAAGACAAGAACAACATGAGAGTAGTGATACAACGTGCCGGACACGCTTCCGTCACCATCAACGGAACCTGCAAAGCCTCCATTGGAAAGGGCTCATGATACTCGTAGGCATCGAAGAATCCGATGGAAAAGAAGATATCGACTGGCTTTGCAAGAAGATAGTCAACCTGCGCATTTTCGATGACGAAAACGGCGTAATGAACAAATCCATTCTTGAAGCAGACGGCGAGATACTGGTTATCAGCCAGTTCACCCTCCACGCCTCCACCAAGAAAGGCAACCGTCCCTCCTACATACGGGCAGCACGGCCGGAAATATCCGTCCCGCTGTACGAACAATTCTGCCGGGAACTGAGTTTAGCATTAGGTAAAGAAATAGGTACCGGCGAATTTGGTGCCGATATGAAAGTAGAACTGATGAACGATGGTCCCGTGACCATCTGTATAGATACAAAAAACAAGGAATAATGACGTTAGAAGAAGCACAGAAACAAGTGGATTCCTGGATAAAGGAATACGGAGTGCGCTATTTCAGCGAACTCACCAATATGGCGATACTGACCGAAGAAGTGGGCGAACTCGCCCGCGTCATGGCACGCAAGTATGGCGACCAATCCTTCAAGAAAGGAGAAAAAGACAATCTCGACGATGAGATGGCAGATGTTCTTTGGGTACTTCTCTGCCTTGCGAACCAGACCGGAGTGAACCTGACAGACGCCTTCTGCCGCAACTTCGAGAAGAAAACCCGACGTGACCAGACAAGACATATCAATAACCCTAAATTGAAAGACCATGGAGAAGAATGAGCTACCCAGAGTAAGTATGACGCCGCCCTGGCAAAGTACAACACCCAACTGGATGATGCGGAAATAGCTGCACAAGCTGCCAGAATCATTGCAGAGAAGGTACCGGCAAACAATACACCGGAGGTAAAGAAATTCCTGTTCAACTGCATCGACCTTACCACCCTGAAGAGTGAAGACAGCGATGAAAGCGTCATGAAATTCACCCAGAAAGTGAATAAATTCGACGAAGAGTTCCCCGACCTGAAGAATGTGGCAGCCATCTGTGTATACCCCAATTTTGCAGAAGTCGTAAAAGACACGCTGGAAGTGGAGGATGTAAAAATAGCTTGTGTATCAGCAGGTTTCCCCTCCTCCAGACTTCATTGAAGTGAAAGTGGCAGAAACTGCCATGGCACTGATGGAAGGCGCCGATGAAATAGACATCGTTATTTCGGTGGGCAAGTTCCTGGCGGGAGACTATGAAGGCATGTGCGAGGAGATACAAGAACTCAAAGCAACCTGCAAAGAGCACCACATGAAGGTAATCCTCGAAACCGGAGCTTTGAAGACGGCTTCGAACATCAAAAAAGCATCCATCCTTTCCATGTATTCGGGTGCCGATTTCATCAAGACTTCCACCGGCAAGCAGCAGCCTGCCGCCACGCCGGAGGCGCCCTGGTTATGTGCCAGGCCATCAAGGAATATCACGAGCTGACGGGTATCAAGGTAGGCTTTAAGCCGCAGGAGGAATCAACTGCGTGAACGATGCACTGATTTATTACACCATCGTCAAGGAAGTGCTCGGCGAAGAATGGCTGAACAACGAGCTGTTCCGTCTGGGAACCAGTCGTCTTGCCAACCTGCTGCTTTCGGAAATCAAGGGTGAAGAGATGAAATTCTTCTAAGAGAAAGCTGTATTTACCTATAAATAAAGCCTGATGGAGTGGGTTCCATCAGGCTTTCTCATATTATCAACCGGAAACAGTTCCGTCATTTTTCCCGCTCTACCACATAATCCAGATACCCGGCTAGCGCTGCTTTTACCTCCGTATCGGGCAAAGAAGCCAGCAAAGAAAGAGCCTTTTCCTTATAGTCATACATCACTTGCGAAGCATACTCTATACCACCATTCTGCTTGGTAAATTCAATTAAATGGGCTATTTCGCCAGGCGTTGCTCCCCATTCTTTATCTTTACGGCAATTTCTTCCGCTGTTTTATCCTTCACGGTATTGAGCACATGAAGCGCAGGCAGAGTCAACTTCCCCTCCACCATATCATTTCCGGTAGGTTTGCCTATTTCCTTGCTCTCGGAGTAATCGAAAATATCATCCTTTATCTGAAAACAAAGCCCGATATATTCACCGAACAGACGCGCAGATTCCGCCTTTTCATCGCTGGCCCCCACCGAGAGAGCGCCCGCCTTCGTACAAGCTGCAAAGAGCACGGCCGTCTTCTTGCGGATAACGTCGAAATAGACTTCCTCGGAGAAATGGAGATTGCTGACGTTGGAAAGCTGCAGAAGTTCACCATCTGCCAAATCCTGCCCCAGGCAGGAGACGATGTCGATAATGTCATGGTTACGGGTCATGCCCACTTGCACCAACGCTGTTGCAAGCAGATAATCGCCTGCCAGTACGGCTACTTTATTATTGAAAATGGCATTAACGGAGAGTTGTCCACGGCGTTCAGTACTTTCGTCCACTACATCATCGTGCACAAGGCTGGCATTATGAAGAAGTTCCAACGCAACCGCAGCATGCAGGGTTGCAGGACATACCTTGCCAAAAAGCTTCGCAGCCAGAAGCACCAGAATGGGGCGCATCATCTTCCCGTTCTTCTGCCGGATATGCGCAATTACGCTGTTCAGCAAAAGGTTGGAACTGGAGAGAGTACTTTCAAAAAGCTTCTTGAAGTCCTCCAATTCCTCAGAAATCGGAGATTTTATCAATGATGAGTTGTCCATGCATCGCTATTTGCCTACAAAAATAGTAATAAAACGGTTAATACGGTATTTTTTTGTACTTTTACCATGAAAAAAAGGATTAAATGTATGAATTCAATCGATAAACTGTTTTTGCTCGATGCCTATGCACTGATATATCGAGCCTATTACGCGTTCATCAAGAACCCGAGAATCAATTCAAAAGGATTCAACACTTCGGCCATTCTGGGCTTTGTAAACACCCTGGAAGAAGTGCTCAAAAAAGAGAATCCCACACACATAGGAGTAGCCTTCGACCCGTCGGGCCCCACCTTCCGCCACGAGGCCTACGAGCAATACAAGGCACAGCGCGAGGAGACACCCGAGGCCATCCGCCTTTCCGTACCTATTATAAAGGACATCATCCGCGCCTACCGCATTCCCATCCTCGAAGTATCCGGCTACGAAGCCGACGACGTGATAGGCACGCTCGCCACCGAAGCCGGACGGCAGGGCATCACCACCTATATGATGACTCCCGACAAGGACTACGGCCAACTGGTATCAGACCGCGTCTTCATGTACCGCCCCAAGCATACCGGCGGATTCGAGGTTATGGGCACGGAAGAGGTAAAGACGAAGTTCAGCATACAATCCACCGAGCAGGTCATCGACATGCTGGGACTGATGGGCGATGCTTCCGACAACATCCCCGGCTGTCCGGGCGTGGGCGAGAAGACCGCACAGAAACTGATTGCCGAATTCGGCAGTATCGAAAACCTGCTGGAACATACCGACCAGCTGAAAGGCGCACTGAAAACGAAAGTGGAAACCAACCGCGAGATGATAACCTTCTCCAAATTCCTTGCCACCATCAAAACAGATGTTCCCATTCAGCTCGACATGGATTCGCTCGTCCGCGAAGAACCGAACGAAGAGGAACTCCGCAAGATTTTCGAGGAGTTGGAATTCCGCACACTCATCGATCGGGTACTCAAAAAGGGAAGCGGCAATTCGTCCTCCCCTACTCCAACCTCTCCGGTACCCGACCTCTTTGCCGGGACTCTGTTTGCCCAGCCGCAAACCTCCACTCCCGAAAACAGCGCCCCGATTCAAGGCGATTTGTTTGCAAATTTTGCGGGCGAGGGGACGGGCGTTTCTGAAAATTCAAACCTGACGCGGTTAGAAATGCTCGATGTAGACTACCAACTCATTGATACAGAAGACAAAAGAGCAGAAATTATTCAAAAGTTACTTACAAGCGAAATTCTCTCAATAGATACCGAGACTACCGGAACCGAGCCAATGGACGCCGAACTTGTAGGAATGAGCTTCAGCGATGCCGAAAACCGTGCATACTACGTACCCGTTCCCGCCGAACGAGAGGAAGTCTTAAAAATTGTAAACGAATTCCGCCCCCTCTTCGAAAACGAGAAATCCATGAAGGTGGGACAAAATATCAAGTACGATATGATTATCCTCCAAAATTACGGCGTCCAGGTGAAGGGCAAACTTTTCGACACCATGCTTGCCACTACGTGCTTCAACCCGAACTGCGACACAACATGGACTATCTGGCGGAAATCTACCTGCACTACCAGACCATCCACATCGATGAGCTAATTGGAGCGCGGGGCAAAAACCAAAAGAACATGCGCGACCTTTCACCCGAAGATGTCTACCGTTATGCCTGCGAGGATGCGGACGTCACCCTCAAACTGAAAAACGTGCTGGAAAAGGAACTGAAGAAGCAAGGTGCCGAACATCTGTTCTACGAAATAGAGATGCCGCTCGTCCCCGTACTTGTCAATATAGAGAGCAACGGAGTGCTGCTCGACACGGAAGCCTTGAAGCAATCGTCCCAACACTTCACCGTCCGTCTGCAGGAGATTGAGAAGGAAATCTACGAGATGGCTGGCGAGACATTCAATATCAGCTCCGCCAAGCAGGTAGGCGAAGTGCTCTTCGACAAGCTGAAAATCGTGGAGAAAGCGAAAAAGACCAAGACCGGACAATACGTCACCTCCGAAGAGGTGCTGCAAAGCTACCGCAGCAAGCACGACATCATCGGGAAGATACTGGAATACCGCGGACTGAAGAAACTGCTGAGCACCTATATAGATGCCCTGCCCCAGCTCATCAACCCACGTACGGGCCGCATACACACCTCCTTCAACCAGGCGGTAACCGCTACCGGACGCCTCAGCTCCAGCAATCCCAACCTGCAGAACATCCCCATCCGCGACGAAGACGGAAAGGAAATCCGCAAGGCGTTCATCCCCGACACCGGCTGCGAGTTCTTCTCTGCCGACTACTCGCAGATAGAGCTGCGCATCATGGCACACCTCAGCGAAGATAAGAACATGATAGACGCCTTCCTCAGCGGACACGACATCCACGCCGCCACCGCTGCCAAGATATATAAAATAGATATAAACGACGTAACCGCCGACATGCGCCGCAAGGCAAAAACGGCAAACTTCGGCATCATCTACGGCATCTCCGTCTTCGGGCTTGCCGAACGCATGGGCGTTTCTCGCCAGGAAGCCAAAGAGCTGATAGACGGCTACTTTGAAACCTACCCACAAGTGAAGGAGTATATGGACAAAAGCATCCAGGTGGCACGCGAGAACGGCTATGTGGAAACCATCTTCCACCGCAAGCGCTTCCTGCCGGACATCAACTCAAGAAACGGGGTGGTACGGGGCTATGCCGAACGGAATGCCATCAACGCTCCCATCCAGGGAAGTGCCGCCGACATCATAAAAGTAGCCATGGCACACATCTATCAGCGCTTCCAAGCTACAATCTGAAAGCAAAGATGATTTTACAGGTCCATGACGAACTAAATTTCAGCGTTCCAGAGGCAGAAAAAGAGCTTGTACAGAAAATCGTAATCGAAGAGATGGAGCAGGCATATCGCATGCACGTACCCCTGAAAGCCGATTGTGGGTGGGGAAACAACTGGTTGCAGGCACACTAAACAGCCCAATAACTTATTAACTTACAATCAGAAAGCAACAGAAGCAATCCTTTCCAAATACAGTTTGCTCATCAGAATATCCGGCAACCTCGCTGCCGGATATTTTTTATTCACCAATCTTGCCAAAAGGAAAGCATACCGAAACCCTCACTACTGACATATTGATAAAATTTAATCTGATATTTATATTTATGTCAATTTAATACGTACCTTTGCAGCGAAATCAATGACATATTGATAGAAAATAGAAGTTAAACTAAAAAAAGACATAAAACCATGAAAGCAAAGTATCTTTAAAAACAGTGATTGTTTCAGCACTTCTCTTAGTTTGCGGATTAAATGCCTCAGCCGACAATAAGAGCAACCTCATTTACAATTCGGAAGAAGTAAACGGCATGAAGGTGGCAGAGACCGTATACAAGATGGACGGAAACACGCTTGCCAACTATATGAAGTACAATTATAAGTACGACGACCAGAACCGCATGACGGAAAGCGAAGCCCTGAAATGGAACAGCACCAAGAATACATGGGGCAAGGACATGTGCATCCGCTATGCATACCAAGGCAAGACGATGACTACCACGTACTATAAATGGAACAACAAGAAAAGCGAATACATACTGGTTCCCGAGATGACAGTAATCATGGACAACCCTAACATGTAATTGACAAACTCTCTCTTAAAGTAAGAAATCTTATTCCTAACAACAATAACCGAAACCTTTCATAAAAGAGCCGAATGATTCGCACATTCCGGCTCTTTTATTATATCTTGAAAAACAAATCCTTTCCGTCAGATACCAATAACCTTACACGATTAGTATCCTGGATTGTTTTCTATAATGGCACTGTTTGTATCAATCTCACTTTGGGGAAGCGGCCAAAGTTCATCCTTTCCTTTGATATACTTCATCGTGTTATACACACGGAGATTCAGTGCTTTCCCATCCCAAGAACTACCTTCTGAATATGCCGGATGCCAGTTGTCATCAAATGAAGGCTTGGCATTGGACATAAGCCCTTTTTGATTGGGAGCATAAATCTTACCTGTCATCACTGTAGAAGCCATACCCCAACGACGGAGATCAAACCAACGAAAACCTTCATTACAAAGTTCAACAGTACGTTCGTAACGTAATGCCTTTCGGAGTCCGCTCTGCGAAGTAACTACCACATCGGGCATTCCTACACGATTACGAATTATATTGATGTCCGTTCGTGCTAACTCCAGATTGCCATCAGCCATTTCAATATTGGCTTCTGCCTCTATTAGATAAACCTCTGCTAAACGCATCAAGCCGCAATTAAGATCACTGGTTTCATGGTTGGAGATTGCAGCTCTTTCCAACTCGGCTATATCCAAATATTTCCTCCAGAGATATCCAGCAGGACCTTTAGTGCCATTGGCACCGTATACGCCCTTGGTTCCCTGTGACTCCATGTTTGTCACGTCCTTGCCCGTGCTATAGTCGTGAATCTTTTTACTGGTAGTGGAAGTCTGGAATTCTAGATTGAATATGCGTGAACCAGGTCGCAAACAGAAAAGATCCAGACGAGGGTCCCGGTTTTGCCAAGGGTTCTGCCAGTCATACAGAGAAGATTCCGTAATCGATTTGCCATCCTTGCATTGAAACATATCAACAAATGTTTGTGTAGGACCAAAATAGGCGCATCCTCCAGTGTACGTGGAGCCATGTAATATGCCTCCTTGGTTTTATTACTGGATATTACCGCATCATACTGCACGGACCAGAGCCACTCATTGCTTGCCTCACCGTCATAACCAAACAGAGCCGTCTGACCGGTTGGCTCTCCTGCCTCATGACTTCTCCACAATACTGTGTATTGATGGATTCCAATTCAAAGCCTGCCTCCTTAGCCAAATTCAAGGCTTGTTTGGCCGAACTGGCAGCCAAGTCATACTTTTTCCAATTCAAGGCAATACGGGCACGTAACGCATACGCTGCTACCCGTCCGATGCGTGCACTGCCATAGCTTTCTGCTTTATGGCGGAGTGGAAGGTTAGCCAAACACTCGTCGCTAAGATCCGAAAGCAGATTCTCTACAATGGTCTCTCTCGGTGTACGTGGGGTCTGGCTGTCATTTATACCCGCTGTGTGGACCACATACGGCAAGTCTCCATAGTGCTGGCAAGCTTGATCATAACAGAATGCCCGTATGCACAGCAGCTCTGCCCGTATACTCTCTATATCCGTATCAGAGGCTGTGCCACGCAGATTATCCAGCGCATCGAGAAGCTGTTGATACGTGCCACGGTCTTATACACGCAATTATAAAGCTTGTTTGCCACCGCGTTTTCAGCAGAAGCTCCGGAGGTGATTAATTCCGTATACATAGCCGTGTTGACACGTGTAGCACCAATATCGGTAATATTGTCTGTCACCTTCCACCAGGTGGTGGTGCTGGCACTATAAGCTGTCAGAGATGAGTAAACAGCGTTCAAACCGAAATTCGCCTCTTCCATACTCGAAGGATAAGAGGCAGAAGACGGTGAAGTGAGTGGTTCAAGGTCGAGTGAACAAGCACCGAGACCTAATAGAGACAGCGAAAGGAGTGCTGTATAAATATTGTTTCGTTTCATATCATTTTTTCTTTTTATGTCTTCTTGAATACAGACGGTTTCCCTATTCCGGCTAATCAGAATTTGATGTCAACGCCAAAAGTGAAGGCTTTCGTCTGGGGATAATTGTTTGCCGCACCCAGAGATACCCCATCTGTTGCTGATGCGTTATAGTTGACTTCGGGGTCATAGCCATCCCAAAAGTCAGTAAAAGTCAAGAGATTCTCAGCATTGGCATAAATGTAGGCAGACTTCAGTCCGATGGCTTTCATCCATTTGGAGGGCAGGTCGTAACCCAGCTGCAGGTTCTTCAGACGCAGGTAAGCGGCACTCTTCATCCAGAAGGATGATGTATAGGTGTTGTTACTGCTCTTATAAGAGAGGCGAGGCGTGGATGCATCATGATTCTGCTCCGTCCAATAGTCAAGGTGTTCCTTGCGGTAGGTTCCTCCCTGATAGCAAGGCATCACGTAGTAGGAATTGAGATAACCGTCGGCCTTGCCAACTCCTTGCAAGAAAGCCGAAAGACGAATTCCTTTGTATCCCACTCCTAAATTAAAGCTATAACTATAGCGTGGAACTGTACTTCCGATAATCGTCTTGTCATCTGTAGTAATTTTGTTGTCTCCGCTGACATTCCGGTATTTCAGGTCACCGGGATATACGGTTGTACCGAATTGGGGACAGTTGGCATTGATTTCGTCCGCTTCTTCTTGTGAATTGATGAAACCGTCGCATATCAATCCGTAAATGGAGTTAATGGAAGACCCCTCTTGGTTACGAATATCACCGCTTGTGCTGCTTGTGCCCCGCATGTCGGTGATGGTGTTTTCACGTCGCTCAGCGTAAGGGCGGCATCCAGCGAAAAGTCCCTCGTCAGCTTCTTGCTGTAGCCTACGCTTAGCTCCCATCCCTGGTTTCTTACCTTGCCGGCATTCTGGAAGGGAGCACCCATACCAATGTGGTTGGGGATGTCCAGCTTCATCAGGATACCATCCGTTATCTTCCTATACCAGTCGGCAGTGATGTTGATACAGCCGAACAGTGAAAGATCTATGCCTAAGTCAGTCATGGTAGAAGTCTCCCATGTAAGGTCCCTATTGGAGAGCGAGGTAACAGCAGAGGTCGTGTAAAGATTACCTCCCATAGATATAGAGCCCGTAGAGAGTTGCTGAGTAGTGGATAATAGGAACTTCCGATATTCTGGTTGCCCAGTTTGCCCCAAGAGGCACGTAATTTCAGATTATCCACTCTATCGCGTATAGATTCCATAAAGGGTTCCTCGCTGATGCGCCATGCTGCAGAGAATGAAGGGAACACGCCATATCGGTTACCCTCTGCAAATCTGGAAGAACCGTCGGTACGGATATTGGCCTCCACAAGGTAGCGTTCCTTGTAGTTGTAATTCAAGCGGCCAAAGAAGGAGTTGATGGCCCATTGGTACTCCCCTCCTCCATTGTTCATGTTCTCAATGTTACCGGCATCAATTTGGTCATATTGAGGGAAGTTGAATACTTGACGATAGGCAGAAAGAGTCTTTTCTGTATAGGTCTGACACTCCATACCTGCCATTACTTTGAAGTAGTGGTCATCCAGCTGTTTCTCATAGTTGGTCAGTGCCTGTGTGTTCCAGTAGAAGTAACGATAGGCCGATTCTGTAAGCGAGTTGTAGGTTTCGCCGCTCTTGAAGCTGGTAGTACCTTCCGGGTCACCATACGTGGTGACAGAATTCTTATAGTTATGGTTATTCTTGGTGATATAACGTGGAGTGGCTTGAACTGACACATTCCATCCATCGAGAATCTTATAGGTCAGAGCCATCGCCATGGTAGCACGGATAACATTGTTTTTCACAATACCGCCTTCACGCAACAACAGCACGGGGTTATTGCCCATCAGACCATTTGCCCCATTATAAAGACCAGTAGTAAATTGATTGACAATGTTCGGGGTTCGGGTGTTCATATAATTGAAGGCATGTCCTTCGTAGGGAGAACTATTTTTATTGGCATTGCTTACTTGTATGTCAAACTTCATGTCCAGACGGTCGCTAAGCTTGATGTCCATATTGTTGCGTACAGAGATTTTACGGTAAGAGGAATTGACCACTATACCCGTCTGGTCCAGATACCCTATAGAAGTAAGTGTCTTGATACGTTCTGATGAAGAAGTCAGAGTAAGCGTATGCCCATGGTTGAATCCGTTTTCTGTAAGAATCAAGTCCTGCCAGTCTGTATTAGGATAGATGTCCGGGTCAGTAGCCATGCCAGCCACATATTCCCTTATATATTCATCACTATAGGGCAGGTCGGATCCGTCGTTACCTGCTGCCACATTTTCCAATTGCATATATTCCAATGCATCCACTTTTTGAGGAAGCATCGTTGCGCCTTGGAATCCAAAATATCCTTTATAGGATATGCTGAACTTGTCTTGACTGCCACCCGTTTGGTAGTCACCAGAATGACACCATTGGCAGCACGTGAGCCATAGATGGATGCAGATGCAGCATCTTTCAAGACGGACACTGACTCGATGATGTTAGGATCCACTTCATCTATGGTTCCTTCTACGCCATCGACCAACACCAACGGGGCGGCACTATCACCACCGAAGGTTCCGATACCACGTATACGTATATGACCGCCATTGCCGCCTGGCTCACCGCTCTGTGTAGTGACAGTTACACCTGCAGCCATGCCTTGCAGAGCCGAAGATACGTTTGATACTCGACGGCTTGCAAGCTTCTCGCTGTTAAGCGAAGAAACCGAGCCTGACAGATTAACCTTCTTGTTAGTGCTATAACCTACCACTACCACGTCGTTAAGCAATTGTGAGTCTTCATCCAGTACCACATGAATGAAGTTCTCCCCTGCAGTCTTCAGCTTGAGGTACGGAAGCCGATGTAGGATACGATGAGTTCCGCGTCTTCGATGGTTTCAAAATTGAAGTTGCCGTCCACATCGGTAATGGTTTTCTCGGGAGAATGGGTCACTTGAATTGTAGCACCGGGAAGTGGATTATTGAACCGGTCCACCACTTACCTTTGACGGGTTTCAGTGAAGCTGCGACTACATTCAACGAAACAAGCAGCCCACATACACACACAAAGGATTTAATCATTCTTGTTTTCATTAGTTTCTATGATGATTTTAATTTCGGCTGCAAAAGAATGGATGCTGTATTACAGACTTGTGTCACTTCTGTGATTTTGATATGACACCGGATGAGAGCCCGACATATGTAACTTGAACGTAACCCCATAGAAACGACGAAGTAATTTCACTCACCTATTTTTGCTCTCAATTCAAACAACAAATAATTGAAAGAGAAAAGCAATGAACAAAAAGAACATTTTTTACGCCGCATTGCTGCTTATGGCAATAGGGGCAGAAGCTAAAGAGATTAAAGGCAAAGTCATGGCCGACGGCAAGGGGCTGGCCAAAGTTGTAGTAACCGATGGCACCGCATTCGCTCTTACCAGTGAAGACGGAAGCTATATGATTGATGCTGATGAGAAGGCCCACTTTATCTATGTAGTGACACCTTCAGGCTATATGGCTCCTTGCAACGGGGGTACTCCCGTCTTCTATAAGACTCTGAACGAGAACAGCCACGATTTCCAGCTCCATCGCTGGGGAACAGTAGGAGGCAAATACGCATGATGGCAGCAGCCGATACACAACCGCGCGGAGAGAACGCATTCCATCGGCTTGAAACGGAAGCTTTCCCCGACCTCAAGCAAGTGGGCTTTGAATATATGAGCCAGAATATTCCTGCTTTCGCCATCTTCTTGGGCGACATCTTATGGGATAACCTGGAAATGTTTCCCCACATCAAGCAAGAGATAGCAAAGATCCAAATTCCCATCTATCCGGTTATCGGCAACCACGACCACGACAAGGAGGTGAGCGACGATGATGCCAGTGCACATCTTTATCGGCATTTCTTTGGACCCACTTACTATGCGTTCAATGCTGGAAAAGACTATTATATCGTTTTGGACAATATCCTTTATAAAGGAAACAAGAAGTATGAAGTGGGGCTCAATGATCAGCAGCTCAATTGGGTGAAGAGCTATCTGCAGTACGTCCCAAAGGGGCTCATCTGTTTGTTTGCATGCATGCTCCGGCATACTTCTATAACGAGAACTACAAGTTGGGACGCGTAGCCGAGTTACTCGACCTTTTCGAGGGTTATAAGGTAGATATTCTCAGTGGTCACACTCATGTACAATGCAACACACAAATCAGAAACAACATTCGTGAGTACAATATCGCCTCCATCGGAGGCGCGTGGTGGTTATGGGACGGCATCTATAGCAAAGACGGTACCCCTATTGGCTACCAAGTATTCGAATCCGGCAAGAACGGAATTGCAAATTATTTCAAGTCATTAGGACATGACCGTGACTATCAGTTCCGTTACTATCCCGTGGGTACAGTACCGGCCATGAAGACGAACTCTGCGTCAAGGTATGGAATTGGGATAACCGCTGGAAAGTGGAATACTACGAAGACGGGAAGTTGAAAGGCGAAATGAAGCAGTATAAAGGCATGGATCCTGATTATGATTTCTTCCTGCAGCGCAAAGCTGTCACAGAGGGAAAGGATATGAAGGAACGTGGTCGCCAAGCTAACAAGAATGCTTATTTCTTTTTCTCTACAAAACCGAGCGATAAAGCAAAGAAAATAAAAATCGTGGTGACTGACGCCAACGGGAAAAGCTACGAGCAGTCTTTGGAACATTAAGTAAACAGACAGATAGTAATCGGTACCTGATTATGAGCCATTCCCTGCTCCTCGTTATTCAGCTATCGGTTATTATTCGTACCTTTACCCGAAAAAGGAATGCCACATGATACCCAAGCCCCTCATTACCTACATCGAGACAGCAATCATCCCCCGTTACAAGGAGTTTGACAAGGCACACAACCTCTCACACGTCCGCACCGTCATCGAAGAAAGCCTTGCCCTCGCCCGGCAATATCCCGAAGCGGACGAACGCCTGGCATACGTCATTGCCGCCTACCATGACACGGGACTGTGCCGCGACCGCGCCACCCACCACCTTGTCTCCGGCGAGATACTGATGGCGGACTCTACCCTGCGGCAATGGTTCTCCGACACGGAAATCCTCCTCATGAAAGAAGCCGTAGAAGACCACCGCGCCTCTACAGACCACGAACCTCGTAGCATCTACGGCAAGATTGTTGCCGAAGCGGACCGTATCATCGACCCGGACATCACCCTGCGCCGCACCGTGCAGTACGGATTGAAACAGAATCCTGCCGCCGACAAGGAGTGGCACTACCAGCGGTTCCATCAGCATCTCATGGCAAAATATGCACCCGGCGGTTATCTGAAGCTCTGGTTTCCCGAGGGCAAGAATGCGGAACAGCTGAAGAAGCTCCAAGCCATTATCGCAGACGAAGGACAGCTGCGGCAAGTTTCAACCGAATATTCGAGGAGGAAAAGTAATAGCGGTATCAATGAAGCATATGCCCCATTTCATTTCCGACTATGGAAACGGTTTGTTTCCTATAATGGAACAGAGTGTTCTCTATAAGGAAACAAAGTGTTTCCTATAACGGAACAAATCGTTTTATCCCGTCGAAACAAGTCGTTTCATACAAGAGAAACAATCTGTTCCGACGGGGTGTAACAAAGTGTTCAGTACTGTGAACTAATACAATAGCTCTATTTAGAAGGTCTCACAAGATAAGTATCCGCCTCCATAAGTATAAAGACTTATGGGCGTGCCAACATGAGGAAATCATAAAACTCACAGATGGACTGGCCTTCGGTTTCTGATTCGAAGACAAAGAAGAGCGGCTGCTTTCCCTTATGCAGCTTTGCCGGAATAGAGAGCGGAGCATAGAACTCCCTGCAAGTGCTGCCAGCCTTCACATCCACAAGTCCTATCTCTACACCGCCTTTTGTTGTCCAAGAGCTACCCAGCATGATGCGGATGCGTCCGTCGGTATCTTCAGCCTTCAACCTTAACTGCATCTGCAAAGACTTATCTCGCGGAACGGCATTCATATTCAAGTATTTATATCCTACAATCGACCCACTTGTATTATTCACCACCGGAGCGAACGGGATTTTGTGGTTGTTATCGCCGGCATAGGGATTATTATCCCGGTACACAGGCCGGATGTAAGACCCCGTGTAGACATAATGGGGATAGACCTCTTTGATACCTCCGGGATTGGTGTGCCAACAAGCCAACCCGGCCGAGATGCGCTGCATAGGATTGAGCCCTTCAAGAAGGAAACCCTCAGAGTTGAATTCCCCGCGCGAAATCACGACTTTCCCACCTTTTCCTTTTTCCACCTTTACATCAATGGCCGACACCATAGCCTGGCGTGCATAGCAATCAGTACCTATCTGGCGATGATAGAACACGTACCATTGCCCTCCTATCTTGCAGATACTGCCATGCGTATTTCCACCGGGCATGGCCGAAGCTATCACATTGCCTTTTTCATCATACTCGCGCGCACGGGCATCGATGATTGTTCCGCCATAGGTCCAGGGACCCAGAGGATGCTCGCTATAAGCGTATGCCAGCGTATAGTTGCTGCGTTCGGCAAGCCATCTTCACCCTCAGCGGTAGTACGGCTATAGATAAACACATACTTATCCTCAATCTTGCGGATGGAGGATGCCTCAAAGAAGCGGAATATACCTTCCTGCCGATAGCCTGAAATCATGTTCTCCACCACTTCGGTACCCGGCTTTACCGTGCACATGGTAGCAGGGTCCAACTCCGCGCCATGCGAAATGCCAAATCCCCAATAACCATACACACGTCCATCATCATCGACAAACACTGCGGGGTCGAATCCCAAACAACCGAAAGTCTCGCGAGGACGCTCCTTATGCCAGTTGCATACCGTAAACGGGCCATCGGGACGGTCGCTTTTGGCAATCATGGAATTGCGTCCACTACCTTGATTATTCGGAAAGAGGTAATAAGTTTTCTTACCATCGGCATCGGTAGTTACTGTCACGTCAGGGGCAAAAAGCACGTCGTCGGTTCCATCAGCATTCAGTTTATACAGCTCGGGCGACTCATTGACTTTAAATATCACGCCGTCATATCTCCAACGGGTCAGGTCCTCTATGGGTGCTGACCACACTACTTGGTCACGTCCGCAATACATCCACTTGAGATTGTCGTGCGAACCATAAATATAGACACGGTACTTGCCGGGACAGTCAGGATCCTCAAACACATAGGGCTCACCATCAGGAATAAATTCCCAAAGCGGCAGATAAGGATTCTGTGCAGATAATGTAAAAGACAAGCTGATGAGACATGATAAAATCATCAGAATTTTTCTTACTTTGTTTTTCATAATCGCATTGATTTATAGAATGATACTTAAATTTATAATTGCGACAAAACTATCAATTTATCATTTTACTCTCGTGCTTTTAATGCAAATTAACATACCCACTTTCCCCGGTAAGTACTATCTTTGCTTAAAAAAGTGAAGATAGGCTGCACCTCAGCATAAAAAATGAACGCGTTCATTTCATTCTGCCTTCGGTTTGCACTATCTTTGCATCCAATTAACTGAACAATAACTAAAAAACAAGATAACACTATGGCATTAAAAGCTGGTATCGTGGGCCTTCCCAACGTAGGAAAATCCACTCTTTTCAACTGCTTGAGCAGCGCAAAGGCACAAGCGGCAAACTTCCCGTTCTGTACAATCGACGCCCAAATGGGACAAGTGTCCGTACCCGACGAACGACTGACGAAGCTCGCCGAGCTGGTTCACCCGGGGCGTATCGTACCTGCCGTGTGCGACATCGTCGACATTGCCGGACTGGTGAAGGGCGCCAGCAAAGGTGAAGGACTCGGCAACCAGTTCTTGGGCAACATCCGCGAGTGCGACGCCATCATTCACGTGCTGCGCTGCTTCGACAACGGCAACATCGTCCACGTGGACGGTTCGGTGAACCCCGTGCGCGACAAGGAAATCATCGACACAGAGCTGCAACTGAAGGACCTCGAAACCGTGGAAAACCGCATCAAGCGCGTAGAGAAAATAGCCAAGGTGGGTGGCGACAAGGCTGCAAAGATAGAGTACGAACTCCTGCTCCGCTACAAGGATGCCCTGGAACAAGGACAAAGCGCCCGCACCGTCATCCCGCAGAACGACGACGAGGAACAATGCGCCAAGCAGATGTTCCTGCTTACTACCAACCTGTGCTCTACGTCTGCAACGTGGATGACGTCAGTGCCGCCGGCGGCAACCAGTACGTAGAGCAGGTGCGCGAAGCCATCAAGGCGAGGATGCCGAACTTATCATCATCTCCGCCCAGACCGAGGCCGATATTGCCGAACTGGAGACATACGAGGAAAAACAGATGTTCCTCGAAGACCTGGGACTGAAAGAGAGCGGTTGCAACCGTTTGATTAAAGCTATCTACAGCCTGCTGAACCTCGAAACCTTCATCACTGCCGGAGAGATGGAAGTAAAGGCATGGACCTATCGCAAGGGATGGAAAGCACCGCAATGCGCCGGCGTTATCCATACGGATTTCGAGAAAGGGTTTATCCGGGCAGAGGTCATCAAGTATGAGGATTATATCAAGTATGGCAGCGAAGCAGCCGTGCGCGAAGCCGGAAAGTTGGGTGTGGAAGGCAAGGAGTATGTGGTGCAGGATGGGGACATCATGCACTTCAGGTTCAATGTGTAATGATATTCATTCCAGATGCAATGTACAAAGAAAGTACATTGCCATTTTCTAATAAACTCCATACAATAACAATACTGTGAAACAGATTATCTTCCTTTTATTCTTATTGTCCTGTACTGCCGTTTATGCACAACAGCAAGACTCGGTAACCATTCACGGACGGGTGACTGATTACAACGGACAGCCGATAGACAGTGCCAGCGTCTGGTGGCAAAACCCGCAGTTCAATGACATCATAGAAGCCATAACCGACAAAGACGGGCATTACACGGCCCGTATACCCAAAGGGAAATATCAAAGTGCAGCCTCTATTTATCTGCCCTCCTATGCGCACATTGCCATGAAAAGCGGGCTGCCCGAGACTGAACACCGCCTGGAGTTCTGGGCCTGGGATTTCATCGCCGACCGCGACACTACACTCGACATACGTTATCATCGTATGGAAGCTTATGGCCTGCGTACTTTCTGCATCCCCGGAGCCATGCCTACTTATCAGATATACGTCCGTCCCATGAGCTTGACACGTACCTACCAATGGATGAAAGAAACAAAGCCCGAGTCATTGGTACACGGTGAAAACCTGAGTGACATTGAGCAACAAGAACAAAACAAAGAAGCCAGAGAATGCCAGATGGCTCCCCGCCCCGGGCAACTGAAAGTCACCGTCTGGATAGACGGCGAGAAAGTCCCCGTGCTGATGAAGCAGGAAATAAAAGAATATTTCGACAGCAACGAATATGGCAACGCCTATCTATTGACAGTAGACATGCCCAAGCATCCCAAAAAGACCTTCCTACCGTATCTTCAAAGTAGAGCTGGAAGACATGGAAAACGGTGACCGGGGCGAAGGGCTTTACTATATGGAAAAGGAAACTACGTTCAATAAACCATACACAACAAATGGCAAACAGTAATCTGAAATACCTCATAGCAGGTACCGGCGGCGTAGGCGGAAGCATCGCCGCCTTTCTTTCATTATCCGGCAAAGACGTCACTTGCATTGCACGTGGCGAACACCTTGCGCCATACGCGGGAACGGTCTGCAACTGCACTCCGATTTGAAAGGTGAACATTGTCTGAAAGTGGCGGCATTTACCGCAGAAGAATTCCAAGGCAAAGCGGATGTTATCTTCGTCTGCGTCAAAGGTTATTCCGTAGACTCCATTACGGAACTCATCAAACGTGCCTCACACGAGCGTACAGTGGTAATCCCCATCCTGAATGTTTACGGAACCGGTCCCCGTATCCAGCGGTTGGTCCCCGGCGTCACGGTGCTCGACGGCTGCATCTACATCGTAGGATTCGTATCCGGACGGGGAGAAATCACGCAGATGGGAAAGATTTTCCGGCTCGTCTACGGAGCACACCGCAGCACGATTGTTTCCCGTGAAACATTGGAAGCCGTGCAACGCGATTTGCAGGAAAGCGGCATCAAAGCCGAAATCTCCGACGACATCAACCGGGACACATTCGTCAAGTGGTCCTTCATTTCTGCTATGGCCGTCACCGGAGCCTATTACGACGTACCTATGGGCGAAGTCCAGAAACCGGGCAAAGTGCGCGACACCTTTATCGGACTGTCACAAGAGAGTGCAGCTTTGGCAGGAAGTTGGTATAGAATTCAAGGAAGACATCGTGCAGTATAACCTCAAAGTAATAGACAAACTCGCCCCTGAAAGTACCGCCTCCATGCAGAAAGATATGCCAAAGGACATCAGAGCGAAGTACAAGGCTTGTTGTTCGACATGATTACGGCTGCAGAGGAACAAGGGATTGAGGTGCCGACGTATAGGATGGTGGCGGAGAAATTCAAATAAACTGCCACGATGAACTGCCAAACGAGATAATTTCATACCTTTGTCCCGAACAACCCCGTAATTCAGTAATTTAATTCTTCATAAATATGTTATCACTACTCACCATCAACTGGAACCCCGACCCCGAACTATTCAACTTCTTCGGCATATCCATCCGCTACTACGGTTTGTTATGGATTATCGGCCTCGCTTTTGCCTACCTTATCGTGCAACACCAGTACCGCGACCGCAAAATAGACGAAAAGAAATTCGAACCTCTTTTCTTCTATTGCTTCTTCGGCATACTGATAGGCGCACGACTGGGCCACTGCATATTTTACGACTGGGCATACTACCAAGACCACTTCGTTGAAATGATTCTCCCCATCAAGCAGACCGCCGCAGGATGGAAAATGACGGGTTACACCGGCCTTGCCAGCCACGGCGGCACGCTGGGCCTGATTATCGCCTCTGGATGTACTGCCGCAAGACGAAGATGCACTACATGGACGTGCTCGACATGATAGCCGTTGCCACTCCCATCACCGCCTGCTGCATCCGCCTTGCCAACCTGATGAACTCCGAAATCATCGGCAAACCGACCGACGTGCCTGGGCATTCATCTTCGAGCGCGAAGACATGCTGCCCCGCCATCCGGCACAGCTCTACGAAGCCATCGCCTACTTCATCTTCTTCCTGGGGATGGTCTGGCTATACAAACGCGGACAGAAGAAACAAGAGACCAAGCTCGAAACAGATTTCAGCACCACCAAGCGGAAATCAACACCGTGCAGGCCGAAGCCTCCCTGCCCTATCACCGCGGTTTCTTCTTCGGACTCTGCCTGACGGAGATTTTCACCTTCCGTTTCTTCATCGAGTTCCTGAAAGAAAACCAGGTGAACTTTGAGGACAGCATGACGCTGAACATGGGCCAGTGGCTCAGTATCCCGTTTGTGATTATCGGGGTATATTTCATGTGTTTCTACGGGAAGAAAGCTTCCAAATAAACATTTCAGCCCTACATAAGCAACATACCCACCTTCATCTGTGTGGATTTCTCTACTTTACGGCATCGAAACAGTAACCGTAAATCATATATTTATCATGAAAGAGAAACAACTGATGAAAGGGGCAGCTTTTATGCTGCTAGCAGCAACTGTCATCCCGCCCGCACATGCCCAACTGAAAACAAATGCCGGCGTGCAATACCTGCTTTCCCAGTCGAAAGACATGAGCCAGGATTTTCTGGACCTCAGCAACACCTATTTCTTTGCCGACAGCCTGGTATCGTTCGACACCTCCACCGGCAAGGGGACTGTCCAGTGGAAACGCCAGCAACTGATGCCCCGCCAGGCATTCAATGCAAACACCTACCTGCACCAGCCCCTCCAGTCGCTGGACTTCCCGGAGACGGCCTACGACAACAATCCACAACTGACGTTCACCGTCGAACCGGTCAGCGAACGTACCCTCCGCATCCATATGCTTACCTCGCCCATCGTACCGAAAGAAGATGCCGATGACCCCATGCTCATAGGAAAGCCTGCCGACGGACGCTCCTTCTGGAAAGCCGAGAAGACGGATAAAGGTACCCTGTACACCTCCCGATACGGCAGCCTGCTCATCGAGAATTACCCCTGGCGCCTGGTGCTGAAAGATGCGACGGACGCCTGCTGACACAGACTCGTTGCTGGAGCGACAACGACTCCACACAGGTCAAGGTACCTCCATTCAGCTTCATCAAGCGCGGCTCGGACAACTCACGCAGCATCAATCCCGTATTCAGCCTCGCGCCAAACGAGAAATCTACGGTTGCGGCGAGTCCGCCACCGCACTGAACAAGGCCGGCAGAAGGTCAACCTCTTTGTCACCGACCCGCAGGCCCGAAACCCCGGACATGTACAAGCCTATCCCCTTCTTTTTCAGTAACCGCGGCTATGGCATGTTTATGCACACTTCCGCCCCCCGTGACCTGCGACTTCGGCTGCTCCTACATCGGAGCCACCAAACTCTTTATGGCAGACGAAGCGATGGACATCTTCATCTTCCTGGGTTCGCCGAAGGAGATGCTGAGCGAATACACCGCACTGGTAGGACGGCCCGAAATGCCCCCCTTGTGGAGCTTCGGCACCTGGATGAGCCGCATCACCTACTTCAGCGAAGCAGAGGGCCGCGATGTAGCCCGGAAACTGCGTGAGAACAAGATACCGAGCGATGTCATCCACTTCGATACCGGCTGGTTCGGCGTGGACTGGCAATGCGACTACGCCTTTGCCGCCGACCGCTTCGACAATCCCCGGCAGATGCTCACCGACCTAAGGTCACAAGGCTTCCGCACCTGCCTCTGGCAACTCCCCTACTTCACTCCGAAAAACAAGTTCTTCCCCGAGCTGGTGGAACGCGGTCTGTACGTACGCAACGGTAAGGGGCAGCTCCCCTACGAGGACGTGGTGCTGGACTTCACCAACCCCGAAACCGTGAAGTGGTATCAGGAAAAACTCGGCAATCTGATTGAAATGGGTGTAGGCGCCATCAAAGTAGACTTCGGCGAAGGTGCCCCGCTGGATGCCATCTATGCCAACGGCCGTAGCGGACTGTACGAACACAACCTCTACCCGCTGCGCTACAACAAAACCGTGGCCGACATCATCAAGAAGCTGCACGGCGAAAACATCATCTGGGCACGCTCTGCATGGGCAGGCTCACAACGCTATCCATTGCACTGGGGCGGTGACGCCGCAACCACCGAAACCGGTTTCGAGGGAACCATCCGCAGCGGCCTCTCCATCGGACTGAGCGGATTCTGCTTCTGGAGCAATGACATAGGCGGCTTCGTGACCCAAAGCCCCGAAAGCCTCTACCGCCGCTGGCTGCCCTTCGGCTTCCTCACCAGCCACAGCCGCGTGCACGGAGCACCTCCCACCGAGCCGTGGTACTACGGGAAAGAGTTCACAGACTATTTCCGCCGTTGCGCCGAGCTGAAGTACAAACTGATGCCCTATGTATACGCACAATCCAAAGAGTGCACCGAGAACGGCTGGCCGATGCTCCGCGCCCTACTGCTGGAGTATCCCGACGACCCGGGTGCATGGCTGGTAGAGGACGAGTACATGTTCGGCTCCAACCTCCTCGTGGCACCCATGCTCGAAGAGGGCAGCGGACGGGATGTCTACCTCCCCGGACGGCAGAAATGGATAGACTACCAGACCGGAAAGGTGTATGCTCCGGGATGGAACCATATCGAGTGCGGCACCCTGCCCATCGTCATTCTTGTAAAGGACGGTTCGGCCATCCCCCATATCCCCGTGGCACAATGCACAGACCAGATGAAATGGGACAAGATTACGTGGAAGAAGTATCTGGCAGACGAAAAGAAAGCTGAAGGATTGCTCTGCCTGCCGCAGGACGGACAGTTACAACGGATATCAATCCCATAACCGGTATATCAAACACATTAAACCCTAATACCCCATGCGAAACAAGTTATTGTTCCTCGCCTTGCCCCTGCTATTCGGCTTACAGGCAAGCGCACAACACACACAAGCCTTTCAAGATACCACGCTCACCGACGAACAGCGCGTGGACCATCTTCTTTCCATCCTGACATTGGATGAAAAGATAAACCTTCTTTCCACCGACCTCGGTGTCCCCCGCCTCAACATTCCCCGTTGCGGACACTACGAAGGACTGCACGGGCTGACCCTCGGCGGGCCTGCCATGTGGGGCGGACGCCAAAGAACGGAAGACGGGAAAGTAGTCCCCACAGACTGCCCCACCACCATATTCCCCCAATCCTACGGTCTGGCTCCACATGGGACACCGATTTGGTGCAGAAAGTAGCGGAACAAGCCGCTGAAGAAGCCCGCTACTACATGCAGACCACCGGCAACAAGCGTCATGCCCTCGTGATGCGCGCTCCGAATGCCGACCTTGCCCGCGACCCGCGCTGGGGACGTACCGAGGAGAGTTTCGGAGAAGATGCTTTCCTCACCGCCCAACTCACCATTGCCAGCGTACGCGGCCTGCAAGGCAATCATCCCCGCTACTGGAAAACTGCCTCTCTGATGAAACACTTCCTTGCCAACAGTAACGAGGACGGACGGGACAGCACTTCCTCCGACTTCGACACGCGGCTGTTCCATGAATACTACGCTTATCCTTTCTATAAAGGCATCACCGAGGGAGGCAGCCGCGCCTTCATGGCCGCCTACAACAGTTGGAACGGCATCCCCATGTCCATCCATCCCTGCCTCGAAGAGATTACCCGCAAGCAATGGGGCAACAACGGTATCATCTGTACGGACGGCGGTGCCCTGAAACTGCTGATTGAAGCGCACAAGAGTTCCGAGCTTTGCGGAGGGTGCCGCTGCCGTAGTAAAAGCCACCACAGGACAATTTCTCGACGCATACGTTCCTTACGTCAAGGAAGCTCTGGAAAAGGGATTACTGACCGAAGTCGACATCGACAAGGCTATCCGCGGGAATATCTTCGTCGCCCTCAAGCTCGG
>ENA-OQCS01000093-OQCS01000093.1-human-gut-metagenome-genome-assembly--contig:-NODE-93-length-41137-cov-2.306901_pt1 | contig 41137 bp, 61 predicted proteins | sample MGYA00242757_ERZ504575 | MGnify/ENA primary metagenome ERZ504575 (study PRJEB26092, sample SAMD00036297) | human gut metagenome | host: Homo sapiens | study: EMG produced TPA metagenomics assembly of... | reverse complement strand
CTGACGATAATTGTATGCATGATATCCGTCAGACCATCAGACATCGGAATTCACTGATCAGGTTCAGACACTGTCTGAGAACATTCGGGATTGAAGTATTCATCAGCTTTTCATCGTAAGAATACAGATTCAGAATCGCCCTTGAAATATTGTTCATCATATCATGGCTCGGTGCTTCATAATAACATCGCGCACAAAATTCGGCGGAAGTGTCCTTCTCTCCGTCAGTGTCTCATGAAACCCATCCAACTGTACAACCGTCGGAAGTTCACCAAAAAGAAGCAGATATGCAATTTCTTCATATCCAAAATGATCCGCATCCAGGAATCCACGAACCAGATCCTTGATGTTATAGCCTCGATAATACAAATTACCGGCACACGGAACTTCTTCGCCATTTACAATCTTTTTGGCACATACATCGGAAATGTTGGTAAGTCCCGCAAGGACTCCTTTTCCGTTTACATCACGGAGACCTCTTTTTACATCATGCTTTACAAAAAGTTCTTTGTCGATCCCGGTATTCGCTTCACATAATCCGGCAAGTTCCTTGATTTTCGGCGAAATATCAAACAGAATGCTATCCAGATCTTTCGCACTGTTCACTGAATTTGTCATACACCTACTCCTTTCTGTTAAAGGCTCTGCAAATACTGCAGAAAGTATGAATGAAGGACGGAAACACGCACTTTTAGCATCGTCCCCCGTCCCTTCTTCTTATTTGTAAACTACTTACTACTTGTTGGAAAATATGGTCTCAATGAATCTGCCACACTGCTGATCGGCATTGTCTGAAGCCATACATGTCCCGGTCCTGTAATAACCGTATTAAATAATCCTTCTCCGCCAAAGACAATATTCTTAAGTCCCGGCACAGTCTGGATATCCATCTGGCATGTTACACTCATCGCTGCCAAATAACCGGAATCAATTACGATCTGCTGACCCGGTTGTAATTCGTATTCTACCACATGTCCATCGAATTCTGCAAATACAATTCCATTTCCGGATACCTTCTGCAAGATAAATCCTTCTCCTCCAAATAGTCCTGAAGCCACTTTCTTGTGAAAATGAACAGATATATTTACTCCAGGTTCGCCAGCAAGGAATGCTTTTTTCTGAAAAATATATTCTTGCCCCGGTCCGATTTCAAATGCCTTGATCGAACCCGGAAAGCTGGATGCAAATGCAATCAGTCCATTCCCGCCCTGTGCGGTATAGATATTCTGGAACATTGCTTCTCCAGAGAACATTCTTCCAAATGCTTTTCCAAATCCTCCATTTGTCGAAGTCTCCATCTTCATATTCGGAGACATCCATGCCATGGATCCCCCGCTCTGTGATCATCCGCTCGCCAGCTTCCAGATGGCAGATCACTACCGGAAGTATCACCCTTGATTTCATACTTCATGCTCCATTTCCTCCTTTATAATATTAGTCAGTCTGGCAAATTCTTCCAGATCCAGTGTTTCGCCCCGGACACTGCTTCCTTTTCTGAGTTTCTCTATCGCAGCAGTGATGACTTCCTTCGAAAGATTCAACTCTCCTGAATTCTTAAGGCCATTTGCCAAAGTCTTCCTCCTCTGATTAAAGGATGCCCGTATAAGACGGAACATCAGTTTTTCATCCATAACCTCTACCGGAGGCTTCTGATGTCTTGTCAGGCGGATTACTGCTGAGCCGACTGCCGGACGCGGCATGAAACAGTTCGGGGGTACATTTGCAACAATATACGGCTCTGCATAATACTGTACAGCAAGTGAAAGTGCACCATAATCCTTTGTTCCCGGTCCTACCTGCATACGGTCAGCCACTTCTTTCTGTACCATAACCGTAATACTCTCAAGCGGCACATGGCTTTCAAATAAGCCCATGATGATCGGTGTCGTTATATAATATGGAAGATTCGCAACCACCTTGATCGGCCGTCCCCCGTTCTTCTCCTTTGCAAGTGCTGCAATATCCACCTTCAGGATATCTTCATTGATGATCGATACGTTGTCATATTCTTTCAGCGTGTCTTCCAAAATTGGAATCAGCGCACGGTCTATCTCACTGCAGTTACTTCTCTTGCCGCACAGGCAAGGTACTGTGTCATCGTCCCGATTCCAGGGCCGATCTCCAACACGTAATCATCCTTGTGATCTCGGCTGCACGAATGATCTTATCCAGCACATGCTCATCGATCAGAAAGTTCTGTCCAAATTTTTTCTGAAAATTAAAATTATATTTTTGCAGAATCTCAATGGTATTCTGCGGATTTCCAAGTGTAGGTGTTTTCATCTGTTATTCTCCTGATTATTCATTGCCTGCGTCTTAGATGCCGTACAGATCTCTCGCATTTTTCTCTGTCACAGCGATCACTTCTTCTGGACTCATCTCTTTTAACTCTGCAATTTTCTCAGCTACATACTGGATATAAGAAGACTGATTCCGTTTGCCACGGTACGGCTCCGGTGCCATATACGGGCAGTCTGTCTCCAGCACGATCTTCTCGATCGGGATCGCAGCTGCGACATCTTTTAATTTCTTTGCATTCTTAAATGTGACGACTCCACCGATTCCAATATAGAATCCCATCTTCACATATTCTTCAGCCATTTCACGTGAATAGGAATAGCAGTGAATAACTCCGCCAAGCCCCTGTGCATAATTTTTCATGATATACATGGTATCTGCGGCAGCTTCCCTGCTGTGGATAATTACTGGTTTCTTTACTTCTCCCGCGAGCTCCAGCTGGCGGATAAACCACTTCTGCTGTACCTCATGCGGTTCATTATCCCAATAATAATCCAGACCGATCTCTCCGACTGCAACCACTTTTTTGTTACAGCAGAGTTCTTTCATGTGCTGGATCTTATCTTCGTTAAGTTCTCCAACCTCATCCGGATGCACACCGATTGCAGCATAAACATGTGGATACTTTCCGGCAAGTGCCAAAACCTTCTCACAGGATTCATAAGTCGCACTTACATCCACGATTGTTCCAACTCCAAGATCCGGCATAGATTTTAAAAGCTCATCCCGGTCCCCGTCAAACTGTTCATCATCATAATGTGCATGTGTATCAAATATCATTTCCTTCGTCTCGCTTTCTTTTTACTGACTGCTCTAAGATGTTCTAAGTATACCACACATTCTTAGCCGCTGAATAGTCACTTTTTTTACTTGCTTATCCGGTTTCTTCTATGTATACTATAGATAGTGCAAATAGATCACATCTGCAAATGTATGGGGAATATATTTCTGAAGATTCTGATCAGATATTATAGGAGGATTTTAAAATGAAAGTATTTGACACTGTAAACAATGTCGAGCTGGAAGCCGACACAAAGAAACTTGTAGACATTATGGTAGACGGACGCCAGGTTGATGTATACCTGAAAGAAAAGAAGTCTGATGAAGACGGATACATGAGCTGGGATGTAGAGCATTGGTCAGCAATCGATAAAAAGCGTTTCATCCGCTGCTACTCTCTGGAAGGTCGTGTCCTCAGCGAGTCTACTGGTCACAACATCTATGACCTTTACAATGAATTCAAACCGGAAGATGCTTTAAAGGTAGAGCTCAGCTAATCTCTGCTGTATTCTACATAAGACGGTAATGAAATTCTGGACGGGCAGAACTTTCTGTCCGTCTTTTATTGTACAAAAATGTACTCTGATTCTGCACAATGTTACTGTTCACACGATGTGCGACCAGCAACGCATCTCGCCATTTTTAAATCGTCTTTGGCGATGGGGCGAGATGCATTCAAGCCAAAACATGCATCCTCCGTGTCAATCAGCGGAGTGATTGACAGGGAGTGAACAGTAACTGCACAATGTCTTTTCTGAGATACTTTTTCATTTCCTCTTGTCAAATCCGGCTTGCCGCGCTATAATTCTACTTGTACAAGTTCATATGTACCAGGGAGCTGGAGATAACTGGCTGAGAGGGGATTTTATCTGTCCCGACCTGTAACCTGATTTGGATAATGCCAACGGAGGGAATGTATACCATGTATTTGATAGAGATGCCTCCGCATCTCTTATTTTTTACATGACAGATCAGAACACGCTGACAACGTGTTCCGTGATTACGGACAGCAGGAACTCCACTCAGGTGTGGAGTTCCTTTTTATTTAAAAGGAAGGAGAACTCTACTATGAAACAAAATAATACAACAAAGAAACTCGCACTTGCCGGTGTTCTCACCGCGCTTGCAATCGTCGGAAGCTTTATCAGTGTACCGGTTGCCGGAAGCAAATGCGCTCCGGTACAGCATATGGTCAACATTCTTGCCGCCGTAACACTTGGTCCTGCATGGGGCGTCGGCATTGCATTCTGTGCAAGTTTACTCCGCAATCTGCTCGGCCTCGGAAGCCTTATGGCTTTCCCTGGAAGCATGGTCGGTGCTTTATGCTGTGGTCTTGTCTACAAAAAATGCCACATCTTAAGTCTTACCTGCCTTGCTGAAGCGATCGGAACCGGATTCCTTGGCGCACTTGCCGCTTATCCGGTTGCTTTGTATCTGATGGGAATTGCGCCGGCAGGACTTTTCGTTTATGTCGTTCCATTCCTTATTTCCACTGTCGCAGGAAGTATCCTTGCTTTCATCCTGATCACAGTTCTGGAAAAAGGCGGCGTTATGTCTCAGATCCGCGAAGCATAATCATCGTTCATTCTTACAGCACTCTGCTGTAAATGAAACCGCGTTACACCGGGGGCACCACCTTGTATCGCGTAATAAAAGGCAGAGATTTTCAAATAAAATCCTGTTCATTGCCGGAAATTTTCCGACAAAGGCGTTAGCAATTCTATCATTCCGAACTGGAAGTGTACCCATCAGGCTGTGTCTGGTTTTTTTCGTGTACGCTGTCCGTGTTTTGCTGACGCCAGATTTTGTGATACTCACAAACCAATAAGAAACGGAGGCAAAACAACATGAGAAATTACACAACCCAGATGGACGCTGCCAGAAAAGGAATTCTGACTCCGGAAATCGAAACCGTAGCAAAAAAGGAACATATGCCTGTTGAAAAGATGATGCAGCTTGTCGCAGAAGGCAAGGTTGCCATCTGTGCCAACAAGAACCATACCTGCCTTGACCCGGAAGGTGTCGGAAGTATGCTCCGTACCAAGATCAATGTCAACTTAGGCGTTTCCCGCGACTGCAAAGATTATGATATTGAAATGCAGAAAGTTATGAGTGCCGTTAATCTCGGTGCAGAAGCAATTATGGATCTTTCCAGCCACGGTAATACCCAGCCATTCCGTCAGAAGCTGACACACGAGTGCCCGGCTATGATCGGAACTGTACCGGTCTATGACAGTGTTATTCATTATCAGAGAGATCTGGCAACTCTTACTGCACAGGATTTTATTGATGTTGTCCGTCTTCATGCTGAGGATGGCGTGGACTTCGTCACACTTCACTGTGGAATCACAAGAAAAACCATCGAACAGATCAAAAACATAAACGTAAAATGAACATTGTAAGCCGTGGCGGAAGTCTTGTCTTTGCATGGATGTGCATGACCGGAGAAGAGAACCCATTCTATGAGCATTACGATGAAATTCTCGACATCTGCGAAGAATATGATGTAACTATTTCTCTTGGTGATGCCTGCCGTCCGGGATGTCTTGCTGATGCAACAGATGTATGCCAGATTGAAGAACTTGTCCGCCTCGGAGAACTGACCAAACGTGCATGGGATCATAATGTACAGGTTATGGTAGAAGGACCTGGACATGTGCCGCTGGATCAGGTTGCTGCCAACATGAAAGTACAGCAGAGTATCTGCATGGGCGCACCGTTCTATGTACTTGGACCTCTTGTTACTGATATCGCTCCTGGATATGACCATATCACAGCTGCCATCGGTGGAGCTGTTGCCGCTATGAGCGGAGCTGCTTTCCTTTGCTACGTTACACCGGCAGAACACCTTGCTCTTCCAAACGTAGAAGATACCAAACAGGGAATCATTGCTTCTAAGATTGCAGCCCATGCCGCTGATATTGCAAAAGGTATCCCGCATGCACGTGATATCGATGACAAGATGGCAGATGCACGCCGTGTTCTTGACTGGGATGCACAGTACGCCTGCGCTCTCGATCCTGAAACAGCAAAGGCAATCCGTGACAGTCGTAAACCAGAAGACGACCACAGCGATACCTGCAGTATGTGCGGAAAATTCTGTGCTGTAAGAAGTATGAACAAAGCACTTGCCGGAGAATATATTGATATTCTGTAAACTTAAAGATTGCTTGCAAAAGAAGAGAATCGGAAATTATCCGGTTCTTTTCTTTTTCACTAATTTTCGCTCTATTTGTTCTACAAAATATAGCACTTTGCCAGTGGTAAATTTTCGGGTTTGATGTATAATGATTACACAGCAAAAGGATACAACGGGAGGGAAAGGTTTATGAAAAATAAAATAATGTGGAAAGATGTTACTCTTATTGTACTTGCTATTCTCCTTATTTTTTCGATGTGCAGAATACATACACTCAAACAGTCGAACAAAAAACTGTACTCACAAAATCTGGAGCTGAATCACCAGCTTGCCACACTGAAAGAAAAGAATACAGGTTTAGAATCAAAGCTGAACAGCGAAGAAAGTATCACAGATGAAAAAAAATCAGACAATTCTCAACATTAAAAATTGAGGAGAAGTTTCCAGATCCTGGATTCTTCTCCTCGTTTTTATTTATCCAATCATTTAATTAACAGATCTCTGCTCCTGCCGGCATCTTCTTCTCCGGTGTCATCAGCGCAAGATTACCATCTGCATCTTCTGCGCAGAGCAGCATACCTTCTGAAAGCACTCCGGCGAGTTTTGCAGGTTTCAGGTTCACAAGAACCATAACCTTCTTACCTACCATTTCTTCCGGTGTATAGTGTGCTTTGATTCCGGAAACGATCTGTTTTACCTGACTTCCAATCTTAACCTGTGAGCAGAGAAGCTTCTTGGATTTCTTGACTGCTTCGCAGGAAATGATCTCGCCTACCTGGAACTGCATCTTTTCAAAATCTTCAAAAGTGATCTCCGGTTTTGCTTCGATGTCGATTCCTTCTTCTTCCTCTTCCTTTTCTTCTTTAACCTTTGGATGAAGCTCTTCTACTTTTTCATGACTTCTTCCAGGTCGAGTCTCTGGAACAGGATTTCCGGTTTTTCTACCACATGTCCGCCACCAAGCTGTGCCAGGATCTTTTCAGCTGTTTCCGGCATGAAAGATTCAAGCAGTTTTGCACCTTCGGAAATGCTTTGGATCAGATTCCACAGAACTGTTTCCAGACGATCCTTCTTGTCTTCTTCTTTTGCCAGTGCCCACGGCATGGTCTCATCGATATATTTGTTGCAGCGTTTGAACAGATTGAAGATTTCTGTGATTGCATCTGCCACACGCAGCTCGTTCATTTTTGCTTCTACTGCCTTTGGTGTATTTTCTGTCACAGCTTTCAGATCTGCATCTACTTCTTCTGCCACACCTTTATCAGTAACAGTACCACCAATATTTGTTTGTCATAGAATGGTACGATTTACAAGGTTTCCAAGTGTATTGGCAAGATCGGAATTCAGTCTTTCTACCATCAGCTCCCAGGAGATTACGCCATCATTTTCAAACGGCATCTCATGCAGAACAAAGTAACGGACCGCATCTACTCCAAAGAAATCTACCAGTCATCTGCATTAGAGTACATTTCCTTTGATTACTCATCTTCCATCGCCCTGAAGAAGCCACGGATGTCCAAATACCTGCTTCGGAAGCGGAAGTCCAAGTGCCATCAGGAAGATCGGCCAGTAAATCGTATGGAAACGGATGATATCTTTACCGATCAGATGAAGGTCTGCCGGCCAGTTCTTATTGAACATTTCATCGCTTTCACCACCACAGTGATATCCGATACCAGTGATATAGTTTGTAAGTGCATCAAGCCATACATAGACTACGTGCTTCGGATCAAAGTCTACCGGAATTCCCCATTTAAAAGAAGTTCTGGATACACAAAGATCCTGAAGTCCCGGAAGAAGGAAGTTGTTCATCATCTCATTCTTACGTGCTACCGGCTGGATAAATTCCGGATGTGTATTGATATATTCAATCAGTCTGTCTGCATATTTGCTCATCTTGAAGAAGTATGCTTCTTCTTTTGCAGGCTGTACCGGGCGTCCGCAGTCCGGACATTTTCCATCTACAAGCTGGGATTCTGTGAAGAAGGATTCACATGGAGTACAGTACATTCCTTCGTAGTGTCCTTTGTAAATATCTCCCTGGTCATACAGTTTCTTGAATATCTTCTGTACTTCTTTCTCATGATAATCATCCGTTGTACGGATAAATTTATCATAAGAAGTATTCATCAGATCCCAGATTCTCTTAATCTCCCCGGATACGTTATCTACAAATTCCTTTGGTGTAACACCTGCTTCTTCTGCTTTTAATTCAATTTTCTGTCCATGCTCGTCAGTTCCTGTCTGGAAAATACATCATATCCCTGACTTCTCTTATAACGTGCAATTGCGTCTGCCAGCACGATCTCGTATGTGTTACCGATATGTGGCTTACCTGATGTATAGGCAATTGCAGTTGTAATATAATATTTTGGTTTGTCTGCCATGATTCTTTATCTCCTTTTTCTATAAATTAAAAATAGTGCACATCTCCGGCACGTAGTGCCTTTTATTTAACAAAGACTTCCTGTTAAATAAAAAACCGCCTTCTATAAAATATAGAAGACGGGATTATTACCGTGTTACCACTTCTCTTCATCCTTCCCTCACAGGAAGAATCTCACCGGGTACAGTCTGCTGCTTTTGGCAGTCTATATCTGCACTCGCCGCTGTAACGGGCGGAACCCATCGCATGCTTGCACAAGAAACTGATTCGTTGCTTCCTTATGTTCACCTGCGCTGCTCAGAAGCCATCTTCAGTCCTTCTCCAGCCATCCCTCTCAGCCTCTGCGGGACTTCTCTGTAAACATTCAAAAGACCTACTCTCTTCATCATCGCTTTTCCTATATCAGAAAAATCGTATCACAGATATCAGAAACTTGTCAAGGCGTATTTGACACCAGATAGCCTTTTTCCTTCAATACCTGCTCGATCAGATCCAGTGTCTCTTCCGAATCCGCTTCAACTGTGTGGTAGTGATAGTTGGAAGTGATATTCTTAAGCGGACTGGACTTTCCACTGTGGATTCCTTCCATGAATTCTTTGACATTTCTTCGCGATGCCACATCAAGAGGCGCTTCCATATGCCCATAAATCCGGTGATTGATCATTACATTTACCACCTTGCCACCCAGATCTACGATCGAACAAAGCTCATCCTCCATCTGTTCATCCGTATGACTGACTTTGAACACTCTCGTTACCGTATGCGGTGCATTCAGAATATATCCCCGGTTGGTTGAAATGATATCATATCCGGCTGCACGGATCAGCGCAATGTCCTGTACAATGACCTGACGGCTTACATCATATACCTTCGCCAGTTCTTTCCCGGGTACCGAACCTCACTGCTCTTTATTTTGCTGACAATCTCTTCTCTTCGTCTGGAACCTGTCATCCCGATATAACTCTCCTTTTTCTGCAATTCTGCTCTGTGCCTGACGTATTACAGACTTTCCTCTTCTGTCTGCCAAATCCTGTCTTCACTCTTACTGAATCCAGACCGGCTTAAATAGCATGCAGATTCTTCAGCGAAATGTCAAGGACAGGAGCAGAATGGGTAAGTGCCCCACTTGATATATATCTACTCCAAGAGACGTCAGACGGTCAATATTTTCTTTTGTTACATTTCCGGAACATTCTGTCTCTGCACGTCCGTCAATAATCCTGATTGCCTCCTTCATATCCTCCGGCGACATATTATCCAGCATAATAATATCTGCTCCCGCATCAACAGCCTCACGCACCATATCCAGATTCTCAACTTCTACCTCAATTTTGCGGACAAACGGTGCGTATTCCTTTGCCATTTCCACCGCCTTTGCCACACTTCCTGCCGCTCCGATATGATTGTCTTTTAAAAGCACTCCATCGGAAAGATTATATCTATGATTATATCCTCCACCGACACGGACCGCATATTTTTCAAAAATACGCATATTCGGCGTTGTCTTTCTGGTGTCCAGAAGCTTCGTCTTCGTTCCTTCCAGAAGCATTGCAACCGAATGTGTATAAGTCGCAATTCCACTCATTCTCTGCAGATAATTCAGTGCCACCCGTTCCCCTGAGAGCAGCGCACGGATATCGCCTGTAATAATCCCCATCAATTCTCCTTTTTTCACTTCGTCACCGTCTTTACAATAGAATCTGTCTTCACATTTCATCCAGAATTTCAAATACTCTGTGAAATACATCCAGCCCGGCAACTACTCCATCCTGTTTGCAGATCAGCTGCACCTCTCCGGTCACCGCTTCTTTCATCACCGCATTGGTGGTCACGTCCTCACTGGAAATGTCCTCCTGCAGTGCTTCTTTTATCAGATGGTCTACATTCAATGTCATCGTAATCTTATTCATTTCTTTTTTCCTCATTCTAAACAGATCTTTTTCTTTTATATTGCCTCTTTACAGAACAGTACAGGATTACTGCATTTTCCACTCCGGAATCTTATGTGCCGCACGTTTTGCAAACACCAGGCTCTCAAGCAGAGAATTACTTGCCAGACGGTTCGCCCCATGGACGCCATTGCAGCTGGTCTCTCCAACCGCATACAGATGCTCCATCGAAGTTCTGCTGTCGCTGTCTACCCAGATGCCTCCCATGAAATAGTGTTGTGCAGGAACAACCGGGATCCACTCTTTTGTCACGTCATAGCCTTCTTCCCGGCACCGCTCACAGATATTTGGGAAATGCTCCAGGATCGTATTCTTATCAATATTTTCCATGGAAAGCCATACATGATCCGTTCCGTCTTTTTCCATTTGTTCCCGGATTGCTTTTGTCACCACATCTCTCGGAAGAAGCTCATTTACAAAACGTTCTCCGTCTTTATTATAAAGAACTGCGCCTTCTCCACGGACAGATTCTGAAATCAGAAATCTTCGCCCTGGTTTTGAAGAATACAAAGTTGTCGGGTGGATCTGGACATAATCCAGATGCTCCAGACGGATTCCATGCTTCCTGGAAATATCAAGCGCATCTCCTGTCAGATGTGGAAAGTTTGTAGAATGCTGATATCTTCCTCCGATTCCACCGCTTGCAAAAATCGTATCCTGTGCATAGATCTCCATCTCTTCTCCGTCTGCCGTCTTCGCTAAAATACCTGCACATTTTCCATTTTTAACAATTATGTCTGTCATAGTTGTATATTCGTGTATTTGTACATTTTTTCGTTTCTTTACATGCATGAGCAGTTTACTCGTAATCTCTTTCCCTGTAATATCTTCATGGAAAAGAATCCTTGGTCTGGAATGCGCACCTTCTCTTGTAAATGCAAGATTTCCGTCTTTTTTAGCAAAATCCACACCATATTCAATCAGATCATGAATAATTTCCTGCGAGCTGCGGATCATAATATCCACCGATTCTTTCCTGTTCTCGTAATGACCTGCGCGCATTGTATCTTCAAAATATCCCTCATAATCCTCATCATCACGAAGTACACAGATTCCACCTGTGCAAGAAATGAATCACTGCTTTCCAGATCTGACTTGGTAATCATAAGGATCTGTTTATCCTCCGGAAGATTCAGTGCTGAAAACGCTCCACCAACTCCCGTTCCAACGATCACTACATCTGTCTTAATCTCCAACTTTATCCCTCCAATTCCGGTTCTCTTAGCCGGTCACCTGTTGTTTCTTATTTTTGATTTTCCGGTTCTTTTATTTTGCAGCAAGCTCAAGCATTTTCTCTAACGGTTTTTTGGAATTTTCCCGAAGTTGCATCTACGTGAACCTCATTTTCACCAGTCTGCAAAACATGCAATACCTTCTCCAGCGTATTCTTTTTCATATTCGGACATACCGGTAGCTTGTCCGGATAATAGAATGTCTTCTCCGGGTTCTGTTCCTTCAGCTTGTAACCCACACCCTCTTCTGTACAGACAATAAATTCCTGACAATCACTTGCCGTTACATACTGGATGATTCCCGATGTGCTTCCCACGTAATCTGCCATCGCAAGAAGTTCTGCACGGCATTCTCCGTGTGCGACGATCTGTGCCCCCGGATGTCTCCTTTTCACTTCGGCTACATCCTCTGGTTCCATCCGTTCATGAGTCGGACAGAATCCATTGTTGTAAACAAAATTTTTTTCCGGTACATGATCGGCTACAAAATGTGCCAGATTCCGATCCGGAATAAAGAAAATATTCTTGTTCGGAAGTTCTTTTACGATCTTCACTGCATTTGCAGATGTCACACAGACATCCGAGTATTCTTTCAGTGCTGCCGTTGAATTGATATAACAGACAACAGCAAGATCATCATACTCTTTCCGCATCTTCCGGATCGTCTCCACATCTGCATATGCGCCATCGGACAGTCTGCTGTCATATCCGGCATCAGAACCGTTTTCTCCGGATTCAGGATCTTCGCACTCTCCCCCATAAAACGAAACGCCACAAAATACGATTGTCTTTTCTTGGAGCTTCGTTGCTACCTTGCTCAGGTAAAAAGAATCCCCTATATAATCTGCTATTTCCTGCACCTCCGGCCGCACATAATAATGTGCCAGAATGACAGCATTCTTCTCTTTTTTAAGCTTCTGTATCTCTTCCACCGTTGTCATAACGTGATCCTCCCTTACTGACTCTTTTCTCATCTCTGATCTTTTTTCAGCATAGTGCACATTATAGCACCACACTTTACATCTGACAAGACACTTGTTTTATTTCTGTAAAGTTTCGTTTGAGATACATATTTCCAGAATCAAAATCATATACATAGAAACAACATCATTTCTTCTGGAGTTTTATGTTTCATTTAATTCTTAAACACCGGAAAAAAATATTTCTGATTCTTCCCTGTTGTCTGCTGGTCATTCTGATTTCTTTTCTGTCTGGCAATGCATTTTGGAACTCTCTGCATGCAGAATCTTCCGACCGGCAATTCCGTACCTTCACACGCAGCCTTTTCCAGACGGAAGTATCCGCAAATACCATCAGTCTTCACTATACCTTGCGTTCTCCTTCTGACTATGGAATCGCGGACATCCCGGCTACATATGGCAGTCTTTCTTCTGATCCCGTTGCAGCGAAAGCTTCTGTCAGAAATGTTCTCTCTTCTCTGCAGGAATTTGATCCCGGCACTCTTTCTTCAGAAAATGCACTGACTTTTAAAATCCTGGATACCTATCTTAAAAATGCATCCACAGGAACAGATTATCTGCTTTATCAGGAGCCTCTCGGCCCCGTATCCGGCATTCATACCCAGCTGCCTGTTCTGCTCTCGGAATACAGCTTTTACGACACACAGGATGTAGAAACCTATCTGCTCTCTTAAAAGAAACGCCTGCCTATTTTGATTCTGTCATCCGGTTTGAGCAGAAAAAAGCTGCTTCCGGTCTTTTTTATGCCGGATTACCAGGCTGACTCTGTTCTGGACACCTGCCAGTCTTTTATCGATATGGGTAAAGAGAATTATCTGATCAGTACATTTAGCGAACGGATCGCGTCACTGGATCTTTTACCTGAAAACAAAAAAGATTCTTTTCGGAAAGAAAATATAAAACTTGTAACAGAAGAGATTTATCCAGCTTATCAAAATCTGATCACCGCTATCAAATCGCTGAAAGGAAAAGGAACAAATGAACAGGGACTTAGCCATTTCCCCTATGGAAAAAAATACTATGAATATCTGGTGCGTCAGACTACCGGCTGTAATGAATCCATTTCCCGTCTGCGACTGATGACCAGGGCACAGATACTGGAAGATCTAAATGCCATGCAGAAGGTTCTCTTCCCTGCCGACGCAGCACTTACCCAGGCATCCGTTTTGGAGCAGACACCTCCTGATTCCATGCTGGATGATCTCAGGTCTAAATCACAGATACATTCCCGGAAATTCCTGATGTTGATTTCCAGGTCAAATATGTTCCGGAATCCATGCAGGATTATCTAAGTCCCGCTTTCTATATGATCCCTGCCATTGACAATCTGACGGAAAATGTCATCTATATTAACAACGGACAGACCGCCTCAGGCTGAATCTCTACACGACCCTTGCTCACGAAGGCTATCCCGGACATCTGTACCAGACTGTCTATTTTTCTGCTTCTGAGCCGGATCCTATTCGGAGCATTCTTGATTTTGGCGGATACGTTGAGGCTGGGCCACCTATGCGGAAATGATGTCCTACTACCTTGCACCTCTCTCTAAGACGGAAGCATCCCTTCTCCAGAAAAACAGTTCTGTCATTCTTGGACTTATGCACTTGCAGATTATGGGAATTCATTATGACGGCTGGTCTGTAACTGATACAGTCCGCTTTTTCAGCGATTACGGAATCAATGATGCAAATGCAGTACAGAGTGTCTACGAACTGATTATTGGAAGTCCTGCCAATTATCTGAAATACTATATTGGATACCTGAAATTTTATGAATTGAAAAAGGAGATGGCAGATGCCATGGGAAATCAATTCTCCCAGAAAGAATTTCACAGGGCGGTATTGGATGTGGGGCCGGCACCATTTGAGATCGTATATGATGAGGTGGAAAAAAATTTATTAGATTGATTCTATTTCACACAAAATAAAACTATCCTGTGAGAATCCGAAACATTCCCACAGGATAGCCCATCAAACACATTTTATATAATTTACACTTGAATCTACAGATCCAGTTTCAGATCATTTTCCTTGATCCAACCACATTTTCTCATCGGAATCGCAATCGCCCAGGAAAGCACTGCCGGAAGAATAAAACAGATCAGCACCAGACCTGCCCAGTCCATTCCGGTGATCGCAGCTTTGGTTCCTTCTGCAATATCATTTACCCAGCCAGTGTACACACCAATCTGTCCGACCAGTCCGCAGGTTCCCATTCCGGATGCCACTGCCGCACCATTCATCTTCAGATGGAAGATACAGGTTGCGACCGGACCGGTAATTGCGGATGCCAGTGTCGGCGGAAGCCAGATTCTCGGATTTCTCACAATGTTTCCCATCTGGAGCATCGAGGTTCCTATTCCCTGTGCAAAAAGACCACCCCATTTATTTTCCTTAAAACTCATAACCGCAAAACCAACCATCTGTGCACAGCAGCCGGCTACAGCAGCACCTCCTGCAAGCCCGGTAAGTGAAAGTGCCGCACAGATCGCTGCACTGCTGATTGGAAGTGTCAGCGCAATACCAACAATCACAGATACGATAATTCCCATGAAAAATGGCTGTAATTCAGTCGCCACATGATCGCAGTTCCTACGGTACTTGCCGCTGCTCCGATCGCCGGTGCACATCCCAGTGAAAGCAGAACCCCCACACAGATCGTCACAAATGGTGTCACAATAATATCTATTTTTGTTTCTTTTGAAACCAGTTTTCCAAATTCTGCTGCAAAAATCGTAACGACCAAAACCGCAAGAGGTCCTCCGGCACCCCCAAGTTCATTTGCTGCCATTCCGACTGCGCCAGTGAAAACAATACAAGTGGCGGACACTGAAGTGCTACTCCAATCGAGATTGCCATCGCAGCTCCGGTTGCTCCTTTCGCATAACCGCCTACTGTTACAAGGATTCCTATACCAAGCTGTTCTCCGAGTGTGCTGATGATCGTACCGATCAGAAGCGATGCAAACAGTCCCTGCGCCATTGCACCAAGCGCATCGATTCCGTATCGCTTCGCTGAAAAGATAATATTTTTCTTTCTTAGAAACTCTTTCATAACTTTCTCCTGCTCCTGTCATTCTTTTAGTGTATAATCTACTGTCTTGTCACATGTGATTACTGTGCAATATTATCCACTGTTTTGCAGAATCCGTCAAGAAGATTTTATTTAAATCTCTTATCTTCGCAAAAGTATGATATAACTGATATGACAAAAAAGTAGGAGTGTACATTTTTTAACTGCACACTCCCTGCTTTTTATTTCTTATTTTTATTCTTTATGAAAATATACATGATAAGCTTCCATATCTACTTCCGGAAGAGGGATCATCTTCATTCCATTCGCTTCAAACTGTAATTTTCCATCAACCATATGAATTTCTTCTACTGCCGGTGCTGCAAGGAATTCTTTTTCCTCTGAAAGTGCCGCAAGAATATATGGCCCATATGCAAGATTGACAAATGCCGCATCAGACTTGTTATCCAACACACGGAATTCCATCGGAAGTTCCAGTCGGATCACATCTCCGGCTTTCGGATCTGCATCAATTACCAGATATCCATCATGAAGTGCTGTATCTGCAAGAACTTTTCCATTTACAGACACGTTAAAATCCTTCTGCCCCCATGCCGGAATATGGATTTTAAGAACTTTTTTCTGATCCTTTTGGCAACGGATTTCCATTACACCTTCTTCATCCACACTCTGAAGTTCAATCATCGTTTTTCCATTTTCGTCCGTCAGCACGGAATCTACAAGAAGGTTAATGTAAGCGCATCTTCATCCTGCGCATAAATATTTTCCATATAACGGAATCTGCTCTCCATACCGGTTCCATGACAGCAGGAATTCTCTGAAAGGAAGAATTCTTTTCTGCCACCCGGACCAAGTGGAAGAAAATAAGTCGTTCCACCATCACATTTATGACTACTTGATGTCAAGATATGATTTCTCAGCGTATTATCATAATAATCCATCAGATCGCGCTTCGCGTATATTCAAATAACTGACTGGTCAGGCGCAGCATATTATAACTTGCACAGCTTTCAGCAGCCTTATCCGTAAGATAAGAACACGTTGTATTTGCACGATGGAACATCTCAGTCTCACCAACCCACCGATACAATATGTATGTCCACCAGTCACGATATTCCAGAAATTCTTTCCGATTTCCCAATAAATCTCATCACCAGTTGCCCGATACAGATCCATTGCACCGATAATCTGCGGAATATGCTGGTTTGCATGCATATCCTCCAATGTATCGCATTCTTCTTCCATCGGATAGAATAACTTTTCATTTTCAAAAAAGTTTTGCAGCCTTCAGATGATTTTCTTTTCCGGTCAGCTCATAGACTTTTACCATTGTTCCAAGCATACCACCAAACTCGCCCGCAATATACATTGCCCACATTTTATCCAGTGTTTCTTTTGGCAGACGGGAAAGTCTGTCATATACCCAGTCTCCCATCAAGTCCAAGATCTCTTTTGCCGTCTCATTTCCGGCAAGTACATGACAATCATATAATCCGGACATAATCTTATCCAAAGTATAATACGGAGCCCAGATTTCCGGATACTTGGTATATACTTCCAGAAGATCGAACTGTTCCTCTGAGTATGCACTTAAAAATCCTCTGTGATATTTGCCGGTTGCCGCAAATGCATCCTGGCACTTTTTCAGCTCTGCTACCATGTAATTGACTTTATCTAAAAATTTTGGATTGCCGGTTGCTGCAAATGCAAGTGCAATACCTGACAGATAATGTCCGGTCGTGTGCCCTTTCAGTTTACAGCTTTCCTCATCCCAACCGGTCATCGGAGGTGCCCCTTTTGTACCCAGTCCGGTCGCTTTGCGGAAATTATAAAGCATCTGGTCATCGTCAATTCCAAGAAGATATTCTTCCATCAGCTTCTGGTATTTATAATAAAGAGTTCCTTCTTTCAATCGAACCTGTCCAAGTGGAACATAATCCACCTTTTTCTCCGGTCCTTTTACTGGTACTATTTCCTTTTTATAATGGATCTCTGCAGATGCTTCCTTTTCTGTTCCATCAATCACACCTGCAACTGCAACCACTGTCTCTTCTTTTGCCGGCTCATATGTATTCCATTTCACCGGCATTGTCATGCGGCGTCCATCTTCTGTATATGCGATCACAACAGACGGAAGATGTGCTTCTTCACCGACCTGTGCATTAAGGACGACTTTACGTACTTCTTTTACGATATTTTCTTTTGCTTCCTGCAATACGGTCGCCACATATTCTCTTGACTCACTACATCCTTCATAGGTTGCAGTAACCGTCAGTGTAACCTTACGGTTTCCCATGCCATGCAGCGGACGATGTACCTTTCCTGTATTGTCAATAAATCTTTCTTCCCCTGTCTCCCAGGTAAATTGAGCACCATATTTTCCGTTCTCCGGAAGTGTAAGATCGTCATCTACTGTGCTCAGATTCCCAATATAAATTGCATCCAAATCTTTTTTAATAATTTCTGCTGCGTTCATGTTTTGCTCCTTTTCGTATAAAAATTGGATTCGAACCATCTATAGACTATATTCTATGTTTCTCTCCATTCTTTGTCAAGATTTTGCACATTTTTTTGTTAATTGTAGTCATTTTTTATTGTGCGATATATACATTTTTCAAAAAGATCTGAATACAACATTCGATAATTTTTATATACAACTTTTATTTATACAAGTGCTGCCAGCCACACACTCGCTGCAAGCCCTGCAAATGTTGCAATAAGTGCTCCGGCAAGAGTATACCTGGTTTTTTTCACCTTTGCTGACATAAAATACACAGACATCGTATAGAAAATCGTTTCCGTACACGCCATCGAAATTGAAGCGATCATTCCGTTTCTCGAATCCGTTCCAAATTCCTTATAGATATCAAGCAATAATCCCGTTGCGGCAGAGGACGAAAACATTTTCACAATCGTAAGCGGAACCAATGCCCCCGGAAATCCAATCTGCTCCGTCACATTTCCAATTATTTCCGATATAAATTCCAGAAAACCTGATACACGTAAAATCCCCACTGCCGCCATCAATCCGATCAACGTCGGCATCAGCCGCACGACCGTCCAAAATCCACGCTTTGCTCCCTGAATAAAAGTATCATATACATTCACTCCTGCAAAAATTCCATATATAAGAATGGACAAAATCATAAAAGGGACAATAAAGTCCGATATGTATAAAAAAAGGCGCATAAAAACAGCTCCTGGCGAACCACTTTACTAAGAAGTATATTCGCCGGAGCTGTTATTCATTCCGTTTGCTTTATAAAGAAAACTTTTCCACGACTTCTTGTTCTATTTCTATAAACAAGACTCCGATCTCTTTCCATCAGATCTTATATTTTTCTATCCCTCATCCGCATACTTCGCAAACCGCTTCTCATTCTGATGAATAACATAATAATACATCACGATCAGTAACGCACTTGCCAGGATCCATGCCGCCGGACTTGCCATGCATACCCCAAAGTAACTCTTCTGCCCTGCCGCGATCATGGCAACAACGCCCCTGCCAACCAACTCAGCCACACCAGCCATCATCGGGAGCAGTCCATATCCCATTCCCTGGATTCCATTCCGGTAAACATTTACAACGGTAAGCGGAATAAAGAAAGTACCGACGCATTTCAGGTAAATATCCACGGAATGCATAATTTCTGTCAAATCCCCAGACAGGAACAGATACGTCATATATTTCCCAACCGTCATAATGATCGCCGCAACTACGACTGAATAGATACTTCCCATGATCGTAATTGACTTAAATCCCTGACGGATCCTTTTGATCTTACCAGCTCCAATATTCTGTGCGCAATAGGTTGCCATCGTGGTTCCCATCGCAACATATGCCTGCGTCACGATCTGCTCGATCTTATTCGCTGCGGTAAATGCTGCTACCTGTGTGGAGCCAAGCAGATTCAGGGCAGTCTGTACCATCATGGTTCCGATTGCTGTGATCGAATATTGAAGAGCCATCGGAATTCCGACTGCAAGCTGGATCTTCAGCAGATGTCCGCTCGGACGCCAGTCCTCCTTATGTAAATGCAGGACCGGAACCGCCTTCACAATATATACCAGACACAGGATTCCCGAAATCCCCTGTGAAATCACGGTCGCCCATGCCGCACCGGCTGCGCCCATGTGAAATGCAATGATAAATACCATATCCAGCACAATGTTGAGCAACGCCGCAAGAATCAGGAAATACAGCGGAACCTTGCTGTTACCAAGTGCCCGCAAGACACTGGATAAAAAGTTATACAGCATCTGCGCCGCAATTCCGCCACAGATTACCATAATATACGCATAGGCATCCTTGAAAATATCATCCGGCGTCTTCATAATCCCAAGAAGCGGTTTCATTGCCATCATTCCGAGCACAGTCATAATAAGAGACATAATAATCGCCAGAATCGCGGCATTTCCTACAGTCTTGCGCATTGCTTTCATATCACCCGCGCCAAATTTCTGTGCCGTAAGTACGGTAAATCCTGCCGTCATTCCCAGAATAAATCCATTGATCAGAAACATGATCGTTCCCGTACTTCCAACAGCCGCAAGTGCTTTGTTCCCACGAACTTTCCTACGATAATCGTATCTGCCATACTGTAGAACTGCTGAAATACATTTCCAATGAAGATCGGCAGTGTGAAATTAAAAATAATTTTTCCCGGATTCCCGGTCGTCAAATCTTTCTGTAATGTTTTCATATATTCCCTCTGTTTATCTTATTAACATTTTACCTCTCGTCATTATAGAAAAATGTATCTTAAATTGCAATTGTCGTTTTCACGAAATTCCCCCTGTTTCACAAAGTATTTCCCGTTTATTTGACGGAATCTTTGACACCCCAGATTCTATCCTCTATAATAATTTATATAGAAAAAAATTATCATTTTCAGGAGCATTGATATGAAACCACTGCCCTTTATCATGCAATATGTCAGGCGATACAAATATCGCTATATTGCCGGAATCCTTACTCTTTTTGCTGTAGATGCGGCAAGTGTATTTATTCCAAAACTTACCGGTATCATTACCGATGGTCTTACCGCGCGCAGCATTACCTGGAGTTCCATTCGTACCTGTCTTCTTGGGATCTTTCTGATTGGTCTTCTGCTTGCAGTCGGCCGTTTTTTGTGGCGTTATTTTCTTTTTGGAACCGCACGTATTATCGAGCGCGAACTGCGTAATGAAATGTTTTCCCATCTGGAAACTATGGATGTGGAATACTACAACAGCCACAAAACAGGTGATCTGATGACCCGGTTTACCAGTGACTTAAATGCGGTCCGCATGGCACTTGGCCCTGCTGTCATCTGCATCTTTGATTCCGTAGTCATGACGATCCTGGTTGTCTGCCAGATGATGTATTATGTCAATGTAAAACTGACACTTCTGGCACTGATCCCGATGGTCATCATCTGCCTCGGCTATATGCATTACGGAAAGGTACTGGATGCCCTCTACACCGAACGTCAGGACAGTGTTTCCAATCTTGCCGACTTTATACAGGAAAGCTTCTCCGGGATCCGTGTGATCAAGCCTTTGTCCGCAAGCAGGCCGAGATCCTTCTTTTTCCAAAAAGAACCAGGATACCATGGATAAAAGTATGCGCATCGCAAAGCTGGAAGCCATCCTGATCCCGCTTCTGGATGTGATCATCGGATTTTCCAGTCTTGCCTCACTCCTTTATGGGGGTACCTTGCCCTGATCGGACAGATTACGCTCGGACGCTTCGTAGCTTTCAATCAGTATGTCAATATGCTGGTATGGCCGATGCTCGCCTGTTCCGAAGCTGCCGTCATGTTTTCCCAGGGAACTGCATCCATCCGCCGTGTACAGGAAATCCTGGAAGCACAGACAAATGTAAAAGATACTGCTTCTGTCACAACTTAGATACTGCAACGGGGATATCCGTTTGATCACCTGACCTTTACGCACCTTGGAAATACTTCTCCGGTACTGCATGATATCAATCTGGACATCCCATCCGGGACAACCCTTGCCATCATCGGGCGCACCGGCAACGGAAAATCCACTCTGGTCAATCTTCTGCTTCGGCTTTACAACACCAAGCCAGGCATGATTTATCTGGATGACCATGATATCAACACAATTCCGCTGAAAACTCTGCGTGAAAATATTGCTTATGTACCACAGGATAATTTTCTTTTTTTCCGATACTCTAAAAGCAAATATTGCATTCGGTACAAAATCACAGGATATGAGCCGTATTATCGCCGCAGCAAAATCAGCCTGCATTCACGATAATATTGCAAATTTTCCGGACAACTATGATACGATCGTCGGCGAACGTGGCGTTACGCTTTCCGGCGGTCAGAAACAGCGCAGCTCCATCGCCCGCGCCCTGATAAAAATGCACCGATCCTGATCCTTGATGACTCCCTTTCCGCTGTCGACACCGATACAGAAGAACATATCCTACATAATCTCAGGGACGATCGTAAAGGAAAAACAACAATCCTGATCGCACACCGCATTTCCACAGTACAGCATGCCGATCTGATCATGGTACTTGAAAACGGGGAAATGAAAGAGCTTGGAACACACACCGAACTGATTCAGAAAAATGGTATTTATAAAGATATGTTTGAAAAGCAACAGTTGGAAGCTCCATTGGAGAACAGGAGGTAGCCTTAAGATGAAACGACTTTTAAGTTATCTAAAACCGCATAAATGGGTAATGACCCTGGCAACTGTCCTGGTTCTCTTCATCATTGCTGTGGAACTTTACCGCCCGATCATCATCGGAAATGCAATCGACCAGTATATCAATGGTTATTATCATCCGTATGTAGAAGCCGACGTTTCCGCTCCGGACGCTATAAACTGGAACGGTCTTGTATTGTCGCGCGACCAGGCAGTATCTAAGGCGGATTCTGCTTCCTTTTATCAGATTTTTCTCTGGAAGGATCACTATTACATGGCAGAAAATCTCACCCGCGCTGAATGTACTGCACTGCAAAATGCCGATACATCTGTTTTAAAAAATTATGTCAGTGAAGGTGCTCAGAAGCTTACTTCCAATGATCTGAAGATTTTAAGACAAAATGATTTTAAGGGGATCCTAAAAGCCGGAATTCTGTTTCTTCTGCTACTTTTTAGCGGATTTTTCCTGAACCTTGCCGACACCTGGCTTTTACAGAAGATGGGGCAGCAGATCGTGTACAAACTGCGTGAAGAAACATTTACACATATACACAGCCTGTCACTTTCTTTTTTCAATACAACACCGGTTGGCAAGCTCGTAACACGTGTATCTAACGATACTGAAGCAGTCAACGAACTGTTTTCCACCATTCTCGTGAAACTTTTTAAAAACGTTGTAAAGATTATTGGTTACTCTGTTGTCATGCTCTCAATTAATGTGAAAATGGCAGGTATATCCTTCCTGCTTTTACCTCTGGTTGCAATCCTGACTTTTGTTTTCCGGCATCTCTCCAGAAAAGCTTACCAGATCACAAGAAATAAAATCACAGAGCTGAACACCTTCCTGTCCGAACATATTTCCGGTATGAAGCTGATCCAGATCTTTGCACGCGAAAAAGAGAAATACAGTGAATTTGAAGGCAAATCTATGGAACTGTACCGTGCCAATTTCCGCGAGATCATGACTTTTGCGATCTTCCGGCCTTCAATCTATATGGTTTCGGTCATTGCCATGATCCTTGTTATCCGAACCGGAAGCCTTTCTGTGTTAAATAGAAGTCTTTCTCTCGGAACTCTGTTCGTGTTTATCACCTACATCAGCTCCTTTTTCGAGCCAATCCAGGAGCTTTCCGAACAGCTTGGAACCCTGCAGTCTTCCATTGCTTCCGCAGAAAGATTTTCAGTGTTCTTGATGTAAAACCAGAGATCGTATCTCCGGCCGATCCGACTCCGGTCAATATTCTTGGTGAAATTGAATTCCGCCATGTCTGGTTTGCCTACGAAGAGGAAAATTATATTTTAAAAGATGTAAGTTTTGTAATCCAGCCGGGTGAAAAAGCTGCTTTTGTCGGCGCTACCGGGGCAGGAAAATCTACAATTTTAAATCTGATCGGAAGATATTTTGATATCCAGAAGGGACAGATCCTGATTGATGGGATTGATATTCATGAAATTGATCTGGATGTGCTCCGCGGTGCAATTGGTCAGGTTCAACAGGATGTCTTCATCTTCACCGGAGACATCAAAAGTAATATCTCGCTGAATAATGAAGCGATCTCACCGGACGATGTCAGACGGCTGCCGAAATTGTAAATGCAGATCCATTTATTCAGAAACTGCCGCACGGATATGATGAACCGGTTACAGAACGCGGAAGTACTCTATCTGCCGGGCAGCGCCAGCTTTTGTCCTTCGCACGGCACTTGCTTATGATCCGAAGATCCTTGTTCTCGATGAAGCAACTGCCAACATCGATACAGAAACCGAAACACTGATCACACAGGCACTTGCGCGGCTGATGGATGGAAGAACTACGATCATGGTTGCCCACCGGCTTTCTACGATCAGCATGCGGATAAAATTATTGTGATGCATCACGGAGAAATAAAAGAATCCGGAACCATCAGGAGCTGCTGGCGAAGGATGGGTTGTATAAGAAATTGTATGAATTGCAGTTGATGGATTAGACAATTCTGTCATTTTATTTCACACTGACGTGAATAGTGATTTCACTGTGTGCGACTTTTTACAGTCTTGGGTATGTGCGTGGAAAGCATGATTCCAAGACGCAAAAATAACCGCCCATCGTCCTGAGAAAACATGAGCGGTTATTTTTAATAACCAAATAATATCAGGCGAACCGTCATCGGTAGCACCTTTTCTATTTATTATACTAGCATCTTTACACTTTTATGTCAATTTTCTTTACAAGATTTCTTTCGCCCTATGGCATGCAACGGAATGTCCTTTGGCTTTCTTCTGCCTCTTTCTCTTCCATTCCGGATTTTTTAAGAGGTCCAATTGATAATTTCTATCCTGTATTACTAATAGGTATTCTCTATAATTTTATAGTATTTCAGAATCTGCTCTGTTTTTTAATAGTACATTTAAACAAGACGTGCAAAAAAACGAGGCTCTACATCAATCGTAAAACCTCGTTCCTGTTTTCTACTATTATTTCATTTTTAAATTATTCTCTACGACAACATCATCCGGTCATTCGCAAACTCGCCGCCGCTGACTTCTTCAAACTTCGCCAGCAGATCTGCAACCTTCAGATTCTTCTTCTCTTCTCCTGATACATCGTAGATAATTTTTCCTTCATGCATCATGATCAGGCGGTTGCCGTGCGCGATGGCATCTTTCATATTATGTGTTACCATCATTGCAGTAAGCTGATGCTCCTGAATGATCTTATCAGAGATGGCAAGTACCTTCGCTGCAGTTTTCGGGTCAAGTGCTGCAGTATGCTCGTCCAGAAGTAAAAGCTTTGGCTTCTTAAGAGACGCCATCAAAAGAGTGATCGCCTGACGCTGTCCGCCAGAAAGAAGTCCGACTTTACTGCTCAGACGGTCTTCCAGTCCAAGATCAAGTTCTTTCAGGCTTCTTTATAGCGCTCCCGCTCTTTTTTCGTAATGCCCCATCCAAGACCTCTGCGCTCACCACGTCTGGCTGCGATCGCCATATTTTCTTCAATCGACATAGTTGCCGCAGTTCCAGTCATCGGATCCTGGAAAACTCTTCCCAGATAAAGTGCTCTTTTATGCTCTGAAAGCTTTGTAATATCCACTCCGTCAATGATGATCTTTCCTTCGTCTACAGACCACACTCCTGCGATCGCATTCAGTGTGGTGGATTTTCCTGCACCATTTCCACCGATGATAGTCACGAAATCACCCGGATTGAGGTTCAGATTCACTCCGTTAAGTGCGACCTTTTCGTTGATCGTTCCCGGATTAAAGGTTTTATGAATATTCTGGATTTCCAACATATATCCCATTATGCAGTCCTCCGTTTCTTTGTAAAATATTTACCCTTCATGTACGGAACTGCAAGGAAGCATGCAACCACTACCGCTGAGAACAGTTTCATATAATCAGAAGGCATCTTCAGCCACAATACCAGTGCGATTACAATATAGTAAATAATCGCTCCGATAAAGATTGCTCCAAGTGTAAATGCAAAGGCTGCTTTTCTGCCTGCACAGAATTTTCCAAAAATAACTTCGCTGATGATAACGGCTGCAAGTCCGATTACAATGGCACCACGTCCCATATTGACATCGGCTGCTCCCTGGTACTGTGCGTAAATTCCGCCGGAAAGTCCCACAAGTCCGTTGGAGATCATAAGCGCCAGAACCTTTGTAAAGCCTATATTAATTCCCTGTGCACTTGCCATCTGCGGGTTACATCCGGTTGCACGGATCGATGCACCAAGCTCAGTTCCAAAGAACCAGTAAATAATTGCGATCAGGATAAGTGCTGCCACGATCAGCTTTACAAAAAACAGTTCACTTCCTTCGCCGGTCACATAACGAAGCGATGCAACCAATTTATACTGCATAACATTGACTGCCTGATTGGATTTTCCCATGATTCCGAGATTCACCGAGTAAAGTCCGATCTGCGTCAGAATACTGGCCAGAATGCCGGAATTCCAAAAAACGTATGTAAAATACCTGTCACAAATCCGGCTGCCATACCTGCCAGAAATGCGAAAAGAAGTGCCAGTGCCGGATTCATACCGCCGCGGATCAGCATAACAGCGACCGCTCCGCCTGTCGCCAACGATCCGTCAACCGTCAAATCCGCAAAATCCAGAATGCGGAAGGTGATATAAACGCCAAGCGCCATAATTCCCCAGATGATCCCCTGCGCTACATTTCCCGGAAGTGCACGCACAAGAGACATCGGATCTAAAGCTGCTAAATACATTGTTCTTGCCTCTTTCTATACTGATTATTCCTCAATTGCTTCGTAATCGTCCGGAACAGTGATTCCGAGTTCGTCACAAATTGTTTTGTTATACATCTTTGTAACATTCGGTGCACTTTCAATATCCATGGTTGAGATATCTTTTCCATTTACAAGGATATCGTAAGCCATTTCACCTGCTCTGTATCCAATGTCATAGTAGCTGATAGAAAGAGTTGCAATACCACAGCCTTCACAGATTCCCTGTTCACCTGCGATTACCGGTACTTTTGCCGGAAGACAGATATTGTTGATAATCTCTGTGTTAGATGCCATTGTATTATCAGTTGGGATGTAAAGTGCGTCGCACTCATCTACTGCACTTGTCACTACAGACTGGATTTCATTAGAATCTGCTGCTGTGTATTCTTTATACTTAATTCCATCTTTTTCAAGTGCTTCCTCAAACTTCTTCGCCTGGTATGCTGAGTTCGGTTCTGCTGAACAGTAAGGATACCTACTGTTTTGCATCCGGAAGGAGCTCTTTAAGCATTGCTTCCTGTTCATCGATCGGTGCAAGGTCACAGGTTCCTGAAATGTTCATGCCTGTTGATCCTGTCCAGTCAGAAATATCAAGAGCAGTTGCATAATCTGTAACAGATGTTCCAAGAATCGGGATCGTGCTTGTTGCAGCTACTGCACACTGAAGAGCAGTTGTTGCATTTGCAGGATCAAGTCATCATTGTCTGCCACAAATTGTTTACGATGGTTGCGCAGTTTGCCTGTTCGCCCTGTCCGTTCTGAAGATCGAACTTCACTTTGTCTTTTCCGAATTTTTCTTCACAGGCTTCTTCAAATCCTTTGGTTGCCTCGTCAAGAGCTGCATGCTCAAGCTGCTGGCAGATACCGATCTTATATACCTTGTCTGATGAATCCTTTGAAGAAGATTCTTTGTCTGATGAACTTCCGCCACAGGCAGCAAGTGCCAGTGTCATTGCTGCAGTAAGTGATACTGCTAAAATTTTTCTTGCTTTCATAATAACATACCTCCATCTATGTTCTTTTCGAACAAACTTTTTCCGTTTTGGCTTTATAGCTTTAAACTTTAGCGGTTAAACTTCAATGGTTTAAAGCTTTGCCGTGATATTGATTATAGCGTTTTTTTGTACTTTAGTCAAGGTATGTTACAAAAAGCTACAGAAATTCATAGCTTTTCCGGTCCATTATCCTGCAAAATAAAATCGCCGCCCCGGTACTGACCGCCGTTGCCGCAATCCCAGGTCCAACAACGGCTGTCGGATTCACGCTTCCGTACTGGCTCCGGTAGGCGATCACCGACACCGGGATCAGCTGCAGTGAAGAAATATTTACGATCAGGAAGGTACACATCTCATTGCTTGCAACGCCTCTTTTTCTTACCGGTCCTGCCGCTTTTCCAAGGCGGCGGTCTTCTTCCAGCTTCTGAAGCTCTTCCATTGCTTCAAGACCTGCCGGAGTTGCCGCCCAGCCAAGTCCGAGTACATTTGCAATGATGTTTGCTGCAATTGGTTTTTCTGCCGGATGATCTTTTGGAAGTTCTGGAAAGAGGAAATGGATCAGAGGGGAAAGGCGGACGGTTGCCGTTTTCAGGATGCCGGATTTTTCTGCGATTCCCATGAGTCCGGTCCAGAAGGACATGACGCCCATCATCGTAATGCAAAGGGTGACGGCCTCTTTAGAGGAATCTAAGGCGGCGGTGGTGATGTCCGGCATTGCCGGAGAAAGCGGCAAAAAGGATGCCAATAAGAATCATTCCCGACCACAGGTAGTTGAGCATTTTTTCTCCTTTCTTGAATGGGGAAGAGTGTTGGAGAGGGGACGCCCGGCTGACATTCTACAAGTCATACTTTTCCGCCAAACTATAAATGGGGAGTCGAAAAGCCTGCTTTTGAGATTGCATCTCAAAGTTGCAGGCTTTTGCTGCGATTTCAATACATTTATATGTATGAAATTGCTTCCTTATTCAAGACATTTTTCAGGGTGCTCTTTTTCGTATAGTTCTTTCATTTTGTCAATTTCTTCTTGAGTATACTCTTCCACTTCAGTTTTCGTCACTTTCTTAATGTGTTGTTTTTCAAACGCAAATACACATATTCCCGGAAGAGGGTATAGAGTACGGACACTAATGGGATGAAGATGAGCATCCTACGATTCCCAGAAGGTTACCGCCGAGGGTGACTGCGGCGAGGACCCAGATGGAGGGAAGTCCTACGGAGCTGCCGACTACGTGTGGGTAGATCAGGTTACCTTCGATCTGCTGGAGGATCAGAAATACAAGGATGAAAAGGATTGCCTGTTTCGGACTCACCATGAAGATCAGGAGACCGCCAAGTACGCAGCCGATGAAGGCTCCAAAGATTGGGATCAGGGCTGTGAAGGATATGATGATTCCAATCAGCAGTGCATACGGCATTTTCAGTATACTTAATGTAATTACAAACATACTTCCGAGGATGACTGCTTCCAGACACTGTCCGGTAAGGAAGTTTGCGAAGGTACGGTAGGTCAGGGAACAAACTTCAAGAATCACTTCTGCTTTTCGTTTTGGAATAAACGCGAAAAACACTTTCTCACCTGCACATGCAGTTTTTCTTTCTGGAAAAGAATATAGCAGGCAAAGGAAAAGGCAATAAAAAATGTAGTAACTCCACTGACGATGGAGCCAACCGCTATCATCGTTGTATTCATAAATTCCGCACCATTCCGAGAATACCTCATCCCCCACTGGATTGCCTTATTCGGATTGAACTCCATCTGGTTCACAAGATCCATGATTTCCCGGTTATTGTGCGTAAATTCCCGTACCCAGCTCTGCATCTGCGGAATAAAATCTGCAATACTGTTCATCAGACTTCCAATTGTTTCCGTAAGCTGCGGAATCAGACCGAACATGACAAGCACGATCACACCCACTACCAGTACGATCGTAAGAAGAAGCTGATCGGTCTTGCAAGCTTTCCTGCCGCCTTACTTCCTTTCTCTTTTGCCTTTCCAAATAATTTTTTCTCCAGAAAGCTCATCGGAACATTGATCACAAACGCGATCGCCCCGCCAAGAGCGAAGGGGAAAATAATCCCCCATACCGCCTTGATCACGCCGAGAACCACATCAAATTTCCACAATGCAACTATGATAGCGCTGTAAATACGATCAGTTCCCGGATTTTTTTTATAGATAATTTTACTAAAATCCACTAATTTTCTCCATTCTACTACAATATATTTATGGTTAATCCCCTTACAACCAGTAAGCATTTTCCCATATTGTTACTCAGATAATTTTCCACGTACCCACTTCAGAAGCTGTATGATCGGAAAACAGGCAAATGCATACAGGTAGACAGTCCCAAGCTGTTCAAGTTCAATGTTTCTACTTTGAACACCTGATGCAGCCCCGGAATTGTAAGTACAGCCGTGATCAGAATTGCGCCCAGTGCAAATGCGCCCTGCATCCACTTATTATTGAAAAACCGTTTGGTAAAAATCACCGGATGATCTGATTTACAGTTATATCCGTGAAACAGCCGTGCAAGACAGAGCGTTCCAAATGCATAAGTACTTCCAAGAAGTGCACCGTCCTGATGATATCCTGTCAGGAAACTGATCATCGTCATTACACCGATCACCAGTCCTTCCAGACCAATCTTTGACAGGAAATCTTTTGTCAGGATCGACTCATCTGCCGGTCTTGGCTTCTCATTCATCACATCACTGGTATGCGGTTCTACTCCCAGTGCAATTGCCGGGAGACTATCAGTCAGCAGGTTGATAAAAAGCAGATGAACCGGTGCAAACGGAACCGGGAGTCCTGCGATCGATGCATATAAAACAGCGAGAATTGCACCGAAGTTTCCCGATAACAGAAACTGGATCGCATACTTGATATTACGGTATAAATTTCGTCCGTTTTCCACTGCTTTTACAATTGTGGCAAAATTATCGTCTGTAAGTACCATCGCCGCTGCATCTTTGGCAACTTCTGTTCCGGTTACTCCCATTGCAACACCTATATCTGCCTGCTTAAGAGCCGGTGCATCGTTGACACCGTCGCCGGTCATCGATACAATATTTCCGCGCTCTTGCCATGCACGGACGATCCGGATCTTATGTTCCGGCGAAACCCTTGCATAGACAGAAATCTTCGGGACAAATCCCCGCAACTCCTCGTCACTCATATTTTCAATCTCCGCGCCCTCACAGGCTTCGGATAAATCCTTTAAAATGCCGATCCGTTTTGCGATCGCTGCTGCCGTGATCTTATGGTCTCCCGTGATCATCACCGGACGGATGCCTGCTTTGATACATTCTTCTACTGCAGCTTTTGACTCTTCCCTCGGCGGATCCATCATTGCGATCATTCCGAGAAATACCAGATGGTCCTCATCCTCTGCGGTCAGCAGATGTTCTTCCGGAATCTCCCGGAAGGTAAATGCCAGCACTCGAAGACCTTCCATTGAAAATTCCTGATTCTGGCTCTGAATCTTTTCTTTATCTTCTTTTGTAATCTCCCGTATTCCATTTTCTGTCCAGATCCGGTCTGTCAGATCCAGGAGACGGTCAACCGCACCTTTGACGATCATCCGGTTTTCGCCGTCTATCCGGTGAAGCGTCGACATCATTTTCCGGTCACTGTCAAATGGAATCTCATCTTCTCTTGGATAACTTCTCTTACTTCTGCAGCTTCCACCCCATAGCGGCTTCCCAGATTGATCAGCGCTGTCTCTGTCGGATCTCCGATTTCCACTCCATTTTCATTGGTAGAATCGTTACATAAAATGCTGCAATCAAGCAGAAATCTCTGTGCCGAATCTGCCATATCAATCTCATCTGCCGGATTCTTCTGCCTTCTATATAATAATCTTCAACAGTCATCTTATTCTGCGTGAGAGTTCCGGTTTTATCCGAACAGATCACGGAGACGCTTCCAAGACCTTCTACCGCCTGCAGTTTTCGAATGATTGCATGCTCCTTGGCCATCTTCTGCGTTCCGAAAGAAAGGACGATTGTTACAATTGAACTTAATGCCTCCGGGATTGCTGCAACCGCAAGTGCTACTGCAAACATAAACGCGCTTCCGATATTTTCTCCACGAAATACACTGATTCCAAATAAGATTCCGCAAAATACCAGGATCAGAACCGAAAGCTTCTTTCCGAACTCTTCCAGATTCACCTGAAGCGGAGTCTGCTTTTCAGATGTTGATTTCAAAAGTCCGGCAATCTTTCCGACTTCTGTCTGCATACCTACACTTGTCACAACGGCTCTTCCACGTCCGTAAGTAACAAAAGCTTCCCGAAAATAACATATTGTTCCGGTCACCAAGCGGCACTTCCTCTTCGATTTCATCCAGGCTCTTCTCAACTGCAAGACTTTCCCCGGTCAGTGCACTTTCATCGATCTTCAGACTTGCGTTCTCGATCAGTCGTCCGTCTGCCGGAACATAATCCCCGGCTTCCAGAAGGATCACATCTCCAACTACCAGTTCTCTTGCCGGAATCGGTGTCACCGTACCATTCCTGAGAACCTTCGCCTCCGGTCCTGAAAGCTTTTTCAGGCTCTGAAGCGACTGCTCTGCTTTTACCGTCTGCACGGTTCCCAAAATCGCATTCATTGTAATGACGATCACAATAACTGCCGCACTTTCTGCGTCTCCTAAAATTCCTGAAATAATCGCCGATGCAATCAGGATAATCACCAGGAAATCCTTGTACTGCTCCAAAAAAATCTGCAGCACACTTTTTTTCTTTCCCTCCGCGAGCTCATTCCATCCACATTTTTCACGGGACTTTTCCACTTCTTTTATCGTAAGTCCCTCTTCTCTGCTTCCCATCTGTCCAAGCACTTCTTTTATCGATGACTGATAAATTTCTTTCATCTTTTCCGCCTCCTGTTTTTGAGTATTCACATTCCTGAATTTCTTATGCAACGAAGCTCTCTTTCGATAAAAATGTACAAAAAAAGAAACCCTTATTGCACAACAAATAATGCAATAAAGTCTCACCATTTTCTTGTGGTACCGGATGCTTCCACCGTACTGACGACACCACAAACGCGGATTCCCTTGCGTAGGTTACTCCCCTTTATTAACGTAACTATATACCACGAATAGCCCGATTGTCAAGAAAATTTTAACCGGAGTCTCCAAAACCTGGAAACTCCGGCAAATAATTTCACATCTTAGTTTGTAATTGTCTTTTCTGTCTCTTTGTCGAACACATGGATCTTTTCAGCATCGAATGCAATGTAACTGTATCCCCTGTTCTTGCTGTTGTTCTAGGATCAACACGGGCTGTCATTGTAGCTCCTTCATAATCGAAGTGGAGGTATACTTCAGCACCAAGCATTTCATATACACGGATCTTAGCCTGAATAACTGTATTCGGTGAAGATGTGATAAACATCTGCTCATCATGTACATCTTCCGGACGGATTCCAAGGACAACAGTCTTTCCTTCATATCCTCCATCGATAAGTTTCTTTGCTTTTGCCGGTGGAAGTTCAATATCAGCCGGTCCAACTTTGAGGACAACTTTGTCACCCTTCTTCTGGCATACAGCATCAAGGAAGTTCATCTGTGGTGATCCGATGAATCCTGCAACGAAGAGGTTGCATGGGGTATCATAAAGTACCTGTGGTGTATCTACCTGCTGAACAACACCTGCGTTCATAACTACGATTCTGGTTCCAGTGTCATAGCTTCTGTCTGGTCATGTGTTACGTAGATGATTGTTGTACCAAGTCTCTGATGAAGTTTGGAAATCTCGATACGCATCTGTCCACGAAGTTTAGCATCCAGGTTGGAAAGTGGTTCATCCATAAGGAATACCTTCGGGTTACGAACAATTGCACGTCCCATAGCAACACGCTGTCTCTGTCCACCTGAAAGAGCTTTTGGTTTACGGTCAAGCAGTGGTTCAAGGTCGAGGATCTTAGCTGCTTCACGAACCATCTTATCAATCTCCGGTTTCGGAACTTTTCTTAATTTAAGTCCGAATGCCATGTTATCATATACAGTCATATGTGGGTACAGAGCATAGTTCTGGAATACCATCGCGATATCTCTGTCTTTTGGTTCTACATCATTTACCACTTTGTCACCGATCTTGAGTTCACCGCTTGTGATCTCTTCCAGACCTGCAACCATACGAAGTGTAGTAGATTTACCACATCCAGATGGTCCTACAAAAATGATAAATTCTTTATCTTCAATTTCAAGGTTGAAATCTTTAACTGCTTCAAATCCGTTCGGATATGTTTTGTTAATATGCTTTAATGATAAGCTTGCCATTTATTTTTCCTCCTAAATCTTTGTGCGCTTCTTACACACTGTCGCTGTTCTTGTTTCTGAAATAAAGTATATCTGTTTTTACTTCGTCGGTCTATGACCGGGTTGAACAAAGATTTTTTAAGAAGGTGTACAAATTGACGAAAGCCTTACAGCAGTTCTTTGTAAATGTCCCTCTTTCCGACTCCGCGGTCTTTTGCCACCTTTTTCATGGCTTCTTTCTTATCAATTCCCTGATTCGTATAGTATCCATATGCTCCTGAACCGTCATTTCTTCCCATTTGCGCGCTCCTCCTGTAAAATGCTCTTCCGGCTCTTGCCCTCGATCACAAGCACACACTCCCCCTTCGGATCGTTGCTCTCGTAATAAGAAACCGCTTCCGCAAACGTGGTGCGAAATGCAGTCTCATGCTTTTTTGTAAGTTCCCGGCACACAGTCAGATGTCTGTCCCCGCCAAGAACTTCTCCAAGCTCTCTCAAGGTTCTCACCAGACGGTGCGGTGCTTCGTAAACGATCATCGTTCTTGTCTCATCTACAAGCTCACCCAGGACTGCCTGTCTTTCCTTTTTGTCCGTTGGAAGAAATGCTTCAAATGCAAATCTTCTGGTGGAAAGCCCGGAAAGTGTCAGTGCCGTAATACAGGCAGCGGCTCCCGGAAGGGAAGTGACCGTAATTCCGGCTTCATAGCACATTTTCACCAGTTCCTCACCCGGATCTGAGATTCCCGGTGTGCCGGCATCGGTGATCAGTGCAATATTTGTCCCTGCAAGAAGTTTCTCCACCAGAGCATGTCCTTTGTCTATCTTATTATATTCATGATAACTGGTCATCGGTGTTTTGATCTCAAAATGGTTCAGCAGTTTAATACTGTTCCTGGTATCTTCCGCTGCAATCAGGTCAACCTCTTTCAGCGTCCGGATCACCCGGAACGTCATATCCTCCAGATTGCCGATCGGCGTTGCGCACAAATATAATGTTCCTGCCATAGTTACTCCTTTCCAGTCCCTGTCATTCCGTAATGTTCCAGGATTTCCCGTGTATAACTGCCATCTTTCTCATAAACGATCAGCGGCGGCTCCACGGTCATCCGCGATTTCGCGCCACGGATTCCCTCGATCAAAACCATGTTTGGCTCCTTATCCACATATGGATACACCAAGCGCATCCGCTTCGGCTCCAGCTTCGCCTCGCACATTGCCGTCAAGATCTCGGCAAGCCGGAACGGTCTGTGTACCATGTAAAATCTGCCTCCGGCTTTTAAGTCCGCGCACTTTCCCGGATAATATCATCCAATGTACAAAGGACTTCATGCCTTGCGATCGCCTTGGCACTCTCCGGATTGGCAAGCCCATGCCCACCGATCATATACGGCGGATTCGTTGTGATCACATCCATGGAACCGTGTCCAAATATCTGTGACGCTTCTTTGATATCTCCCGTCACAATGTCGATCTGCTCCTCAAGCTGGTTGTGCCGGACGCTCCGCGCGCCATATCTGCGCTCTCTTCCTGGATCTCCAGCCCTGTAAAATGCTTTCCTTTTGTCTTTGCGGCCAAAAGAATCGGGAGAATTCCCGTTCCTGTTCCAAGATCAAGAACGCATTCTCCCGCTTTTACTTTGGCAAAGGCACTTAAAAGCACTGCATCCATTCCGAAGCAGAACCGCCCCGGGCTCTGGATGATCTCATAGCCTTTTATCTGTAAATCATCGAGCCGTTCTCCCGGCTTAAGATTATTTGTCATCTAACTTTGACGCTCCTTCACCTTTCTCCAGAGCTGCAAGCTCTTTCATTTCCTGTTTGGAAAGTTTCACATCCTTTTTCCGGCGGCGCGGTTTGAACTTCAGGTCAGCTGCCGGATATTCACGGATTTCTTTCTCATCATTGTCCAGAGTTACAATAACCCTGACAAGCTGACGCAGTACGCTTAATGACTGTACTTCACCTTTCAGGCCTTCCGGAGTTGTCACTGACTCACCTACAGACGGAAGATTATTGTTGAGTTCCTCGTATGTCTCTTCCTCATTTGTCAGGCAGCACATCAGTCTGCCACATACACCTGAAATCTTAGTCGGGTTCAGCGACAGATTCTGTTCTTTTGCCATCTTGATTGAAACCGGTGCAAACTCAGACAGATAGGTGTGGCAGCAAAGCTCTCGTCCACAGATCCCGATTCCTCCGCGGATCTTCGTCTCGTCTCTTACACCGATCTGGCGAAGTTCAATCCTGGTACGGAATACCGCTGCCAGATCCTTTACCAGTTCACGAAAATCAATTCTCCCGTCTGCGGTAAAGTAAAACAGCACTTTATTGTTGTCAAAGGTATATTCTGCATCGATCAGCTTCATCTCCAGCTCATGCTTGTGGATCTTCCAGACAAATCTGAAATGCTTCTTTTTCTTTTTTGCGATTCTTTTCTTCTACACGGCGGTCATCCTCTGTCGCCAGGCGGATCACTGTCTTAAGAGGCTGGGTGATCTCTTCATCCTTCACTTCCTTCGGTCCCATCACAACGTTACCGAATTCTACTCCTCTCGCAGTCTCTACAATTACCTGATCGCCACGCTTCACCTCAAATTTGCCCGGTGAGAAAAATAGATCTTTCCTGCAGTCCGAAAACGGACTCCAATTACTTTTGTCATTCCCTAGTTCTCCTTTATTGTCAACAGAAGAAGTTCCATGACAAGATCAAAGTTGACATTGGCGCGCAGTCTCGCCTTTGCTTTCTCAAGTGCTTCCAGAATTGTCTCAATTCCTTCATAAGAGCTCTTTTTCGCACGCTCCCTGATACTGTCGATCTCTTCACCGAAAATCAGTCTGTCGATATTCATTGTTGCTTTATAGATCAGAACATCACGATACCAGATCATAAGGATGTCCAGATAATCTGTGATCTCAATCTTGTAAGCGGAAATCCGTTTCACAGCTTCCACCAGATCACCGAGTTCCATGGTATCGATATTCTTCAGCAGACGAACTGCCTCATCTTTAATTTCATTAAAATGCTCAGAGCCTGCCAGCATAGCAGCTTTTCCAATATTGCCCTGTGCAAATGCAGTACACACGTCTGCCTTGTAATCAGGAACCTGAAGCTGCTCCATCAGATACCTTTTCACAAGCTGATCCTTAATGTTACGGAGCTTCAGCATAACGCATCTTGAGCAGATCGTTGGGAGCAGACTGTTCGCATTCTCTGTAAGAAGCAGAATTACCGCATAAGCAGGTGGCTCTTCGATTGTCTTCAACAGAGCATTCTGTGCCTGTACAGTCATCATATCTGCATCCGGCACAATGTAGATCTTGTATTTTCCATTATAAGGCTTCACCTGAATATCCCCATTGATCTGAACCCGGATATCATCTACACTGATGCTGTTCGGCTTCTCATGCGTTACCCAGATAATATCCGGATGATTGCCGCTGACTGCCTGCTTGCACGAATGGCACTCATAGCACGGTTCTGCTCCGCCCTTTTCACACTGCAGAGTCTGTGCAAAAAGACCTGCAAGCATCTTCTTTCCAGATCCCTTCTCGCCGTTCAGAATATAAGCGTGTGATACTTTATCTTCTGTAACTGCGTTCTGTATATACTGAATGATCTCGCTATGTCCTACGACATCTTTAAATCCTGACATATTATCACCCTCTTCTTTCTTACTATTCCATTAGTATAACATAAATTTATGCAGATACCTAGAGCAAATTCCTGTGGTCTTTCTGAATTATTTCTGAAAATTCTGCGAATTTCGCTTTGCAGGTATGCTTTTCAATAATAAAAGATGACAACTTTTTCGATATGTTTTATAATAGACATAAATATATAAAGATTCTGTATCCAATGATGTAATCAGATTGCTCTATTGTTACGCAATTTATTCTTTTGATACTTACATCATACAATTTATGAATATAAATTTTTTTAACCAGACAAACTTATATAAGTTTCTTACACAGAAAGGGGATGAACTCATGCTGGAAGTAAAAAATCTTACATTCCAGGTGAATGAAAACGGAATAGAACGCAGCATTGTAGAAAATATCAGTTTTAACGTAGAAGACGGAGAAATGCTGGTGATCACCGGTCCGAACGGAGGTGGCAAATCCACACTTGCAAAAGTGCTGATGGGGATTGACCAGGCAAGTGCCGGACAGATCATCTTAGACGGAACCGATATCAGTGATTATGATATCAATCACAGGGCAGAAGCCGGAATCGGTTACGCATTCCAGCAGCCACCGCGCTTCAAAGGAATGACGATAAGCAAGCTTTTATCACTTGCGGCTGGAGAAGATCTGACAAGAGATGTCTGTTGCAGACTTTTAAGTACCGTTGGACTTTGTGCCAACGAATACATTGAACGTGAAGTAGACGGAACCTTATCCGGCGGTGAAATGAAGCGTCTGGAAATTGCAACCGTTCTCGCAAAGCCGCACAAACTCTGTATTTTCGATGAACCGGAGGCCGGAATCGATCTCTGGAGTTTTTCTATGCTGATCGAACAGTTTGAAAAAATGCACAAAGAGAAAAAGCAGAGTCTTATTCTTATTTCCCATCAGGAAAGAATCATCCAGATGGCTGACCGGATCATGGTGATCGAAGGCGGAAAGATCGCTTCGATCGGACAGACTGCGGATATCCTTCCACAATTATTAGGAAAGACAGCCGATTCTTACAGCTGTCTGAAATGTAGATAACAGGGGAGGAAGATACAATGACTTTATTGGATAAAATTACAGAAAAGTATTAGCACAGATCGATGACACCGGTTTTACACAGTCCGGTGCATTCAATTTACGACATAATGGAATCGCTCTCTGCCACGGAGACAGTGAGCATATTAAAATCAAGAAAAAACAGGACAAGCCGGGAATCGATATTTTCATCGATGGAAAAACAGACGGCGAAGAAGTTCATATTCCGGTTGTTGTTGACGCAAGCGGAATGACGGACGTTGTTTACAATGATTTTATGTAGCAGAAGGTGCAAATGTAACCATCGTTGCCGGATGTGGTATCCACAACAGCGGATGTAACGAAAGCCGCCATGATGGTATTCATACTTTCCATGTGGAAAAAAATGCAAATGTACGCTATGTAGAAAAGCATTACGGAGAGGGTGAAGGCACCGGAGCCGTGTACTCAATCCTGTTACCGAAGTTTATCTTGGTGAAAATTCTGTATTTACGCTGGATACTGCTCAGATCAAAGGAGTCGATTCTACGGTTCGTGAAAATAATGTACATCTGGAAGCCGGCTCCAAGCTTTATGTCATTGAAAAACTGATGACACATGGAAAACAGGAAGCTACTTCAAATATGATGGTGGAACTGCTCGGAGAAGGCAGCTCTGCGCAGATCGTATCCCGTTCGGTCGCAAAAGGCGAATCCAGACAGATCTTCCATCCGAGGGCTGTCGGAAAGAACCGTTGCCATGCACATGTTCAGTGTGATTCTATTATCATGGATCATGCAGAAGTAAGTTCAATTCCTGAGATCAATGCGAAGCATGTGGATGCGGCTATTATCCACGAAGCTGCGATCGGAAGGATCAATGATGAGCAGTTAATCAAGCTGCGGACTCTTGGAATGACGGAAGAGGAAGCAGAAGGGGTGATTATTGAGAACTTCTTGAATTAGAGCCATACGTAGCGTGGAAATATGACGAAAAAACGAAATCCATCTTGTATCTGCTTCGTTGCACTAAGCATTCCACCGACCTTTGAAAGCATCAATGTGTCAGCAATGGCTTCCACAATTGATTAAGTCTCGGTTCCATAGTGCAAAGGCGCTGATACCGAAGATGGATTCCTTTTTTTCTGGATATTGACTCCACTACATTATAAAATCTTATTTAATAAACTTCATGAATTTCTCAATGAGAAGTTCATATGGACAGGCGGAGCTGTCTCGCTTGGGTGTTGAAATCTCTACTGTTCAAGTATCTTTTTACAGATTTTCTCAAGTACGTCTTCAAGATTTGTGTTTTCGTAGCGTTCTGTGATTCCGGCGTGGGCGAGGTTTTCTTCGGAGAAATCTTTGGAATCGGCGAGGAAACGGCGGCACATTTCGGCGTATTTGGGTTCTTTCTGGGTTTTCTCACGGGCGAGGGCGCGGGTTAAGCGCTCTCCGTCTTCTACCTCGATGTAAAGTGGAACTACTTTTTCGTTTCCAAAATAGGTTTTCAATTTTTCATAGGATTCAAGAGTTCCGATCATGAGATAATCCTGATTTTTTTGTTCAAAATTGAACTGTCCGTCATCAGCGGTGAAATAGTGCCAGATACCATAAACTGTATTGTAGGCACGTTCTTCGATCAATCGGCCTTCTGTTTTGAACTTTTCAAGTTCAGTTTCGTCTGTAAAGAAATATTCTTCGCCTTCTTTTTCTCCCTCACGCCGTGGACGGGTTGTATAGATCGTTACATTTTTTAACTGTGGCATTCTTTTTCTCAGTTCTTTGTAGATTGTGTCTTTCCCCGTTGAACTTTTTCCCATCAGATAATATATTTTACTCATGTTTCCACACCTTTATCTTGCCTTCCGTCTGTATTCCTTCTATTTGGAGATTCTGTGTTTCATAATAACAAAGAAGTTCTACTGCTTCCCGGCTGATCCGCTCTCCGGGTACGATAACCGGGCTTCCCGTGGGTAGAGATATGCGTATTCCAGAGAAATGTGTCCTTCACTTTCTTTCCACGGAATCTCTTCTGCTTCTCCGTCTTCTTCCCGGTCTGCTGCCTCCTGCGGTGTAAATACTGCTCCAGTCTAGGAAGCTCTCCGGAAATCTCTATGCTTCCGGAAACGGCTGTTTTTCCTTCCAGCTGACCGTCTATTTCCAGTAACGCAGCTTTTAACCTGTCCAGCCCTTCCTGCGTATCTGCCACGGTCGTCATCGCAAGTACATAGGTTCCGCCGGTCATTTCCATTTCCAGATGATATTCTTTTCGCAGCCGGTCCGCAAGTTCCGGACTTGTAATATTTGCATTTGCTGTGGAAATCACAACTTTGGAAATATCATAATGTTCTGTACGGAGAATCTGTAAATGCTGTAATGGTTCCAGCTCTTCTCTGAACTTTTGCAGCCTTTCTACATAAAGTTCAAATGCTTCCTCACATTTTCCATCCAGGAAATCTACACAGGCATCCAGGCTTGCCATGA
>ENA-OQCS01000092-OQCS01000092.1-human-gut-metagenome-genome-assembly--contig:-NODE-92-length-41247-cov-11.694893_pt1 | contig 41247 bp, 47 predicted proteins | sample MGYA00242757_ERZ504575 | MGnify/ENA primary metagenome ERZ504575 (study PRJEB26092, sample SAMD00036297) | human gut metagenome | host: Homo sapiens | study: EMG produced TPA metagenomics assembly of... | reverse complement strand
CTGCACAGTCCAGGATCGAGGAGATTGCTTCTGCCTTGAGAAGGCAGAGGATGATGATACAGAGAGTATCGTAACGGATGGAAGATATCAGTACATCCAGAAGGTTGTTTCTGCAAACGTTAAGAGAAGCGGAAATAAGATGACAGTTTCCGATAAGATCGACCGTATCGTAACAAACCGTATTCTCGGTCTTCCGATCTTTATCCTTACCATGTTTATCGTTTATTATGTATCGGTAACAACAGTTGGTACCATGGTAACAGACTGGACGAACGACAGCTTTGTGGGAACATCCAGGGTGTTGTATCGGATGGACTCGGCAATGCCGGCGTTGCGGATTGGCTGGTAAGCCTTGTATCAGATGGTATCATCGGTGGTCTTGGTGCAGTGCTTGGATTCGTTCCGCAGATGGCAATCCTGTTCCTGTTCCTTTCCATCCTTGAGGACTGCGGTTACATGGTTCGTATCGCATTCGTCATGGACCGTGTATTCCGTCATTTCGGACTTTCCGGAAAGAGCTTTATCCCGCTTCTTATCTCCTCCGGCTGTGGAATCCCTGGAATCATGGCTTCCAAAACGATCGAGGCAGATAATGACCGTCGTCTGACGATCATGACAGCGACATTTATCCCATGTGGTGCCAAGCTTCCTGTTATCGCTCTTATGGGTGGTATCATGACAGCTTATGCAACCGGTGACTATGTAGCTGCTGGTTTCATTACACCACTGATGTACTTCATCGGTGTTGTAGCAGTTCTTGTAGCTGCGATCATCCTGAAGAAAACAAAACCGTTCTCCGGTAAACCTGCTCCGTTCGTAATGGAGCTTCCACAGTATCACATTCCGTCTGTAAAGACAGTTCTGCTTCACGTTTGGGAGAGACTGAAAGGCTTCATCATCAAAGCCGGTACCATTCTTTTCCTTGCAACCGTTATCATGTGGATCCTTTCCAGCATCGGAAATACAGGAAGCGGAATCGGATTTGTTGAGGACAGCAACGACAGTATCATGGCTATCCTTGGCGGTATCCTTGCTCCGATCTTTGCTCCTCTTGGATTTGGCAAATGGCAGCCGGTTGCAGCCTCCATCTCTGGATTCTCCGCAAAAGAGTCCATCGTAAGTACAATGGGTGTTCTTGCAAACGTAGCTGGTGATGATGCAGAGGATACCATGATCGTTGGTGCAGCGATCAAAGCATGGTTCCCGACAGCAGTAGCAGCATTTTCTTTCCTGCTGTTCAACCTGCTTGATTCTCCGTGCCTTGCAGCTATTTCTACAATGGCACATGAGATGCAGTCCAGAAAATGGTTCTGTTTGCAATTCTCTTCCAGAACATTTTTGCTTATGTTGTAACACTTTGTGTATACCAGATCGGTCTTGTTGTTACAGGTGCCGGTTCCTTCGGAATTGGAACGATCGTAGCGCTGATCCTTGCAGCGATCCTGCTCTTCCTTCTGTTCAGACCAGATCCGTACAAGAACCAGAACGATGTTACAAAGAGATCTGTACAGGCAGCAGAGTAATTGAAAACCGGTCATACAGTAACGATCCGGTACATATGATAGCTTTGAAATGATGCTGTAAGAACAGCTGAAATGATAAGAAATGCAGGAGACCGGGGATGTAAATACCTGGTCTTCTGTGCTATAATAAGCCTGAAGAAATATGGAAGTTTTTTTACAAAAGTATTCATCAGAGGCTGGCAGCAGTTTACAGGCTGTGCAGCGAAAGAAAGGGTGACAGATATGAGTATGATAGCGGATATTATTGTACTGGCACTGGTGATCGCATATGGCGTATTTGTGATCAGTTATCTCTATTCAAGAAAGAAACAGGGGCTCAGCTGTGTCGGCTGTGCCGGTAACACACGTACAGGAGGCTGTGGCGGCAGCTGCTCCGGTCATTGTTCCGGCTGCTCCGGCTGCAGTGGAATGCATAAGTAACCAGGAGGGAAAGAAATCATGGCAAATGCAATTGTTGTCATCGTTGTTATCATCATTATGCTGTTTGCCGGAAAAGGCGCATATAAACATCTGAAGGGCGAAGGCGCCTGCTGCGGAGGCGGCAGCAAGCCGGAGATCCCGAAGAAGAAGCTGGATGGAACCAAGCTGGGTGAGAAAACCATGAAGATCACAGGCATGCACTGTGAGAACTGTGTGGCCAGCGTCACAAGAGCGATCAACCGCATTGACGGTGCGGCAGCAAAAGTAAGCCTGAAAAAAGGTGAGGCAGTGGTTTCCTACGACAGAGAGATCTCCAACGAAGAGCTTAAGAAGGTAGTGGAAGACAGAGGATATCACGTAGTTTCTATCCAGTAAAGCTTTATCATAAGAATAACTTTGCCGCGGCTTCTGAGCCGGCAGATCAGAGAAAAGACTTCTCGGCGAAATGCTTAAAAATATTTCGCCTGGGGGCCTTTTTTTTGTATAAAAAGTCAGAGTTGCAATTGACTCACTAATGTACACCATTGTATAATAAAAACAGAAAAATTCAGACGGAACGAAATATTTTCTTTCTATCCGGATGAGGCATTAAAACAAAATACAGCAGGAAACAGACTTTGACGGCAAGGAATATCCGAGCAGGAATCGTTGTTCATCCGGCACAGCTTAACCGAATCAGCTGCGAAGCCGTTATTCGGTTATGAACAAGCAGCAAATGCGGATCGCGAATATCCGTTTGACTTTGTTTTGTGAGCGGAATACGGGACTCTTTCACCTTGTGCGTGAAAGAGCTTTTTTTTATGAAAAATACCTGCGGGAGCGGACAGAATGAATTAGGGAGGATTTTATGCTGAAGGTAGCAGTATACGGAAAGGGCGGTATCGGAAAGTCTACAGTGACGTCCAACCTGGCGGCGGCTTTTGCAGCCATGGGGAAGAGAGTGATCCAGATCGGTTGTGATCCCAAGGCGGATTCCACCATCAATCTTCTTGGGGGAGAACCTCTGCGGCCGGTAATGAATTATATGCGGGAAGAGGATGAGGAGCCGGAAAAGCTGGAGGATATTTCAAAGGAGGGTTTTGGTGGAGTCCTCTGCATTGAGACCGGCGGCCCCACGCCGGGACTTGGCTGTGCAGGCAGAGGTATCATCGCAACCTTTCAGCTTCTGGAGGATCTGAAGCTTTTTGAGACCTGGAAGCCGGATGTAGTGCTTTACGATGTTCTTGGAGATGTAGTATGCGGCGGTTTTGCGGCACCGATCCGGGAGGGCTATGCGGAAAAAGTACTCATTGTCACATCCGGAGAGAAAATGGCACTCTATGCAGCCAATAATATTTCCAGTGCTGTGCGGAATTTTGAGGATCGAAGCTATGCGAGGATCTTCGGGATCGTGCTGAATCACAGGAATGTGGAGAATGAAACGGAAAAAGTAAATGCTTTTGCAGAAAAAAATAATATTCCGGTCGTGGGTGAGATCCGAGAAGTGACGAGATCATCCGATGGGAGGATCAGGGCAAAACGGTGATCGAGGGAGATGAGAATTCTGAGATCAGTGAGAAATTTTTTGCACTGGCCAGGAAGCTATTGGAAAGTGAAGAAACGGAGAAGGAGGATATATGAAAAAGGAAGCATATTTTGCAACTGCAGAAGAACTGGCCCGGGGCGGGCTGGAAACGATCCCTCCGCAGATGATCTCCGGGAAGCATCTGATCTATAGCTCTCCGGCAACTCTGGCATTTAACTCTCCGGGAGCGGAGGGCTTTGGCGTAAAAAGAGCCGGGCTTGCAGTGCCGGATTCCATTATGCTGATCGTGGCACCGGGATGCTGCGGAAGAAATACTTCTCTTATCAGCTCCATGCCGGAGTACAATGATCGATTTTTTTATCTGATGATGGACGAGACGGATATTGTTACAGGCCGTCACCTGAAAAAGATCCCGAAAGCGGTAAAAGAGATCTGCGACTGCTGTGAGAAGAAGCCGTCTGTGGTGATGATCTGTATCACCTGTGTGGATGCACTTCTGGGAACGGATATGGAACGTGTCTGCCGGAAGGCAGAGGAAAAGGTGGATATTCCGGTGCGTCCCTGTTACATGTACGCACTGACACGTGAGGGCAGAAAGCCGCCTATGGTCCATGTGCGCCAGTCCTTATACTCCCTCCTTGAGCCACAGAAGAAAAAGGGAAATGTGGTCAATCTTCTGGGATTTTTTTCGCCGCTGGTTGATGACTGCGAGATGTATGAGCTGCTGCAGCAGGCAGGCGTAAAGACCATCCATGAGATCTCAAGATGTAAGGATTATGAAGAATATCAGACCATGTCACAGGCCAATTTTAATCTGGTGCTTCATCCGGAAGCAAGGTTTGCAGCGGAGGATTTTCATGACCGGCTGAAGATTCCTTTTATTGAGCTTCGGAGGCTCTACCAGACAGATAAGATCGAAAATCAGTATCGTGCCTTGGGACAGGTTCTTGGAGTCTCTTTTGATCAGGAAGTGTATAAAAAAGCAGCAGAAGAGGCTGTGGAGCGATTCCGGGAGGTCTGTCCGGATGCGTCCTTTGCAGTAGGGGAGTGCATGAATGGAGATCCCTTTGAGCTGGCCCTTGCCTGGTGCGGTATGGTTTCCGGGTGCGGAGATCTACGGAACTATCACAGCCGAGAATTTTGTATACATACGGCATCTTGCGGAATTGAGTCCGGATACAAAGGTTTTTTCCAATATGGAACCCACCATGCTGTATTACGATCCGTCCGGGAGCGGAGTGAACCTTACCATAGGAAAGGATGCAGGATATTATCACCGGGATCAGCCAAATGCCGTGTGGAATCAGGACCGGCAGCCCTATGGCTATGCAGGGGTACGCAGGCTGTTTGAGACACTGACAGAGAAAGTTTTGCAGAAGGGAGAAAAGGTATGAGAGGACTTCGGAAATATCTGACACCCTTTGCACCGGATCAGTCCGGAGCTGTGTCAGTGCTGTATGAGCTTGGCGGGATCATCGTGATCTGTGATGCAGGAGGATGTGCGGGAAATGTCTGCGGCTTTGATGAACCAAGATGGTTTGAACAGAAAAGCGCGGTATTCAGCGCAGGACTTCGGGATATGGATGCCATCCTGGGACGGGATGACCGCCTGGTTGCCAAGCTTGTGGATGTAGCAGAAAAGGTGGAGGCAGGCTTTGCAGCCATTATCGGAACACCGGTACCTGCTGTGATCGGAACGGATCATCAGCACTGCGGCGGATGTGCGAGAAGAAAACAGATCTTCCGGTGCTTGCAGTAAATACCAACGGAATGGAGCTTTATGATGCGGGAGAGCGGAAGGCTTATCTGGAGCTTTTTAAAGCCTTTGCCCGGGAAAAGCAGCCTGTGGAGGCTGGTAAGACAGGAGTTCTCGGAATGACACCTCAGGATGTCAGTGACCTGAAAGCAGCAGACAAGATCCGTGAAAAATTCCGTACCAGAGGACAGAGAGCAGTCTGCTATGGAATGGGAGACGGGCTTGATGAGGTAAAAAAAGCCTCCTCTGCGGAAAAAAATATTGTGGTTTCTCCTGCGGCACTGGAATGTGCCAGATATCTGGAGAAAACCTTCGGAACACCTTATGAGGTGGGATATCCTCTGGCGGAAGAGCTGGTTCCTGATATGGATTATACAGGAAAAAAGATTCTCATCGTGCAGCAGCAGGTGATGGCCGGTTCCATAAGAGAGGAGCTACGGAAACGTGGTGCGGACGGAGAGCTCACCGTGGCAAGCTGGTTTTCCATGGAAAAGATCTCCTGGAGGAGGGCGATGTGTCATTAAGGGATGAGGAAGATTACATGGAACTGGCAGAGAAGGGCGGATATGACGTGATCTTTGCAGATCCATGTATGAAGCGGATGACAAAGGCTTTTTCAGGAGTGTTTGTGGATACAGTGCATTTTGCAGTATCCGGAAAATGCAGGTAGACCATAAGGGCAGGACATAAAGTTACATGCATGCTGCAGCCGGATCAGTGGAAACAGCTGCAGGGAATGGAGAAACATATGGAGCGGGAAATTACGAAAATGATCCGTGTTTACGGGATCGTACAGGGAGTGGGATTTCGCCCTACGGTGAGTCGTCATGCTATGGCAAGAGGAATCCGTGGCAGTGTGTCCAATAAAGGACCCTATGTGGAGATTTTTGCTCAGGGTAAGCAGCAGGATGTGGATGCCTTTATCGCAGATATCGGGAATAAGCCACCGAAGCGTGCAGCTATCCTGAAGCTTCTTGAAGAACCGGTGGAGGAGCCGGAGAAATTTACACAGTTTGATATCATCGAAAGTGAGAAGACAAAGGGGGAAATCTTTGTCTCCCCGGATATCGCGATCTGCGATGAATGTAAGGCGGAGATGTTTGATCCGGAAAACAGGCGGTATCTGCATCCCTTTATCAACTGTACCTGCTGCGGTCCCAGACTGACGATCCTGGATTCACTTCCTTATGACCGTGAACGGACCAGTATGAAGGAATTTCCTATGTGTCCCTCCTGTGCGGATGAGTACCATAACCCGGATACCAGACGCTATGATGCCCAGCCGGTGTGCTGTAATGACTGCGGCCCTGAGGTATACCTGGCGGGAAGAGAGGAACGGGGACGGGAGGCGATCACTTATACAAGGAAGATCATTGCTTCCGGCGGGATCGTGGCCATCAAAGGGATCGGTGGTTTTCACCTTTGCTGTGATGCTACCAGTGAGGAGGCTGTACAGCGGCTGCGGCAGCGGAAACGGCGTCCGGTGAAGCCTTTTGCAGTGATGGCACAGGATATGGAAGCTGTGAAGAAGATCTGTAAGGTCAGCGAGGAACAGGAGAAGATCCTTACCGGTCATCAGAAGCCGATCCTGCTGCTGGATAAGCTGCCGGGAGAAACGGGGCTTTGTGAGAGCATTGCCCCCGGGAATCCCAAGGTGGGTGTCATGCTTCCCTATGCACCGGTTCAGCTGCTTCTTTTTCATTACGATGATGGGATCCGGATGCCCGGCTTCTGGTAATGACTAGCGGAAATACTTCCGGGGCGCCGATCTGCAGAGATGATGAGGAGGCGGCAGAGGAGCTTTCCCATCTCTGTGACTGCATTCTTTCCCACAACAGGAAGATACGTATCCGGGCCGACGATTCGGTGATGGATTTCTATAAGGGTGAACCCTATATGATCCGCCGTTCCCGCGGGTATGCGCCTCTTCCGTTTATGGTCTCCACACCCTGGAAGGGCCAGGTGATCGCAGCAGGTGGAGAACTTAAGAACACCTTCTGCATTGGTGTGGATAACCGTTTTTATCCTTCCCCTTATGTGGGAGATCTGGAGGATCTTCGAACGGTAAAAGCCCTGAAGGAAACGATCGGGCGGCTGGAAACACTTCTGGAGGTGCAGCCGGAGGTAGTGGTCTGTGATCTTCACCCTAAATATAATTCCACAGTGGTGGCAGAGGAGCTAGGGCTTCCAGTTCTGAGGGTGCAGCATCATTATGCACACATTTTATCCTGCATGGCAGAAAATGACTGCGAAGAAAAGGTGATAGGGGTTTCCTTTGACGGAACAGGCTATGGAACCGATGGAACCATCTGGGGCGGAGAGCTCCTGGTTGCAGACTGTCAGGGATTTACAAGGCTTGGAAGTATAGAACCCTTTGTCCAGGTTGGCGGAGACATTTCCGCAAAAGAAGGCTGGCGGATCGCCGTTTCCCTGATCTGGCAGAATATGGGAAATCTGGAAAAAACCCTGGACACTGTCCGTAAATTGGGACTTTGCACAGATCAGGAAGCAAAGGTACTGGTGACTATGGCACAGCGGAAGATCAATGCCGTGACTTCCACCAGTGCAGGAAGACTTTTTGACGGAGTCAGTGCGATCCTGGGGATCCGGAGAGCGTCTACCTTTGAGGGAGAAGCGTCCACAGCACTGGAATTTGCTGCGGAGGCCTGGAGAAAGCAGCGGGAGATGCAGAAGAAAAATCCGGAAGAAAACCTGAAGATACGGATGTCAGAAAAGGAAGACATTCCGGAAAGCACAGGCATTTCAGAAGCGTCTGAAGATGAACGAAAATTTATTTTAAATACAGGTGAGATCGTTGCATATCTGGTCCGGGCAAGGCTTGCAGGAGAGGATCCCGGGAAGCTGGCTTATGGATTTCACCGGGCACTGGCAGATAAGATCCTTGCAGCCTGTGAGGAAGCAGAGCGGCAGACCGGAATCCGGAAAGTGGCATTAAGTGGCGGTGTCTTTCAGAACCGGCTGCTTCTGGAGCTGGTAGATGACGGTCTTACGGAAATGGGGTTTAAAGTTCTGAAGCACAGCCTGATCCACCGAATGACGGAGGGATCGCACTGGGACAGGCGGTGTATGGGATGGCTTATGTGCAACGATACAGATAAATATAGATGAGATCATGCAGATACGGATCAAAAATGTTTTATGATAATGCATGGAGCATACAGCAGAAATGCAGGATGGGAGGCACAGATATGTGTGTAGGATTATCAGCAAAAGTAGTAAAGATCAGTGACGGAACAGCAGTGGTGGATGCAGGCGGCGCAAAGAGAGAGGTTTCCGCCCAGCTCCTGGGAGACCTGGAGCCGGGGGATTATGTGATGGTGCATGCAGGTGTTGCCATTGCAAAGATCACCGATGATGACGAGGAAGAGACAGACCAGCTGATGGAGGAACTGCTGTGATGGAAGAGAGGAAAAAAACAGCAAGAGAGATCATAGAAGGATATCAGGGGCCGCCGGTGCGGATCATGGAGGTCTGCGGAACACATACCCACGAGATCTTCCGTCTGGGGATCCGCAAGCTTCTGCCGCCGCAGGTGGAGCTGATCTCAGGACCGGGATGTCCGGTCTGTGTAACACCGGTAGGGTTTATTGACGAGGCCGTTTATCTTGCTCTGGAAAAACAGGTGACGATCTGCACATTCGGTGATCTTGTCCGCGTACCGGGAACAAAGAAAAGCCTTGCAGATGCCAGGGCAGAAGGCGCCAGGATACGGATCGTCTATTCACCGGCAGATGCAGAAAAATATGCGAAAGAGCATCCAAAAGAGCAGGTGGTATTTCTTTCCGTTGGCTTTGAGACCACCACGCCTGCCGGCTGTCTTTCCGTGAAAAAGGCCGGAGAGGACGGACTTTCCAATTATTCGCTCCTTGTGGCAAACAAGACCATGCCCCAGGCTTATCAGGCATTAAAGGGCAGTGCGGATGTGTTCCTTTATCCGGGACATGTCAATGCGATCACAGGAACTGCGCTCTGTGAGCAGCTGGCAGAGGAAGGTATCAGTGGTGTGGTGGCAGGCTTTACAGCGAAGGAGCTGCTTACGGCACTGGCTGTTGCACTGGTACGTTTTCAGGAAGGAAAACCGTTCTTTGTGAACTGCTATCCCCGTGTGGTAAAAAGTGAGGGAAGCCCGGAGGCACAGAAGCTGATCGAAGAACTGATGGAGCCTGTGATTCCGAATGGCGCGGTCTGGGTGTGATCCCGGGGTCCGGCCTGGTGCTCCGGAAGGAGTGGGAAGCCTTTGATGCCAGAAAAAAATATGCAGTGCCGCCGATCCAGGGCAGGCCAAATCCGGCCTGTCGCTGTGGGGATGTGCTTCAGGGAAAATGCAGGCCATCAGATTGTAAGGTATTCGGAAAGGTCTGTACCCCGCAGCATCCGGTAGGTGCCTGTATGGTATCCAATGAAGGAGCATGTTCCGCATATTTTATGTACGGAAACTGATGTCCGCTTTAATGGACTGCGAAATATGATACATTACATATAGTACAAACGAAGGATCGTATCCGGAAGATCTGACAGGATGAAACCGATATGAAATTCCTTTGACCCAGCATAGAAAGAAGATAATATTATGGAAAATAAAACAGTGACCATGGCACACGGTGCCGGAGGCCGTCAGACCTCAGAACTGATCGATGAAGTATTCAAAGCGCATTTTGCAAACCCGGATCTCACAGCCGATGATGCGGCCGTGCTGGTTCCGCCTGCAGGAAAAATGGCAGTATCCACCGATGGATTTATTGTTTCTCCGGCATTTTTTCCGGGGGGAAATATCGGCAAGCTTTCCATCTGCGGAACCGTTAATGACCTTGCCTGTATGGGAGCAAAACCGATGTATCTTACCTGCGCTTTTGTCATTGAGGAGGGTTTTCCCATGGAGAAGCTGGAGGAGATCGCCGCAGCTATGGAAAAAACAGCAAAAGAAGCCGGAGTGCGTATCGTTTCCGGAGATACTAAGGTGGCAGGAAAAGGTCAGGTTGACGGTGTGTTTATCACAACAACCGGAATGGGTGAGATCCAGGAGGGCGTTCAGGTAGGCGGTGAGCTGGCAAAACCGGGAGATGCCATTATTGTAACCGGTGATGTGGGAAGACATGGATGCACCATTCTTCTGGCAAGAGAGGATTTCGGCATTGACGCAGATGTGACAAGTGACTGCGCACCGCTGTGGGGAGCTGTAAAAGATGTACTGGATGCCACTCATAACATTCATGTGATCCGTGATGCCACAAGAGGTGGTGTCGGAACGGTTCTTTACGAGATCGCAGGACAGAGTAACGTAGGGATCCGCCTGGATGCAGCAGCTGTTCCGGTAGCTCCGGAGGTAAAGGGTGTCTGCGGCATGCTTGGCCTGGAGCCTCTTTATCTGGCATGTGAGGGACGAATGGTGATCATGGCACCAAAGGAAGAGGCAGGAAGGATCGTGGAAGCACTGCGTAAATGTCCTTATTCCAGGGACGCAGCCATTATCGGTGAAGTTACGGAAGACCAGCCAGGAAAGGTTGTCATGACTACGGAGATCGGAACGCAGGCACTTCTTCCGCAGCCGGGAGGAGAGCTTCTGCCGAGGATCTGCTGATAATATCGGAAAGGAGAGTCAGATCTTATGGAGACAAGAGTGGCATTGATCTCGATCATTGTGGAAAACAATGACGTGATCGATGATATCAACCGTTTTCTTCATGAAGCGGGAAAATATATTATCGGGAGAATGGGGATCCCTTACCGGGAAAAAGGCATCAATATCATCAGTATTGCCATTGATGCACCACAGGATGTGATCAGCTCCTTATCCGGAAAGATCGGACGCCTCAGTGGAGTTTCCGCCAAAACGGCATATTCCAATGTGATCACAAAAGCGGAGGACAGAAAATGATAAAAGTTGCGGTATACGGAAAGGGCGGCATCGGAAAATCTACTACGGTTTCCAATGTGGCAGTAGCCCTTGCGGAAAAAGGAATGAAAGTGATGCAGATCGGCTGTGATCCCAAGGCAGATTCCACGATCCTTCTCAGGCATGGAAAAAAGTTCCCACTGTACTGGAGCTGTATAACGAAAAACGCCAGGAGCTGAAGCTTACGGATATGGTGCAGATCGGATATGGGGGTGTAGTCTGTGTGGAAGCCGGCGGTCCTGCACCGGGGCTTGGATGTGCGGGAAGAGGTATCATTACTGCTCTCGAGAAGCTTAAGGAAAACGGAGCCTATGAGACCTATAAACCGGACATTGTTTTTTATGACGTACTGGGAGATGTTGTCTGCGGTGGATTTTCCATGCCCATGCGAAAGGGGTATGCAGATAAGGTATTTATCATCACCTCCGGAGAAAACATGGCCATCCATGCAGGGGCAAATATTGCCATGGCAGTGGATAATTTCAGAAACAGAGGATATGCATCCCTTGGCGGCGTGATCCTGAACCGGCGGAACGTGCCGGGAGAGGAAGAAAAAGTCCGGGAGCTGGCAGAGGATTTTCATACGCGGGTAGTGGGAACGCTTTCCAGAAGTGAACTGGTCCTGGAAGCAGAGAATCGAGGAAAAACTCTTCTGGAAGCTATCCGGATTGTGAGATGGCAGAGGAGTACCGGACACTGGCCGAGCAGATCCTGAGTGCATGCAGGGAGGAAGGCTCATGTTAAAAAGAGTTGGTAACAGAGAGCTTTTGGGAAAAACAGAAATATTTATAAAGGAAGCCTCTTTTCCGGTTCCCTTTCAGCCGGGACTGGAATTTAATTCACCGGTCCATGGAAACTGGAATATCGTACATACGGGAATGCTGGTTCCGGAAGCAAGGCAGATCTACGTCTGTGCGGATAACTGCATGCGTGGCGTTGTGCTGACTGCCGCAGAGATGAATGCGGCAGACCGTTTTTCCTTTGTGATCGTGGAGGAAAAGGATCTTCTGGGCGGAAATCTGGAGGATGTGACCATTGAAGGAGTGACGGACATTCTGAACCGGCTGGATGAGAAGCCAAAGGCAGTATTGCTTTTTACTGTGTGTCTTCATCATTTTCTGGGAAGTGATCTGGAACGCATCTACGGAGAACTGGAAGAAAGATTTCCGGAGATCTTTTTATGCGGTGCTTTATGGATCCTATCATGCAGAAAACAGGCCCGACTCCGGATCAGAAGCTGCGCCGTGCCATGTATGATGCAGTACCGGAGAGGAAAGCTGATCCGGAATGTGTCACAGTCCTGGGCAGTGATTTTGTGTTGGATGAGAGTGCAGATATCTGCCGGATCCTGAAAAAGAACGGAATCCGTCTCCGTGAAGCACCGGCCTGTAAGAACTGGGAGGATTATCGGAGCCTGGGAGAGGGAAGCCTGATCCTTAACTGTTATCCGGCAGGAAAATTCGGAGTACAGCAGCAGGCGGAGAGACTTGGAAGGCCGTTTTTATACCTGCCCGGAAGCTTTGACTATGAGGAGATAGAGACGCAGGAAAAGTATTTGCTGGAGCTGCTGGATCAGCACAGCTGCGGTAAAAATGGCCTGGATATCAAAACGGAGATCCGAAAATGCGAGGAGGCTCTTTCCCATGCACACCAGATCATCGGTGACACTCCCATAGCTGTGGATTATCTTTTTCATCCAAGACCTCTGGGACTTGCAAAGCTTCTCCTTACGCATGGATTTCAGGTACAGTCCGTTTTTCTGGACAGTATCAGCCCGGAAGAAAAAGAAGTATTTTTCTGGCTTCAGGAGAATTACCCGGAACTCAGGTTGATTTCGACTGTCCGTCCGGAGATGAGAGTGCGGCCACGGCAGCATTCCGGAAAAATCCTTGCCGTCGGACAAAAAGCAGCCTGGTTTACCGGAAGCCGGAATTTTGTCAATATGGTACAGGGTGGCGGGCTTTGGGGCTTTGACGGGATCAGACGTACTGCACAGCTGATGCTGGAGGCATTTAATGAGGAAAAAGCTCCGGAGGATCTGATCGTTCGAAAGGGATGGGGGTGCGAAAGCTGCATATGAGACAGGCATATCGGATCATACCAATCTACACGGCAGACGTGTCTGGTGTCTGCTCCGCGTTGTATGAGCTTGGAGGAATGACAGTGATGCATGATCCCTCCGGCTGTAATTCTACCTATAATACCCATGATGAGATCCGGTGGTACGACCAGGACAGTCTGATCTTTATCTCAGGTCTTACGGATATCGATGCCATTATGGGAAATGATGAGAAATTTCTTCAGGATATCGAAGAGGCGGAAAAGGAGCTGAAACCGAAATTTATTGCACTTGCAAGTTCACCGATCCCCTTTATGAACGGAACAGATTTTCAGGGACTGGCCCGTGCACTTACGGCAAGAACCGGAATCCCGGCATTTTCGGTTCCGACCAGCGGCATGCATGACTATGTATACGGAGCAGGGCTGGCGCTGGCAGAGATCGCCGGACATTTCACAGGAGCTGCAGAGAAAACCGGAAGGTGTTCAGAAGCACCCACAGGATCTGCGGAAAGATCTACAGAGAAGAGAAGCAGAAAATTAAATCTTCTTGGAGCAACACCCCTTGATTTTGGCCCGCAGTCTGCAGTAGATGCCATGAAAAAACGTCTGAAAAACTATGGCTGGGAGATACTTTCCACCTGGGCTATGGGGGATACGCTGGAAGCTTTGTCCCGTGCCGGTGAAGCAGCGGTAAACCTTGTGGTATCCTCTGTGGGAATTCCGGCGGCCAATGTGCTGAAAGAAAAATTCGGTACGCCATTTCTCGTGGGGACTCCTGTGGAAGGCTATGAGGAAGAGATTTCAGATGCACTTGAGCGGATCGCGGATAGATCCTGTGGAGAGTGGGTAAATAAAAAGGATGACTCCGCGGAGGAAAGCGGAGGGCAGATCTTAGGGAAACAGGAGGAACTGTGGAAAGTAACTCCGGAGCAGGTAATCTATTTTCAGGGAAGGAACAGTCTGTCAGCAGTATCTGACCCTTCAGGAGAAAGCAGGGAAATGCCCGACAAAGATGAGGTATTTTTTTCCGTACCGGACATTACCATCATCGGAGAACCGGTTACCATGGGCTCCCTGGCAGCAGTCATAGAGCAGAAATACGGAAAAAAGGTTCAGCTGCTCTGTCCGCTGGAGATCACAGAGGGACTTTTGCGCAAGGGAGATGAGGCCATCTGTGGCGAGGAAGCCATGGAAGAAAAGCTGAAAACAGCCAGGATCATTGTGGCAGACCCACTCTATCGTCCGATTTGTCCGAAAACAGCCATTTTTTATGAGATGCCGCATATTGCGTTTTCTGGAAGGATATATCTCAGAAAATATTTTCCGGAATAATTTCAGAAAAACAACATAAACTATAAGAAACCGTAAAGGCGTTGCAGAAATATGCAGCGCCTTTTTCCGGCAGTAATACCGGAAATGGAGCATATATGGAGGGATTTTTATGTGGGGATTTTTGTCAGCACTGATCTCAGGTGCACTGATGAGTATTCAAGGGGTATTTAACACAAATGTAACAAAACAGACCAGTCTGTGGGTTTCAACCGGCTGGGTACAGTTTTCTGCATTTCTGGTCTGTGTGGCAGCATGGTTTTTTACAGGCAGAGAAAGTATCGGCATGCTGTGGCAGGTAGAGGATAAATATAATTTACTCGGAGGAGTGATCGGTGCATTTATTACTATCACAGTGATCCGGAGTATGGGAAGTCTGGGGCCTGCGCGGGCGGTTATGCTTATTGTCATTTCTCAGCTTGCGGTGGCTTATCTTATAGAATTGCTGGGGATTTTCGGTGTGGAAAGAGCAGATTTTCAGTGGAGAAAGCTGTTGGGAATGCTGATCTGTATTGCAGGTGTGGTTATTTTCAAATGGAAATAGAAATAAAAGTATTGTAATATTTGTAATACTTCGTTAAAATAAGGTATGGTTTTGCATGAGTAACGGGGCACCTGCCGCCACATCGGCGGAAAGGAGTGAACCACCTACCTATGAAAATAAGATCACATATCAGAAGTGTTCGGCTTGTTTTTTCCATATTTTTGTTACAGATCCTGGCAGGGCTGACAGGCTGTAAGGATGACGGAACAGAATTTCTGGAGAAAGAACTGGTGCAGGAAGAAAGTACGGAAGCATCCGGAATGGATGCAGAGCAGGAAGAACCGAAGGATACGGAAAGTGAAGTATCCGGGAAGGCATCCGCAGGGGCTGCGGCAGATATATCACAGAAGAAACAGAATGAGTCTGCGGAGGAACCGGCTCCGGAGGTTGAAAAACAGCTGCCGGAGATCTCAGACACCCCTCAGACCATTTATGTAGATATATGTGGAGCAGTGACCAGCCCGGGAGTCTATGAGCTTCCATATGGCAGCCGTGTTTTTCAGGCTATCGAGCAGGCTGGAGGATATCTTCCGGAAGCTGCAGCAAGCTATCTCAACCGTGCTAAGGGACTTTCCGATGGACAGCAGGTTTATGTGCCTACCCAGACGGAGGTGGACAGCCAGCGGATCGCAGCTACCCAGGATGGATCGGAAGTCACAGCAGAAAACAGTACCGAAACGGCGAGCGGACAGAAATCCGCCGGAGAGGATTTCGGTGAAGCTGAGACTGCATCTTCCACAGAGCAGAAGATCGATCTGAACACCGCTGATGTATCTCAGCTTACTACTCTCACAGGTGTAGGGGAGTCCAAGGCCCTGGCGATCATCGCTTACAGGGAAGAGAACGGTCCCTTTACTTCAGCAGAGGACATCATGAATGTACCAGGCATCAAAGAAGGAACCTATGAGAAGATAAAGGATAAAATAGCAATAAAGTAAGGAGCGCTAAATGAGCAGGAAAGTATTGGTAGTAGATGATGAGAAACTGATTGTCAAGGGACTTCGCTTCAGTCTGGAGCAGGACGGAATGGAAGTGGACTGTGCCTATGACGGAGAGGAAGCACTGGAAAAAGCAAAAGCAGGAGAGTACGATATCATCCTTCTTGACCTGATGCTTCCAAAAATGGACGGTCTTGAGGTATGCCAGCAGATCCGTGAATTTTCCAATGTTCCGATCATCATGCTTACAGCAAAAGGAGAAGATATGGATAAGATCCTGGGTCTGGAATACGGAGCTGATGATTATGTCACCAAGCCTTTCAACATCCTGGAAGTCAAAGCCCGCATCAAGGCGATCATCCGCCGTGCAGGCAGCAAACAGGACAAGCAGGAGAAGGCCAAGACTGTGGAAGTCGGAGAACTGAAGCTGGACTGCGAAGGACGCCGCGTATTTATCTCCGGAAAAGAGATCAACCTCACAGCCAAGGAATTTGATGTGCTGGAGCTGCTGGTATTCAATCCGAACAAGGTATACAGCAGAGAAAATCTTCTGAATATCGTATGGGGCTATGAATATCCGGGAGATGTCCGTACCGTAGATGTACATATCCGCCGCCTGAGAGAAAAGATCGAGGCCAATCCCAGTGAGCCGAAATATGTACACACCAAATGGGGTGTGGGCTACTATTTCCAGGCATAACCTGTGAAGTTCAAAAAGAACGGCAAATTTTTCAAAAGTCTCCGCTTTCGTATTCTGATCATCCTGATCATACTGGGAATCGTACCGAGTGTCATCGTAACGGAAATGGTCATTGCCAACTATGAAGACGTGCCATTGCAACCGTGTGCAGAGCATGGAGAACATCTGTGACATCATGTGCGACCTGCTGATCAAGGAGAATTATCTGAATGACACCAGCTCTCAGACGGTGAACAGCAAGCTGGAATTACTGTCCAACAGCTATGGTGGCAGGATTCTCATTGTAGACAGGGATTTCAGGATCATCAAGGATACCTATGGCGTGGATGAGGGCAGGACTCTGGTTTCCCAGAAAGTATTGAACTGTTTTAAAGGAGAAGATGCCTACCAATATGATTCTGACAGCCAGAAGCTGATCCTGGCAGTTCCGGTAAAAAGTCCGGATGTAAAACAGGTGCAGGGTGCCATGATGATCATGGCATCTTCCAGTGAGGTGACAGCAACCATCCATGAACTGGAGCAGAAAGGGATTCTGATCATCGGTATCATTGTAGTGCTGGCCATTTTTCTTGGGTATATTCTTTCCACGATCCTGGTGAAGCCATTTGCTAGGGTAACGAAAGCAATCGAGGACCTTACAGACGGATATCAGAATGAGGAAATCTCGGTACCGGATTATACAGAGACAGCTTGATCACAGATGCATTTAACAAGATGCTTTCCAGAATGAAGACGTTGGATGAATCCAGACAGGAGTTTGTATCCAATGTGTCTCATGAGCTGAAGACACCTATGACTTCAATGAAGGTTCTGGCGGATTCGCTGGTAGGACAGCAGGGGGTTCCGGAGGAACTGTATCAGGAATTTCTTTCTGATATCACAGAAGAGATTGACAGAGAGAACAAGATCATCACCGATCTGCTCTCCCTGGTAAAAATGGACAAAAAAGCAGCAGATATGAATATCAGCAATATGAATATCAATGAGCTGCTGGAGAATATTCTGAAGCGTCTCCGTCCTATTGCAGATCAGAGAAGGATTGACCTGATCCTGGATTCGTTCCGACCGGTAACCGCAGATGTGGATGAGGTGAAATTTACCCTTGCCATCAGTAACCTGGTCGAAAATGGTATCAAATACAATGTAGATGAGGGATGGGTCCGCGTAACACTGGATGCGGATCATAAGGATTTCTATGTGACGGTTGCAGATTCCGGCCTGGGAATACCGGAAGATTCCATTGAACGGATCTTTGAGCGTTTTTATCGTGTGGATAAATCCCATTCCAGAGAAATCGGCGGAACCGGTCTTGGACTTGCTATTACAAGAAGTTCTATAGCCATGCATCATGGGATCATCAAGGTATCCAGCAAAGAGGGCGAGGGAACCACATTTACCGTGAAGATCCCGCTGTCCTATATCCCGTCCTAGGAGGTACAGCATGAAAAAAACGATTTTGATCATCTGTGTGGCCGCTGCCTGCATCCTTTTTGGTCTGGTTGCTTTCATAGGTTTGTCGGGAAGAAATAAAAACGAAGAACAGCAGTATAGATTTTATTATATCAACAGCGATGAAACGAGACTGAAAGAAGAAAAATATACTCCGGAGAAGGAAACAACAGAAGTGATGCTGCGCAATTTTTCCGAGAGTCTGAATAACCGTGAGACCCGGGAAGACGGAATCTCACTTTTTCCGGATGGGGTAAAGATTTCTTCTTATTCTATACAGGATGGAGTCCTGAACGTAGAATTCAATGAGGCCTATGATAAAATGTCACGTACCAGGGAACTTCTGGTGCGGGCAGGTATAGTGAAGATCTTTTTACAGGTTCCAGGAGTAGATTCTGTGGAAATCTATGTGGGTAAAAAGCCGCTGACAGATACCAGGGGTGAAGAAGTGGGAGCCATGAACAACGACACCTTTGTGGAGTTTTCCGGGTCCGATGGGGATGTGTACAGCTATGACACCTTTACTCTGTATTTCACAAATAAAAACGGAGATAAACTGGTAGCGGAACAGAGAAGTGTCCGCTACAGACGAAATCTTCCGAAGGCTACGGTGGTTTTGGAGCAGCTTGCAAGAGGTCCGCTGGAAAAAGGACATTATCCTACAATACCGGAGAATTCAGAGGTACTTTCCCTGACGAGAGCAAACGGAATCTGCTATGTGGATTATAATTCCGTATTTCAGGATTATGCGCTGGATGTTTCGGAACAGATTGCCGTGTATTCGGTGGTAAATACGCTGATCGCGGCAACGGATGTGGACAAAGTTGAGATTTCCATCGAAGGAAACAAGGAAGTGACCTTTGGCCAGAATATGCAGCTTTATAAGTTCTATGAATGGAACGACAGCTTGCTGGCACACACAAAGGCTAAAAAAGAATAGAAAAAATAAAACATTTCAAAATATCAGAAAACGGGAGAACATTTATGGCGAAAAGGCCGATGTGTCTTTTGTGTTTTCTTATGGTGCTGAGTCTTTGCGTACTGGAGCTTATGGGGATTCCTCTGATCAAGGGGAATCCCCTTCCGTTAAATGTGCAGGAGCAGATCGAAGCGCACCCTGGTTCCATGATCTGCGGGGAGGTGGAACAGTATGAAAACACAGAATTTTCCCAGTCTGTTTATCTGAAAAAAACATATCTTATCCATCAGTCAAAAAAATTTCCAATTGAAAATGTAAGAATATTTCTCAAAAAAGAAGAAGATCTGAAACCGGGAATGCGGATCCTGGTCAAGGGAACGCTGAAAAGAGTGGAAGGTCCTGCGAATCCGGGGGGCTTTGACAGCCAACACTTTTATGCCTGTCGTCATATTTATTATTTTATGAAGAACGCTGTGCTCCAAAAGAAAACAGCAGTGTATTCCGGCTACAGGCAGCTCCTTTTGGAGATAAAAGAAAGCTGCAGACAGATCCTGAAGGAAGCTACAGGAAAAGATGCGCCTGTTTTTTGTGCCATAACGCTTGGAGACAAACAGGAACTGGATCCGGAAACACAGATGCGATATCAGCTGGCCGGAATCATACATATCCTTGCCATCAGCGGACTTCATATCAGTATTCTGGGAATGGGGCTTTACAACCTTCTAAAGAAGATGGGACTGGGAATCTGGCCTGCCGGGATTTTTTCTCTGGGAGTGATGCTGCAGTATGGGATCATGACCGGAGGGAGTGTTTCCACCATGCGTGCAGTAACTATGTTTCTGATCGCCATGGGAGCCAGGATCACCGGACGGATCTATGATATGATGAGTGCTCTTTCCGTAACTGCCATGATGATCCTTGTGGAATCTCCGGCCTATCTCCTGGATAGTGGATTTCTTCTGTCCTTTGGCTGTGTTCTGGGAATGGGGCTCGCTGCGGAAAAGATCTGTGCCCTTGCAGGAGCGGAGAAAAAATGGACAAAGGCACTGGTAAGTCCTATAGCTCTTCAGCTTGTGACTCTGCCGGTGATGCTGAAGTTTTTCGGAGAAGTCTCTATTGCCGGATTTATCCTGAATCTGTTGGTGCTTCCAAGTGTGGGGGTAGTGCTGACTGGAGGAATGGCGGCGCTGCTGCTGGGAATTCTCAGTATTCCTGCGGCAAAACTGGTAATCCTGCCGGCAAGGGTACTGCTGCTTTTTTATGAATATCTCTGCAGTCTGGCAGGAAGATCAGGATGGAGTACCTGGATCGGAGGGGAGCCGGAAATATGGCAGATTGTGGTATATTATGGCTTTTTGATCATAGTCCTGTTTATGGGACAGTATATAAAAGAACAGCTCCGGAAGAAAAAAGCAGTCGGTGAGGAAATGGAGTTATCAGAGGAGCGGGCGGAAGCAGGTTGTTGGAGCTATATGCTATCCGGATAACAGCCGGTATTTTTCTGGCAGTCGGAATCCTGATACTGGGATTTCATCCAGCAGGAAGTCTGAAGGTGATCTGCCTGGATGTAGGACAAGGTGACGGTATTCTTGTGGAGACCCCGGAGGATCACCATTTTTTGATCGACGGAGGAAGCAGCAGCCAGTCGGAGCTTGGAAGATACTGCCTTTTGCCGGCATTGAAAAGTCAGGGGATTTCCTGGCTGGATGGGATTTTTATTTCCCATACAGATCAGGATCACATCAACGGTGTGAAGGAGCTTCTGGAATATATGGGAAAAGGTCTTACAACCATCCGGGCCGGATATCTGATCCTGCCTGCCTGGGCGGAAAGACCAGATGCATGGCGGGAGCTTGCAGAGGCAGCAAAAACAGCCGGAGTTAAGGTCGTGACAGCAGGAAAAGGGGATGAATTGCCTTGCGGCAAAGTATCTTTTTCTGTTCTGTGGCCGGAGAAAAATGCCACAGGAAAAGATGTGAATGAGGAAGCTATGGTGATGGAGTTGTCTTTTGGAGATTTTCAGATGCTTTTTACCGGAGATATCGGTGCAGATACGGAGAAAAAGCTTCTGGCAGCCGGGGGGCTTGAGGATGTTGATTGTCTGAAGGTGGGACATCACGGTTCCCGTTATTCTACCACAGAAGCATTTCTTGAGAAAATAAAGCCGGAAGTGGCGATCATTTCCTGTTCGCTCACCAACACCTATGGACATCCGTCACCGGAAACCGTAGAGCGGCTTAAAGAGGCCGGAAGTCAGGTGGAATACACCATGAAAAACGGTGCCATTACCGTGGAAACAGATGGAAAAAAGCTTAAGATCGGAAGGTTCCGAAAGGATTGAGTTTTTTTCCAAAACCGAAAAAAACGGTGACTTTTGAACACGTTTGTTGTAAAATAGACAGGGTTTGTGCAAAAACAAAATACTGAAAATGTGTAATACAAGATAAGGAGTTTTTATTTATGAAATATGATGTACTGATCGTAGGAGCAGGTCCCGGTGGAATCTTTGCGGCCTATGAACTGATGAATAATGATCCGGAGAAAAAGATCGCGGTTTTTGAAGCTGGTCATCCTCTGGAAAAAAGAAAATGTCCCATCGACGGAAAGAAAGTAAAATCCTGTATCCACTGCAAAACCTGTGCGATCATGAAGGGATTTGGCGGTGCAGGCGCTTTCTCCGACGGAAAATATAATATCACCAATCAGTTTGGCGGAACTCTGTACCAGCATATCGGCAAGGATACAGCCACAGAGCTGATGGAATATGTAGATAAACTGAACCTGATGCATGGCGGTGAGGGAACCAAACTTTATTCTACCACAAACAGCGAGATCCGTAAGCTCTGCCTTCAGAACGGCCTGCATCTTCTGGATGCATCAGTCCGTCATCTGGGAACAGATATCAACTATGTGGTGCTTCAGAACCTCTATGAAAAAATGAAAGACCATGTGGACTTCTATTTTGACGCATCTGTTGACAAAGTAGAAAAAACTGAAGACGGTTATGCAGTTTTTGTAGGAGATGAGCGTTACGAGGGAACTTACTGTATCATCTCGCAGGACGAAGCGGAAGTAAATGGATGGAGACGGTATGTACAGAGCTTAAGATCCCGACTCTTTCCAACCGTGTGGACATCGGAGTCCGTGTGGAGCTTCCGGCAGAGGTTTTCAGCCGTCTGACAGATGAGCTTTATGAGAGCAAGATCGTTTACAGAACTGAGAAGTTTGAGGATATGGTCCGTACCTTCTGCATGAACCGCGAGGTGTTGTCGTGAATGAAAATACCAACGGTATCATCACAGTAAACGGTCACAGCTACGAAGATCCGGCAAAGCATACCAACAATACAAACTTTGCCCTTCTGGTATCCAAGCATTTCTCAGAGCCGTTCCATGACAGCAACGGATACGGTGAGAGCATTGCAAGACTTTCCAATATGCTTGGCGGTGGTGTTATGGTACAGCGGTTTGGAGATCTGATCCGCGGAAGACGAAGCACAAAAGCCCGTATTGAGGAAAGTTTCGTAACACCTACACTTTCTGCGACACCGGGAGATTTAAGTCTTGTTATGCCGAAACGTATCCTGGATGGCATCATCGAGATGATCTATGCCCTGGACAAGATCGCACCGGGAACCGCAGATGACGATACTTTGCTTTATGGCGTGGAGGTTAAATTCTACAACATGGAGGTTGAGATCGACGAAAATCTGGAAACCTGCCACAAGGGTCTTTTTGTTATCGGAGACTGCAGCGGCGTGACACACTCTCTTTCCCATGCATCTGCCAGCGGAATCTACGTAGCCAGATACCTGGAGCAGGAGTATTTTAACAGATAAACTGCAGAGCAGTTTATCTGTTATGAGCAAGTAGCAAAGCGGATTGCGAATATCTGATGTAAGACAGTCCTTTTCTGATATCAGGGTGATGACAGAAAGGGGCTGTTTTTTATGCAGGATGTGCATGAATATTGGAGAAAGTATTCTGATAATAACTGACAGATACAGGGAGAAAACCGGTTACTGTTCACTGGTAATATTTCGCGAGGTGTTTTTTGTGAGCGAAGATCACAGAAAACCGTGAATCGTCTGACATCAATCTTGACAAATTTATGAGTTTGTGGTAAAAGTTAAATAACCAGGTAAAAGAAAATATGTGCAAATGTTATAATGATAAGGTTGCATCCAGTCGGATGTGCAAAAGAGAATCCGGTGAGAATCCGGAACGATACCGTCACTGTGAAAGGGGAGCTGCTTTTACAACCACTGGGAGACCGGGAAGGGAAAGCAGCGTGGAACCAAGTCAGGAGAACTGCCTTATTGTGAGATTCAGGGATTCGCGGTTTACGAATCGGTATTCTCCATAACAATACAGAACTTCTTTTTATGTATTTGTATTGCGCAGAGAATCATGTGTGAGCAGGCGGCCGCAGAGAGCTGCTGCTTTTTTGTACATATCAGTATTCTGGAAATACATGAAAAGAGGACAATGAGAAATGAAAAGAAAAACAATGTTAGCTCTGATGCTCGCAGTTTCCATGACATGCTCTATGGGTGCGGCTACAACAGCAATGGCAGCAGAGGATTCTGCTACAGAAGAGAACGCTGAGGCAGCTGATACCACAGAGGCTTCTGATGCAGATCAGGAAGCAGCAGATAATGTAGCAACTCTGATCGACAAGATCTATGTACAGGAAAGAAACGACACAACAGATGAGGACTGCAAGGCAGCCAAAGAAGCATGGGATGCTCTGACAGATGCTCAGAAAGAACTGGTAGAGGGTGAGAATGCAGATCCGGATTATTTCGGACGTGACACAGGAGATGCTTCCAAGGACGATCCGCGTAACCAGGATGAGATCGGCGAGAATGAACTTCTTGTTGTAAGCTTTGGTACTTCCTTCAATGACAGCCGTGCAGAGGATGTCAAGGGAATCGAGGATGCTCTTGCAGAAGCTTATCCGGACTGGTCTGTAAGAAGAGCATTTACAGCACAGATCATCATCAACCATGTAGAGGCAAGAGATGATGAAGTGATCGATAACATGCAGCAGGCTCTTGACCGTGCAGTAGAGAATGGTGTTAAGAATCTGGTTGTACAGCCTACCCATCTGATGCATGGTGCTGAGTACGATGAGATGACAGAAGCGATCAATGGCTATAAAGATAAATTCGAGTCTGTAGCTATCGCAGAGCCAATGCTCGGTGAGGTTGGAGACGATGCAACTGTGATCAATGATGACAAGAAAGCCGTTGCTCAGGCAATCACAGATACGGCTTGCAAAGAGGCCGGATTTGACAGCATGGATGCAGCAGCTGAGGCTGGCACAGCATTCGTATTCATGGGACATGGAACATCTCATACAGCTAACGTTACATACGATCAGATGCAGACACAGATGGAAAACCTTGGATTGAAGAACGCATTCATCGGTACTGTAGAGGGTAAGCCGGAAGATACAGCCTGCGACAAGGTTATCGAGAAGGTAAAAGAAGCAGGATACAAGAACGTTGTTCTTCGTCCGCTGATGGTTGTTGCCGGAGACCATGCAAATAACGATATGGCCGGTGATGAGGAGGATTCCTGGAAGAGCCAGTTTGTAGCATCCGGAAACTTCGATAAGGTTGACTGCCAGATCGAGGGTCTTGGAAGAATCGAAGCAGTTGAGAAGCTTTATGTAGAGCATACAAAGGCAGCCATCGATTCTCTGGGAAGCACTGAGGAGTCCGCAGATTCTGATGCAGCAGCAGATACAGAGGCTGATTCTGCTGAGGAGTCCGCAGAATAATAAATATAAAAATATCTGAGTGAGTTCAGATACCTATAAGAAATCAATGTAACTGCCCGGAAAGATCAGGAAGACTGTTTTCCGGGCAGATTGCTGTATCTATGGAAGGGAGAAGATTATCATGAAAAAACGCTATGTAAACTTAATTCTTGCAATGGCAAGTGCATCAGTCCTGGTGCTGGGCTCTGTGCCTGCGATGGCAAAAACAGACGAAACAAAAACAGAGTCCGGTGAGGAAGCAGAAGCTTCCGAAGAAAAGGATACAGATGTAGCCAAAGCAGATACCCTGGAAGATGGCGTTTATACAGCAGAGTTTGGTACAGACAGCAGCATGTTTCATGTAAATGAGGCCAATGACAAAAAAGGAGAGCTCACGGTCAAAGATGGTAAAATGACCATCCACGTAAGTCTGGTTTCCAAGAAGATTGTTAACCTGTTTGCGGGAACTGCCGAGGATGCCCAGAAGGACGGAGCAGAGATCATTGAGCCGACCACAGATACAGTGAAGTACAGCGATGGTTATACAGAGGAGGTTTACGGATTTGATATCCCGGTACCGGCCATTGGTGAGGAATTTAACGTGGCGATCCTGGGAGAAAAAGGCAAATGGTACGACCATAAAGTCAGCGTAAAGAATCCTGTAAAAACCTCTGACGACAAAAAATCCGAAGGGAAAAAACCGGAAGAGCTGAAGCTGGAGGACGGAACCTATGAGACGGATGTAACCCTTACAGGCGGAACAGGAAGAGCATCTGTAGAATCTCCGGCTAAAGTAGAGATCAAGGACAAAGAAGCTACGGCAACCATCATCTGGAGCAGTCCGAATTATGATTACATGATCGTGGACGGCGAAAAATATGAGCCGGTGAACAAAGACGGAAACTCCACATTTGAGATCCCGGTCACAGTCTTTGACGCAGAAATGGAAGTGACTGCAGATACTGTAGCCATGAGTACTCCTCACGAGATTGAGTATACCCTGAATTTTGATTCTTCGAGCATGAAAAAGGAAGAAAAATGAAAAAAATAATTTCATACATATTTCTGACGCTGACCCTGATCCTGGGGTGTGCTTTTGCAGTGCAGGCAGCAGAGACAGAACATAAGCCTGCGGATATTCCAGGCCTTACCTTTGACCACAGTATGGATCTTTCCTACGCAAAGGAATTTAATGTGGATTACTACAACGATGGCTATGCGCTGCTCACCATTGATCAGGAAGGACAGTTTCTTGTAGTTCCCGAAGGCAAGAAAGCACCGGAGGGGCTGGATCCTGACATTGCGGTTCTGCAGCAGCCCATAAACAATATCTATCTGGTAGCAACCTCGGCCATGGATCTTTTCCGCGCTATCGACGGGATTGACAGCATCAAGCTTTCCGGAACCAAGGAAGACGGATGGTATATCCAGGAAGCAAAGGACGCCATGGAACAGAAAAAGATGATTTATGCCGGCAAGTACAGTGCTCCGGATTACGAGCTGATCCTGAACGAGGGCTGTGACCTTGCCATTGAATCCACCATGATCCATCACAATCCGGAGGTACAGGAGAAGCTGGAGCAGTTCGGGATCCCTGTAATGGTAGAGCGTTCCAGCTATGAGAGTCATCCTCTTGGAAGGACCGAGTGGATGAAGCTTTACGCAGTTCTTCTGGGAAAAGAAGATGTAGCAGAAAAGGTTTTCAAAGAGCAGACGGACAAGCTGGATAAGGTTCTCACAGCAGATAAAACAGACAAGACCGTAGCGTTCTTTTATATCAACTCCGTAGGTGCGGTAAATATAAGAAAAAGTGGCGACTATGTTTCGGAAATGATCTCTCTCGCAGGAGGAAATTATGTTCCGGAGGATACGGGAGTAAATGACAATGCTCTTTCCACCATGAATATGCAGATGGAAGAGTTTTATGCCAAGGCGAAGGATGCAGACTATATCATCTATAACAGTACGATTGACGGGGAACTTAAGACCATTGATGAGCTTCTTTCCAAAAGTAAGCTTCTTGCAGATTTCAAGGCAGTGAAGAACGGAAATGTCTGGTGCACAGGCAAAAATCTCTTCCAGGAAACCACCGGACTTGGAACCATGATTGAGGATATCCACACCATGCTGACTACAGACGATGATTCTCTGGATGAGCTGACCTATATGCATAAACTAAAATAAATTCCAGTGTTCGTTTTAACTCCTTTGCCGGTTTCCACCTGTGAGCAGGAAACGAAAGGACAGGATAACAAAACAGAAGAGGAGTGTACCAGAAAAATGAATGACAGAAAACGCGCAGTCCGATACGGGATCTCTTTTGTGATCCTTGCGGTACTTTTGATCTTTTTATTTATATGGAATGTAAATTCAGGAAGTATCCACCTCTCTGTGAAGGAGATCCTGAATATCATATTCCGGCATCAGGGAGATGAAACTTCTTATAATATCGTCTGGGAGATCCGTCTTCCCAGGATACTGGCAGTTATCATCCTTGGCGGAGCACTTTCTGTTTCCGGATTTTTGCTGCAGACCTTTTTTAACAACCTATCGCGGGACCTTTTGTACTGGGGATCTCTTCCGGTGCCAAGCTGATCGTGGCGCTTCTGATGATCTTTTTTTTAAGCAGATCGGTGTCCATCGGTTCCGGTGCCATGATCCTGGCTGCTTTTGCAGGCTCAATGATCTCCATGGGCTTTGTGCTCCTTGTGGCAAAAAAGTCCACAACATGTCCATGCTGGTCATCAGTGGTGTTATGATCGGCTATATCTGTTCGGCCATCACAGACTTTGTGGTGACCTTTGCAGATGATTCCAACATAGTCAATCTTCACAATTGGTCACTGGGTAGCTTTTCCGGTATGACCTGGGGGAATGTGCAGACTATGGCTGCTGTGGTACTTCTTACCATGGTGATCGTATTTTTTATGTCAAAACCGATCAGCGCCTATCAGCTGGGGGAGACTTACGCGCAGAATATGGGAGTTAATATCAAGGCTTTCCGGATACTTCTGATCCTGCTTTCCAGTATTCTTTCTGCCTGTGTGACTGCTTTTGCAGGGCCGATCTCCTTCGTGGGGATCGCTGTGCCTCATATTGCAAAAAGTCTCCTGAAGACTGCCAAACCGCTGCTTGTGATCCCGGCCTGTTTTCTGGGCGGTGCAGTGTTCTGCCTGTTCTGTGACCTGATCGCAAGAACTGTATTTGCACCGACGGAGCTGAGCATCAGTTCTGTGACAGCAGTTTTCGGAGCACCGGTAGTTATCTATATCATGATTCGCAGACAGCAGAGGATATAAACGATGAAATCATATTTTTTTTATACAGATCAGCTGACCGTAGGCTATGATGGAAAACCGCTGATCAAAGAAATCAATATTCAGCTGAATAAAGGAGAAATCCTGACACTGATCGGTCCCAACGGTGCCGGAAAATCTACTATTTTGAAGAGTATCACAAGACAGCTTTCCCTGATCAGCGGAACGGTATATCTGGAACAGGAACAGATGAGCCGGATGACCAACAGGGAAGTGTCAAAAAAACTGGCTGTAGTACTTACCGAGCGCATGCGACCGGAGCTTATGACCTGTGAGGATGTGGTATCCACCGGACGATATCCCTATACCGGAACTCTCGGGATCCTTTCCGCAGAGGACAAGGAAAAAGTTAAAAGTGCCATGGAGATGGTTCACGCCTGGGATCTGAAGGACCGGGATTTTACAGCTATCAGTGACGGACAGAGACAGCGTATCCTTCTGGCACGCGCCATCTGCCAGGAACCGGAGATCATTATCCTGGATGAACCGACCTCCTTCCTGGATATCCGGCATAAGCTGGAGCTTCTTGCCATTTTGAAGAAGATGGTATTGGAAAAACAGATGACGGTGATCATGTCCCTTCATGAGCTGGATCTTGCCAGAAGATTTCTGACCAGGTGATCTGTGTTCATGGAGATCACATTGAGAAATATGGTGCACCGGAGGAAATCTTTACTTCCGATTATATTCGGAAGCTTTATGGCATCACCCGTGGAAGCTATAATGCAGAATTCGGCTGCGTGGAAATGGAACCTCCGGCCGGAAAACCGGAGGTGTTTGTGATCGGAGGAAATGGAAGTGGGATTCCGGTATATCGGAAGCTGCAGCGACAGGGGATTCCTTTTGTGACCGGAGTTCTCCATATCAATGATGCAGATTATCAGGTGGCAAAAGAACTGGCTGCAAAAGTGATCACGGAGAAGCCTTTTGAATGCATTTCGGAGTCTGCCTTTGAAGAAGCACTGGAGTTCATGGGAAAATGTGAAAAAGTGTACTGTCCGCTGAAGGATTTTGGTATCATGAATGAAAAAAACCGGGAATTGTTGAAAAAAGCAAAAGAAACCGGAAAATTAAACCAGATCAGATAAGTTCTCTGGGAAAATGAGAAAAGCAATAAAACGCTGTCAGAAATGAGTGATATAATTTCCGGCAGCGTTTTTTATATAATATAAATTACAAATATTTCGGCAGCTGTGTTATAATATGACAAGAACGACAGATCGTGAAGCGCTCGCATTCGTGGAGATGTAAGTAACGAAGAGGAATGTCCGCTTTACACCGCAAAAGTTAAGTAGATACAATCGATCCGAAAAAATATATGGAGGGAAGATCAATGAAAAAAAGAAACATGATCGCAGCTCTGCTCTGCAGTGCATGCCTTGTGGCAGGAAGTGTAAATCCCGTATTTGCAGATGCATCGAAGGTAGTAACACTTGGAGCAGATCTTACGGATGCCCAGAAGCAGACAATGATGAAATATTTTAATGTAAGTTCCGATCAGGTGCAGGTGATGACCATTACAAATGAGGATGAGCATAAACACCTAGATAATATCGCACCACAGTCCCAGATCGGTTCCAGAACTTTGAGCTGTGCCTATGTGAAGCCTACACAGTCCGGCGGGATCAAGGTCCGCACAGCAAATCTGAACTGGGTGACAGGTAATATGATCGCAACGACACTTTCCACATCCGGTGTGAAGAACTGTGAAGTAGTTGCTGCCTGCCCGATGGAAGTATCCGGAACAGGTGCACTTACCGGTATCCAGATGGCATATGAGAAGGCCAGCGGAGAGAAGCTGGATGAGACCAAGACGAAGCTTGCCAACCAGGAGATCGTAACCACCGGTGAACTTGCAGATAAGGTTGGTAAAAATGAGGCGACAACAGTTGTAAATCAGTCTAAGATGGATGTGATCCAGAACGGAGTACAGAATGCAGATGAAATCCAGAATATTGTCATCAATGTGGCTGAGCAGAACAATATTTCCATAAGCCAGGACGATATTGACAGGATCGTGTCTCTTCTGGGACAGATCGCACAGCAGGATTACAATTATGATGATGTGAAGGAAACACTGGAGCAGGTAGATGCCAATACCACAGGCCAGGCCTCTTCCTCTGATGATACACTGGATGGAGAGAGCAGTGATGACACCGTAGATGTGGATGAAGATTCTTCAGATGATATCGTCAACAATGTAAATGACAGCATTCTTGGGGACGATGTGATCCAGAGCTCCACAGAAGACCCGGGTCTTGAGAAAGAAACAGGAGCAGATTCTCAGGATACAAGCAATGAGACCGGAATTCCGGATGCTACCGACGACGGAACCTATGGCAATGAGGAAAACTCGGACGAAAGCAGCACAGACGAAAGTACCTCTGATGAGAGCAGCACAGATGATAGTGCATCGGACGAGAGCAGCACAGACGAAAGTGCTTCTGACGAGAGCAGCACAGACGAAAGTGCTTCTGACGAGAACAGCACAGATGATAGTGCATCCGATGAAACCGGAATCCCGGAAGCAACAGAAGACACAGAATCTTCAGAAAGTACAGACAGCTCAGACCAGGCAGACAGTGCAGAAAACGATACTTCTGTGCTCAGCGAAGAAGCAAAGAACAATTATGACAAATTTGTCCTCTTTGTAAAAGGCGAGTATGAGGGCGATGCAGAATCCCTTCTTGCTGCAACGGAAGATACAGAGGCAGTGGCAACTGTAATACTGGATGAGCAGACAGCGAAGAGTGTGGCAGAAACTGTTGAGAAGGATTATTATGACATTCTGAAGGATGGTACAGAATCCTATGAGGCAGATGGTACAGAGAAATATCAGAGTACAGAGCTGAATATGATGGATCAGAAGCTGAAGAAGCTGTTCGGTATTGACAGTTCCCAGGATGACACAGATGCCACAGACGTGGCAGCTGCTATTCTTGCAGATGTTCCCCAGGAAGATAAGCAGACACTTTATAAAGAAACCATGAAATATCTGGCAGGTCTTTACGGCGAGAACACGGACGCTTCCGAGGAATCCGCAGCAGAATAAAAGATCAGCAGAAAAAGAGATGAATACGCCGCAGCAGAGAAAACAACCTCTGCTGCGGTATTTTTTGTCGTGCCGGAAAGATATCATGAAAATTTTGTGATTTACGACAAGGATTTGTGTAAGCACTGGAAAAATGGATTTTTCTGTGATAAAATTGACCGTAAATCGGTTTTGTGGACTCATACATCGCAAACCGTGACAGGGAAACGAGAAAGGGAAAAGGTAGAATTTATGAGCCTGGCAGTAGTAACATTAAAAAAAGGCGAAGGCAGATTCCTGAAATCAGGAGGCCTCTGGGTATATGACAATGAGATCGCAAGCATCATGGGAAGTTTTGTGAACGGAGATATCGTTCTGGTCCGGGACTTGACGGATATCCGATGGGAAGAGGATTTATCAACACCAATTCCAAGATCACAGTCCGTATGCTTACCAGAGATGAGCGTACAGAGATCAGTCCGGAATTTTTGAAACAACGTGTCCGCGACGCATGGGAGTATCGTAAGAAGGTAGTAGATACCGGAAGCTGCCGTGTGATCTTCGGAGAAGCAGATTTTCTTCCGGGTCTTGTTGTGGATAAGTTTTCAGATGTGCTTGTTGTACAGTCTCTTGCACTGGGAATCGACCGTCTTAAAGAAATGATCATAGATGCACTGAAGGAAGTCCTTGCTGAGGATGGAATCCGGATCCGCGGAGTCTATGAGCGAAGTGATGCAAAGGTACGCCGCCAGGAGGGAATGGAACTTACCAAGGGATTTATCGGAGAAGAATTTCCGACACTTGTTCAGATTGAAGAGAACGGTGTGAAATATGAAGTAGATATCAGGGACGGGCAGAAGACCGGATTTTTCCTGGATCAGAAATATAACCGTCTTGCTATCCAGAAGCTCTGCAAGGGGGCGAAGGTTCTGGACTGCTTTACACATACCGGCTCTTTTGCCTGAATGCGGGAATTGCAGGGGCACAGAGTGTTCTCGGTGTGGATGCATCGGAAACTGCAGTTCTGCAGGCAAGACGAAACGCCAGTCTGAACGGCCTGGACGGAACAGTGAAATTCCTCTGTGAGGATGTTTTTGAGCTTCTTCCCGAGCTTGAGGAGAAGGGAGAGAAATTTGATGTTGTGGTACTGGATCCTCCGGCATTTACGAAATCCAGAAGCTCTGTAAAAAATGCTATCAAGGGATACCGTGAGATCAATCTCCGTGCAATGCGTCTTGTAAAGGACGGCGGATTTCTGGCGACCTGTTCCTGCTCTCATTTTATGACATATGAGCTGTTTACACAGACCATCGGTCAGGCAGCGAAGAATGTCCATAAGAGACTGCGCCAGGTAGAGTACCGTACACAGCACCGGATCATCCGATCCTCTGGTCAGCTGACGAATCCTATTATCTGAAATTCTACATTTTCCAGGTATGTAATGACCGTTAGGAACTGCCATCCGGATTTTTTTACGGAAATTTTTTGGCAGTGCCATATGGCAGTGAAAAGGAGAAGCAGATCATATGAGAGACAAATTCAATAAATTTATGCAGGGACGTTATGGAGTAGATGATTTTTCCAGGTTTACCATGGGAGCTGCACTGGTTCTGATCATTCTGGCAATGTTTGCCAATATATTCAGCAGAACTGCCGGCAGCACTCTTGACATTCTCGGGGTCGCAGCGATCGTATATGCATATATACGTATTTTTTCCAGAAATATCCAGCAGCGTTATGCCGAAAATCAGAAATTCCTTCAGATGACGTCGAAGTTCCGTTTTCGCTTCAATAAAGAAAAGAATCTGATGAAGCAGAGAAAGACCCATCACATCTACAGCTGTCCGGGCTGTGGACAGAAGATACGTATTCCAAAGGGAAAGGGCAAGATCGAGATCGAATGTCCGAAATGCCACACAAAATTCGTAAAAAGGAGCTGACATGTTCGGATATGTGACCGTTAATAAACCGGAAATAAAATTCAAGGATTTTGATGTGTACCGTTCTTTTTACTGTGGCCTTTGCAGAGAACTTCGGGAGAGATACGGGATACCGGGGCAGATATCACTGACTTATGATATGACATTTGTGGTCCTTCTTTTAAGCGCCCTTTATGAACCGCCAACGAAGAAAGGAACTTCCAGGTGTGTGGTCCATCCGCTGAAGCCCCAGCCGGTACGTAAAAATACAGTAACTGAGTACTGTGCGGATATGAATGTGATCCTTACCTATTACAAATGTATGGATGACTGGCAGGATGAACACAAACCACTGCACTATGCATATGCAAGGATTCTGAAGAATTGCGGAAATATGCATATGTCCGCTTATCCGGAGAAGATCCAAAGGATCCGAGGCGCACTGGAGGAGCTTTCTTCCCTGGAAAAACAGAGGGAAACCGATGTGGACCGTGTAGCCGGGTGTTCCGGACGTATCATGGAAGAGATTCTGGCCTTCCGTAAGGATGTCTGGGAATCGTCCTGCGCCGTCTGGGATTTTATCTCGGAAAATTTATCTACATCCTGGATGCTTATGATGATGTGGAAAAAGATGCAGAAAACGGAAATTACAATCCTTTCCTTGAAAAATATAAGATAGAAGGGTTCGAGGAAGAGGTACGTCGGCTACTTATGATGATGCTTGCAGAATGCTGCAGAGAATTTGAAAAGCTGCCGATCATCCGATACGGAGATATCCTTCGAAATATTTTATATTCCGGCGTCTGGTGCCGCTTTGCGGCAATCGGACAGAAGCGCAGGGAAGAACGGGAGAAAGAGAAAAGATGTTAGATCCATACAGCGTGCTGGGAGTTCCCAGAAACGCATCTGATGATGAAATAAAAAAGGCATACCGGAAGCTGAGCCGAAAGTATCACCCGGATGCCAATATCAATAACCCGAATAAGGATCAGGCCGAAGAAAAATTCAAAGAAGTGCAGCAGGCTTACGAGCAGATCATGAAAGAGCGTGAGTACGGAAGCAGTTCCCAGAATGGTTATGGCGGCTACGGAAATTACGGTGGTTTTGGAAATTACGGAAATGCCGGTTCCAGTGCCTATCAGGATGAGGAAAGTATGCGCAGAAGGCGGCCGCCAATTATGTGCAGAGCGGTCATTTTAAGGAAGCTATGAATGTACTGGATTCCCTTGGTCAGAAAAATGGAGAATGGTATTACCTGGCTGCTATGGCAAATATGGGAATGGGAAATAATGTAACAGCTCTGGATCAGATCCGTGAGGCAGTCCGTCAGGAACCGGATAATATGCAGTACCGTATGTTACTCCAGAGAATGGAAGGTGGTGGCGGCTGGTATCAGCAGCGACAGGATCCCTTTGGGGGAATGCCGACCGCAGGAGGAGATATGTGTGATGCCTGCTGCAGGACCATGGCCTGTTTCATGTGCTGGCCGGGCGGCTTTTTCTGCTGCTGATGCAGAAACAAAGCGGTCATCGATATCCCGGAACTGAGAATCGGAATATCCTGAGGCAGCATGTCCATATGATTGTAAGGCGGATCAGGCAGATCCGTTTTGCGATATAGATCGCAGAGGAATTTTTCTGACAGAAATCCACAGTGCTGTCCGGAAAATGACATACTGCAGAGAAAAAGAGGAGGAAATCATTATGAGTATAAGAATTGGTATTTTAGGTTACGGAAACCTGGGACGCGGCGTGGAGTGCGCCATCAAGCATAATCCGGATACGGAGCTGGTTGCAGTATTTACCAGACGTGATCCGGAGACTGTAAAGATCCTTACAGAGACCGCAAAGGTTTATTCTGTAAAAGACGCAGAGAAGCTGAAAGATGAGATCGATGTCCTGATCATCTGTGGAGGAAGTGCGACAGATCTTCCTGTTCAGACACCGGAGTATGTAAAATATTTCAATGTTGTGGACAGCTTTGATACACATAAGAAAATCCCGGAGCATTTTGCAAATGTTGACAAGGCAGCAGCAGAGAGTGGACATGTAGGAATCATTTCCGTAGGCTGGGATCCGGGAATGTTTTCTCTGAACCGTATGTATGCAAATGCGATCCTTACAAATGGAAACGACTACACTTTCTGGGGCAAGGGTGTCAGCCAGGGACATTCTGATGCTGTCCGCCGCATCAAAGGCGTAAAGGATGCAAAGCAGTACACCATTCCGGTAGAAGCTGCACTTGAGGCAGTAAGAAACGGAGAAAATCCGGAGCTTACCACACGCCAGAAACATACAAGAGAGTGCTTCGTAGTTGCTGAGGAAGGTGCTGATCTTGCACGTATCGAGGAAGAGATCAAGACCATGCCGAATTACTTTGACGAGTATGATACAACGGTACATTTCATTTCCCAGGAAGAGCTGGATCGTGACCACAGCGGTATCCCGCACGGCGGTTTTGTGATCCGCAGCGGAAAGACAGGCTGGAACAATGAGAACAGCCATGTGATCGAGTACAGCCTGAAGCTGGATTCCAATCCTGAGTTCACATCTTCTGTGATCGTTGCCTATGCAAGAGCTGCATACCGCATGAATCAGGAAGGACAGAAGGGCTGCAAGACCGTATTTGATGTTGCACCTGCATATTTAAGCGCCCTGGACGGAGCAGAGCTTCGCAAAAAATTCCTGTAAGGATCTGTAACAGACAGGAGCAAAACTGCATAAAAGATCATATCCCCGGAGCATCAGTGAATATTTCTGATGTTTCGGGGATTTTTCTGTATAAAATCAACATTGGTAATACCTGGATGATGATTTTTCTGAAAGAAAAGGAAAGAGTTGACGGACAGTAAAGAATGTTATATAATATGGACGTAAAATTGTAACAGAATTGTAATGTTTACGATCAGCCGGACTTAAGAAATAGTAAATATCAATGATCTATCTATCAAAGGAAGGTATGTATGCGAAAATTAAGCAGAAAATGGAAACTCTGGGGACTTTTTTTGTTCTGATGTTCTTTGCAGCCGGAGCAACTGTACATACAACGGCAACCGATGTACAAGCTGCGGCCAAGAACGGCTTTAAGACCGAAAAAGGAAAATCCTATTATTATCAGAATGGCCAGAAGGTAAAAGGCTGGCTTACACTGAACGGGAAGAAATATTTTTTTAATAAATCCACAGGCGTGCAGATGAAGCGCTGGGCTAAGGATTCCAAGGGCAAACGATATTTTTATAATGTTAACGGTGTCAAGGGCTATATGGCAACAGGCTGGCTTACAGACAACGAGAACAATACCCGCTATTTTAATCCCACCAGCGGATATATGACAACGAAATGGGCAACGATCAACAATAAGAAATATTATTTCTACAGCGGTAGTGGTGCTGCTGCAAGAAGCGTATTCCTCACAGATAAGCAGAATGTGACCAGATATTTTACCAGCAAATGCTTTATGGCAAAGGGCTGGGCAACAAATAAAAACAGCAGAAGCGCTATTTTGATCCAAACACGGGAGCTATGTATAAGGGCTTCAAGAAGATCGGCAGCGGTACCTATTATTTTTACAGCAAGAGTGGTGTGATGGCTACCGGATGGGTCACAAATTCAAAAAAAGGATATAAATATTATTTCGATCCGTCAACCGGTGTCATGGCTACGGGGACGAAGACGATCGATGGTAAGAAGTATACATTTGGCAGCAACGGTGTCCTGGATACAAATCCAAGCACTACTACAGCTACAAGCTCCAGGACCATCAAGAATTTCCTCGCCAATGCACTGCTTCCGGTAGGAAAGACTCTTTACGTATGGGGCGGCGGTCACAACTGGTCAGATGCGACCAGAAAGGGCGTCAGTCCAAAATGGAAACAGTGGTATGACAGCAATTCCGGCTCCTATAATTACAGATATTATATGGATCTCAGCGAATCTACAGAGCAGAAGGGACTTGACTGCTCCGGCTTTGTAGGATGGTCTGTATATCAGATCATGCAGAGCAGATCCGGTGGACCTATGTACACGGATGTTTCCGGAAATCTTGGATCTTTGTATTCCGGCAAGGGAATGGGTACCGTTGTTTCCCAGGCTCAGCTGGCAAGCTCAAACTGGAAGCTTTATCCTGGGGATATCGGATACAACAGCGGACATACCTGGATCGTTCTCGGACAGTGTTCCGATAAGAGTGTCGTGATCCTCCACTGTACACCGAATGCCGGCGTACAGATTTCCGGAACACCGACACCAAGCGGAACTTACGGAAGCCAGGCGATCAAGCTGGCAGAAACTTACATGTCCAGGTATCCTGGAGTCAGCAAATATGATTATCATGAATCCAGTGGTAACTATATCCGAAACGGTGCATATTTCAGATGGAACAGAAGCACTCTTTCCGATCCCAACGGATATCTGAACAAGACAGCCAATCAGATCCTTGCAGATCTTTTCTGATCAGGATATGCTGAAAGAAATTTATATGTAACAAATAGCAATAAGAAACGCGAGAGGAGAATCTGAGATAACCCGGGTTCTCCTTTTTTAATGTCAAAATCATTAATAAATGTTACAAAGTTTTAAACTAATTAATAGAAAATCCTTGCAATCCAAATAACACTGTGTTAATATATAAAAAGATTGAAACAAGATATTGCAAAAGTATTACAAAGAAAACCAACGAAGCGGATGGTCAGATCCGCTGTATTAAATTAGAATCAGATTGCGAGGGTGAACAGTCATGAAGAAAAGGATATTATGTCTGACACTGGCGCTCATCATCAGCGGAGCACAGGTAGTCAGCGTAAGCGCAACAAGAGAAGATGAGGCAGCACTTCAGCAGGAGATGGATGCGACCAACGAACAGCTGAATGCGACTTATTCCAGATTGGATGAGCTTTCCTCACAGAAGTCACAGATTGAAGGCGAGATTTCAACTCTTGATGCCAATCTTGTAAACGTGATGGTTTCGATCCAGACACTGGAGGGAGATATCTCCAATAAGGAAGCCGACATTGCATCTACACAGACCAACCTTGAGAAGCCAAAAATGCCAAGCAGAAACAGTATGAGGCAATGAAGAAACGTATCCAGTATCTCTATGAGAAGGGTGGAGACGATGCATGGTTCCAGATGATGCTGAATGCAGAGAACCTGTCTGACCTTCTTACAAGAGCAGAGTACACACAGAAGACTTATGAGCAGGACCGTAAGAGTCTTGAAAAATATTCCAATACGATCCAGCAGGTGGCAAACCTGGAGGCACAGTACACACAGGAGAAGGCAGAGCTGGAGGGAATGAAGCAGGAATATGAGGCAGAGTCCCAGAACCTGCAGGCACAGCTGGATGAGAAGCGTGCCACATCCGCAGATTATGATAATGAGATCGCCTACGCACAGCAGCAGGCTACAGATTATGCAAACCTTCTTGCAGAGCAGACTGCAGAGCTTCAGAGATTAGAGGCTGAGCGTATTGCAGCAGAGGAAGAGGCAAGACGTCAGGCCGAGGCTGAAGCAGCAGCGAGAGCACAGCTGAGGCAGAAGAGGAAGCAAGACGCCAGGCAGAGCAGGAAGCACAGCAGGATGAGGCGGACGAGAGCGAAGACGGACAGTACGATGAGGACGGCGACGTGATCGAGAATGCAGATGAGGATACTGCAGAAGATGACACCGAGGATGTGGATGAAGATGCAGACAATGGTGAGAATGATGATGCGTCCGAGGATACTGAGAATACAGAGGATAATGCAGACGCAGATTACGATAACAGCACAGACGCATCTGAAGAAAGTGCAGAGGACACATCTAATGCAGAGGATACATCTTCAGACAGTGACAGTTCTTCTTACAGTAGCGGTTCAGGATCTTCTGTTGTGAATTATGCTACACAGTTTGTGGGAAATCCTTACGTATGGGGCGGAACAAGCCTTACCAATGGTGCAGACTGCTCCGGATTTGTACAGAGTGTCTATGCGAACTTCGGAGTCAGCCTTCCGAGAACCTCCTATGAGCAGCAGAATGCAGGTACAGAAGTATCCTACGCAGATGCACAGCCGGGAGATCTGATCTGCTATGGCGGACACGTGGCTATTTACATGGGTAATGGCCAGATCGTTCATGCATCGAACTCTCAGGACGGGATCAAGATCAGCAATGATGCTACATACAGAACAATTGTATCTGTAAGACGTCTTGTATAATAAAAACGTACAACAGAAAATAAAAATACAGCAGCCCGACAGCAGTTTGTCGGGCTGTTTTTAACGTCGGAAAAAATACTGAAAAACCCATGGAACGGAGTGAACAGCAACAAAATATGCTCAAAAATGTATAAATATTGAAAACAGTATTGACATATAATTAACAGGATGTTATTATAATGTCAGTATAATTCCATATTGAACATAGCAAGTGCTGAGGATGGCTGACAGTTATATATTGATTATCAGAGGTCCGCAGAAAAGGGAATCAGGTGTGAAACCTGAGCGATCCGGTCACTGTAACGGAGGAGCAAATCTCATAGTCCATTGTACGTATGTATGAGAAGGAGAGAGGAGCCATGATCCCGGAGCCAGGAACCTGCTTGTTATGGCGAGGTTAAACTTCCGTGTAAAGTGTAACAACCATTTCAGGGACTCCGCACCCCTGGGACGTTGTCTACTTTTTTACGAGAGTAGGCATTTTTTTTATGGAATGCGCCTGTTCATATGAATTATACATGATTAAATGGCAGGCGATACTACTCCGGATACATTCGTTCCCTCCGCGCACTCATGAACGGATTATATTTCTACCCCGGGGTGGCATCGCTACCTCTTTTTTTATAGGAAAATTTATGCGTGGTTATGTCAGGAGAGGAGAAAAGAGCCATGGAGAAGCCATACTGGGAAGGCAAAGAATACTCTTACTTCAGCCACAAAAATTGTGAGTACTTTCCATGCCATAAAGGAGCAGATCCGGAGAACTTCAACTGTCTGTTCTGCTATTGTCCTTTATATGCACTGGGAGATAAATGTGGTGGTAATTTTCGCTTTACGGAAAGCGGGATCAAAGACTGCACCGAATGCAAGCTTCCTCACAGAAGAGAGAACTTCGGATATGTTACAGGTAAATATAGCGAGCTTGCGGAAATTGTACGGAAGCAGCGGGAAAAATAAAAAACAGGTCAGTTCAGATACAGGAAAATGTATATTCCTGTGTTTGAACTGGCCTGTTTTGTTTTGGGGTGGACAATAGCTGTTATCTGTCGGAAAAAATACAGAAGATCATTCTCTGGTTTGGAGAAAAACCTTGAGTCTGGGAAGCTGGTTGTTGAGGATCAGCTGTTCCGGAAACATGGCCTGATGAACAAACTCAGCAGCACAGGTAAAATCTCCGATATGCTCCGGGCCATGGCTGTCACTGGAAAGAAGCAGCGGCAGATCATATTTGCGGCAGCATCGAAGGATCTCGAAACAGTTTTCTCTTGTGTCGCCACGATAGCCATAAGGTGCAAGAGAAGCTTCGTTGATCTCGAAGATCGTGCCGGTTTCCCTGGCAGCCCTTGCAAGCGCATCATAATTAACCGGGTAATGAGTGTTATCACTATGTCCGAGGATCTTCACACAGGGGTTTTTCATTACATTGATAAAAGCTTCTGTGTTTTCGGCTCTGGTACCGCAGCGGTAATTCCAGGCATGCATGCTGGCAATGGCGTAATCAAGTTTACATAATAATTCCTGATCTAAATCTACCGTTCCGCTGCGGTCAAGGATATTCAGTTCAATTCCGTAGAGTAATTCCACACCGAAATGTTTTTTAGGAGAATAGGTAAGGCTGCGGAAATAGGAGGAAGTTCCGGCTGCAAGAGTGCCGGGACCGTGATCAGTGATCCCGAGAAGCCGGAGACCTTTCTCAGCAGCTGCACGTGCCATGTTGGTGATGGTACATTCCGTGCCGTGACCACTGGCGATGGAGTGGGTATGCATATCAGAAAGATACATAAAAATACACCTCTTTTACTGTTTGAGAACATATGACAGAGCGGAATGTGAATGTCCGCTTTGTATAAATTTTTTTTGAAAAACAAAGGAATTTCTATATAAATCCAAGTATGGCAGAGCAGAAAAGCAAAGTCAATAGAGAAAACATAAAAATACAAAAAC
>ENA-OQCS01000091-OQCS01000091.1-human-gut-metagenome-genome-assembly--contig:-NODE-91-length-41442-cov-4.259906_pt1 | contig 41442 bp, 45 predicted proteins | sample MGYA00242757_ERZ504575 | MGnify/ENA primary metagenome ERZ504575 (study PRJEB26092, sample SAMD00036297) | human gut metagenome | host: Homo sapiens | study: EMG produced TPA metagenomics assembly of... | reverse complement strand
GGCTTGCAAAGGGGCACCATTACCATCGTTTGCCTCGTACAGCCGGTATATTCACTGAATTCATCCAATACTTGAGGCGGTATATTCCATTTTTCCACTTCATCCAACGAAGCCTTTTTCCCGGCAAGATAGATAAGTAAACCTTCGGCATACAATCTGGAAGGAAACTTCTTTGCAGCAAACTCCCGATAATCTCCGGCGAAAGCCCCAATATCCTTATTCAGCAAATCAAAGCAGAGAAGGTAATCGCATGCCAACGTATTATCAGGATTGTTACGCAACAGATGACGAAGTGAAAGCGGAATGTCGGCAGAAGAGCGCAAAGTATCCGTTGCAGGCAACAACAACCGCTTCCGTTCCAGCCATTGGCAGACTTCGGCCGTCTGTTTTCCGGGAATACGCCGTCCTGCCCAATCACGGTAACACATTGTCTTTTGCAGGAGACGAAGATATTTCATAGCCGCCGCCTCATCACCGTTCACCAGGTTGATTTCCGCCAAACGCTTGACAGCTCTTGCTCCGGTATGATGCGGAGAAAAAATCATTCCCAGAATGGCAGCATGTTCAGCCATCGTCATATCTCCCAACGCAAACCAGACTTCATTGGCTGCATAAATAGTGAGTAGGTAGAATGGGGAGCCACGGGCAGAAACAGCCCTTGCGAAGCCGGTTGATAACCATCCATCAGCCGGTCGGGAAGTCGGTCCTGCTGTGCATTCAGCAAATTATAATAATAGGCAGTGAACGGAGAGCGGTATTCACCCTCCGCCAACAGTTTCCGTACTTTTTCCGAACGGCCGAAATACATTTCCGAATCCAACGCCAAAAGATATTCTCGCCCTAAATCGGGCATATTGTACCATCGTGACGACCAATCGCCACAGCCAAACAGCCAATAGCCGGACAATACCGCCAATATGCTTACCGCTAAGCCCGACTTCCACGAACGTCGCATGCAGCTACGACACAACAACAAAACACCTCCGATACCGGTTAAAGCGATTGTGCCGGAAAGCGGATAACTCAATCCGCATTGCCTTCCTGCCTCCCAAGCCACCGCCAACACCGTAGGAATCCACGCCCAACGTCCCATGTACGGGACCAACAAACGGAACACCACCACTCCCCAAAGCAACAGCACGACAGCCATTATGGCCGGACCACCCCCTTCGTAATAAAAGATTGAGTGAGGAAATCTCCTGACAGACGTGCCAGAGCCGCCGGATGCCGCAGATACCCGGCCAATGGTTCGGTGGCAAGCAAAAAGAGTTGTGTCTGCTCCCGATGGAACAGATGATAGGGCAATATCCGGAAGAAAAAAAGGAACAACGCCAAAGCGCCGATTCCTGCCGCTCCCCATTCAATGTATTTCCTTCTGCAAGCTTTCATCCAACAGTTTTTGTTGTTCTTCCGTCAAGGAGCCACGCACCATCTTCCGCATGAATGTTCCCAACGTATTGTTTCCCTGCTCTTTCAAAAACAGAAGTTCGTTTCCTGCTCCTGCATCCTCAGACTGTCACGTATCTGTATCAGATGCAGTGAATCTTTTCCGGTGGCATTCCGTAGTCCCGTCCGGATGAAATGGTAAGCCTCTTGCATCTTTTCCCTCCCCTCTTTCCATTTCTGAAGGGCATCATTTTGTGGAGTGCCCGTTACCGAGCCGACAGAGTCGGCCTTCACATGTATGGTTCCCGGCTCCGTCACCACCAGCAGTTCCTGGATGTAGATACGCAGCAGATGGCGCAGACGCAACACCCTCATCTCCTCCCCTTGTCCGGAAAAAGAAAAAGAGGCATTGGTTATCTTTACAGAATCCACCCGCCCCGGCGCATTCTCCATCGGCACGAGGTATATCCATTCCCCGTCGTATTTCACCGACGGCAACGTTCCTTCAATCACATAATTCTGTCTGGAATTTTCACAACTTGCCCAAAGAAGGCAACTGATACAGAAAAACAAGATACGTGTTTTCATCCTTATACATTAGAATTTCAACAAAGGTAAGCGTTTACCAACTGTCAGCCTAATATTCAATTAACCAAAGATAATATTTTTAATCAGAGATTTTCTTCACCGCCATACACTCCATTTCCACCAGCCACCCCGGACGACAGACGGGAGCCAACGTGACAACTCTCGGAATATCGGGAAAACGCTTGTCAAACATCTCTTTCACTACAGCATAGTCCGCAATATCACGCAGATAGACAATGATATGCCCCACATCTCCAAAGCCGCAGTCAGCCTCTTTCAGCAGAGCTTCCACATTCTCCCACATCCGTTCTGTCTGACGACGTACATCTCCGGCATACAGCACTTCCCCCGGTTGTTGATACTCGCCGTACCGGAAATGAGCACTTGTCGCGGTCGTCGTAATCCACCGCCGTTCCCCGTTCGAAACTGACTCCATACTCATAAGTGGGATTCAAGTGTGTGCGGGCATAGAGATATTTGATTTGTCCGGGCTTTAATCCCGCTACGGCAAAAGCGTCAAGCATCACCAATGCCTTCGGGTCGGCATGACGCCCACCGATACCGGTACTGGCAATATAGTGCGTGTTCTCCGTCAGGTTCTGGGTGACGAACATCTCATTACGTGCCTTCACAACCCCGGCATAATTGCAATCCACATTCTGCACAAATATCCAGGTACGCAGCAATTGCCGGCCAGAGTACACCCTTCCTCCATCAGTTGCATGGCATAGTCGTTGAGCAAAAGACGCATCTGGTATTCCGAATTGGCGGCACGGTTGAAGCTGCCTCCCATCCAGAGCTGGCGGTAAACACCGTGTTTCACTTCATACAGTCCGTTCGGCAGCACTCGTGTCTGCACATCGGTCTGCAGATAGGCCCACAAAGCAATCTTGGTACCATCCAGCGGAGGCTGTTCCACCACAGACAGCGCGCAATCGGAGCTTTCCGCCGTAGCGGCAAGCAACAGTTCCGCTTGGTTGGCGGCATCACTCAGGAAGTATCTTTTAAAAACCGCCACGGCTCCGGACAGTTCTTTTTTCAGTAAAGCGGCATACGCATCCAACACGACATTCATCTGTTCACGATAGGTCTGTTTCGGGTCGGTGGCATGTATCATCACATGGTATTCCGTCACTCCGCCGGTCACAACAAATGCAGCCACTTCCGCCCTGCCTGAAGGATAAGAATATGATGTGTATTTCATATCATTAACAAGAGATTGTTTCAATTGCAAAGATAAGTTTTTTATCCGACAAGAAGTAGTAAAAATCGCAACTTTCGCTTGTTTTGTTCTTATAAAGAAGTTACTTTTGTAGAAATCTATAAAATATACAGTTATTATGAGCGAAAATATTTATCCCATCGGCATCTACAACCTGAATTAATAGGAATCTATGTCAATCCGTAATGAGATTATAAACCGACTTCTCTTCCTTCACCCCTTCACCTTTCGCATTATTTCCCTATCGTTCAACCTTTCCGGTGAAACTTCTTTCTTCCTTCTCACCACCTCATATACATTGCCGTACTTCGTATGCCGGCGTTCAGTCCCACCCGCAGCAGCACCGAACCGAACTGCATGGGATTGCTGCCACGCATCAAGGCGGGATGCGTTTTTTGTAACTCATCAAAGATGTCGGCGGCAGTCAGGTCGAAGCTCTTCTCTGCCGGAAGCGGGGTACGAAACAAGCTGTGAACCGCCTCCTCCACAAGGCTGACACGATAGAAAGCCTCGTTATGCCATTGCAGTTCCTCCTCCTCCGGCTTGGTGAACCAGTTGCGCCGCCCGGCAATGAGTTCCGCTTTCAGTTGGGCAAAAATCTGGTCGTGCTCTATGCCTATGCAGTCGATGTTGTGCTTCACCTCGATGCAGAGGAAGCGCCGGCTCCCGGTGGGGTCGGTCAGCAGGTCGAACCGGTTGCTGGTGCCGATGAACGAAGCGATACGGGGCAGTTGCCTGAAGTTCTGCTGATAGGCCTTGCGGATGTTAAGTACCGACATCTGCATCAGATTTTTCAGTAAGGGCATTTTGTTGTCAGCATACTTGTCGAACTCGTCCATATTGAGCAGCCCCATTTCCGCCAGCATCCTCTCGGCTTGTCCCTGCGAGGTCAGTTTCAGGTTGTCGGTGTAGTAGCGTGCCAGCACGTCGGGCATCAAGGCGCGACAAAAGCTGGATTTCCGTCGTCCCTGCTCGCGGCTGACGAGAACGGGAGCCACGCTGTTGGCATGCAGTCCGGACACGCCCATCCATTGCGAGGCAAGTCCCAGCATCCAGGTATGGAATCCCCGCACCCAGTGAGGCCGAGAAGAGACGCGGCAGGCAAGCGCAGTCAGCCGGTCCTTGCCGTCCCAATCGGGCAGTTCGTCCATGTAGAGCAGGAAGGGATGGTAGGCAGGGATGTAAGTGGAATAGACGTATCGGTTCAAGTCCTTGTCCCAGCAAGGAATACCTTCGGCATGGGCTTCGATGCAGAAAGTGTTCAACTCGCGCTTGCCCACGGGGGTGAAGGCGGCAGAGCGTTGTCCGGCGGGGCGGAACTCGGTTTCATCCGTCAGCAGATTATAGCGAAAGTCGTAGCGCGAAGTGAGGAACTCCTCGATGTCGCCGCTCAGTGCAGTCACGGTGCTTGCGGCTTTCGCGCTCCGGCGGCGCTGCTCTTCCCGCTCCTTCCAGTTTCGGTCGGTCGTTTCTTTTTGTGCGTGTTTCAGCCTTTCGGAAAAGGCTATCAGTTGTCCCGCTTCCTTCAAGAGCCGGTGTTGCTGCAAAGTCATCAGTTTTTTCTTCATAAATATTTTTTATTAAAATGATTATTGGGAGGTTTCGAGGAAGGGAATCATCCTTTCTTTCCTCTCGCCTCTTCGCCAAAGTTACTGCCTGCCGAGGGCGTTTTGCAAACCATTCTCCGCTTATTCTTCAAAAATCATTCCTGCCGACAAACATACTTATTTATGCTTCGGAACCCTTTATTTTCAGTACCTTTGCACGGTTCTTTATAAGTGAACGCCCCGGGTCGTCCAATCGACTGACTTAGGTCGTTCAATCGAACGACCCGGGTTATTCGTTCGGCCGACCGGAGTCGTTCACTTACAGGAAGACACTTCCGAGGGAAGAAACAAGTATGTTGAACGCACTAAAACCTATTGATATGGCAATACTATATGACTGGTACGAGAATCCGGGCACTAATGAGGAAGCCCCTGAAGAGAGAGGCCTCCATCCCCGCCCGTTGCTCAACGGGAAAGTAACCATGCGGCAGCTCTACAACCGCGTGCATGCCCGCAGCTCGCTCACGGTGGGCGACGTGATGAACGCGATAGACTGCCTGGCGCAATTTGCGGCGAAGAACTGCGCGACGGCCACGAGGTGCACATCGAAGGCTGGGCTACTTCGCCCCCACCCTGGAAGCCACACAGAAAGTGACCCGCAGCACCCCGAACAAGCACCTGAAACTCCGGCTGAAAAGCATCAGCTTCCGTCCCGACGTCAGGCTGAAACAAGCGATGACGGGAGTCAATGCCATCCGCAGTAAATACACCCGCCACTCCCTGAAGCTTTCGGAAGTGGAGATAGACATGAAGCTGAAAGAATACTTTGCCGACCACGACGTGCTGATTCGCAGTGACTTCCAAGCGCTCTGCGGCATGGCGCGCACCACCGCGAACGTCCACCTGAAACGGTTGCAGCAAGAGGGCAAGCTGAAGAATGTGGGGAAGCCCACGCAACCCATCTACGGCCATGCCGGGATACTACGGCGTGTCGCGCGATGCAAAGGCGGGGCGATGAGGGTGGAAAGCGGTTTCACCGGGAAAGCCAATGAACAGGAGGATGGGAGAAGGAGGTGAAGGAGATGCAGGGATAAAAAGAAACATTCTGCGCCCTGAAATCAGGGGTAATACAAAAAGGAATGTGAATTGCATCCGGAAAGGCAATAGAGAATGAATGCGAAAAGGCGAATCTCACGACTCGCCTTTTCCTGATTTAACCATTAAACAATTGTACTATTCGGTTAATGCATTTACAATTATCCGATGTTACGGGCGACTAATAAAGTCGGGGGGTAACGACAACTGCTTTGAGTTGAATAATTCATTTATAGATTATTCTTAAAGTGCCTTTTTAGAAAACACAATGGAGAAGAATGACGCAGGAACTGTGAAAGTCCTACCAGCAGAAAGCGGTTGTCTAACATTTCCATACTCCAAATAAATATAATTTCCATTGGTAGCACTCAAAGATTTTATAGTGTATGTGCCTGGCTTAATGTAAAAGTAATGAGCACCGCCTATATGTCCGGTATAATTAAAGATACCATATTCTTTTTTGTCAGAATCAACCAACACCCCACCGCCGTTTGTCTCTATTCCATACACTTTCATTATATTGTAACCTACTTTGGAAGGAGGAACATTATCATCAGTACCCGATGCTTGAACAATACTTGGAGTAGAGATTGTTCCTATATAATTTAAAGAAATATAGCCACCTCCTGTCACTTCGAAAATTGTACCAACGTAAGTGCGCCCCAATTAGATTGTGCTGTACAATCCTCTAAAGCGACCACGCGGTAAACGCCATAAGCCAAGAAATAACAATATGGAGCAGCATTTGGGGTAGTAGTTCTCAAAACATACTGTTGACCACTTTCGTCACAAACAGTTATGCTTACGGCTACCGAAGCGTCAGCACCTCCTATCGGAAGTACAACCCGAGCATATCCGGTTGGTGTGGGAGGTACATTACTATCCATTGTATACGGTCCCAAAACATCCGCTTTAACAAAAAGAGCACAGAAGAACAGTAATATCAAAAAGAAAGTTCGTTTCATTGTTGCATTTTTTTATTAGTAATAAAAGTATACGAGTGGTCGTTACCCACCCGTACCTTTCAATATTAACTATTTTTTCTTGAAGTTCCAGAACCATGCCGTACCCCAAGCGCCAGCACCGGGTTCAGGAGCACAAAGACGAAGTTCATCTTCTGTAATCTTCAAAATATGATACTCATACTGACGTGCATTTCCTTGATTCGGCTGTATACCTAACAATGGAATAGTACCAGAGAACTCCATAGTACCTACATCCCAACCGGATTGCACCACATCTTCTGACACCTTGACAGAACCACTTTCACCACGACTTGTCTGAACACCAGTCAAACTAAGTGAGAACCAACCATTTAATCCATCATCAGGCAATCCTTTTCCTACAGCTTGTTCATCAATTTGCCCTCTACCGTTTCCGACATCTCCCACAGCATCACAAATCCACCAACCGGGGCCGGTATTGCCGAGATAACCTCCATTACCCCAACAACCGTCTGCAGCTTCTGTATTCCAGACCCAAGTGGTTGTTCCATAACCACCGTCCGGAGTTGTGCCGAATACATCAGCATAAATAGCGGGAAGATCTGTATACTCCGTTACTGCTATTGATTTGGAAGCCGATTTTGTTATGGAGCCGTCCGAATTAATGGTTGTTACATATACTTGCAATTCTTTATTAGGAGGAGCTACTTGAACCGACGGAGCCGTACCTTCTGCCAACTTGATATCAGACGTAGCATCATAAACCTTCACATAACGTGACGGAGTAGGAACAATCTGAATGTTGTTGTTTCCCTGGTTCTTGGCCACAAGTTCAAAAGTAAGATTTTCCGGTGTGACATTGGGATCCGGACTGATTTCATCCACTATCGGATCGCAAGCCACCAGCAGCATTGCAAACAAAGGTATTGCGAATAATATCTTTTTCATATCTTTTTTCATTTTAAATTCATATTCTATTCTTGCCAACCATTATACTCAGCACTTGCATCCGTATAACCCTCATTTTGTTCTACCTTTCCTTCATTCAGGAGGACTTGGTTTTCGGGAATCTTCTGGAAACCTGCCGTAGCCTTATAACGTGCGGCATAACCACCGTTCTGCGCCACATTACGGCTTTCAGCCCCATTTGTATAAACCTTTGCTCCCGTCTGTCTTTCAAGCATCGGCAGCAATATGCCAACGGCGAATATCGTTCCAGCGAGTACCTTCAAAACATAATTCCCAACGGCGTTCATTCTGCAATGCAGCCAACGAATATGTACCAATAGGTTCAAGTCCGGCACGACTACGCACTCTGTTTATACCGGAAACATCTTCCTTCAATTCAGACTGCATCAACAATACATCCGCAAAACGAATCAAAACCAAATCATGAATAGAACCGGTTTGCATCAGATTATCATTAATCCAGCCGTCGGCACCATACATTATCTTCTCAAATACCGGCTCAATCGTTTTATTTCCAGCCGCATCCGTACTATAAGCCATGATAGAACCTATTTTCATCTGATAATAATCCGTTTCTTGGATAAAGCCGTCACCACCACCTTTATTATAACTCGGCATATCCTCCGTCTTGAATACGGAGGCCGGACGACGGGCATCATCTTGTTCTGCCACACTCCAATCATTATAAAAATTGGGAGCTACAGGACCGGCACCCCATCCTTGTCCGAAGGGGAAAGAATTGGCCTGATCATTGCCACGTACACCAAAATGCAGAGCATAACCGTTACCATAACCGATAGTAGTGCTCCAAGATGCAAGTTTATTATATTTAATGGCAAACATGGATTCGGGATTTACCGCTGCATCATCTTCTACCCACTTCAATCCCTGACCGGCAGTAAACGGAAAATCTTCTACCGTACATTTATTGGTATATGCCCACAAATTACGAAACTCAGGAACAAGACTATAACCAGAATTATTCACACAATCATCAATATACCCAACCACATCCTGCTTGGTCAAAGTTGTCCCATCAGGCAAATCAACTGAAGTCAACGGACTATAGTTCGTACTAACCAAATCGTTCAGAGTTTCACCATTGCCATACATACCAGTATAATACAACCAAGCACGTCCTAACATAGCTTCAGCCGTATATTTATCAACATGCCCATCCGACTTGCGAACAGCCGGCATATTTGCAGCCGCATCGCGAAGATCCTGCAGAATCTGCCCCCAGATAACAGCGGCAGTCGGAGGAGTAGTATCTTCGGGCAACAAAGCAGTAATCACCAAAGGTACGCGCCATACATGGAAGCCAACTCGTAGTAATAAAAAGCACGAAGGAACTTGCTTCGCCCTCAGCCTGCGCTCTTACTTCCGGATCCATTTCAATACCAGCAAGAGCCTCCAACAACGTATTGGCACGGTTGATTCCTTGATAGCGAGCCACCCAGTAGTCCTGCGTAGCATTTGTACCCGTATTACAAATAAGGTCCAAAGATTGCATCAACTTATCATTGGGACCACCACCACCCAACATATCATCGCAAGCCAGCAGAGAATTATACAAGAAAGACTGCTGTGGAAAAGCATTGACATTATTCAGGTTCTGATATATGGCAGCTAAAGCCTGATTGGCATCTTCAGCCGTTTTAGGAAAATTGGTCGTATCTTTTTCCGTCAGACTCATCGAGTCCAAGCTACAAGAAGCAAACATTCCTGCTATCATCAAAGCTGCACCTATTAAATATGCTATTTTTTTCATCGTGTATCAATTTTAGAATTTAACATTAACACCTACCATATAAGTACGAGGTTGAGGATAGTTACCTACATCAACACCGGTTACCCACGGTTCTTTGTCATTGAGGGCTCTACCATTCTCCGGATCCATCCCTTTATAACCGGTAAAAGTAAATAGATTCTGTGCAGCAGCATACACACGAAGTTGCTGGAACGGACAGTTCTTCCAAATTCTCTTGAAATCGTATCCTATAGTCAGATTTTGAATGCGAACATAGTCGGCATCATCAATATAAATATCTGAAATGGCCTGGAAATTCTGTCCACTATTTCCCGGCGCAAGCAGCGGATATCTGTTTGAGGTTCCTTCGCCATGCCAGTAATCGTAAACTTCTGTCGTATAGTTTTCATACTGTCCATCTGAGAACTTTCGCCAAGAGCGAGCTACCTGTGCACCAAAAGCGCCATAGGTTGTTACAGAGAAATCAAATCCTTTATATTCCGCACTTAACGTAAGACCCATTGTCACGTCAGGATGAGGATTACCCAAATCAGTCTTATCGTCATCATTAATCACCCCATTTCCATCAACATCCACAAACTTCAAATCACCCGGTTTAATACTTGCACCTTGCTTAGAGTTTGCCGCATTTCCTTTACAATTCTGGTCAAGATATGCCTGCAAGTCATTCTGGTTCTGAATGACACCATCCGTCTTATAACCATAAAAATAGCCAATAGGATGTCCTTCTTCCATACGGACAAACCGACCCGTACTTTGAGCCAACAAATCATTACCGCCTTCAATAAAATGATTGGCGTTATTAACCTCCGTTACTTCATTCTTATTATAGGCCATATTGACATTCACCCCATACTTGAACTCCTTACCAATCTGATCTCTCCAGCCCATTGAAAGTTCAAGGCCAGTATTCTTTACCGTACCAGCATTTTGATATTGAGTAGCGAAACCGGAAGCCGCATTGGTACCCACTTCCACTAACAAGTCTTTCGTCTGCTTGCTATACCAGTCCATGGTAAAACTCAGACGGTTATCCAAGAAACGGGCATCAATACCGATATTGGTCTGTTCTGAAGTTTCCCATGTCAAATCGGGGTTAGCCAAACGATTCGGGTAAGCTCCGGTTGTACCTCCATTCTTATCCGAGCCAAATGTATAAAGACCATAATCGCCAAACTCGTAACCGGCACGCCAATTTGAATTAGGGATATTGTCATTACCATTCTGTCCCCAACCAGCACGGACTTTCAAGAAACCAAGCCAAGAAGCAGTATTCTTCATAAAAGCCTCGTTTGAAATAACCCAACCAGCAGAGAATGATGGGAAATATCCCCATTGATTGCCTTTCGCAAACTTAGACGAGCCATCGGCACGAATGATAGCAGAAAACATATAAGTTTCCTTAAAGTCATAATTCAAACGTCCAAAATAAGACATCTTAGAACCATAATCCGAGGGATAACCATTTACTGTAGCAGTAGCTTTACGTTCTGTATTATGCAAATAAGCATGTGTAAAGTCACCAAAAGCACTATTATAACCGGTTGCCTCTACTGATTCGCCATAAGTTGGTCTTGATTTAGAATACTCTGTACCAGCCAAAACATCAAAATGATGTAAGTCTGTAATATCAAACCGATAACTCAACGTATTAGTCAAACTCCAGTTCCAACCCAAAGACACGTTATTTATCGTTTGGTCTTTATCACGGCTATCTCCCTGATTATTAATTTGGTAAACGGGAAGATATGAACGCCATGAACTTGACCATTGTTTGTAACTAACCTGACCTTTATAAATAAGATTCTTAAGTGGTTGTACTTCCAGATATGCCGCTGTGTTCAGATTAAAATTCTTATTCTTATTATTCCCAGCCTGATTATATACCATGTGAGCCATCGGATTAGAAGCATATGCAGTATAATCAAGTATACCATTAGCACTCGTTCCAAAATTCTTCAAATCATCATACATGAAGAAATCACCATTTTCATTATATACAGGAATCAGAGGAATAGCACGCAAAGCATTAGAAAGGTCATTCGAATATTGATTACCTAACTGCACACCTTGATTCTGTTTGTGCTGATAATATATATTCTCACCAAACTTTATCACATCCACATCTCCCTTACGATATATCACATGCTCAGAATTAATGCGGAAAGTAAAACGACGATAGTCAGTCTTCACCGGACCACCGAATGCACCATCCTGATACTGATAGCCTATACCTGTCGAAAATTTGGAGAATTCAGAACCACCTGTTACATTCAACGCATGATTAGTAACCACAGCATTTTTATTCCGGAATTCTTTTACCCAATCTGTACCAGGATTGGTACCATTCTGATAAGCAGTCAGCAAATCAGCATCTACGAATTTTGACCAATCATACGGTTGGCCTCCATTATTATAGGCCACTTGATCCATTACCGCCATATATTCTTTGGCATTCAACATATCAGGCATCTTATATATATTTGCCCAACCTATGTTTCCATCATAAGATACAGAAACCTTTCCTACCTTACCCTGCTTCGTAGTAATAAGGATAACACCGTTGGCACCGCTCGAACCGTAAATTGCACAAGCTGCAGCATCTTTCAACACGTCAATACGTTCAATATCGGCAGGATTCAAGCGTTAATATCGCCACCGGCTACACCATCAATAACGTAAACTGAGCTGTATTTCCGTTAGTACCAGCACCACGAATATTAATTTTAAACCCATCACCCGGCTGACCGGAAACGGCCTGAATATTTACACCCGGAGACTGGCTTTGTAAAGCGCCCAATGCCTGCGTAGTATTTAATTTTGCGATGTCTTCGCCTTTTACCTCAACCGTAGCACCTGTCACCAGTTTCTTCTTCTGTACACCGTAACCCACTACGACTACTTCATCCAACAATTCCGTATCTTCCTTTAGCTGAATCTTGAAACTAGTCTGGTTACCTACCACTATTTCTTGCGGCTGATAACCGATAAAAGACACAACAATCGTTGCTCCCGGCTGAACATTCAATGTGAAATTACCGTCAATGTCGGTAATGACACCATTTGTGGTTCCTTTCTCCAATACATTGGCACCGATGACCGGTCCCATTGCATCTGTTACAGTACCTGTGATTTTTTTTGCTTGCTGCACAGCATCTATTGCATCGACCGATGCGGCGAAAAGTTGCGGAGTATAAGTCAGGCTGACAGCCGAACAGATACCCACGAGCAGCGCGGTTCTTCTGAAATTTAATTCATACTTGTATTTTCTTAGATTAATGAATTGGTATTGCCTGGCGGCATCTACCGTTTAATATAAGGTTAAACTTCTCTTTTTGAGGAAAAATTAAATATACCTTATTCTATAAAGTGGTTGGTATACATATCACTCCTTTCTCATAGGCATTTTTCATTTCATTAGCGGTTAAACATTATATGATTATTATCAAATTTTAATTAGGCTTGACAAAAGTAGACTTTTAGCAGCAAACATTATAATACTATTTTATCAAATAACGGCACTCATTTAACATCCATTACTATTTTTCCTAAAAAGTATAAAGCATGAATTCCATAACCAACAACTAAAAGCTATAAAAGACAGAAAGGGTTGCCCCGATACTAACCAGAGACAACCCTTCCCATTTTATTATTAAAAATGCTATTCCATAGAAGGAAGATCTTCACGGGAAACAACAATTCCTGGCTCATAGCATCCTTCCACCATGCTTCATCAGCATGGACTACCGGGCTACCATCCTCATTTGTCCCGTCATACCACGGCATGAACCAACTCCAACGTGCACCAGATGCCCATTGTTCGGAAATAAGTCCGACCGTACCACATTCACTCAGCGAAACAATCTTGTTTCCATAATTTTCGGCAATGGAAGTATATTCTGAAACACAATCTGCAGTTTCCTTATTATAAACATCACGTCCCACGATGTCTACATATTGATCTCCCGGATACCAATCGGCATCATTGCCCTCGGTTGTCCAAACCCAGATAAGATTATCCAATCCTTCAGTCTTGAAGTAATTGAACATAGCAATCCACAGAGATTTAAAGCTGGCAGCATCCTTACCCCACCAGAACCAGCCACCGGCTGCCTCGTGGAATGGACGCCACAATACCGGAATATCCGCATCTCTCAATAGCTTCAAGTAAGCGGCAGCATTTTTCAAATCTTCGGTAAACACCTTGTTTTCCCAAGTGCTTCACTGTGGCATTGGTAGCATCAAACTCCGTATCTGCCTTATAAAAGGCATAATCCTTATTCGGGTCGAGAGCTGTACCGTTATTTTCAAGATAAACAGCAACTGTTGTATAATCATGTCCACCAATGATGAGGCCACCTTCTTGCAGGGATTTCAAAACATCTTCGGTAATCACCAATGTATAGTCCCCGGATATGTCAAAATAATCAGTTCCTGAAGCAATCTCGCTCCAACCACTGTTTTTGAACGAACCTTGTGCACCCGCTGCCACATCCTTCACAGCCACGCGTATCACCTGACCACTTGTGCATCAGCAAAGACAACTTTGCAGCATCATCCGTCATCTGTACATTTCCACTCCAATCACCCGGCATTACTGTCTCTCCTTCCCATATTTGGGTAGAAGAAGCTTCGCCTACAGCTTTCTTGGGTACATTCCAATGCCACATGGCAGCTACGATGCCACCTTTGTCAGACCAATCCTTAACAGGAGTAATGTCACCGTAATTAATCCAGTCTGCTCCAGCTACAGATGCCGGCAGATGAACATAGTCGAAACAGTTGATAGCCGGATATTTTCCGGTCCATCCATACACCTTTTCGGACATTTCCGTATTCCAGGCAACATTGGCCATCATAGCTGAAAGTGTCTTCGTCTCAAAATTATCCAGTAGATAATTGTACAGTTTCACAGCTTTGGCCGAAGTGGCAGCAACCAGCGTCTTGTCCAAAGCAACAGTAGAGAACTGAACCGATACAGCCGGAGCAGGCATCTGGTTCGGTCCGGTTACTATTCCCTCGGGGATAGAGAGAGAACAAGCCGTCTCTCTCCCGGGAACATTCACTTTTACAGTCAGTATATTGCTTGCGCCAAGTACATCGGCACTTATCAGTTCACCACCGGTAAACTTGATTTCGCTCAGATTGTCTGTTGCAAAGAATATATTCTTGTCATATTTCACCTCAATAGTGATTTCTCCCGTTTTCACTTTGGCTGCTCCACTTTCAGGAGTAGTAGACACCAATACCGGTGCATCCACTGCTGGGATATCATGATCGACATCAGTATCGCAGGAGGCAAAAGTAAAAGCTGCTATCAACGAAAGCATCCATTTTATATTCAGTTTCTTCATCTTAATTATGATTTTATTTCATTCTTAATCAGGGCATCCATAGTCACATTCTTCAAGCCACAATTCATCAATTTACAATCGTTATTTTTGTAAACGTCAAATCACTGCCCTGAATAATGATACCTACATTTATCTGGTCTTCACAATCTCCTTGTTTAGCTTGAATATTATCAAGTATCTCCTGAGTCAACGTCAACTCCATCACACGGCTCTCGAAACTCCAGCCGTAAATGTCTGTCGGTACCATAGTCGTATCAAACAAAGAGAAAGCTATGCCACTCCAATCGCCATAGTTAAACTGAGCCTGTGCCCAAGTCTGGTCTTTCTGATCGAAATAGACTTTCATGACAGTGCCTGCCGTTACCTTGGCAAAAGATACAGCCGGTACCAACACACGTCCTCCATCACCCCAACTAATATCGAGCGGACCAGCCCAAACTGTTTCTTCATTAGCAACCACAAGAACATCATAAGCAATTTCACCATTTGAAGAAATCAGTTTTAGGCTATAAGTTCCATCCAGCTCAGCCGGTACATTCAACATCAATACCCCTTTAGCTGCATCATTGATATACTGAACAGCAGCCTCATTCAGCAATACATTTGTCAGCTTATCAGCATTAACAATCTCAAGTTCCACAATTCGTCCCCGAACCAATTTGTCAGGCAATGCCGGCAAATAGGCACATACCGGTTTCTCTATTGTCAAAGACGGTGCTTCCACAGATTCACCATTGGCCATCTTCAAGAGTAAGGCCCCGGTTTCAGCAGTTGTGGGTACAGTCAAGGAAATGGCAGTAGCGGTGGCATCGGATACGGTAACCTCCACATTACCACTGAATACAACAGCCGAAACTACATCCATATTTACTCCTTTGACAGTCAAAGCCTCTCCTGCCGGGACCGTCGCCGCACTATAAGAAATGTTTTCCGGCTTTGCCGTTGCAATAGATACGGCAGTTGCTTTTCCACTATTTGTATTCAATTGCAAATCACCACTAATAGCCGCAGCCGGCATCAAGACCTTTATTTCAGTCGAGTTTTGTGATTCCAATCTTACTGCTTCTTCTACACCAGGGAACGTTACATCAGTCACCAAATCCATATTGGTACCTTTCAAGGTAATCATATCTCCACCACGCAAGTTTACAGCAGGAACAGCCACTACGTTCGAAGGCGTAGCTACTACAACAGTAGCAACCACAACTTTTACATCCGAAGCAGGAAGTACCGTAACTTCTCCGTCCGAGACATTATCCGGCAATGTAAAAGTAAGTTCATCTCCTTCGGAAGAGGCAGTCATCGTAAATTCAACTTCATCCCCATTCGGCATCTGCACTTTCTTCACCAAATCAAAGTTTTCACCAGAAACTCGAATGACATCCCCCGGCTTCTTATCTACCAGGTCGAGTGGAGCCTCTACCGATGGCAAAGTAACCTCCAGTTCCCCTTCAGAATAAATCCAATTGGGGATTTCAGCTCCATCAGACAAGATGAACTTACCGGTCTGAGCAGAATCAGGAACAATAACTTTAATCTCCTGACGGCTTTGACTGACAAACTCATCAGCAGGCACTGTTACCTCGTCAGCAAATATCACTTCTTTAATCAAATTCAAATATTCACCAGTAATGGTCAATTCACTACCAGGCTTTACTTCTGCCGGTGCAAAAGCCTCCAAAGCAATCGGCTCCGTAAATGTCAACTCGGTTTTTGTTGTAATATCCCCTTTCGGAGTCTTCAAGACAACCAACCCCGGCTGGCTGTCTGAGGTACAGTGACACGGATTTCCGTATCACTGACTACTTCGATGTCTGTTATATCGTCGCAACCGGAAATAGCGACGCAGTCACTTTATCCATGCCACTGCCTAGGAAACGGAGTACACCGCCGCGGGATACGGGACTCGGTCCGAATACATTCAGACTGATTCCCCCTTTATATTGGTTGGTATCTTCATCATCCCCATTGTCGCAGCCGTAAACGTCAAGCAACTGAAGAGCATCAGGCACATCATCCACAGTGCCGGAAATTTATATGTTTTATTCATATCAGTATTCTATTTAAAAGGTTATTCAATAGGTACCACACGGATGTTGTCAATCATAATCACCGGATTGCAATCCTTACCTTCCACACCACCTGCCCAGACAAAGAATGTCAATCCGGTCAGCATAGTCTTGTCAAAAGTTCTATCACACTTATTACCTTCATGCGTCTTGTTGAACTCGGACAGATTCATGGAAACGGTTGTCCATTTACCACCCGTATCATACGAACCCGTATTCTTCCAAGGCAACCACAAACCGCGCGGCACATTCGTATCACTAAAATAAGCATTAGTTCCCGTCGCATAAGTCACCACATCATTACCCGTAAACATCACTTGTAGAGCGCAAGACTGCCACGGATTGGAAGAAGGAATATTCACCTCGAATTTCAGTTGCAAGCCATTGACGCCATACTCCTCGAGCAGTTCTGCAAACTCAGGACGTGCAGAAAGTTCGGGATAACCGGCAGACGGTTCCGGCCAATAGTTGAACGAGAACTCATCTTCTGCCCAAGTAGCTCCGATAGCACCGTCAAGTGCTCCGGTGAGACAGATATAAGCACCGTCAATACTGTTTTCATCGGCTTCTCTCAACACCTTGCTACCATCACGCCAACCGTGGGCAATAGCCATACCGCCATGAGAACCGTCCCAGTCAAAGAGAATGTTACGTGTATCATAATAGCGGAACTTGGAACGTCCGGTACCATAAATGGACTTCACGTTGATATAGCCTGCAGGAGCATTGTCCGGAAGAATAAAGCTGACCGCAGTCTTGGTTATGTTCGTAATATTAGTCACTTCCACATTACCGGCCATCGTAATGGTCAGCGGCACATTCGGGTCATCAATGAAATAGTCACCAATCAGTGTCACCTCACTACCCGGCTTTGCAAACTCACAAGAAATGGAGTTCACGGTAGGAGCCGGAACCAACACCTTGAAATCATAATCTATGGTATCCTTTGCTTTGGTCACCATATAAATCTTATCAGTCACTACCGAAGGAATCTCTTTCGGAACATCTACCATAAGTGTATGGTCAGTGATGTAACTGGTATTAAGTATCGCCTTCTGGTCATTGAAATAGAGCTCGTAAACACTCCGCAGATTCTCACCGACCAGACAAATCGTATTCGCCATATAAGCCCCCGTCAGCAAAGAGTCTGCCGCTGCCGGATCAGGGACACGAACATATTTCAAGGTAGGCTTTCCCCCTGCCACTTCATATTTATCCGGTTCATCCTCACAAGCCGCCATGGAAAAGCCTGCTACAACAACAGCTGCCGCGAAGAACCAATTCGTATATCTATTATTTTTCATCTTTTCAAGCATTAAATTAATAACTGAATTCAGAACGTACATCTACGTGTACCGGGTCTTTCATCAAATTAGGATTGAACACCACGTCTTCTGTCGGGAACGGCAATGTAAAGCTGGAGACTGTCACATTCGGCGCCTTTGCATCCGGATTGTAACGGGTCTCGTCCGGATTCACCGTCCAACTGCCGTTTTCATAATAAGCCTTATAAGTAGTACCCAGACTATAATAAACATCACGGCGCTGTGCCTTCAACTCATTGATAGCACGCTGGGAATCATAATATGCCAAACGTACATAATCATACCAACGGTCGCCTTCGCAAGCCAGTTCCAGCCGGCGTTCCTTCCAGACGTCCTCCCAAGTAATGGAGGTTTTCGGAGTAACTCCCGGAATGGCACGGCCACGTACTGCATTGAAAGCATCCAGTGCACTCTGGTCTGTAGTAGAGGTAGCCAGTCCCATTTTCGCCTCGGCATATACCAGATAGATATCGGACAGGCGCAGGATATGGGTTGCCAGGCCGCTGTACATATTACCAGCCGATACGCCCAAGCCCAATACATGGTCATTATTGTTACCATAGAGATGCTTCACGTGATTGGCACCGGTAGGAGACTGGTAATCGCCATTAGGTCCTCCCTTACCATATTCGGCATCATAAATAAACCGCAGATAATCAAATCCGCCTTGTCCTGCCAGAAATAATCGTATACATCACCTGCCATCATCATAGTAGCCTTACGACGGGTATCCGTATCCGAACGCGTCTCAGGACTTTCCAAAGCGGAAATTCCAAATGCATCCTGCAAATCAACCGACGGACCTGCATAGCCACCCCAGCAATCACCAAATTCATCGAATCCCACCATTGCCAAGTCCGACTGCAACGTATTCTGCTGTGTCCAGGGGTCACGTCCTGCCGACCAGTGCCAGGAGAAGAGACACTCTTCATTCTTGTTGTTTGCCAAACGGAAAACATCGGAATAGTTAGCCAGCAAGTTACGGCCGGAATTATTAATTACATCCTTGGAATATTCTGCCGCTTTCGCCAAATCATCCGCATTGCGGGTACCGGAAAGGCCACTCTTAGTCAGATACACCTTAGCCAAAAGACCTTCGGCACAATAGCGGTCAATACGTCCCGTTTCACCTCTGGCCGGAAGCAACTCCATAGCTTTCTCCAGAGTCATAATGATATATTCGTACACATCTGCTGCCTCCACTTTGAATTTGGAGTTATAATTACCGGAATTCAATTCGTCCGTATTATCATGGATAATGGGTACTGCGCCAAAACTACGTACCAAATAGAAGTAAGCCATGGCTTTCCATGCCAGACACTCGCCCATACACTGATTTTTCACTGCTTCTGACGCATTTGCCGTCTTCAAACGAGTATATACAGTATTGGCATGGCCAATCACTGCCCATAGAGAATAGGACATGTTCACAAGTTTTTCATCCGTACCATTCACCGTAAAATTCAAGTAAGGGCTGTTTCCCTCGTATACGTTTCCGGACAAGATTTCACCGACTTTAATAAAACCGCGCTGAAAGTCATACCAAGGTGAGTTATAAAGATAATTAACCCCCTGCACACATTGTTCGTCATTCTGATAGAAGTTCGATTCGTTATAATTGTCTTCGGTAGGACGGTTCAGGAAATCCTCGCATGAAACTGTTCCCATACCGAGTACAGCTGCAAACGCCCAATATTTAATATATCTGATTTTCATGTTTTCTTCAATTTAAAGTGTTAGAATGAAACGTTCAAGCCGAATGAATAAACTGTAGGAGACGGATAACGTCCGTTGTCCAAACCATAGACATTGACGCTTGAAGTGCTGGCACCAATTTCAGGGTCATAGCCGTCATAACCGGTAATGGTCAGCAGGTTCTGGATATTGGCATAGATACGCAAGTTGCTCAGTCCCAGTTTATCAATCGTCTTTTTCGGGAAAGTATATCCCAAAGAGATGTTCTTCAGACGGATATAAGAACCATCTTCAATATAACGGTCACTGATACGGTCGTTGTCATTCGGGTCATTGATAGTGGCGCGTGGAATGGAAGCTCCCGGGTTTGCCACCATGACGTTAGACACATCATTATACCACATCGTTCCATCTTCGTAGACCTTGTTCGGATTGATAGGAACAAGCTGTGCACGTCCGTTTACAGCATTCAGCTGGTTAGTCCAGGGAGAGTTCATATGTGTCAGCTTCATGGAAAGGTAGTTATACACCTTGTTGCCATAGGAACCGTTGATGAAAACGGACAAGTCGAAGTTCTTGTAACGGAAAGTATTGGTCCAGCCAAAAGTAAACTTAGGCATCGGAGAACCGATATTGGTCTTGTCATAGTCGTCAATAACGCCATCGGGCACACCGTCAGGACCACTGATATCCTTATATTTCACATCACCCACCCATACGGTATTGGTACGGTCGAATACACCGTTTGCCGGGTACTTGGCAGGTTTCGGAGAAGTCTGAAGGTCCTCCAGGTCCTTGTAAACACCATCACAAACAAATCCATAGAAGTTATAAAGTGATTCGCCTACACTGGATACACTGACTACATCGGTCCACTGTCCGTAACCCACAATCTGCGCATTGGCTGTACCAGCCAATCCTTTCAGTTTGTTCTTGTTGAAAGAAATCTGGAAGTCAGAATCCCATTCAAACTTACCCGTAATAGGATGTGTGTTCAGAGAGATTTCAAAACCGGTATTCTCTATGTCACCATAGTTACCTTTCGGAGCAGCCAATGCAGAAGAGGCATTACCGGAAGTACCCATATAAGAAGGCAACTGCAACGGCATCAACATATCACTGGAAGTTTTCTTGTACCACTCTACCGTCAGGTTGATACGGTCGTGCAGGAATCCCAAATCCACACCGACGTTCCATTGCTCCTGGGACTCCCATTTGATGGAAGTATTCGGTATATTGGAGGGGCGATACCCCATACCCAGACCGGAAAGCATACGACTCATAGATGTACCCCAAGCATAACCACCGATGTTGGCATTACCAGTTTGTCCCCATCCCAGACGCAACTTACCGTTACTGATGACCTTCTTCAACGGTTCAAAGAACGTTTCGTTGGAAAAGCGCCAGGAAGTAGCCAATGAATGGAAGCCTGCCCAACGGTTCTCGGGACCGAAGTTTGAAGAGCCGTCATAACGATAGGTATAAGTACCCAGATAACGGTCGGCATAGTTATAAGTCAGACGTGTAAAGAAAGATGCCATAGACGAGCTTCCAAAACCTGCATTGATAGTCGGGGTTCCCGTACCCAAGGCAGGATTGTGCACTTCATCCGAAGGCAGACCGCTATTGAACACACTCGTGAAGTCATAGCTGGACTCCCAGCACTCCTGGCCCACCATGGCTGTATAATGATGCTTGTCGCCTATGTTTCCGGAATAGGTCACATAGTTCTTCAATTGCCAGAATGTACTGCTGTTCTTCTGGATATTGCTTTCATTACTGGAACGTACCCATCCACCAAATCAACCATCGGCTTGTAGCGCTCACCTTTGCTGGAACTGATGTCATAACCCAATTCGGCATGCCATACCAGATTTTTAATCGGAGTAACCTCAAAGAAAATATTACCCGTCAGTTTCTGACGGTCCAGCAGAATGTCATCCATCATGGCAAGGGCAATCGGGTTAGGATTCGTGTAGCCTTCGCGAACAACGGTGGCATAGCTGCCATCCAGATTATAGATAGGTATATCAGGAAGAGTGGTCAACGAGTAGTTAATCAAACCTTCATCACTGTCTGCCAGTTTCAGGTCATCACCCGTTGCTGTATAGGTGGCGGTCAAACCGAGTTTCAACCACTTCTTCAGTTGGGCATCCAAGTTGGCACGGAAGCTGTAACGGTTAAAGTTTGAACCGATGATGGTACCGTCCTGATCCATATAGGAAGCTGATACGTAGTATTGTATCTTCTCTGTACACCTTGTGCCGAAATCTGGTGCTGATGCTGCAAAGCAGTCTGGAAGATGGCGTCCTGCCAGTTTGTACCTACTCCCAGCAGAGAAGGATCGGCATAATAATTACTAGGGTCAGAGATTTCACCCATGTTTGCCAAATCATTATAATAAGTGGCATACTCACGCAGATTCATCATATCCAGACGCTTTGTCTGGCGTTGAACGGCAAACATACCGTCATAAGTAAACTTAGCCTCACCCGCCTTACCACGTTTGGTCGTAATCAAAACCACACCATTGGAACCTTGCGCACCGTAAATGGCGGTTGCCGAAGCATCTTTCAGAATTTCCATACTGACGATATCAGCAGGGTTGATGGTGGAAAGCGGAGAAATGGTGGAAACCGAGCCATTACCCAGTGCATCGCCCAAACCATAAGATGAACCGCTTTGTCCCTGACTCTGTACAATCACACCGTCAATTACATACAACGGCTCGGCATTGGCATTGATAGTGGCCTGACCACGTACGCGGATAGAGGAGGAAGAACCCGGAGCACCGGAAGTGCTGACTGCCGTCACACCGGCAGCACGCCCTTGAAGGGACTGGTCGAGATTGGTGATAATAGAACCCTTAATCTTGTCTTCACTCATGGAAACGGAAGCACCGGAAAGGTCGCTTTTCTTCATCGTACCGTACCCCACAACCACCACTTCGTCCAACATCTCGGAGTCTTCCTTCAGCGTGATGTTCACTGTTGTCTGGTTCGTTATCTTTATTTCCTGGCTGACATAGCTATAAAGGAGACTACAATGGTAGCTCCTGGTTTCACATTCAAGGCAAAGTTACCGTCAATGTCGGTAATTACACCATTCGTTGTACCTTTTTCCAATACATTGGCACCGATAATAGGGCCATAGCATCACTGACGACACCCGTAATTTTCTTTGTTTGCTGCACTGCCTCAACGGTATCCGTCGATGATACTGCGAAAAGCTGAGGAGCATAACCCAGACTGAACACCGAGCATATCCCCGCAAGCAGCGCTGTCTTTCTAAAATTCAAATTCATACTGTATTTCTTAGATTTAAAACAAACACAAAACCTCCCAAAAGAAGATTTTTTTAGTTAACAAAAATGAGACTGAGTCAAAAAGCCCTGATATACTATCACAGCCTTGACATTTAGGTTTACTTCCAAACAGTCCATGTCTTCATAGTTCCGTTTTTCCTTTTTTCCCATAGGCACAATTCTTTTTTTCTTAAATTATTAATGGTTAAATCATATTGCTTTTTCCCGAAAGGTCATTTCTTCAGTTCGTCCCGTACCATTCTTCCCCATTCCTTCATATCTGCATCTTTCCAGTTTCCCTCGGAAGAAGCCGACGGATAGAACATGGAGCAAGTCTCATCCTTGTCAGACAAAGACCAGGCCACCCAGCTGATGGAATGCCGCTGCATCCAGTCCAGCCAATTCCCCCACTCTTCTTTACTGATGGGCCGTCCCCACTTGCCTCCATACCGGCGCATTCGGAAACGAAAATCGCAAGCCCTTGCCCAGAGCATAGTCGGCGCGGTCGCGCAGCCACTGTCCGTGGGTGTTGGCATAAAAGTGGAGTGTATACATTATATTGCTATATCCGGTAATAGGATCGTCCGCTGCCAAATGGATGTCCTGGTCCCAATGCGGACAACCAACGAGGATAACGGCATCCGGTTCTATGGCACGAATCGTCTTGATAACCTCCACAGAGTATGACTTCACCTGCTCCCAACTGTCTTCCACCGGTTCGTTGAAAACCTCATAGATGACATTAGGAACCCCTTTGTAACGGGTAGCCATTTGGGTGAAGAACTCCTTTGCTTCTTCCTGCCGCAGATTGTGGCTATGCCAGTCGATGATGACGTAAACGCCGTTCTCGATAGCAGCATCCACCACCTTTGTAACACACTCAATACCGAACTCGGGCTTGTTCACATAGCAGGCGCTATCCAAATCCACTCCCATAGAGGCCCGAAGTACCTGTGCGCCCCAGTCATTGACCAGATAAGCAACCGAAGAGGCATTGTAGAAACGGGGCCAGAACTGATGCCAGCCATAGCTGACACCGTGCAATACCACCGTGTCTCCTTCGGTATTCATCAACTGCGTACCATTGACCACCAATGCCGGTAGCGTTTCCTTTACATTTTCATTCTTCGACGGGTTTGTTCCACAACCAATGGTCATACCTAGCAACAAACCGCCAACATAACTTCCATATGCTTTTCATATCATACTTAGTATTTAGAGTAATAATCTTTCTTATATAACGGTACAAACGCTTTGTACACGCTTACATTCTAATTTTCAGGCAGGGATTACACGGAAAAGCACGGATAGGTTCAATTTTGCAGCTTCCGGTTTTCCGCTTTAATTATTTCAATAGTGCTGTCTGTGGCAAAGACAGAGTTCAGTCCTTGTTGTTCTTGAGCCGGGTCACCGGTATAGTCATCTCCCTTTTCCCAGAATACATGGTCGGGATTTTGTCCGGCAAAACCACCCCATGCCCAGAAGTTGCATCCGGCAAAGAGTCCGCCGCTCTCACGGTCCTGGCGGATGAGGTCGAATACATAACGGTAATATTCATCGCGGGCAGTGGTCGGTGCCTCTTTGGAAAAGCTGAAACCGTCACGGGGAAAACCGAACTCCTCCAAAACAATCGGCTTGCTGTACTTCCGAGCAATGACCATGTGGTCATCTATATACTTCTTAGTATTTTCCTTGGCACGCGGAAGAAGTTCCTTCAGGCTGTCCGCCTTCACCCAACTCCAGTTGTAAGGCCAGATGTGGATATTCAGATAATTGATGTTGGGGTCGGCATGAATCTTCTCGAAAAGATTCATATCCATTTCGCATCCCCACGAGCTCACTGCCGGAAGACACCATGTGGTTCGGGTCAAGTGACTTGATTTGTGCAGCCACATCGGCCATCCAGCGGGCAAACGGTTCCTTGTTCTCGTCAGAGAAAGCGCGAGGCTCGTTACCAATCTGCCAAGACATAATAGTGGGGTCATCCACATATTTTATCTGATTATACCTATTGGTGCGTGAAACAATATAATTGACATGATTGGCAAACAAGGCCTTCGCGCTGTCCGATTGGGGGAACTGCTTGACATACTCCATATAGGCGGGCCATCCGTCTACGGCAGGTACCACGGCATCACCGTGTCCGGACCATTGCAGGTAAACGGAATAGCCACCGCTCCATTCCCAGGAATTGTTCAAATAGAGGACAGCTGTCATATCACGTTCACGCAGTTCATTCATAAAATAATCCAATCCGGCTAAAATAGTATCATTATAGACGCCCGGTGCCACTTGTAAAGAGGCTCTACCCGCGTCTTTATGCCATTTTCACCGTCAGCACCCACCAATACGCGCAGGTTGTTGATGCCAATACTTTTCAGAAAGTCCAGCTCCTTATGCAACCGTTCACGATTGCCGCCTTCACCTTCGGAACCAAGAATGGCACCGTACCAGAAATTGGTACCTACAAAATAATAGGGTTTTCCGTCGCGAACGAACTGTCCATCGGCATTGACCTTAATAAACGAATGCTCCGCAGGCTTAGGGGCACATGCCCCCAAAAGGAATAAAAGTACTGTCAGCAAAAGGAATTGTTTCTTCATATTATCAGTTTTTAAGCGATACACAAAGATACGCGGCTCATATCATAAAAAATGATACTATATTATCAGATTAATGTGCCAATGTGATTAATCACATTGCACATTAAGTTGTCTCCGTATCCAGTCCAGCCATTCATCCCACTGTTCCTGATACCAGTAATGCCCGGTTTCCAGATAAGGATGCAGTTCCTTCGGAGAAGAAATCACATTGTAGGCTGCATACATGGAAGTGGGAGGACAGACCTCATCGTTATACCCCCAACTGAACCAACCGGGCACATTCAGCAGGCGGCAAAGTTTGCCGTATCATAATAGCGCACCGTTTCAAGCTGCTTTTCATCGGGAGCACCGTAATAATAGAAATAATGGGGCCAGCCGCAAGCGCGCTTCTTGAAGAACGCTTCGTGGTCGCATAAGGCAGGATGAACAGCCGCCAGGAAAGTAACGCGCGAATCAAGAGCCGCCGTAATCACAGACAAGGCACCGCCCTGGCTGGAGCCCGTAACGCCCAGCGCCTTCCCGTTGTACTGCGGCAGCGAACAGATAAAATCCACAGCACGCAAAGCGCCTACCACCACACGGTTATAGTAAGAAGCATCCCGGCTGTCGCGGCCGAACGTCCAGTAATTGCTCAGCGCCCCACCTGCCAGCGCATCATATACAGACTGCTGCATCGTAACGGGAATGCCGTGGATACCCACCTCCAATGTAATCACCTTTCCAGGAGCCGTATACGTATCTCCCGCATAAGGGCGGACACCCGCACCGGGCACACGCAGCAAAGCCGGATACTTCCCTTCTTTCTTGGGAATACTGAGAATACCGTAAAAACGTCCTCCCCAAGCTTTTGTCTGGAAGCTGACCTGATATACATTATCCGTTTCCGTACAGCGTTCGGGAAGCAGCGTCATAAGGGGATTCAACGGAGTCTTGCGCGCCTCTTCCAAGGTCTTGGCCCAATAATCCCGAAAATCGGCAGGAAGTTTCGTCACAGGTTGCAGCTGCTCGGGAGCATAGGCCGATGTAGCCAGCCCTTCATAAGTCCGGCCGTCCACATGCGCCTTGACCTTGCAACGCAAGAAGCCTGCAGTCTTCATCGTGCCTTGCAACTTCAAGGTACCATCTTTCAGCACCACGTCTTTCTTTACTTCAGTAGGATACATCTCGGGGCCCAGTTCATAGTCAATCTTGACATCGGACAAGAGGTTCTGTGCCTTCAGCACCCGGACGGTAAACGTACACTTCTCATTCAGACGATACACCCAATCGCTATGGTCGGGTGAAACGACTACACGGATTTCATTGCCGCGTATCTGCGCCGTCACAGCACATACACACAGCAGACATAAAAATAAGGAAAAAACTCTTTTCATGATATCAGATATTAGTATTAATCATTGGTGCAAAAATAGGCACTTTCAATGAAGAATACCAATACTTTTTTATCATATCACCAGCTTCTTTTTCCGATAATTCTCACGGAATTCCTTCGGCGAGCATCCCTTCTTCCGCTTGAACATACGATTGAAATTGGACAGATTGTTGAAGCCGCAGTCATAGCACACCTCTGCAATGGTACGCGTGGAATCTACCAACATACGCGTGGCAAAGCCCAGACGGATATCAATAATGTAGTCGGAAAGCGTCTTGCCGGTGCGCAGGCGAAAGAAACGGCTGAAAGAGACCGGGTCATGCCCACCATATCGGCCAATGAAGCCAACCGGATATCCTCCTGATAATGGGTGGAAATGTATTTCTGCACCTTCTGTACCCGGCGGCTGTCAGAGAAAGTCTCTATCTTGGCAAACGAAGAACTGGACAACACCCGGGCATTGTCATAGAGGGAAAGTTCGTAAAGGATACGGAGAAAGTTCATCACGGCATAAAAGCCTGCTCCTCGGAAGCCAGCTTATCCAGCCAGTTGTACACCTTCATGATGGCCTGCATGGGGAAACTAAGTCCGCACTGTGCACGCTCCAGCATCCGACGGATACTGTCGAACTGGTTCTTGTTGACAACGTTCCCGAAGAACAAGTCGGGAGAGAACTGAATGGTAATCTCCCGAATATCCCCGGAGGTACATTCATGTTGCTCCCATACATGCTCCAACTCCTTACCGGTTATCAGCACCAGGTCATAATCACCGATAATCTCGGCAGAATCGCCCACCACACGACGTACGCCGGAAGCATGTTCCGTGAAGTTCAGTTCATACTCTGCGTGACAATGGATGGGGTAGGTAAATTCTGTTTTGCGACGATCGGCAATATAGAAACAGTCACGTTCCGACAGAGGGGTTATTTCCCTCATGATATAGTTCTGGTTTTCCATAGGCATTGGTTAAAAAAATATCATGCCACAAATATACTCATTCTTTTTAATCCCACAACAGTACCATTTGTTACATTTAGAGGTAATAATTGTTATATATGAGCAGATACCCGGGAAAGTCCCACCCGGAAAAGCAAAACTTCCGTTCTTCTCCCCCTCAGGCTCTAATGTAAGGATGTATGAGATGCGCATCTCGTACACTTACACACTATAGTTTGAGGAAGAAAGAAGCGGAGATCCCTCTCTTGCCCCATAGACAAGAGAAAGGTCTCCGCTTCGCCGGATGATATAAATGATAAGCCGCTTACTTCTGCAACTTCAAGACACAGGAAGTTTCCGGCAGGTTTTCCGAAACGACCGTCAGTGTGGCTTCTCCCGCTTCGCCGGTACTTTGCAACAGCACCTGTGCAAGTCCGTTGAATGCCTTTACCTGATAGGTGCGGGCATCGGCGTCGGCCGGACGTTCCGTAGCCTGATAAGCGGGGTCTCCATTCCCCACCCCAAGGATGCGTACCGGACCGGAAACGGTTATCGTCAAGTCGTTGCAGGCAGTGGGGACAAAACGTTTCTTTTTGTCCTGCAACTCAATATTACACACTGCCACATCCCGATTGTCTGCCTGAATGACGGGACGGTCTGCCGTCAGGGAGATACGGGCAGGAGCACCGGTAGTCTCCACAGTACGGGCCAATATTTTTTTGCCGTTCTTATAGCCTACAGCCTTCACTGCACCGGGCTGGAAAACGGCTTTCCAGGAAAGATGGCCGTTTCGGGGCATCGGTTTGCGATCCAGTTTCTTGCCGTTCACAGTCAGTTCCACTTCATCGCAGTTGCTGTATACCCAAATGTCGATGCTATCACCTTCGTGACCTTGCAGATTCCAGTGAGGAAGGATGTGCAGCACCGGCTCATTCGTCACCAGACTTCAGATACCAGGCTTCGTCCTTGGGGAAGCCACAGTAGTCCAGAATGCCGAATTGTGAGCCGTAGCCGGGAACTTCATGGGGTTGGGCTCGCCGCGGTAGTCGAAACCCGTCCAATAGAAAAGACCTGCCAGATAGGGGCGTTCGTCATAGAATTTCCAGCCACGCTCGATGCAGTTCAGCAGCTGTCAGGCCCGTTCGGTTTACGGTTGTGCGCCACCATGTGGCCTTTGCCGTGGGCATCAAAGTAGATGCCGCGCGTACCACAGCCCGTGGTCTCTTCCGAACCGAGCGCCCGGCGACCGGGATAATCCTTGCGGTGCTGCTCCACAGGTTCTGAAGGATGTAGTTATAACCGGCCACGTCTGCGGGAATCAAGATGGCAGGGCCACTGCTCGAAGCAACGGTCATGAGGCGCGTAGGTCGAAACGGTGGCAATATTCGCGCATCGTGGCAGCAATGCGTGTACCGCTTTCTTTCCACTCGATGCCCCACTCCTCGTTGCCTACGCTCCAAAGGATGATGCACGGATGGTTGCGGTCGCGGTCTATCATACGTTTCAGCAGGCGGGTATGTTCCTCGTTGACGCCCGTCAGACGGTTTTCCTCTATCACAAGAATGCCGAGGCTGTCGCAGGCATCGAGCATTTCGGGAGTCATCGGGTTATGGGAAGAACGGCAGGCATTGCAGCCGAACTTCTTCAGTTCCTTCAGTCGGTACACTTGCAGGGCATCGGGAATGCCGGCACCTACTCCGGGGTGGTCTTGGTGCATGTTCACACCTTTCAGTTTCAGAGGCTGTCCGTTCAGGAGGAAGCCCTTGTCGGCATCGAAGCGGATGTCGCGAATACCAATCGGGGTGGCCACCACGTCCACCTGCCTACCGTTTTGCCAGACGCTGGTTTCCATTTTATAAAGGTAAGGATGTTCTGTACTCCATAGCTGGGGATTCAGCACTTTGGTACGCACCTTTACGCTACGCGTTTCTTGCGGCAGCAGGGTTATCTCTTCCGCCTCGTCCTCCATCTGCACTTGTCCGTCGGCATCAAGCAGACGGCACCATACTTTGCCGGAGACGGGGTCTTTTCCCGAATTCTTCATCTGCACTTCGGTCACCAGCACAGCCTTGTCGAAAGGAGCTTCCAGCGTGGAAGATACAAATACGCCGAAAGGAGCTACATGCAACGGCGCCGTCTTGTTCAGCCATACATGGCGGTAGATGCCCGCACCCTCGTAAAACCAGCCCTCCTCGAGCGTGGCATCCGCACGGACGCAGATAAGATTCTCTTCTCCGTAATTCAGGTATTCCGTAATGTCGTATACCTGCGTGGCATAGCCGCTGGGTTCGTGTCCCAGGTAGAAACCGTTTATCCAGATACGGGCATCACGGAAGATACCGTCGAACTGAAGATAAAGATGCTTGCCGAGGTCCTCTTGCGGAACAGTGATACTTTTCCGATACCATCCCACAGAGTTTTCGGGGAATTTATAGCCGACGGCTTTATAACCATGACTGTGGCTCGCCTCTTTGGCATAAGGCAAATCAACACCCAGTCATGCGGAAGGTTGACCGTCTTCCAGTCCACGCCCCACTTCTCCGGATTGAACTTGGGGGAGTAAGGACCTCGTTATGGATAGAGGCTGCCTTGGTCAGATAGTTGAAGTACTCCGTTCCGCAGCCGAAGTCTTTCTCCGGTGAGGAAGCATTGCCAAAAGCAAACTGCCAGCCGTCGTCCAGCAAAATACGTTCGCGGACGGATTGGGCAGAAAGAGAAAAGGTAATTCCAAGAAGGAACAGAAATGCGAATAAGTGTTTCATATCGGTTAATCATAAAATGTGTTTACAAAGATAGAGCGAAAAAGATTCGTGCGGTGATACTTTTGTATCATTTTCCGGTACTTCATGTTTCCGAGGGGAAAAAACACGCCGGGCAAACAAGGGTGATAGGAGAAAAGTTTTTAAATTGAAGCGTGCTTCCGGGAAAATGGCCGGATGGCACAACTAATGAAGAATGTATCAAACTAAATACAAGAAATAATATGCAAGACAAAAGATTCGGATATTTCGATGACGACAACCGCGAATACGTCATTACCGACCCCAAGACACCTTGGCCATGGATTAACTACCTGGGCAATGAAGATTTCTTCTCACTCATCTCCAATACTGCCGGAGGTATTCCTTCTACAAGGACGCCAAGTTCCGCCGCATCACCCGCTACCGCTACAACAACGTGCCGATGGACAACGGGGGACGCTACTTCTACATCAATGAAGGCGGCAACGTATGGTCTCCCACCTGGAAGCCCTGCAAGACTGCACTCGACAGTTACGAGTGTCGCCACGGCATGAGCTACACCCGCATCACCGGATCCAAAGACGGCATCGAAGCCAGCCTGCTCTTCTTCGTCCCACTGAAGACCTGGGGAGAGGTGCAGAAGCTGACCTTGCGGAATACTTCTGCCAAAGTGAGAAAACTCAAACTATTCTCCTTTGCCGAATGGTGCTTGTGGAATGCCGCTACGGACATGGAGAACTTCCAGCGTAACTTCTCCACGGGAGAGGTGGAAGTGGACGGGTCTGTCATCTACCACAAGACGGAATACAAGGAACGCCGCAATCACTACGCCTTCTACAGTGTCAATACACCCGTAGACGGTTTCGATACCGACCGCGAAACATTCGTGGGACTCTACAACGAGTTTGCCGACCCGGAACGGGTAGTAGAAGGCAGACCGGGCAACAGCATTGCCCACGGTTGGAGTCCCATCGCCTCGCACTATCTGGAAGTAGAACTGCAACCCGGCGAAAGCCGCGACTTCATCTTCCTGCTGGGCTATGTGGAAAACAAGCAGGAGGCAAAGTTCGAGGAACGTGAAGAATCTCTGCATGAAGCGTTCAAGCAGAGTGTACCCTCTTCACCTATTATAAATAAGGTAAAGGCTAAGGCGATGATTTCGGCCTTCGACACTACCGCCAAAGTAGATGCTGCCTTTGCCGAACTGAAAGCCTACTGGGACCGCCTGCTGGACATCTACGTCGTGAAGACCGACGAAGAAAAACTGGACCGCATGGTGAACATCTGGAACCAGTATCAGTGCATGATTACCTTCAACATGTCCCGTTCCGCCTCTTTCTTCGAGAGCGGCATCGGTCGTGGAATGGGTTTCCGCGACTCCAACCAGGACCTCGTGGGCTTCGTGCATCAGATACCGGAACGAGCCCGCGAACGAATCATCGACATAGCTTCTACCCAATTCCCCGACGGAGGATGCTACCACCAATACCAACCGCTGACCAAACGCGGCAACAACGACATCGGCGGCGGCTTCAACGATGACCCCATGTGGCTTATCTTCGGTACGGTGGCATACATCAAGGAATCGGGAGACTTCAGTATCCTGGATGAGCCGTCCCCTTCGACAACAAAGAAGGTTCGGAAGTGTCTCTGTTCGAGCACCTGCGCGTCTCCTTCAACACGTCATCGAGAACCTCGGCCCCCACATGTTGCCCCTCATCGGCCGTGCCGACTGGAACGACTGCCTGAACCTGAACTGCTTCTCCTGGGATCCGAATGAATCCTTCCAGACCACGGAAAACCAGACGGAAGGCAGCCAGCAGAATCGCTGATGATTGCCGGCTTGTTCGTGGTATGCGGACGCGACTACGTGGAGCTGTGCCGCCGCCTGGGTAAAGACGACGAAGCAAACAGAGCGCAAACCTACATAGACAATATGGTGGAAGCCGTAAAAAAACACGGCTGGGACGGAGACTGGTATCTGCGCGCCTACGATTACTTCGGCCACAAGGTAGGCTCCAAAGAGAACGAAGAAGGACAAATCTTCATCGAATCGCAAGGCTGGTGCACCATGGCAGGCATCGGACTGGAAGAAGGCATGGTAAAAAAAGCGCTGGACTCCGTAAAGGAACGCCTGGACTGCGAGCACGGTATTGTACTCAACAATCCACCTTCACCCGCTATGTTGTGGAGTATGGAGAAATCTCCACCTATCCCGCCGGCTACAAGGAGAACGCAGGTATCTTCTGCCACAACAACCCGTGGGTCATCATCGGAGAAACCGTACTGGGACGGGGTGACCGTTCCTGGGAGTATTTCCGCAAGATATGCCCGTCGTACACCGAAGAGCACAGTGCCCTGCATAAAGTAGAACCTTACGTATGCTGCCAGATGGTGGCCGGCAAGGACGCCGCCCGCCCTGGTGAAGGCAAGAACAGCTGGCTGACTGGAACGGCTGCCTGGATGTGGTATGCCATCACGCAATTCATACTCGGCATCAAGCCTTCGTATGAAGGTCTGGAAATCAATCCTTGTATCCCGGCAGGCTGGAAAGGCTTCAACGTGAAGCGTAGGTTCCGCGGGGCAGAATATCATATTACCGTGAAGAATCCCGATGGTGTGTGCAAAGGCATCAAGTCCGTCACAGTAGACGGCCAGCCGATAGAAGCAATGTGGTGAACCATCTGCCGGGCACGCATACAGTAGAAGTAATAATGGGATAACCCACAAAATACAATATCATGATAAACCCTATTTATTCTCCAGCGCCCGAACGCTATGACAACGGCATGAAATTCCGCCGTTGCGGGCAAAGCGGCATCCTGCTGCCGGAAATATCACTCGGATTGTGGCACAACTTCGGCGACATGAACACATTTGCCAATTCCCAGGCCATGGCGCACTATGCCTTCGACCGTGGAATCACGCATTTCGACCTCGCCAACAATTACGGTCCTTCCTACGGTTCCGCCGAAGAGACTTTCGGAATGATTATGAAGAAATCCTTCATGCCCTATCGGGACGAACTGTTCATCTCCACCAAGGCCGGACACGACATGTGGCCCGGCCCCTACGGGGAGTGGGGCTCACGCAAGTACCTGATGAGCAGCCTCAACCAAAGTCTGAAACGGATGAACCTGGAGTATGTGGACATCTTCTACTCCCACCGCTACGACCCGGATACTCCGCTTGAAGAGACCCTGCAAGCACTGGTTGATATCGTACGGCAAGGCAAAGCACTCTATGTAGGAATCTCCAAATATCCCAAAGAGGCGGCCGAGTTTGCCTACAAATACCTGGAAGAACGGGATGTACACTGCCTGCTCTATCAAGGCAGATACAATCTCTTCAACCGCGAACCGGAAGAAGAAGGTATCCTGCAGCAAGCCAAAGGGAACGGAACCGGCTTCATCGCCTTCTCCCCGCTGGCGCAGGGCCTGCTGACCAACCGCTACCTGAATGGTATTCCCGAAGATTCGCGCATGGCAAAGGGGGCTTTCCTGAAGAAAGAAGCACTGACCGACGAGACGCTGCAAAAATCAAGGCACTCAACGAAGTTGCTGCCTCACGCGGGCAAACCCTTGCCGAGATGTCACTTGCCTGGCTGTTGAAGGACGACCTGGTGACAAGCGTCATCATCGGAGCGAGCTCCGTTGCCCAACTGGCAGATAACTTGAAAGCGACTGAAAATACAGACTTCTCTGCCGAGGAACTGGAGAAGATAAAGAAAATCATTCAAAAATAAATCAACATGAAAAGCCTCCTTATTCAAACCTTTTGTTTATTATTCCTTTGCTTGGGCACGGTCCGTGCACAGCAATACCAACTTGCATCACCCAACGGAAAACTATCCGTTACGGTAGATGCCGGAGAAGCCCTCACCTGGCAGATAGCACACGACGGAACCACGGTGCTGCAACCCTCTGCCATCGCCCTGCAAGGCAGAGATGAAAAATCAGCCAAGAAAGCAATAACTTTCGGTAAAAATGTAAAAGTAATCCGTGCAGAACGCAAGTCCGTGGAGTCCTCCTTCCCCACTCCCCTCTACAAAAAGGCAAGTGTGGAGGATGTCTACAACCAGCTGACACTGAAATGCCGCGGAGGCTACAGTGTACAGTTCCGCGCATACGATGACGGCGCTGCCTATCGCTTCATTTCCGAACAGAACAAGCCGTTTATCGTCCTCAACGAAACAGCGGACTTCAATTTCGACAAGGATTACCAGGCATTTGTACCTTACATAAACGACAACCGCAACGGTGAGCGCTATTGCTTCTCCTTCGAGTCTTACTACGACGAAGCCCCGTTGTCCAAAATGCACACCGACTCACTCTCCATCACCCCACTGATGTTTGCCTGGACGGAGGAAAGAAAGCCGTTATCATGGAAGCCGGATTGGAAAACTATCCCGGCATGTTCCTCACTGTAAATCCCCAGACACGTCAAGGAGTGCAGGCAGCATTTGCTCCCTATCCGCTGGAAGAAATAATCGGCGGACACAACCGGCTGAACCTGATACCGACCAAGCGTGCAGACTACATCGCCCGTTGTGCCAAGCAGGAACTCCCCTGGCGTGTGGTACTCGTCACCGAAAAGGACACGCAGCTTGCCGACAACGACATGGCACAGCGTCTTGCCCCCGCCTGCCGCATCAAAGACATTTCCTGGATTAAACCCGCAAAGTGGCTTGGGACTGGTGGAACACCTGCAACTTGACTGGAGTAGACTTCAAAGCCGGCATGAACACCCCGACTTATAAGGCATTCATCGACTTTGCCGCCGACAACAACCTGGAATATATCATCATCGATGACGGCTGGAGCGGAAACGAATCCTTATTGAAAGACCTGAATCCGGATATCGACTTAAAGGAACTGGTAGCCTACGGAAACCAGAAGGGCGTCGGCATCATTCTCTGGGCAAGCTGGCGAAACTCTGCCAAAGATACGGAAGCTGCATTCAGCACTATGCACAGATGGGTATCAAAGGCTTCAAGATAGACTTCTTCGACCGTGACGACCAGCCACTGGTACAGTCTGTAGAACGTATTGTAGCCTGCGCCGCCGAGCACCGCCTGGTATTGGACCTGCATGGCCTCAAGCCATACGGTATACAGCGCACTATCCCAACGTCCTGAACTTGAAGGTGTAAAGGGATTGGAGAACGCCAAATGGGAACCGATAGTGAACGGAGCCCCCCTCCACAACTTCCCACGCTATGACGTGACTGCTCCCTACCTGCGTATGCTTATAGGCCCGATGGACTACACACCGGGAGCCACAATGAACGCAACCCGCGAAACCTTCCGTGCCGTCAACGACCATCCGATGAGCCAGTACGCGCGTCCACCAGATGGCGATGTACACCCTCTTCGAAGCCCCGCTGCAAATGCTTGCCGACAGCCCCAGCAAATATATGAAGGAGCAGGAATGCACGGACTTCATTGCCAAAGTGCCTACCGTTTTCGACGAGACCGTGGCACTGGACGGTGAAGTAGGCGAATACCTTACACTGGCACGCCGCAAGGGAGACGTCTGGTACATCGCCTCCATGACCGACTGGACACCACGCGACTGTACCATCGACCTTCCTTCCTCGGAGAAGGAAGTTACGAAGCCGAAATCTTTTCCGACGCATCAATGCCGACCGGGAAGCAACCGACTACAAGAAAGAAGTACGCACCGTGACCTCGGGAGACAAGCTGAACATACACATGGCACCCGGAGGAGGATGGACAGCACGGATATGGAAAAGATGATAGGGTGATAAAGTAATGACATGATAAGTGCAATAGGGTGACAGTTACGTTAAAAGTGCTGTCACCCTATTCCTTTATCACTTTTAACATACCTCTACGTGAACCTTTTATATCCTATCTTGTTTTTCTCACAAAAGCCTAAGGTACCATAGGGCAGGAATTTATATTAAACCTAAACAATTATAAAAGTATGAAGAAATTTATTCCCCTATTATTAGCGGTCTTTGCAGTGACGCTTGCATCTTGCGAAAAAGACCCTGACATGGATAAGCTGGACAATAATTATCTGGTTTATACCAACTATGACAAGAAGGCGGATTTCAAAACCTTCGAAACTTATTACTTGCCGGACAGCATTCTGGTTATCGGTGATAAGGAAAACGCCGAATACTGGAAAGATGAGAATGCCCAGGAAATTCTCAGCGCTTATGTTGCTAACATGAACAGCCGCGGCTACACCCGTGTGGATGACCGGGAAGAAGCCGACCTTGGCTTGCAGGTAAGCTATGTCAGAAGTACCTATTACTTCACCGACTACGGACGTCCCGAATGGTGGTGGAACTATCCAGGCTACTGGGATGCTCCTTACTGGGGCAACTGGGGCGGATGGTATTATCCCTATGCCGTGAACTATTCCTACAGCACCGGTTCCTTTATCAGCGAATTGTTGAATCTGGAGGCGCCGCAAGGCCAGAGCGAGAAACTTCCTGTTCTGTGGACCAGCTATATGAGCGGCTTGCTGAGTGGTTCTACTTCTGTCAATACCAAACTTGCCGTGCAAGGTGTGAACCAAGCTTTCACTCAATCAACTTACCTGACTAACAAGTAGTGACAAGCTACGAGCTATAAGTGACAAATGACGGGTTACCCAATATTAAGGTAACAAGAATAATACGGCAGCATCCTTTCCGGACTGGGAAGTTGCCATTGAACCAAAAAACAAGAACAAAGTATGAAAACAATAAAATATCTTTCCTTGAGAGTACTTGCGGTTGCCGCTCTTGCTCTCGTCTTCGCCCTACCGACGAAGGCACAGATGACCGATAACGGTTATGCCAATATCGACTGGCAATATAACTTTCCCCTCAGCAACAACTTCGCCGACAAATCAAGCGGCTGGGGTATGAATTTTGAAGGCGGTTACTTCCTGACAGACAATTTTGCATTGGGAGCTTTCTTGAACTACCATAGCAACCATGAGTATTTCGGTCGCCAGACACTTCCCGTAGGCGAAGGCGGCAGTCTGAATACCGACCAGCAGCACACTGCATTCCAGTTGCCTTTCGGTCTGGCCTCCCGCTATGTATGGAACCGTGGAGGTGCATTCCAGCCGTATGCCGGTGTAAAACTGGGTGCTGAATATGCACAGTTGAAGTCAACTTTCAACGTATTCGAAGCTAACAAAGATACATGGGGTTTCTATGTATCTCCTGAAATTGGTTTCAATGTGTATCCTTGGGCTTATGGACCGGGCTTGCATTTCGCAGCCTATTACAGCTACGGTACGAACAAAGGTGACCTCTTTACGTACAGCGTAGACGGTTTGAGCAATTTCGGTCTGCGCGTAGGTATTGCGTTCTGATAAGACACACACTTAAAGCTTAACAGATAGAATTTAATTGTTTCAAAATTGAAGAAGAAAAGAGCCTTTCCTGCGTGAGCAAGGGAGGCTCTTTTTAATTGTACCAGTTATTTTTTTCCTCCCAGCATCGCCTTATATACAGCCTCCTGAATCCTTGTCCTTATATCCAGCCTCATCAACTTGTTATTCCACACATCCGGATAGGTGCGGTTGCTCAAAAAGACATAAACCAAGCCATTCTCCGGGTCTGTCCAGGCGCAAGTGCCCGTGAAACCGGTATGGCCGTAGACAGAAGCAGGGGCAGACTCTGCGCAGGGACTCTTCTGGGGATTACGCTGGTCGGGCTTATCAAATCCCAGCCCCCGGCGGCTTATCCTTGAGACGGTGGTAGTAAATACCTGCAAGTCTCCTTGCTCAAATAGCGCTTACCGTCCAGCTCACCCCCATTCAGCAACATCTGATAGACTTTTGCCACTTCTCCGGCAGTGGAGAACAGCCCGGCATTACCGGAAACACCACCCTGAAAAGCTGCAGATTCATCATGTACAAATCCTTGCAAGGTAGTCTTACGCAAGAAAGGGTCTGTTGATGAAGGTACAATATCTTCCTTCTTCAAGAAGCGCAGAGGAAGATACCCCGTACGCTCCAATCCCATCGGAGTATAGAATTCCTTGGCCAAATATTCGTCCATAGACATGCCGGTGCGCGCCTCGACCAACTGCTGCAACAAGATAAAGCCCACACAACTATAACGGTAACGTTTATCTCTAAGCGGAGTATCCACAATCTTCTGCAAGTACTCTTGCTTGAAGGAACGGTTCAGCCAAAGGCTGTCGGACACTTGCATTGTATGTTCCGGTGTCTGCACCTTCGACGTCAGTCCCTGGCGGAAGCGGAACTTAGGGTTCGCCCAAGTCTGCCGTCCGATGCGTGCAGAATGCCGGGCATCGGGACGTGCCTTGAACAAAGTGCCGGTGTAGCTCTCTTCATCAATCGCTTCCTGATAGAACAGCAAGGTGGAAGGCAGACCGGACTCGTGCATCAATAGCTCGCGTACCGTAATATTCTTCTTGTCCGTATCCTGCAGGAAAGGCAGATAGGTTGACACCCGGTCCGTAAGGCTGAGACGTCCGCATCGTACAACTTCATCACAGCAAGCAGTGTGGCCGTGGTCTTTGTCAGCGAAGCGATGTCGTATACATCCGTCTTCTTTACGGGAAGCGCCTTGCTTCCGGCCTCGTTCCAGACGTGGGTACCGAAAGCTTTATTATACATCTCCCTGCCATCCTTCAGCACCACCACCTGGCAACCGGGGTAAGCCCCTTCACGAATGCCTTCTTCAGCTATCTTGTCTATTTCAGCCAGCAGACGGGAATTCATACCATGCTCTTCGGGTACAAAGCGGGGGGCGCTTTGAGGAGTCAGCGTCACTCCCGCACCGGCAGCAAACCGACTACCGATACTGGCAGACAAGCGTCCCTCTGAACAAGCGCTGCCATAAACAATCCGGGCAACCTGCCGCTGTACCTCCTCGTTGGAGGAGTGTGCCAAAATCACCGCTTCAGCAGCAGCGTCCCCTTGTTTTATCTGCAATACCTGCTTGCCAGGAATAAAGAACAGATAAACCACCGGTACGTCAGGAGCGAACTTGCAAAGAAATTCTGATAGGGCGTCAAACGGTGTTCGGTGACACAGACCAGAATACGTTTGTACTTGGCCAGCGCATTTCTCAAACGGTTCCCGTCAGCCTCCGGCAGATTCTTGCCCAAACGGAACTCCACAGGACGGGTATACTGCGACAGTTCCTTGAGGAACGGCTGGATTTCCTGCGCTTCTCCCACATTGAGCACGGCAACTTCACCGATGGAAGGGTCCAGCGGAAGTACCTCGTCCCGGTTATCCAGCACAGTGATGGCCGCCAAGTTCAGCCGGCGCATCAAATCACGCGTTTTCGGAGTATTGATGCGGGTCCCCAAACCTGAAAGCTGTACATGGGGTTTCTTTTCCAACCCAAGGGCATATTTATATTTCAGTACTTTACGGCATTTCGCTCTATCTCTTTCTCTGTCAGCTCCCCTTTTTTCACAGCGGCAAGCACAGCCTCCACTTCTTCCTTAATACGCCGGGGGACAAGCAGCAAATCATTGCCGGCTTTCAGCGCCTGCAAACAGATGCTTTCATTGCCCGATACCCCTTTCATGGCAAGGGCATCCGTAAAGACAAGCCCCTGAAAGCCGAGGTCATTCACCAACAGACCGGAAACTACCTTACGCGAAAGCGAAGACGGGAGCCCCTTTTGCGGCTCTATGGTAGGCACCTCCAAGTGCCCCACCATCATTCCTCCCAATCCGGCACGAATGGCTTTTCTGAAAGGATAAAGCTCTATACTGTCCAGACGGGCACGGGTAAAAGGCAGCACGGGCAACGCCTTATGAGAATCAACATCCGTATCCCCATGCCCCGGAAAGTGCTTGCTGACAGAAAGTACACCACCATCCTCCAACCCTTTGGAGTAGGCAACAACCTTGTTCGCCACATTGAACGGACTTTCACCGAAGGAACGGGTATTGATAACCGGATTCTTGGGATTGATATTCACATCCGCTACAGGAGCAAAATTCACTTGCACCCCCAGTTCACGGCATTGGCGGGCCACCTCGCGCCATATTCATAAATCAGTGTATCGTTCTGTATGCAGCCCAGCACCATGTTTCGCGGAAAGTTCGGGGTACCGCGAAGGCGCATAGCCAGTCCCCATTCACCGTCAAAGGTAATCATCAGCGGAACTTCCGCCATCCGCTGCGCCTCATTGGTCAACATCACCTGGTTCTGCATCAATCCGCCGGAGAATAACAGACCGCCTACCTTATAGTCCTCCACCACCTTACGCAGCAGTTCCTTGTTGGCCTTGTCCTGCCGGGGGGCAATCGTATAGATGAACAGTTGTCCGATGCGTTCTTTCAGAGTCAGACGCTGCATGACGGAATCCACCCACTGCCTGCACCGCACGTCACTGTTCAAGAGACGTACAAGCGAAGGTCGTTCGGCGGCACCGGAGTAACGGCATCGGGCCAAGCTGCGCTTTCAGAAGCGGACAAAGACAACACAATATAGTGATATAGGCAAGCAGTATATTCTCTTCATTCCTTATAGATAGATTGTTTTTAGGGGATTTGCGG
>ENA-OQCS01000090-OQCS01000090.1-human-gut-metagenome-genome-assembly--contig:-NODE-90-length-41464-cov-3.208990_pt1 | contig 41464 bp, 48 predicted proteins | sample MGYA00242757_ERZ504575 | MGnify/ENA primary metagenome ERZ504575 (study PRJEB26092, sample SAMD00036297) | human gut metagenome | host: Homo sapiens | study: EMG produced TPA metagenomics assembly of... | reverse complement strand
AAATAAAAATAGTAGATTGGAGTACAAAATACCATCAATGGCATTCATTTTTCATACTTCAATCTCTATTTCTATTTTTATGAATATTCAATACACTTCTGTATTACAATCTAATTTTTCTCATCCATCAATCCAAACTGTATCGTCACACAAGTAGCAATGATCAATCCAAACATATAAAATGAATATTTTAACACATTAAGTGGTGACACATCTGCGAGTGCCGTGATCATTAACATACCTCCATCATGTGGCATCAATGAGATAAATGCACAGGCAAAGATATCTACCAGACTGGCAAGTCTCTTTGGTGCAATCTTGTATTTTTCACCGATTTCTTTTGCAATCGGACAAGTAACAATAATAGCGATCGTGTTATTTACCATTGCCGCGGAAAGAATTCCTGACATCAGCCCGATTCCATATTCTGCACCGCGTCTGTTCTTGATTTTGCTACTGATCGCTCCTACCAGCCACTCAACTCCGCCATATTCGCGAACAATACCAATGATTCCAGATACCAAGATCGCAACCATACTGATACTAAACATATCACTCATACCATTTCCAATTGCCTGAATCCAGTCAAAGAATCCGCAGCTTCCCACACAAAGTCCGATAATACCTGCAGAGAGGATTCCTACAAAAAGTACAACTGCAACGTTAATCCCCATCAATGCTGCTCCAAGAACGATAAGATATGGAAGGACTTCAATGATATTGTAACTTCCTGCCTTGATTGCTCCACTTCCAGTACCTCCGACCACTGAATAAAGGATCATTGCCACGATCGCAGCCGGTAATGCGATAAAGAAGTTCATCTTAAACTTATCTTTCATCTCAGAACCGCATCCTTCTGCTGCTGAGATCGTTGTATCAGAGATCATGGAAAGGTTATCTCCAAAATAAGAACCTCCGATCACTGCTGCTCCAACGATCGCAACATTTAAGTGTGCTCCCTGTGCCACATTGATCGCGATTGGTGCCATTGCTGCAATGTTCCCCATGGATGTTCCTATCGATGTAGAAATAAAACAGCACATTAAAAATACACCTGGAATCAAAAATGTTACTGGAATCACATGAAGACATAGATTAACAACAGAATCTTTTCCTCCCATTGCCGCTGCTGCTCCCTGAAATCCCCCTGCCATCAGATAGATCAAAACGATCATCATACTCCAGAACTTCCCATGTTTGTCGTCATAATATTTAATTTATCTTTTACATCCATACTTCTGTTTAAAAGAAGTGCTACCGCACATCCTGCCAAAAGTGCGACATGACGTGGAAATTTTCCAAATGGGTCGTCTGCTCCCATCAAGGTAAATGTAATTCCACATCCTACATAACATACTAGAAATACGATCAGTGGAAGAAAGGCCACTGATCCTAGATTCTTCTTTTGTTTCTCCATTTCTTTTCCTCTCAATCTTAATATATATCCAGACAAATCTGTCTTATTTCTCTGCCAGATGCTTATCCAGTGCATCTTTTAACTGTGTCAGTGCCTGCTCAACCATCACTCGTGGACACGCAACGTTGAAACGCTCAAACTGAGCTGTCTCTGGTCCAAAGATGATTCCAGAATCCAGCCACAATTTTGCTTCTTCTAACATTAAATGTTCTAATTCTGCATTGCTGAATCCATATCCTGAGAAATCAACCCATACCAAATAAGTCCCTTCTGGTTCTACCATCTTTGCTTTTGGGAAGTTCTCTTTTACATATCGGCTCATATACTTTACGTTTTCATATATATATTCTACCAATTCATCCACCCAGTCAGCACCTTTTGTATAACATACTTCACAGCAAGCTGTCCCATTAAGCTTCCCTGACTGTAAGCTGCCTGTGTATTAGCCCATTGATATTTTTTTCTTAATTCTTTGTTCGGAATAATGATATTTGCTGGCTGTAATCCTGCAACATTAAATGTCTTTCCTGGAGAGCTGTAAAGTGCAATGATCTCATGAAATTTTTTATCCAGATTCATACAGCTTGTAAACTCATGTCCTGGAAAAATGAAATCACAATGCATCTCATCAACCATCCAGATTACGTTGTATTTTAAACAGATTTCTGCGACTTTTTCCATTTCTTCTCTTGTCCAGACTCTTCCAACTGGATTGTGTGGATTGCAGAAGATCAGTGCTTTTACATTTTCTTCTTTGATCATCTGTTCCATTTTTTCAAAATCGATGGAATAATAATCATTTTCATAACGAAGCTGACAGTTACCAGTTTTCTTCCATCATTTTTGATAACTTCACTGAATGGATAGTACACTGGCTGCATAACCATCATGGCATCTCCTTCTTCGGTAAATGCTCTGACACTTGTTCCAAGTGCATAAACGATTCCTGCTCCAAGTGTTACCCATTCTGGTTCGATCGTATATCCGTATCTTGTTGAAAACCAGTGGTTCATTGCATCAAAATATTCATCTAATGGATCCGTATATCCAAAAATCCCATGATCAATTCTTTTGTGAAATTCATCAAGAATCTCATCTGGCAGACGAAAATCCATATCTGCTACCCAAAGAGGAAGCAGGTCATCTCTTCCTTTTCTCTTCATTCCAAAATCGTATTTCAAACAATCTGTTCCATGTCTGTCGATTACTTCGTCAAAATCGTATTTTCCCATTTTCTACTCCTGTGTTGTTTTTTCTGTCTTTTTATACTGGAACATATAATATTTCATTTTTACCACCACAGATCATGCCAAGTGTTGCACTCTGTGCATTCGATAGATCGTATTCTTTCCTTGTAATCTCTTTCATTGATGGTGCTTCTTCCATAACAGTTTTTTCTAAGTTTCCTCCACCGATACTTCCAATAATTCCATCTTTTGTGACAAGCATCATACTTCCAACACCTCGTGGAGATGAACCGGATTTCTTTGTGATAATGCACAGCACTCCTGATTCTTTTGTCTCAAAAAGTTCTTTACTCATCGTACTTTGTGTTTCGTGATTTTTAATTGCGATCATCTCTGCTGCAATACTGATTGCAATCTCTTCTGGCGTTCTTGCACCGATCTTTAATCCGATTGGTGCATGGATCGTGCTGATCTGTTCTTCACTGTATCCTTCTTCTTTCATTATCTCGAAGGTTTTTGCAACTTTTCCTTTGCTTCCGATCATTCCAAGATAGAGATATGGTCTTCGTAATACCGTTTCTGCACATAATCTGTCATTTGCATGTCCACGTGTGACAACCACATAAAATGCGTTATCTTGTTCTGGCAAAATATCTTCTATGTCATGAAAATCTCTGCAGTAAACTTCATCTGCTTGTGATAGTTTCTCTGGATCTGCAAATTCCTCTCTGTCATCGATCATAATCGTGTAGAAATCTAAAAATTTCGCAATCCGGAGTAACTGGATCGCTACATGTCCAGCCCCGAAGATAACTAATTTGGGCTGAATCTTAAACCAATCTTCCTTAATCTGTGCGACATCTTTTTCTTCCTGTAAGAATCGAGCGATCACTCTTTGATACAGTGTGTCTGCCTGTCCTGGATATACTTTGATTTTTGTATCTTTATATTGCTCTCTCAATAGCCCTAGATATCCTTTCTTCAGTAATTTTTGTAAATGCAGCGGTGTAAGGATCGTATCTTCTTTGATTTCTAAATCCTTATCCGCTAAGGAAAGTCTGTGAACAACCTTGCTAGCTGGTTTCCCAAGTGCTGACATTCCGATCACAATATGAATCTCATCAATATTTTCAGGGATCACTGGTTCATAATCCGCTGGAATCTTTGCTGGCATTCCCCTGGAACCATCCGCTTCTATCAGCGTGATATCTGCTTCTTTTACTGCAATTTCATAAAAATCTTCTGGTAATGGTCCGATCTTTTGTACTAATGCATCTTCTGGCGTCGCAGGCATCCCCGCCATACAATATCCAGTTTCATTTAATTGCTTTCGAATATCTTCTATATTTTCAGGGATCACAGTATCGGATTCCTTTTTCATATGAGTTGTCGTTGTGACAAAGACTTTCTTTCCAAGACTTCTATAATACTGTGCTAACTTATGAACTCTCGTTGTTTTTCCACCGGAACCTACAACTGCAATGATCATATCTTTTTCCTCTTTATTCTTCTGCAAGAATCTTAACTGCATTTATTATCTGGTTGATTTCTTCCATTGTTGTTTCATGTCCAAAACTGAATCTTACCATTCCCTGATCTATCGTACCGAAATGCTCATGTACCAATGGTGCACAATGAGCACCTGATCTTGTCTGTATCTGAAAACGTTCCATTAATTCATCACTGACACTTCCAGAATCATATTCTTCCAGATTGATCGAACAAATGGCGGTTTGTTTTGTCAGATCTAATTGCTTTTCATGGTAAATTTTAATTCCTTGGATCTTCTGAATTTTTTTATAAAATATTTCAATAAGATTCATTTCCTGTTCACGTATCTTATCAATTCCATATGTATTGATAAAATCAATCGCTGCCCCAAGTCCTACGATTCCGATCCCATTTAATGTTCCTGCTTCCAATGCCTGTGGCAGCACTCCTGGCTGTGTTTTCGAAAATGATAAGATTCCTGTTCCACCTGTTTTAACGGACGGATCTCTACACCTTTTCTAATACAGATCCCCCCAATACCCTGCGGTCCCATCAAGCCTTTATGTCCGGTAAAACATAATATATCGATATTATCTTCCTTCATGGAGATTGGGATCACTCCAGCACTTTGAGCGGTATCAACGACAAATAAAATTCCTTTTTCTCTACAAAGTTTTCCAACACTTTGGATATCAAACATTTCACCTGTCACATTGGATGCATGCGTCATCACGATCATCTTGGTATCTTTTGTAATTGCCTGTTTGATATCCCCCACATCTGGTGAAGTGATCGTTAAGCAAACTCCTTGTCGTTCCATCTCATATAATGGACGAAGAACGCTGTTGTGCTCCATAAATGTTGTGATGACATGATCACCATGATTTAAGCTTCCTTTGATCACTGTGTTTAAGCTTTCTGTAATCCCACTGGTAAATACAACTTGTTCTGCTCCATAGCCGTCAAAAAACTGATCTACTTTCGTACGAACTTCGTAAATCTTTCTTGCAGCATCCAGAGAACTTCGTTGACACCTCTTCCGCTGTTGCCAAGTGCCAATGCGTTCATAACTGCATCCTTGACACACTCTGGTTTCGTGATATGCGTTGCTGCATAATCTGCATAAATTGTTTCTACCTTTTGTTTCTCATGGGTACATATAGGAACATTCAGTTCTTCCTGCTGATCAGAAAGATTATTTTTCAAATATAATAATGCTTCCAAAACACCACCTGCAATGCATCTGGCTTTATCTGAAATTGTAAAGCAGTTATCGTATTCTTCAGCTCTCGGATCGATATCTGCGATCTTAAATCCTTTTGTCACCGGATATCCATCACGAATTAAACCTCTCAGTAATCCATCCATACTTGCAGCTACATCAACAATCGTACCTTCTGGTGTTTCTATCTTTGCTAATAACTGGCCTTTGCTTACCATATCTGTGATATGACAGATATTTCTTAAGATCCCTTTAGCTGGGGAATGGATCACTCGTTCTTTTCCAAAGCCTTTGATCACTCCTGGAATTCCTGTGTTCGGGATCGCACTGCCTTCTTTGATGATCCTTCCAAGCCTGTGTCCACGCATCGTCTCGATCACAACATCGACATCTTCCCCTGCTGTAAATCCAGGTCCTAAAGCGATCGTGATCGGTGCCATATCTCTTGTTGTACCAAGATTTTTCTTCGCAAGAATGGCATCAACAACTGCGATCGGATGCAACTGTTTGATCATCTCTCCATTTGGATCGATCATTAATGCCGGCTTCCCTGCTTTCATGATCTGTTCTGCTTCTTTGATATCATGTGCAAGATGGCAGGTCATATCCTCAACCTGCCACTTTTCTTCATAAACTGCTTCTGAAAATGCAACATTTCTACGAATTGCAGATGGATGTGCAATTTCTAAGATCAATACATGAAAACCACTTTTTACCAATTTATAAATTGTACCTGTGGCGATATCCCCACCGCCTCTTACAATGATTAAATCTTTCATAGATATTCCTCAAGGTTTGATCACTTTTCCTGCTTTTTCCATCATTTCTACGATATCATACATATTTGTGATAGAACCAACCGCTAATTTATCTGTAATATCATAGAAATTTAAACATGTTCCGCAAGTATATATTTCGACTCCTTCTGCTTCTAATGTTTTTAAATCTTCTAAAGAATCAGAATCTTCGCATGTAAGATATGCTCCTGAATTATAAAATAATACCTTTGATGGAAGTTTATCCTGTTTTGTTACTGCAAATAAAAACGCTTTAATCAATGTCTGACCAAGAGCTTTCTCTCCTTGTCCCATCTCGTTGGATGATACAGCGATGATAAAATCATCCTTTGCAGATGGTGCACAGACAATCTCTTCTTCCTCATCTGCTGGTGTATAATTCTCTGCCATGATCTCAATCTTAAATTCATTGTCTGAGATCTTCTCGCTTTTAACTTCGCAGTTTTTACCTTCTGCAAATCTTGTAACATTCTGGACAGCTGGTTCATTATCTACCAGAACGATTAATTTTGTCTCTCCATCCATTGATTCTAATGCTTTCTTTGTGTGTACAACCGGAATCGGACAAGCATTCCCTCTTTCATCAATCTGTTTCATACTTAACCTCCAATTTAAATTTCTACCTGAAATACCCCTTGTGGGATGATTTCATATTCTGACATAAATTGTACCACAGATTCTTCATTTTCTAAAGGGGTCATCCATGCCATTCCACATCCTGCTGTGATCTCTTTTGGTACTGGGATTAATCTTCCTGCGATCTGATGTTTTTTGCAGGCACTTTCCATACCGATCGCCTGTGTTGTTGTCTCAAATGTGATCACTGTTTTTAATTCTTTTTTTTCTCATGATATTTTATGTTTCTCCTGAATTTCCAAAGTTTTTTATAAAAGAACGTTTTACTGCTTCAGCAACTTCTTTCTGAAAGTTTTCATAACGATTCAGAATATCTTCGCCTTCTGGTGTAAGGTGTGAACCTCCCCCTTGCTTTCCGCCGGATTTTCGTTCTACTAATTTGACTCCAAGGTCTGCTTCCGCACGATTTAAGATCTTCCATGCTTTGCTTGCAGCCATTCCCATGGATTTATATGCAGCAGATAAAGAACCTTTCTCTCTTGTTAATGATAATAACTGTGCAACTCCTTTTCCAAAATCTGGTTCTTCCATAAAAACTCTGACCCTGAAATCAAAACGTTTTGGTAAATATGATTTCATGTCTACCACCCTTTTCCGAATCCACAGTTTGGATAAGTACAAACTTTACATCCAAGACATAATCCGCCTTCTCCAAGGTGTGCAAGTTCTTCTGCACTTACTTTATCATCTGCCATGATCCTTGGCAGAATAAGATCAAAAACAGTTCTCTTTGAATACATAACACATCCTGGAAGTCCCATGATCGGAATTATCTGATCTCCTTTTTTATAATATGCAAGTAAAAACATTGCTCCTGGCAAAACAGGTGCTCCATAAGATATGATATCGGCTCCTGTATTCTTGATCGCAAGTGGTGTCTTGTCATCTGGATCAACACTCATTCCTCCTGTGCATAATACCATTTCTGCCCCATTTTCGATAGCTTCTAAGATTGTTTTTGTTAAAAGTTCATTGTCATCTGGCAACTGTTTTGTACTGGTCACTTCTGCACCGTATTCTTTGATCTTTTCTGCTACAACTGGAGTAAATGTATCCTCAATTCTATGATAATACACTTCATTTCCTGTAGCTAAGATCACGGCTTTTTTTCTTCTTATAAGGCAGAAGAGACAGGATTGGTGTATCCCCAACCCTGTCTTTGACTTCCTGCATCTTATCTTTTTCAATGACCAGTGGAATGATTCTCGTACCTGCTAGTTTGTCCCCTGCTTTGACTGGAGTATTTCCAGATCTTGTCGCGATCATCATCTGTCCGAAAGAATTGACGGTAAATAGTTTTTCTTTGTCGATCTTTAAGAGTCCGTCATATTCGGCAGATAATTCAATCTTACCTTCCTTAACTTTTGACTCTTTCATTCCTTCATTCTTGCACAGATCACAAAGGATCCTTGCTGCATCATTTTCATGAAGCATATCGTCTCCGGCTTCCCAGACGTATAAATGATCTTTTCCAAGGGATAACAACACTGGGATATCTTCTTCTTTGACTACATGACCTTTCCTGAATCTTGCGTCTTTTGTAACACCTTTGATGATCTGTGTGATATCATGACATAGCACAGTTCCTACAGCATCTTTTGTATCCACTAATTTCATTGTTTTTCACCTTCTACTTCTTATTTATTAATTGTAAATCCATAAGATCTGAAGACTTTTAATGCTTTTTCACTCTGTAAGAATTTTACGAATTTATCAGCTGCATCTTTATTTTTACTTTTCTTTAATGCTGCAACTGGATAAATAACTGGCGTTTTTAAAGCATCTGCTGGTGCTTCTGCAAGAACTTTTACATCCTTGTTACTTGCTGCATCTGTTGCATATACAACACCGCAAGAAGCACTTCCTTTTGCTACCCAATTTAAAACTTCTGTTACATTTGTTCCAAAGCTTGCTTTTTTCTTCACATCATTCCAGTTCTTTAAGTTTGTAAAGATTTCCTGTGCATACTGTCCAGCTGGAACGTTCTTAGGATCTCCTAATGCTATTGTATCAGCTTTTGTGATATCTTTAAAGGATGAAACTTTTGCATCACCTTTTTTAGGAGCGATCAGTACAACTTTGTTTTCTAATAATTCTACAACATCCCCCTTGCTGATGTATTTTCCTTTGACAAGATTGTTCATCTGTTCAGTCGCTGCTGACATAAATACATCCGCTGCCATTCCATTTTCAATCTGGCTCTGTAATTTTCCTGAACTATCATAACTTCCTTCTACTTTAATTTCTTTATTTTCTTTTTCGAACATTGGAATTAATTTCTCTGTGTAGCATTTTTCAAGACTAGCTGCAGCTGCAAGTGTGATGGTTGTTGTTTCTTCTTTCTTTACTGCCTCTGTTGTGGATTTAGAGCTGTCCTTACTGCTTCCACATGCTGTTACCCCAAGAACCATGCTACTGCTAATAACACTGCTAAAAATTTCTTTTTCATTTGTAACTTCCTCACTTTCTTAAAAATGCTATGTAAAATTTCATAGTAATGTGGCTTTTTCCATATGACCTCTTTGAATATGGTATTTTTTGTCACATAGATTTTCTACTTCCTTACTGCTGTGGCTGACCAAGATCGCTGGTTTATCCATCATTGCCAGCATATTGGATAATTCATCTTGCATCTGTTCTCTTAAGTATTCATCCAACGCTGAAAATGGCTCATCCATCAAGATGACTTCCGGTTCACACACAAGCATCCTGCTAACGCTGTTCGCTGTTTTTGCCCTCCTGAAATCTGTCTTGGATATCTTTTTGCTAATTCTTCGATATGAAATCGTTTCATCATATCATTTGTCTTTTGTTCGATTTCATCCTTCGGAAATCCTTTTGCTCTTAATCCTGTTTTGATATTCTCTTCAATCGTCATATTAGGAAACAGTGCATATCCCTGAAATAAATATCCAATCTTTCGTTTTTGTGGTGGCAGATCGATCTTTTTCTCGGAATCATAAGTATTTTCCCATCTAGTATAATTCTCCCACTATCTGCAGTTTCCACGCCTGCGATACATTTTAAAGTAATGCTTTTTCCACTTCCAGAAGGTCCCATAAGCCTGTACAACCTGTTTCTACATTGAGTTCTGACTCTAATGTAAATTCTTTTAGTTTCTTTTTGATCTTTACTTCAAGACTCATACATCTCTCCTTACACTTCCTGTTTCTTCTTTTCCATGATCAGGTAAATATTCATGGCAGCTACGATCGCAAAACAAATGATCACGATCACAAGTACATACTGATATGCTGCATCCATATTTCCCGCTGCAACTTCAGAGTATACTGCAAGTGGCAGAGTTCTTGTTCTTCCAGGAATATTTCCAGCGATCATTGCTGTTGCTCCGAATTCACCAAGTCCTCTGGCAAATGCAAGCACTCCACCAGAAATGATCCCTGGCAGTGCATTTGGGATCATAACTCGAAAAAAAATGCTCCACTCACTCATCCAAGTGTTCTTGCCGCAAAGATCAGATCTTCATCGATCTGTTCCAAGGCACCTCTTGCAGAACGGTACATCAACGGAAATGACATCACAACTGCCGCAAGGATCGTTGCGCCCCATGAAAATGCAATCTTGATTCCAAGATAATTTTCAAATAACTTTCCTACTGGTCCATAGGATCCGAAAAATACAAGCAAGAAAAATCCTGCAACAGTTGGTGGTAATACTAATGGCATCGTAAAGATCCCATCCCAGAAGATTCTTGTTGCTTCTGATTTACAATATAAGATCCATCTTGCTGCTAATAGTCCTAAAATAAAGGTAAATAAAATCGCGATCATTGCCGTTTTCATCGATATGATGATCGGTGATATATCCATATATTGTCTCCTCTCTTAGTTTCTTCCGCAATCCTCTGTGTTTTCTCTTAAAGTATCTAATCCATGTGGCAGCTGATCAATGATAAAAGAAAGGCTCTCTTCCACTGCCTTTTTGCTTCCAGGAAGATTAATGATCAATGTTTTCTTTCTTATTACACTGACACCTCTTGATAACATGGCTCGTTTTGTGATCGTCATAGAACCTGCTCTGATCGCTTCTGAGATTCCCGGCACATTGCGGTCTGCAACAGCTAAAGTTGCTTCTGGTGTACGATCTCTTGGAGAAAGCCCTGTCCCACCGGTTGTAATAATTAAATCAACCTGCCGGCTGTCGCTTAAACGGATCAGATGTTTTTTGATCTGAGCTTCTTCATCCGGAAGAAGGATTTCTTCTACGATCTTAAATCCATGTTCTTTTAAGATTTCTGCTGCTCTTGGACCGCTTGTATCCACTCGTTCTCCCCTGGAGCCTTTATCACTCAATGTCATGACTGCTGCCATGTATGGCATATCTTTCTCTGGGTAAATGACCTCAATCTTATCTCCAACTCTGATCGTTCCACTTTCTAATACTTTTGCAAAGATACCTTCTCTTGGCATGATACAGTCCCCAACACGTTTATATATCTCACAATGACTATGGCATTCTTTCCCAATCTGAGTGATCTCAAACTTTGCATCATTACAGATCAGTTTTGTTCCAACTGGAAGTTTCTTAAAATCAATGCCGTAAGCAAGAATATTTTCCCCAAAATCACCCTCGATCACGGAAGCACCTTTTTCATTGAATTCATCCACAATATCCGCGCTCAAAAAACTAACCTGACGATGCCATTTTCCTGCATGGGCATCTCCTTCTAATCCAAAGTCTTTGATCACATTGACTTCGTTAATATTTTTCTTCACGGTTCCTCGTTTTTCACTGATACAGACTGCTTTTATGATTCCTTCCATACAAAATCACCACTCTTTCCACCTGTTTTCTCTACTAAATGTATCTCTGACATAACCATATGTTTGTCAATTGCCTTGCACATATCATAAATCGTTAATAAAGCAATCTGTACTCCTGTCAGTGCCTCCATCTCAACGCCTGTTTTCCCTGTTGTTTTGACAAGACAGACTGCTTTGATCTCTTTGGTTTCTTCTAGCATTTCAAAATCAACTTTACACTTTGTAAGCATCAGAAGATGGCACATCGGGATCAGTTCAAATGTCTTCTTTGCCGCCATGATCCCTGCGATCCTTGCAGTTCCTAAGACATCTCCTTTTGCCATACTTCCTTCTTTGACTTTTTCAAAGATCTCATCATTAACTTTGATCTTTCCTTGTGCAATCGCTGTTCTTGTTGTTTCTTTTTTCTTCGTCACATCGACCATGACCGCATTCCCATGCTGGTCAAAATGTGAAAATTCTCCCATTTATCTTATCCTCCAATTGTATACATCTTGCTGTTTGACGGCATTTCTTCAAAATGATGTGCCTGTGGTTTTTTATAAATGATTTCTTTTAAAACCTGTTTGATCTTTTCGTCTGACGTTTCAGCCTTTCTTAACAAATCTCTTAAATTTCCTGCTTCTTCATAATAAAGACATGGTTTGATCCCACCGATAGAAGTCAAACGAATACGGTTGCATGTATCACAAAATTTTCCATGCAATGCCTCGATCCATCCGATCATTCCCTTATATCCTTCCATTGTTTCATAAACTGCTGGCCCATTTCCCATTCTTTGTTCGGTTTTGTGAAATCTGATCCCTTGATCTTTTAGGTTCTTTCTGATTTCATTTCTTATTAATGCTATCGTTGTCTTCTTATTTCCAAGCGGCATTTGTTCAATAAATCGTATACAGATTTTATGATCTTTCATATAGTCTATAAATTTTTGAATATCCTCCATCGTCGTCCGTTCTGTCAACACAACATTTATCTTTATATTCAATCCTATATTGACTGCTTTATTAATTACTGATATGACCTGTTTGTATCCATCGAATCCTGTGATCTTTTTATATTTCTCCTGATCCATAAAATCAAGACTTATATTGATCCCATCCACTCCTGCCTCCGCTAATTTCACCAAATCTTTTGATAATAAGATTCCATTGGTTGTTAACGTAACTTTGTTAACTCCATCCGTTTTCTTTAATTCACGGATAAAATCTGAACAACCTTTTCGTACCAACGGTTCGCCACCTGTGATCTTAAATTTGTCAATTCCAAGCGTTGTAAGAATCTTACATACTCTTAGGATCTCCTCATATCTTAAAATCTCCCATGTGACAACATTTCTTCATGATCAGGGCGGCAATAGGTACAATATAAATTGCAACGATCCGTGATCGATATTCTTGCATAATCAATGGTTCTTTGAAATTGATCTTTCATCTCTTTCTCCTATCGTTATTCTCAACCAAGAATAACGCCTGCCTAAAATCAGACAGGAAAAACCATGTTTTAACATTCTTCCTGCCTGTTCGTTCTTCTATTCTAATATGATTGATTTTTCTTCTTTTTCTTCTATGTACCAATTATTTTAGCACATGGGATTGTATTCTGTAAATCCTCTAATAAATTTTTTGCATCATTTTCGCTAACTGCGAATCATCAATCCTCCAGATGTCTGTGGATCATATAAAATATCTTCCAATGCTCTATTTATTTTTTCGTTTTTGAAACACCTTCACTTGCATATTTACGATTTCTATAAGCACCTTCTGGGATCATTCCAAGGTCTGCCATAGAAAGAGCTTCTTTGTGATATGGAATCTCTTCTGTCATAAAATGAATCGTTACATCACTGCCCTGTGCCATCTCATAACCATGTCCAAGTAATCCAAACCCAGTAACATCCGTACAACTGTGCACTTCATATTTTACCATAATATCTCTGGCATATTTATTGAGCTGTCTCATCTGATCATAGATCTTATCCATTACTTTTTGATCGATAAATTCAGCCTTTGCTGATGTTGTTAAAATTCCAACTCCTAACGGTTTGGTCAAAATTAAAATATCTCCAGGTCTTGCCCCGCTGTTTGTCAAAATTTTTGAGGATGTACAAATCCAGAAACAGATAAACCATATTTGGGCTCTTGATCGTGAATCGTATGTCCACCTGTGATGATCACTCCTGCTTCATATGCTTTTTTATAACCACCTCGTAAAATTGCCTGAATGCTTTCTTTTGACATATCTTTTGTGACACACATGATATTTAAGGCAAGCTTTGGATCTGCTCCCATCGCATAAATATCACTGATCGCATTCACTGCTGCAATCTCTCCGAACATTTCCGGATCGTCAACGATCGGCGGGAAGAAATCCAATGTCTGAACAAGTGCTGTATTTTCATCAATTTTATAGACAGACGCATCATCACTTTTATCAAAACCAACTAATAACCGTTCATCTGATCTTGTTGGAATTCCGTCTAATAATTTTGCTAAAGTTCCAGCTCCAACTTTTGCTCCACATCCTGCACACTGGGCGAGTTTTGTTAATTTCACTTCTGTTTCCATAGACCTTATCCTCCCGTAAATGTTCATGACCTCTCTTAAACATTATCTCTTGTTACATCTTTTAACCACTTGAAACTACGATATCTGATCAATGTGATCGGTACTTTGATCAATTCATCACTCATCAATAATACATAAACTGCCGGCACACTCCAATGTAATACAAATGCAGCCAATGCTCCTAATAAGATCGAACATCCCCACATCGTTGATACATCCATGATCAAGCCAAACTTCGTATCGCCGCCAGATCGGAAGATTCCAACGACCATTGTTGTATTAAATGCCTGCGCGATCACAAAATAAGACATCACATAAAACATCATTTTCAGATAGTATCTTGCAGTTGCACTTAAGGATAAGAAAGAAATTACAACTGGAGATGCAATTAAGATCAATCCTCCTCCGATCACTCCCATAACCACACTTAAAATGATAAACCGTTTGGCATAGGCTCTTGCATGATCGAATTTTCTCTCACCGATCGTCTTCCCAAGATAGATCGCTGTGGCACTGGATAGCCCAAAAGACACAACCGTTGCTAACTGTCTCGCCACCTGTGCAACAGAATTGGCTGCAACTGCAGAACTTCCCATATGTCCAAGAACTGCTGTATTGGCTGATGTTCCAAGCCCCCACATTACCTCATTTAAAACAACTGGTAGGGAATAGACTAAGAAATCTCTCACTAACAGTTTGTCCTGATGAAGGAAATAGTGAACTCTGAATTTTACATCTTTATTATATATTTTTGCATAACCACAGACAAGAACAAGTTCCATAATCCTTGCGATCAATGTTGCAATCGCTGCTCCACGGATTCCAAGAGCTGGGAATCCAAATAATCCAAAAATAAAGATCGCATTAAAAACCACATTGCATAAAAATGATACTAGATAAACAACTGTTGCCACGATCACTCGTTCAATACTTCGCATGACATATAAATATACATTGGTAATTCCCATGATAATATATGAACATGCAACGATCCTTAAATACTTAACTCCTTCTGCGATCACCTGTGGATCATTTGTAAAAATTCTCATCAACGATGCTGGAATTGTAAATGCTGCGATAGTGAATATCGCAGTTACGATCACTGCTGATCTAATCCCTAATGCCAAGATCTTTTCAATCGCTGTCTTGTCACCTTTTCCCCAGTATTGTGCAGTAAGAACAGTTGCCCCCGATGTTAATCCAAACAAAAACAGTACCATAATATACTGAATCTGGCCAGCAAGAGAGGCCCCTGATAATACTTTTTCACTGACTTTTCCAAGCATCACAACATCGGCTGCTGTTACTCCAACGTTGATCAGATTCTGCAATGCCATCGGAACGACCAGTGCAAATACATTTTTATAAAAATCTTTCCATTTGATGCTTAAATCATTCAATCTTTTTCTCCTGTTCTTTTCATTTCCTCATAATAGGATATAGAAGCTTTGTCTGCTTGTCAAGCACATATTGCCTGCCTGTATTTCATTTAGTATCCCCAAAAATGAAAAATAAAAACCACTTAATAAAATCATCTGCAGATTCATCATTGCGATATTTATTAAATGGTCTTTATCTTTATAATTAGAATTTAATTTTTTGGCATTTATAGATATGTAGTTTATTCTTCGATTTTTAATGCTTCTTCATTGCTGAGCTCTTTGCCATCTTTTGTTGTTGCAACATAGTAGATATCGCCTTCTTCTGGCTGATAATAGATATCTAAATTTACGATCGTGTTCATTTTAACACCAGCTGCTTTTAAATTTTCTTTAACAAGTTTCTCTGTGTCTTTTACATCTATGTTGCGTTCCTGAAACTGTACTTCGATTTTTGTTTTCATACTACTCTCCTTCTTCTTGATCATCTACTCTTTATGTCAACTCTTGATGTGATTATTATTAGATTCTTGTATGCGTACATTGTATTCTACATACGATTTATAATTCATATTATAGTCTTTTTTTCCAATTTATTCAACTTGAATCTGATTTAGTACAAAATCTATCTACTTTTCCTTAATCTTTTTTCCATAACTTTTTGGATGATCATATCTGCGATCCATCCACATAAGAGCCCAATGATCAAACCTCCTAAAACGTCCGTTGGATAATGAACGTATAAATACATTCTTGAAAACGCGATTAAAACAGATACTATCAAAGCTCCTGCTACCATTCTCTTTCTTCCCGCAAAATACAGCGCACTGACCGATGCAAATGATGCAGCTGTATGTCCCGATGGGAAAGAATAATCCTTCAATGGTGTGACCAACAGCTGGACCGTCTGATTAATGCTATATGGTCTTATTCTTGCCACGATCGGTTTTAAGATCACATTACAAATGATCAAATCTGCAATTAATGCAACTGCCATGTATACTCCTGATTTTCTTGTTTTTGGTATCAGTAATAAAATGACTGTTAAAATGATCCATACGATCCCTGCATCTCCCAGTTTCGTAATAGCTACCATAAATCTGTCTAATAATGGAGTATGGATCGTTTGAAGTTTGTCTAAAATCTGAAATTCAAATCCCATAATGATCTTACTCTGCCTTTCTTTTTTCTATTATAACATTGATTCTTTGATTTTATAAAACATTGATACATAGGTTGTATCCTTAGATTCTAAAATATGCCGTACTCCTATTTCTCGAAGCTGCTTCGTTGTCTTTTCTCCAATACTGATACACGGAATATTCTCTATCCATTGTTGCTTTTCTTCTCCTATCTGATCAAAAAATCTTCGAGCTGATGATGCACAGGTAAAAGAAACACTTCGGATATCTTTCATTTCTGGAATTTCACTTAAAATCTTTCTATTATTTTCATACATGACCTTTTCTGTTACCTGACAGATCGGTGTAAGGGCTTTTTTTAATTTTTCTCCACCAGATATGCCTTTACAGTACCAGACCACATCCTTTGCATCTACTTCCTGTTTCATAAGTTCGGAAAGATTGATCTCTCCTGCTTCTTCTGGCATAAGATCTGCTATAATCCCATATTGCATCAAGACATCTTTTGTCTTTTTACCTACAACGACAATTTTTTTTATCGAAGAGATCTCGAAGATCCAGATTCGAAGATTTCATCTGTTTCATAAAACCATGAACTCCATATCTGCTTGTAAAAATCAGATAGGTCACTTTCGCTAATTCCTCTTTGGAAATCCGGTCATATCTATAAGAAATCTCTCCTGTCTGAAGTTCCTTGACCTTATATCCATGATCTTTTAATATCTGCGCTAACTTCGATGGCTGATCTCCTATTTTGGTAACTAAATGACAGGTTGTATCTTCTGGTTTTTGAATCTGTTTTTGAAGTCTCACAACCTCTCCTACAACAATGACTGCTGGTGATGAAAGTTTTTCTTGCTTTACTTTTTCATGAATCGTATTTAATGTTGCTTCACACGTTTGCTGCTTTGTAGATGCTGCACTAGAAACAACTGCAACAGGTGTATTGGCATCCATTCCATTTTTTAATAGATTCGTTGTGATCTCTTCTAGTTTCGAAAGTCCCATTAAGAACACTAAGGTTTCTTCAGACTTTGCCATAGATGCAAAATTAAGATCAGATAACTGATTTCTTCGATCATGTGCTGTCACAACACGGAATCCTTTGGAGATTCTCGATGAGTTACAGGAATCCCCGCAAGTTCCGCAGCTGCGATACAAGAGCTGATTCCTGGAACAACTTCACAATAAATTCCATGATCAGCTAAATATATGGCTTCTTCTCCACCTCTTCCAAAGACAAATGGATCCCCACCTTTTAAACGCACTACAATATCATATTGTAATGCTTTTGTGCTAATAATTCATTGATCTGTTCTTGTTTCATCGTATGATGATGATTTTCTTTTCCAACATAGATATGTTCGCATCCTTCTTTTGTTTCATCTAATAATTCTTGTGGAATCAATCTGTCATAAATGACACAATCCGCTTTTTTTAAGATTTCTTTTCCTTTAACCGTGATAAGTCCTGGATCTCCCGGTCCTGCACCAATTAAATATACGATTCCTGCCAGCTGTTTTTTGACATTTTTTACTGCCGTTTGTGCTAAGATCTCAGGGCATGTTCCATAAACTTTCGTATATGCCTGTTTACTTCCATCTTCATTTCCAAACATAGCATATAGTTCGTACCCTTGATCTGTCTTTTGACATCTGGCACCTGCCGGAGTATGACAACTGCCTCCCATTTGTTCTAAGAAATTTCGTTCTGCACATACTTCGTTCATTGTTTCTTCATCACAAAATACATCCAACATCTTTTGCAATTCTTTCTGATCTTCTCTTACTTCCAAAGCAAGAGCACCCTGTGCTGGTGCTGAGATCATGTCTTCTGGCGCCAGATATTGCGTGATCACATCTTCCATTCCTAGTCTTTTAAGACCTGCTGCCGCAAGAACGATTCCATCTAATTGTTGTTCCTCCATTTTTCGAAGTCTCGTATCAACATTCCCACGAATATTTATAATCTGAAGGTCTGGTCTTAACTTTAATAACTGAAATGCTCTTCTTTTGCTTCCTGTTGCTATCACAGCACCTTCTCGTAATTCAGACAGATGTTTCGCTGTTCGAAGGATCAACACATCTCTTGGATCTTCCCTTTTCCATACTTTTGTAAAAACAAGGCCTTTTGCGGGGTTGACGGCATGTCTTTCATGCTGTGAACTCCCATATGGATTTCCCCAGAATGATCTTTTCTTCAATCTCTTTGACAAACAGACCTTTTCCACCAATTTTATCTAATGGTTTATTCTGAATCTTATCACCTTTTGTTTTAATGATCTGGATTTCAAAAGTGTGTTCTGGATAGCTTTCGCTAATTTTTCCTGAACATATTTTGTCTGGATCAGTGCAAGGCGTGATCCTCTTGATCCGATGATATATTTCATAGGTCATTTTCCTTTCTTTGTCTCTATCCCAAAAAGCTGTTCTACCATCTTCTTATAATCTGCTTGTTCCTGTCTTGTTTCTAAATGTTTTAATTCCTGAATCGGTTCTTTGATCATGCGCTGCAAGGATGCATTTAACACCTTCTTTAGAAGTTTCTGCTCTCTTGTTCCAAAATCTATTTTTCTTGATAAATATGAATAACTATCTTCCACGATCTCTGTACATTTTTCCTGCAAGGAGCGAATTGTTTCTTCCATTGGTGCCTGAAACAGCCACTGCATCGTTTCTTCTTTTGCTTTGCTGATCATCGTATTGCTTTGTCTGCAAAGTTCTTCACGTTCTGACTGATTTGCTTTAGAAATCTCTTTGATCGTATCTAAATTGATCAGATTTACCTTTGAGTCATCTGAAAGTTTTGGATCAATATCTCTTGGTGTTGCAAGATCTAAAAATGTAACTTGTTTTTCTGGCGTATAATATTCTTGTTTTACAACCACATGTGGTGCTGATGTTGCAGATACTACAATATCACATTGTTTCATGATCTCATATCTTTGTTCGTAAGAAATGATCTCAATCTCTTGAAACTCTTTCTGAACATTTCCTGCATGTGCCAGTGTTCTGCTGCATAAATAAATCTTGCCTGCTTCATATTCCTGCAGATAACGAAGTGCAAGAACTGCAGTATCTCCGCTTCCGATCACCAAGACCATTTTGTCTTTGATATCACATATTTTCTGTAATTCACAGATTCCGATATATCCAACAGATACTGGTTTCTCACTTATTCTAAACGTTGTTTTTACCTTTTTTGCACAAGTAATAGCATCTCTTACGACTTTATTTAGTTCTTTCTTGCTAAATCCCATGGTTCTTGAAAAATCCAAGGCATCTTTTACCTGTCCAAGAATCTGATCTTCTCCTAGTACCATAGATTCTAATCCTGCGGTTACTTGAAACAGATAAGAAACTGCTTTATCTTCTTCGCAATGTCTGATATATTGCTCGATCTCTGCTTTATCGAACATATCACAGTATATATTTTGTATTTTTTGATCTGTTGTTCATCATCAAAATAATAAATCTCACTGCGGTTACAGGTCGATAAGATCATCACCTGTTCAACCCCGATTCCCTCTGCTTTATGAAAAAATTCAAGCTTCTTCTGATCCGTAAATGAAATTTCATCACGAATGGTAAGATCTGCATTTTTATAATCAATTCCTAGAAATCCAAACTGCATAGAGCCTCTCCTGCAAGTTTACATGTTTTCTCAATATCTTCTTCTGTATGTGCGTTAGAAATAAACATTGTCTCAAACTGAGATGGTGCAATATAAATTCCGCGATCTAGTAAATATCCAAAATAATCTGCATACTGTTCTGTATTGGATGTCACAGCACTTTCAAAATCTCTGACTTTCTGGTCTGTAAAAAATACACTCATTAAAGATCCAATCTGATTAACACAAATATGTCCTTTTCCTGCTTCTCTTGCTGCATCAGCAAGTTTTCTTGTTTTTTGCTCTAGTCTTTCGTAAATCTGCGGATCATTTTTTAAGATATTTAATGTCTCAATTCCTGCCGTTGTTGCAACTGGGTTTCCTGACAATGTTCCTGCCTGATAAACTGGCCCATCTGGAGAGATCATCTGCATGATTTCTCTTCTTCCGCCATACGCACCGATCGGCATTCCTCCACCAACAATTTTTCCAAGTGTTGTGATATCCGGCTTGATATTATAATATTGCTGTGCTCCTCCTAGAGATAGCCTAAAACCTGTAATAACCTCATCAAAGATCAATAATGATCCGTGATCTTTTGTGATCTCTCTTAAAAATTCGAGAAATCCTTCTTCTGGAAGTACTAATCCCATATTAGCTGCCACCGGTTCTACGATCACTGCTGCGATCTGATCTTTATTTTCATCAAATAGTTTTTGTACAGAATCTTTGTCATTGTATTCTGCAACTAATGTATTCTTCGTATCATCTTTTGGAACTCCGGCACTGTCTGGAACGGATGTTGTAAGTGCTCCCGATCCTGCTTTTACTAACAAACTGTCGGAATGTCCATGATAGCATCCGCGGAATTTAACGATCTTATCTCTCCCTGTAAATCCTCTGGCTGCACGGATCGCACTCATAACAGCTTCTGTTCCAGAACTTACCAGACGGCTTACTTCCATAGACGGGATCAATTCACTGATCAATTCTGCAAGGATCACTTCCTTCTCTGTTGGTGCTCCGAAAGTCAAACCGTTTTCACAAGAGTCCATGACTTTTTTTGATGACTTGAGGATGAGCATGTCCTAAGATTCCAGGTCCCCATGAACATACATAATCGATATATTCATTTCCATCGGCGTCAATAATACGGTCGCCTTTTGCAGATTCCATGAATCTTGGAGTACGATTTACCGCACGGAATGCACGAACTGGACTGTTTACCCCTCCCGGAATATGTACTTTTGCTCGTTCATATAATTCTTTTGATCTTGTATCTTTCATTTTATCTTTCCTCTTCTTTCAGCCATTTTGCAACATCAAGTGCATGATATGTAATAACCATCTTTGCACCAGCACGTTTTAATCCGACCATATTTCCATAACGATCTTTTTCTCATCGATCCATCCATTGGCCGCAGCTGCTTTTACCATGGCATATTCTCCGCTTACATTGTATGCAACGATCGGAATATTGTATTTCATAGATGCTTCTTTCATAATATCCATATAAGCAAGTGCTGGTTTGGCAATGATCAAGTCTGCTCCTTCTTCGATGTCTTCCCCGATCTCTCTTAGAGCTTCCTGTCCATTTGCCGGATCCATCTGGTATGTTTTTCTATCTCCAAATCCTGGTGCAGAATGTGCTGCATCACGAAATGGTCCATAGTATCCTGAAGCAAACTTGGCACTATAAGACATGATCGGTGTGTATACAAATCCTGCTTCATCTAAAGCTTCACGAATAGCTTTCACTCGAAGATCCATCATATCACTTGGCGCAATGATATCTGCCCCTGCTTTTGCATAACTTACAGATGCCTTTGCAAGAAGCGGAAGTGTTTCATCATTTAAGATCACTCCGTCTTTCACAAGACCACAGTGTCCATGAGATGTGTATTCACAAAGACATACATCCGCAATGATCAAAAGTTCTTCATACTCTTTTTTGATCTGGCGGATCGCCTTTGGCACAATTCCATCTTCAGCATATGCACCGCTTCCAACTTCATCTTTATGATCTGGGATTCCAAAGATTAAAATTGCTTTGATCCCCACTTCTTTGATCCTGTTAATTTCCTCTGATAAACGATCCAGCGAATACTGATAAATCCCTGGCATAGATTCTACAGGATGTTTGATATTTTCTCCTTCTGTAACAAAGATTGGATAGATCAATTCGTCAATTCTCACATGATTTTCTCTTACCATATCTCTCATATAGTTGCTTGTTCTTAATCTTCTTGTACGTTCCATTTTTACTGTTCCTCGATTTCACTCTGATATATATTTTTGAATGATTTCATTGATTCGTTGTTCTTCCAATGAATCAATATCCTCTAATCCGATTTGTAATAATTCTTTATAAAATGCCTTTCGTTCCTGTTCTGTGGCAATGCATGATTTTGCAAACTTCTCAGACTTCCCAAGATTTGTGCGAGTTGTCCTAATTCTTTATTCAAATCTGGTTTGATCTTTTCTTTTAAATACTGTGTGATCAACGGACTCTGCCCGCCACTTGAAAATGCAGCGACAACTTCTCCTTCTTTTACATAGGATGGAAAAATAAAGCTGCAATCTTCTTTCTGATCGACCGCATTGACAGGAATCTTCTTTCGTCTGCAGATCTGGCTGATCTCATGATTTATTTTTGATCATCGGTTGCTGCGATCACAAAATCTGCCTCATTAAAATCTTTCTCCATAAACGTTCGAAAGATTCGGCAAATCTGATCGATCTGCCGAATCTGTGTTATCATCTCTGGTGCGATCACGGTAATATCTGCTTCAAAATCTTTTAAAACTTCAATCTTACGAAGTGCGATCTTACCACCGCCGATCACTAGACATTTTTTCTTCTTTAGTTGTACAAACATTGGAAAATATGCCATTATCTCTGTGTCCTATTTTATATATTCTTTTGCGATTTCCTTGATTCCTTCTGGATGTTTTAAATTCCACTGTGAAAAGTCAAGTTCTTCACTCTCAACTGCCTGTCCTAATTTTACCAAGAACTGTGGAATATCTTCTTCTAAAATGATTCCAACTTCTTCTCCCATCTTCTCTTTTCCCTGAAGATCAGATCCATTGATATGAAGTACAAATGCAGAATGAGCAACTTTATCAATTACTTTCATACTTCCGTGGAATCCGATCTCTCCGATCTGATGTGTTCCGCAAGAAGACATACATCCAGAAATATGAATCTTAGGCAGTGAACCATCCTTTAATCCAGCTTCTCTTTCTGCTTCGATCACTTTGTGTAATAATCCTTGAGAATCTCTTAATCCAACCTGACAGATCGTTGCTCCGATACAAGATACAGATGTCTCAAACAACGTTTCTGCACCATCATCTGTCGCATCTAAAACTTTCTTTGCTTCATCTCCTGTCAGATTGATGATGTACATTGTCTCATCTGGTGAAATTCTTGCTTCCACTTCATCCATATCTTTGATCACATCATAGATCTCTCCTAATTTCTCAGGTTTTGGACAGCCACCGAATGGGTGATAAGAAATTGCATATAATCCTTCCTGTTTCTGATCGATCACTCGTTTACCAGATACTTTACTTCCATCTCCCTGTTTCTTCACTTCAGAAATTTCTACATGAAGATCAAGATCCTGTCCGGATGCGAAAACTTCATCTAATTTCTCATGGAAAGCTTTGATATATCCTTCTTCACCTAAAGTCTCCTGCATATAACGCGTTCTTGCTCTTCCACGTTGTTTATAATTTCCATGTGCGATGAATGTTTCTCTCATTGCACAAATATAATAAAGAATCTTCTCTGGTTGTACATTCTCAGCAACTTTCAGTCCAAATCTCGCATTGTTACCAAGTCCTCCAGCACTGTAAACATCAAAGTTTCCATTTTCCCTTGCCACAAATCCAAGATCACGGAATGTTGCATGTGTCTCATTAGCTGGCCCGTTTGAAAATCCAACTTTTAATTTTCTTGGCATAACTTCTTTTTTGATAAATGTCATCAAATATTCTCCAGCTGCTTCGGCATATGGAAGAACGTTAAAATATTCTCCTTTTTCAACACCTGACAATGGAGATACGGTTACATTACGTGGAAAATCTCCACCTCCACCCATTGTGACAATACCATGATCTAATCCACCTTCCATGATTCCATAAATTGCTTCTGGCTGTAAGTTATGTAACTGAATCGTCTGACATGTCGTCAGGTGAACTTTATCTACATTATATGTTTTAATACTGTCTGCGATAAATTTTAATTTATCTTTTGTTAAATGGCCACCTGACATACGAAGACGGATCATACTTGCTTTTCCATCTTTCTGTGCATAACTTCCGTAACCACCGGAAAATCCTTTGTAATCTGCTTTACTTAGTTCTCCTGCATAAAACTGGTCTGTCTTTTCTTTAAATGCTGGCAGGTCTTGTTTCCATTCCTGTGGATTGATCGTTTCCATATGTAAAATTCCTTTCTGAACATTTTGTTTCTTTTATTATGTGAATTCTTATAAAATACCACATTTGTCTTATCATACCACATTTACATAATTGTTTGAATGATTTCTTTCCTTTTCTACAAGAAATGATTCAATTGCTTTTGCAAGGTTTTTATGTCCTTTTTCATTCATATGTTCCATATCTGCCTTACTTGGCTTGGCTACATCACTTGCTGCAAGGAAATCACATCCGTACTTCCATGCAATCTTTAAATAAGTCTGTTTTAATTCCTTGGATACTTTCACAGAATGCTGATCAAATTCAAGATCAAATCCTGGTTTCCATACATCTTCTCCTAATTCGATCGGAGATACTAATAAAATATCGATCGCTGGATCAGCTTTTCTGATCTGCTGAATCAGTTTTTCGATTCCTTTTCCGATGCGATCTGCACTTGCATGGTTATATGTTTTGCAGTCATTGGTTCCAAGCATTAAAAGAATCTGGTCAAGTGGTGCGTGTGTCTCTAAGAGCATTGGAAGTACTTTCGCTCCATTTCTTCCATCTCTTGTCGCATCGTCAAATACACTGGTTCTTCCACATAATCCTTCTTCTATAATTCGATATCCTTTATCGTAAAGCTTCTCTGCTAAAATTCCTGTCCATCTTGTTTCTCTATCATATCTTCTTGTTGTACCTGGGATCAGTCCATATGTATTGGAATCTCCAAAGCATAATATCTCTTTCATATCTGTCACCTTCTTCGTTATATTTCATATAATTCTAATAGGAATAATATGATTATAAGAAATATGAGTTTGATTGTCAATAGGTTTTAAATAGAAAAATACCCTATAGGATATAGATTTTTCCTATAAGGTATTATACGTTATTATTATATGAGATTAATTTATAAAGGTCTTAATCATTCTTCTTCCCAAACAATAAACTTACGATCACACTTAAAATGATCGTAATCACCATATCAGGAAGTGTATTTCCAAGGATCGTATCAACCCCCATTAACCAGCGATATGCAATAAATCCAACAACCCATACAAGCATGTTCTGGATACATACAGATTTTCTTGAGAAATCCTGATGAAGGATAAAGAAATCTGCGATCTGTACAGCAATCATTGGTGCAAAGACTGATCCGATCAGATATAAGAAATCTGTGATATCGTCCATCGGATAAACAATTGCCCCAATCATTCCGATCACTGTTGCCGCGACTGCGATCCATTTTCCATTGATATTCTTAGATAGGGATTCACTGGAAATTCCGGCAGACCAAGCATCTAAGAATGTTGTTGTTACAGTTGAGAATACGATAATTAATAATCCTGCAATTCCAAGTCCTGCTTTTACCATGATCTGTGCGATATCGGATTCTCCTGTAAAGATAGAGATTCCCATACCGATCACATACATCCAGCAGCTGACCAATCCATAAACGATCACACTTGCCCATGTTGCTTTCGTTGGTTCTTTAGCTTCTCTTGTGTAGTCACTGATCAATGGCAGCCATGATAATGGATGGCAACTGCAAGTTCTACAGCTGCTCCGAAAGTTAATCCATCATTTGCAACCGGCTTTAATGAACCATGTCCGAAAATAATAAAACTTAAAACTAATGTCAAAATAAATAATGCTGCCATTGCAACCGTATTGATCTTTCCTAAATTTTCAATTCCTACCAGAATCCAGATAATGATCAATCCTCCGATAATGACTGGCCATACCCAGTTCGCAATATTGAAGATTCCTGCTGCTGCTAATGATCCGTCATAGATCATGATCGCTGTCCATCCAACTAACTGCAGGATATTTAACACTGCAAATAACAAAGCTCCCGTTGATCCAAAACTCATTTTTACCGTTTCCATTGCACTTTTTCTTGTCTTTCCACCGATAAATCCGGCAAAAAACATCATACCACATCCAATGATATGTCCAATGATGATTGCTAATAATCCTGTAGAAAATCCTAAAGATGCGAAATATGTACCTGTTAAAATTTCTGCCAAGGACACTCCGGCTCCAAACCAGATCAGTCCGTTTTCAAAAATTGATGTTCTTCTGCTACCCATTGTCTATGCCTCCTCTTTCCATTCATCTTTTAAATCAAATGCATGATTCATTGGTCCGCTTCCAGCTCCAAGATCTAACATATCTGCCAATGCTCTTGAAATATAGTCTTTTGCACGCTGTACAGAAATCTTAAGGTCAAAACCTTTGGCAAGATTTGCTGCGATAGCACTTGAAAGAGTGCATCCTGTTCCATGTGTATTTGGGTTATTGATTCTTTTTCCTTTAAACCAGGAAACTTCTTCTTTTGTATATAAAAGGTCATTTGCATCGTTAATATTATGACCACCTTTTAATAACACTGCGCATCCAAGATCTTCATAGATTGCTTTTGCAGCCGCTACCATGTCTTCTTCTGTGTGAATCTCCATTCCACAAAGAATCTCAGCTTCTGGAATATTCGGTGTAATTACCGTAGCGATCGGTAATAATTCTTTCTTTAATGTATCTACGGCATCTTCTTCTAATAATCGTGATCCGCTTGTTGCTACCATCACTGGGTCAACAACGATATTTTCCGCTTTATAATGCTGTAATCTTTCTGCGATCGTTTTGATCAGTCCGCTTGAGGAAACCATCCCGATCTTGACTGCATCGGGTCTGATGTCTTCAAAAACTGCGTCGATCTGTTTCTTTAAGAATTCTGGATCTGCTTCTAATATTCCTGTTACGCCGGTTGTATTCTGGGCCGTCAGTGCTGTAATCGCACTCATTGCAAATACACCATTCATTGTCATGGTCTTTAAGTCAGCCTGAACTCCAGCGCCTCCACTGGAATCACTTCCAGCGATTGATAATGCTGTTCTCATAAGTATCTCTCCTTTTCTCTCTTATGCATTATTTTTCTATTGCGATCAAAAGTGGTGCTCCCAGTTGACCGCATTGTTTCGTATCATTGTAAATTCTTCCATAATAGGAATCCTTTATCATACGAAAAAAACGGAAAGCTACTGATTTTGTAACTTTCCGTATGTTCGCGACTTATCATCTTCGTTTCCTACGTTGGCATTACCCAAATCAGGTTCAAAGGTCGAAAGTTTTACTTTCCTCTCAGCCTGTTTAACAAGCTCCCTGTTTTTATAACTTAATAAGTATATAGCAAGTTTCTCTAAAAAGCAAGTTTCTATTTTCGTACTTTATTGCTTTTTTTAATTTTTAGCTTATTTTTCTTGGAAATATCGTTAACCCTAACTTTTTCATAATAAATTCTTTTCCCAAAAAATAAATTTTAAATCTCTTTTCCCTTTGTCACGATCACATGAATGATAAATGGAATAAACAATGTGATAAATGCTGCATATCCAAGGTACGCATATCCCTGTTTTACAACAGCCAACAATCCAAACTGTGCGATCGCAAATGCTAAAAATGTAAAGATTAGTGTTGCAATGGCATTTCTTACTAAATGTCCATTCTGTCTTTCCTGCTCAGATTTCATACGACGCTCTACTGCATTGACACATCTTGTTACGATTCCAGAGATCATGTTTACCGCCGTTGAAATAGATCCAAGGATGATCAAAACAGAGATGATCGGTGTTAATAATCCTGAAGATACTCCATTTTGTACTAAAACTAACATAGGAACTGTTGCTGTTACAAGGTCTGCTGCGTATGCAACGGCTAATAATCCGATGATGGATAATTCCATTGCAAAGAAATTAAATACAAAAATCTCAATGGCTGCTTTGTTGATCTGCTTCTTATCTGTCACAGGTTCCATATGCTGGTACATAACAGATACAGATGCTAACTGGAAGAAGAAATATAAAACTGCAGAATATAAAGCTGGTCCAAAAGCTCCGCTTTCTCCAGAGATCACAGGCATCTTTCCTGATACTAAGTTAGAGATTGCTGCTGTGATCGCATCCCACTGTACGATGATGTTTGGTACTAATACAAGAACTAATCCGATCAAGATCAGTACACTTAAAGTAGATGCACATTTTCTTACGACACTTGTTCCAAAAAGTGCGATCACGAAAATAAATGCCGCTATGATCAATGTACATACCCAGTATGGGATTCCAAATAGCATTTGAAGTGTTGATCCACCAGTTGCAAATGCTGCAGCGGATGCCGTTCCGATCATGATCAGATAACAGATTTCATATAGATTTGACATGATCGGTCTTGTCTTTCCATATAAACTGTCAGAAAAACTTCTGTAATCATATGTTTTATGTTTGTATGCATAACGCATTCCATACCAGAAAAATAATGCATATAATCCTTGTGTGATCAATGGCATTAACAGACACCAGATTCCGTAGTTGATAAAATACTGATAGATCTGTGCTCCGGAAGCAAATCCACCTCCGAACTGTGTCGTAAATGCCACGAATGCGATTCCCATGGCAAGAGGCATCTTACTCTTGTCAACTAGTAAACTTTTTTTTGCCGCTCATTTTGTCGTCCTCTCTTTTCTCTTAATGTAGTCTGATATTCTAGTTTTCATCGATCTTGATCATTTTTCCTGGATTCAAGATCAGCTTATCATCAAATGCACGTTTAATAGACTTGTATAGTTCGATCATTCTTGGTCCCGCAAATTCCTCTAAGAAATCAAGACGTCCGTTTCCGATTCCATGTTCTCCGGATAACTGTCCACCAAGTTTTTTTGATAATGCATATAATTCTGTTAATGATTCATGGGTTGCCTTCTTCCAATCCTCATCGCTCATCTCTGGTCCACGAAGCATTTCGGTATGAATGTTTCCATCTCCGCAATGACCACATGGCTCTACGCGGATTCCATGTGCAGATGCAATCTTCTTTGCCTGTTTTACATATTCTGCAATCTCTGATCTTGGAACAACAACATCACATTCTTCCTGTGCAACGGAATCTGCCTTCATTCCTTCAAGAATTGCTCCTCGTACTTCCCACACAGATGCCGCACGTTCTGGCGTTCCTGCGATATTACAATCTAAAGCTCCATTTTCTAATGCCGCTTCTGCTGCTGCTTCTACTGCACGATCAAGTTCTTCTTTGCTTGATGCATCATACATAACGATCAATACCGCTTCTCCGTGTTTCACTGGAAACAGTTTATGTAGACTTCTTTCTACAATATCGATCAATTCTCTTTCCAAAAATTCAATCGCTGTTGGAACAAATGGCAGATCTAATACTTTTGGTACCATATCAGCACATTCTTCCAAGCTTCTAAATGGCATAACCAATGTACTTGAACATGTTGGTGCAGGCAATAACTTTAACGTAACTTCCGTCAAAATACATAAAATTCCCTCAGAACCAATCACTAAATCTTTCACATCAAATCCTGTTGTATTCTTTACGACATTGGATGAGAAATTCATGATGGAACCATCTGGCATAACTGCTTCAATACAACGGACAAAGTCTCTTGTAAGACCATATCTTACCGCTTTCATTCCACCTGCGTTGGTAATGACATTTCCACCGATAGAAGCTGTTTTTTCTCCTGGATCTGGTGGGTAGAATAATCCTTCTTCTTTAGCTGCCGCCTGAATATCAATTAACAATGCTCCTGGCTGTGCCGTGATCGTCTGGTTCTTGTGATCCACTGGAAAATCTTATTCATACGCATCACAGATAACATGATTCCACCGTATTTACAAGTTGCTCCACCTGCAAGTCCTGTTCCAGCCCCACGGCAGACAACTGGAATATTCTGCTCGTAAGCATATTTCATGATTTCTGAAACTTCTTCTTTATTCAATACTTCCACGTATAATTCCGGTGGAAATACTCCATATTCCGGCATCTCGTCTTTGTAATATTCTTTTGCGATCTCATCGCGACCCATACACGTTCGTTGTCTGTGATCTCAATGATCTTATCAAAATCTTCCTGGGTCATCTTCTTATATGGATATGGCATCTTATTCGTCCCCTTTCTGTTCTTTTACTAATTCTGTCAGATATGGAACGACTTTGTACAGGTCATCTACGATACAATAGTGTGCCACATTGAAAATCTGAGCTTCTGGATCATTGTTGATCGCTACGATGCATTCAGATCCTGTCATACAAGATGTAAACTGAATCGCACCAGAAACTCCACAAGTAATGATCAGTTTTGGACGAACAGTTCTTCCAGATAATCCAACCTGATGTGCAACATCCCCAAAACCATTCTCGATCATCGGTCTTGTAAATGCTAACTGTCCACCTAAAGCTTTGGCTAATTCTTCACACATTTCCACATCTTTTTCATTGCGGACCCCTCGTCCTGCTACAACTAAGACATCTTCATCTTCAATGTTCTTTGTTTTCTCGATCACTTCAGATTTTAAGATCTCAATTGGAGATTGTTTCATCTCTTCTTTGACTGGACAGACAACGACTTCTCCTTTGGCATTGTCGACCTTCTGTGCCGCATCCATAACTCTGTATCTTACAGTTGCAAACTGTGGTCTTGATTTTGTGATAGAAATCTGAGCCATGATATTTCCACCAAATGCTGGACGAATCTGTACCATGTCTGTGTTTGACTTAATATCAAGGGTTGTACAATCAGCTGTTAATCCTGTATGGAATCTTGTTGCCAGTCTTGGGGCTAATGATCTTCCAAGTGCTGTTGCTCCGATCAAGACAGAACTTGGTTTCTGTGCTGCGATACATTCTGCAACAACATCTGTATAACAGTCTGCTCTGAATCCTTCTAAGGATTCATCCTCATATGCAAAGACCTGATCAACTCCATAGTCTAGAAGTTTATGTGCATTCTCAATGGTTCCTGCTCCACCTGCGATCACACATTTGACTTTAAAGTTTACTTTCGAAGCCATCTTTCTTGCTTTACCGATCAATTCAAATACAACCGGATGAATGTCTCCACGTTCCTGTTCTACAAAGATCAAAAAATCTTTCCATTTGTCTTTATCAAATGATCCTGCTTTCTGCTCAAAGCTGATCGCTTTTTCCGGACATTGTCTGACACACATTCCACACATTCGGCAAGTGTCCCCGACAACAATCCCATTATCTTCAAAACTTAATGCCCCAAACGGACATTTTTCCACGCATTTACCACATAGACTGCAGCGTTTTGCATCAAATTTTATTAGTTCCATGTCATCTCACCTAAATCACTTTCTTATTCACTAATACGTCAAATAATTGTTTTGTCTTTTCTTTTGCATCTCCGTCAAAATAAACCTGCTTTTCTACTTCTGGCGGTGCAAACATTTTCTCTACTGCGGTTGGTGATCCGACAAGTCCATATTTGCTTAAGTTCTGATCTGCCATATCTTCAAATGTCATGATCTTCACTGGGCGGTCTTTGGACTGTTTCTGCAGTAAATAAGATGGTAATCTTGGTACACACATGTCTTTGTCAACTGTGATCAGACATGGATATGGAATCTTTGAATCTGTGATACACTGACTAAATCCTGTTTTACCTGAATAGACTCGCTGTCTGCATCTACGATCTCAGACACCCATGCTGCATGTGGGATTCCTAAATGCTCTGCGATCGCTGGCCCAACCTGAGCGGTATCTCCATCGGTTGTCTGCTTTCCACAAATAATAAGATCTATATCTCCGATCGCAGTGATTCCCTGAGATAGTGCATAAGATGTTGCAAGCACGTCTGCTCCTGCAAACTTGCGGTCAGATAAAATGACTGCATCATCTGCTCCCATCGTATACGCATCTCTCATCATCTCCTCAGCCTGTGGAGGTCCCATGGTGAGAACTGTAACACTTCCTCCTACTTTCTCTCTTAATTGTAATGCTGCTTCCAAGGCAAATAAATCATAAGGATTCGTTCTTGTCTCCCCGGATAAACGCTTCATTGCCCCTGTTTCTGGTCAATGTCAACTTTAGTACCTGCCGGTACCTGTTTCATACATACTAGAATTTTCATTGTTCTGCTGCTTCTTTCGTATTATTTGTTACTCTTTCACTTTAGCTGATTAACGTAACACTGCTTATTATACGACACCATTTTTTTATTGTCGAGTTAATCATACAAAAAAATAGCATCTGTTGTTTATTTTTTCGTAACAAATGCTATTTCCTTATCTATTTTTTCTTCTATTCGTCATCGTCACCGACGATCACTGGCTCTTTTTCTATCACTTGTTGTGGTTTCATCGCCTGATTCCCAACTGGTGCCAATAATACTTTTCCTGTTCCACGGTATACATTAACCAAGCCTTCGCCACTCGCTGCTGAGCCGAGCAAAGATTTTCCTGCTCGTTCTACCGTAAAATCAAGACTTCCGCTCCATGCGACCGCCAAGTTTCCGTCAATCTTTACAACATCATCTTCTAATGTGATCTCAACTAATTCTTCTCTTGGACAATCAGATTCTATGCACACAACTCCACTTCCTTTTAACCCAAGGTTGAAGAATCCTTCCCCGCCTGCAAATGCAGAAGAAAATGTCTTTCTTCTGACCGCTTTTTGTTTCAATGTGGATTCACAGGCTAAAAATAGTCCGTCATCTAATACGATCGAATTGCCCCATTCGTCAAGATTTAATAAAATGATATGTTTATATGTAGGTTCTAAAACAAGAGTTCCATCTCCTGTATATTCTGGCTTGATCACAGATTCTCCAGTTACTTTTCCTCGGATCGTCTTGGATAAGAAATCTCCTGCTCCTTTGATCCCTGTTGTCGCAGAGACATCTCCTGCCATCCACTGCATGGCACCTGACTGAATCGTTACATTTCCTCTGGATAGTTCACATTTTAGCTGACGTTTTCTTACATTCATCTGACTACAGAAGAATGCTAACTGGGCATCTTCTGGCATGACACTTAAGTCTCTCTGATATTCGATAACTTCAAATGGTCCTGATTTGTCGATGATCTTTACATCGTCGTTGTCACTGAAATTGCTGATTTTATACATAATCTTTCCCCTTCCTGTTTCTTCTATAAACTTTGATCTTTTTCTGAATAAACTTCTTCATAATATTCATAAAACTTTTGCATTACCAATGGCATTTGCAACATTCCAGATACAATAAATTGATTTCGATCAGATGATACCTTCATATACGTTTAATTATTAACTGCTGTTTCTGATAAAAACATATCATATAACTGTGTTTCAAAAATCCGATTCGATACTGCTACAATCCCATTTTTATCCTTTTAAGAAGCCAAACGTAACTCCCAAATCTATAATCGGTGTTTCTCGTTTAAATGGGAAGTCAACTCCTGCAAATAAAATGTTTTGAAGCATTTCTTTTAACTGTGGATGATCTAACAACTTTTTGGTCATATCATCAAACAATGTGTTTGGTTCTTTTAACAAAACCTTGACTGCACTTAAAATTCCTTCTCTTGTCCACACTTGAACATCGGATACTCTTTCATCTAATAACTGACATATCTTTGAAACCAAATATGGATATCCTGACGTATAATCATATAAAATCCGACTGATTTCTTTTACATCCATACCTGTACGATGTTCCTGCTCGTATTCTTGTATCATTGTCTGAATATCACTTACAGAAAAGCTCATCTCAATATTAAAATCAACTGCGATATTCCATGGACTGTTATATTTCGATTCTTCTTGTGGATGTAGTTTTAACTTTAATGTTTTAATATCGTAAACACCTGCAAGAATTACAGAATGAAATGTTACATCTTTTCCTTGCTGACATTTTAAATATTTCTCTCTTAGAAGTCCAAGGAAAGATAAGAAAATCTGATTGTCTGAACTTTTGTCTACTTCATCGATCATTAGAACTACCTTTTTACCGCATTTTCTGCATAGGTTGCTGATTTTTGTTCCTAATGATCTCATAGGAAATCTCTCAGAGATTGAATGATTCCATTCCTCTAAAACTTTTTCATCTACATTCTGCTCTCGCAAACACTCTTCAATATCAAGTGAAAGTCCTTTGGCAAGACTTCCCAGAGATTCAAAATATTCATCGGCAGCTTCAAAACTTAAACTCAAAACCAGATAATCTTGTTTTCGCAATTCTTTTTCCAGAAGATAAAGCAAGGTTGTCTTACCATATTGTCTGGCTCGATTGATCGTAAAGTATTGTCCTGATTCGATATATTGATTGACAATCTGCTGAATCCTGTTGCTAAGATCAACCATATAATTTTTCTCCGGGATACATGTTCCTGTTGTACAAAACTTCTTAGCCATAAACCCAACCTCCTTTCTTGTCCACTCTCTATTAATTACACCCTTATTCTACAATTCATCAAAATCAAATATCATTGGGATTGTGCTTTCCTGATAATATTTCTGTTCTTTTTCAAAATAAGCTTCTAATCCTTTATAGTCTTGTTCGTGCTGTGCTTTATTAAGATATCGATTATATTCTGCTTTATGAATATCACGGATGATCACTGGAACAATATTATGATCCAGACATTGTTTTAGAATGATCATACGCCCGACTCTCCATTTCCATCCTGAAATGGGTGAATATTCTCAAACTGTGCATGAAATTTAGCAATATCGTATAATGTAATTTTCTCTGCGTTATGATACTTTTCTAATAACTGATGAATCTTTTCTGGAACTTCTTGTGGCAATGCTATCTGGATATCACTGACTCTGTTTGCACGCTTTTTCCACCCACCAATTGCATATCCATTTGCTCGATCTTCAAAAACACCTTCCTTTAAATTTTTATGCATATTTTTTATGATATCTTCTGACAAAGGTTTTTCCATACATTTCATTACATAATTAAACATTTTGAAATGACCATTCATTTCTTCTATATCTTTTGTTCGAAAAATCATGTCTGGATCATCCACATATAAAGTTCCTGTTTCAAACATACTTGCTGTCTGTTTCTCTGTTAAGGTACTTCCTTCAATTCGATTGGAATTATACGCATACTCCTCTGTGTATAACCGTATACTCCGCTCCGATCCTGTTTTTTAAATTCTATTTGCAGTCTGTCTTTTAATCGTTTCATATATGTTTCATTTTCCATGATTTTATCTCACCTCTTTTATTTAATCTGTTATTTTTAAGTATAGCATGAATTATGAATTTCTACATCTATTCTTTTAGAAGTCTATCCAATAATACTTCCCGATTATTTATAAACATCTCCGTAATCTGATAACTTTCCGTCTCTTCATATTCGCACAAATGAATCTTTCCATCATCAAAACAATAAATGTCAGCGTCTGGAATTCCTAGTAAAATCGGTGAATGTGTAACAATAAAGAACTGTGCTCCTTTTCTTGCACATTTATATATCTCCATTAATAATGTTAATTGTCTTTGTGGTGATAATGCCGCTTCTGGCTCATCAAAAAGATACAATCCATTGGGCTGTAGATTATTTTGTGCTAATGCCAAGAAACCTTCTCCGTGTGATCTCTCATGATATCTGGCTGAATCTATTCCACCATATTCTTCTTCCTTCGTTGCAACATTATAGAAACTTTCTGCTCTAAGAAAATATCCCCATTTTTCCTTCCGATATCCTTTTACAACTCTGATGGCATCACATAATTCGGAGTGTGTATCATGCGTAGAAAATACATAGTTTTTCGTTCCACCTTCTGGATTAAATCCATGAGCTATGGCAATTGCTTCTAATAAGGTGGACTTTCCACTTCCATTTTCTCCAACGAAGAAATTGATTGAATTTTTAAATTCTAGCCTTTCAATATTTTTTAATGCTTCTATTTGTTTTAGATAACTGTCATCATCTATTTTATTCCAGTCAAATATTACGCCTTGTATAAACTGATCATTCATTGGATTTTCCTTTCTATCATGATAAGCTTCTTCCTAATCCTTTTATATTTTATCAAAAAAGATATGACACGAAACTGTCTTTTCATATCATATCTTTCATATTTCTTATATTTCATTTTTCTACATACTCAATAGCCTATAGATAATAAACTATCCTACATTGCTTTCCTGTATATCTCAGCAATTTCTTCCTGTGTAAATACAACCGGATTGTTCTGAATACTTGCCGCAGATACTTTCATACAGTTCTCTGCCATCCAAGGAATATCTTCTTCGGATAATCCAAGATCAGATAATGTACAAGAAAGCTCGATATCCTTTAACAGACTTCTTAATTTACCAGCAAGATCTTCTGCGGTAACCCCGCCAAAGATTCTTGCGATCTTAGCAAATTTGAAATGGTTTCCTTTATGGGATGCTTCTACGATTACTGGTGTTAATGCTGCAAGTCCTTGTCCGTGGACGATATCTTTTAGTCCGCTGGCTGGATGTTCCATTCCATGTGCTAGAGTGACACCTGCTGTATTGATGACCATTCCACCGATCGTTGATGCCAGTGTGATCTTCTCCCATGCTTCTTTGCCGCCTTCACCTTTATATACTTTGACAAGGTTTCCTGCGATCAGTTCCATCGCATATAAACTTAGGGCATCTGTAAATGGCTGTGCGATCTTTGATGTGTATGCTTCCATGCAGTGGCATAATGCGTCAAATCCAACAGATGCAAGTATATGTTTTGGCATTGTCATCATGCATTCTGGATCGACAATGGATACTTTTGCAACAATTGCATTACAACGTAAGGATTTCTTATCTCCATTTTCCGGATTTGTAAGAACTGCAAATCCATTTCCTTCGGATCCTGTTCCACATGTTGTAGGAATTAAAATCAATGGTAATGCTTTATCACTTTGTAATCTATTATAAATGTAATCGTTGATATCTCCGTCATTGATACTTAAGAATGCGATTGCTTTTGCACAGTCCATGATGCTTCCGCCACCGATTGCTACAACGACATCACAGCCATTTGCCTTAGCAAAATCAGCACCTTCCATCGCCGTTGTTGTTAATGGATTCTGTGCAACTTTATCAAATAGTACATGGTCAATTCCTGCTTTAGACAGACTGTTTGCTACTTTATCATATAAACCAGATTTCTTTGCACTGCTTCTTCCAGTTACGATCAGTGCTTTCTTACCATATGGTTTTGTAAGCGCTCCTGTTTCTAAGACTTTACCGCTTCCAAATGCAATATTGACTGGAAGGAAGTAGTTAAAGTTAATTGCTGGCTGTACTTCTACTACATTTTCTGCTGTGTTAACAGCTCCAAGTGCATCTTCAAATGTATGATCTTCTTCTGATGTGATATCTTCATCATCAACGGCAACATCGATGTGAGATCCAAATTTTTCTTTGTATTTTAATTTACATACAATGAAAAAGATAATTCCAAGAACAGCCCATCCACCAGCCATTGCCCATTCCTGTGGTACAAGGTTTGACCCTGATCCTGGGATAATATACATCGCGACCATAAATCCTGACATTAAGACTGCCAATACACCAACAATCTTATAATGTTTTACTTTGTATGGACGTGCCATTTCTGGTGCTTTCTTTCTTAAGATGATGAAAGATAAGGAAACCATACAGTATGCAAGACAGCATCCAAAGTTACCTGCATCGACGATCCATACTAACATTTTACGTCCAAATAATGGAGCTAATATGGATAATCCACCGATCAAGTATAATGCATTCACTGGTGTTTTGTGTGTTTTATGTAATTTACGGAAAGTTCTTGGAATCATATAAGATTCAGCCATAGAATACATTGCACGGCTACCACCAATTAAAAAGGAGTTCCAACTTGTAACGATTCCACACATACCACCGACGATCAATACTTTTGACATGATACTGCTGTGGAATGCTTTTGCCATTGCATCAGCTGTAACAAGTCCTGATCCTGCCTGTGAAGATGAAATATCAGATGGACTCATAACATAACCAACACCTAAGATGATCAGCGCATAAAATGCAACTGCTAGTACGATAGATAAGATCATGATCATACCGATTTTTTTAAGCGGCACATTGATCTCTTCTGCTGCCTGTGGGATAACATCAAATCCAATAAAGAAGAATGGTGTCATAACCGCAACACTCATGATCGCTTTCATAGTAGTTGACGCACTATCTCCTGCAAATAATTGTGGTGTTAAATTGCTGGCATCTCCACTGACTACAGATGCTACGATCAGAAGGATTCCAACTCCACCAATGATCACTGTTAAAACTGTCTGTAAGTTGCAGCTGTCTTCGCACCTTTGATATTGATAAATGTGATAAAGAATGCTACGATCATCGCAACTGCAAGCCATGATGCATAAATATCAAATCCTGCAACAGTATACAGATATCCTTTTAAGAATCCAGGATAAATATAAGTGATAATTGTAGGAAGTGCACATGCTTCAAAACATACAACACTGACATATCCTAAAATGATCGCCCACGTACAGATAAATGAACCAACCGGTCCCATTGCCTTGTAACTAAATACATGTTCTCCTCCACACTGTGGCATTGCTGCAGTAAGTTCTGCATAAGTAAGTCCTACAAAGAATACCATGATACCACCGATCGCAAAACCGATGACAGCTCCTAAAACTCCACCTCGACCGATCCAGTCTCCAGTTGAAACAACCATCCCAACCGATCATAGCGCCAAATGCAATGACAAGAATGTCCCATGCACTAAATACTTTATCAAATTCTGATTTTTTCTTTTCCATTATATATCATTCCTTTCTTGCTTCACATTCTGTTTAAAGTTTCGAAAGAAAAAAGGCGCTAAAGGATCCTTATCTCTTAACGCCTTTGTTAGAATGTAAATGTATTTTATTTTAATTTTCAAATCGCAGATCAATCAACTGCATGATATATTTTGCTGTTTTTTCAAGTCCAAGAATACTAGAATCGATCATCATATGTCTGGTACGACAATCTCTCATATCAGAGCTTGTCATATATTCATATCTTGACTTCAACATCCCATCATTATATTTTACAAGTTTTTGTGCTTCTTTTTGTGATACACCTTTTTGCTCCATGATATGTTTCACTTTATATTCTTCTGGTGCATATACAAAGATATTTAAGCAGTCATCCCTGTCTTTTAATATATAGTTACTACATCTTCCGATAATGACACAAGATGATTTTGCCGCCAGTTTATGAATAACCTCAAACTGTGTGTAAATAACACGGTTTGTAAGATTCGCATATCTTGGTCCAAAGGTTGTATCAAATTCATATTTGACATTTTCTTCTCCGGAATCGGCTTTTTCTACCAGATCCCTGTCAACTCCAAGTTTCTCTACGACCTGATCTACTAAATCTCTGTCGTAAAATGGAATTCCAAGTGATTCGGCAACCATCTTTCCAATGTCCGGACCACCACTTCCGTATTCACATCCGATATTTATGATAAAATGTTTCATTTACATTCCTCCCTGATATTTTGATCTTTTTTCAAAGATATTATTTTATGCTAAGGATTCTACAGCCTCCTTCATGATCGCAAATGCTTTATCACATTCTTCTTCTGTTACGATCAATGGTGGGATTGTACGGATCACACTGCTTCCGATGGCTGTTACTAACAGTTTTCGATCAAAACATGCATGTTTAATATCAACTGCGTTTAATGTGTCATCAAATTCGATACCTGTTAATAATCCTTGGTGTCTGACCTCTTTTACATGAGGAAGTCCTTTTAATTTCTCAGCAAAGTAATCTCCAACTTCTTTGCATTTCCAGCCAAGTCGCGATCGATCAGTTCATTAACTTCTGCTAATGCTGCTGCACAGCTGACTGGATGTCCACCAAATGTTGTTCCATGAGATCCAGGTGTAAATGCTTTAGCAACTTCTGCTGTTGCACAGATTGCTCCGATCGGCATTCCTCCACCTAAGCCTTTTGCCATGGATACGATGTCTGGTTTGATTCCATAGTTCATATAAGACATCACTGCACCTGTTCGACACCATCCTGTCTGAACTTCATCGATCAAGAGTAACATATCATTTTCATCACAAAATTCTCTTAATCCTTTCATGAATTCCTGTGTTGCTGGATGAACACCACCTTCACCCTGTACTGGCTCGATCATGATCGCGATCGTATTTTCTGTACATGCATCTTTAAATGCCTGAAGATTATTATATGGTGCGTATGAGAATCCATAAGTCATTGGTCCAAATCCGACCTGACATCCATTTCCCGGCTGTCCTGTTGCTGACATTGCTCCGAATGTTCTTCCATGGATCCCATCTTCGCTGTTACGATATGATAATGGTTTGGTCCGTATTTTTCGATTCCGTATTTACGAGCCATCTTGATCATTGCTTCATTTGCCTCTGTACCAGAGTTCTGATAGAAGATCTTATCCATTCCAATTGTTTCACATACTTTTTCAGCAAGCAGTGCCTGAGGAATTGTGTATGGATAGTTGAATGTATGCATGATGTCGCCAACCTGATCTTTAACTGCTGCTACAACCTTTTCATTACAGCTTCCTGCGTTATTTACTGCGATTCCTGCATAGAAATCAAGATATTCCTCACCATTTTCATCGTACATATACATATCTTTTGCTCTCTCCGCAAGGAAATCAAAACGTTCGTATGTCTCGATCATATATTTGTTTACTTTATCTTTAATATCCTGACTTGTTAATCCTGTGTCTTTTAATCTCATATCTGCTTCCTCCTCATGATGTTATTAGTTATTTAACTTCTCTGGGCCAGATTTTGTTTATCTTTTTCATTGATAAACTTTAAATAATAAAAAGAAAAGCAAGGGAAACTTATCCTGTTGGTAAGCGCCCTTGCTTAATTTCTATCCTTTATTTTGTACAACTATACAATAACACTGGAGGATTGAATTGTCAATATATCTTTGTTATTTTATTCAGACACTCTGTGAAATCTTCATT